>Ga0194120_10007457_pt1 | contig 14948 bp, 12 predicted proteins | sample TA2MahCa65mmetaG_FD_148642 | JGI IMG/M metagenome (GOLD analysis project Ga0194120, IMG submission 148642) | Freshwater microbial communities from Lake Tanganyika, Tanzania - TA2015019 Mahale Deep Cast 65m | ecosystem: Environmental > Aquatic > Freshwater > Lake | place: Tanzania: Lake... | reverse complement strand
CGCCTGATCGTCGCCCCGGCCTCGCGCCGCGACCTCGAGGCCGCCCGCGCCGACGGCACGCTCGCCATCCTCGCCGAGGCCGGCGCCCGCTTCCTCGACACCGCCTGCGGCGTCTGCGCCGGCTATGGCGGCGCCTTCGACGACGCCACCGTCTGCATTTCCTCGACCGCGCGCAACTTCAAGGGCCGCATGGGCGCGCCGGGGGCACGGGTCTATCTCGGTTCGCCCTTGACCGTCGCCGCGAGCGCCGTCGCCGGACGGATCGCCGATCCCAGGGAGCTGCTGTCATGAGCCGGGCCTGGGTCTTCGGCGACAATATCGACACCGATCAACTCGCCCCCGGCCTGCACATGAAGGGCTCGCTCGCCGAGCTCTCCCGCCATTGCCTCGAACTGGTCGATCCCGCTTTCGCGTCCTCGGTCAGACCAGGGGACGTGGTGGTCGGGGGACGCAATTTCGGCATGGGCAGTTCCCGGGAGCAGGCGGTGCAGGCGTTGCGCCATCTCGGCGTCGGCGCCGTGGTGGCGCGCTCCTTCGCCGGCATCTTCTTCCGCAACGCCTACAATCTCGGTCTGCTCGCCTTGGTCTCGGACCAGGTCGGGCGCATCCGCCCCGGCGACGATCTCGCCCTCGACGGCAGGGGCGGACGCATCGACAATCGCACCACCGGCGAAAGCATCGCCTGCGAGCTCGTGCCCGATCACCTCATGGCCCTGGTCCAGGCGGGGGGCTTGGTGCCAATGCTCGAGCGGCGCTTCAAGCCGGCCAAGGGAGGCTGACGTGACCCTGCGCGCGCGACTGGCCAGAAAGCCGATCCTGATCGCCCCCGGCGTCTATGACGCCATGACCGCCCTGCTCGCCGAGCAGGCGGGTTTCGAAGCGCTCTATCTCTCCGGCGCCTCCATCGCCTATGCCCGCCTCGGGCGCCCCGATATCGGCCTGGTCGACATGGGCGAGGTCGCCGACACCGTCGCCACCATCACCGACCGCGTCGGCCTGCCGCTCCTGGTCGATGGCGACACCGGTTTCGGCAATGCCCTCAACCTGCGACGGACCGTCCGGGCCTTCGAGCGCGCCGGGGCGGCGGCGATCCAGATCGAGGATCAGACCCTTCCCAAGCGTTGCGGCCATTTGCGGGGCAAGACCCTGGTTCCGGCGGCGGAGATGATCGGCAAGATCAAGGCGGCCCTCGACGCGCGCCGCGACCTCTTGGTGATCGCCCGCACCGACGCCATCGCCGTCGAGGGCTTCGATACTGCCCTCGACCGGGCCGAGGCCTATGCCGAAGCGGGTTGCGACGTCCTTTTCGTCGAGGCGCCGGCAACCCTCGATCAAATGCGCTCAATCGCCACGCGCTTCGCCGGCCGCCTGCCGGTCATGGCCAACATGGTCGAGGGCGGGACCACGCCGTTGCTCCCGGCGGCGGAGCTCGAGCGCCTGGGTTATGCCTTGGCGATCTTCCCGGGCGGCACCATGCGGGCGACCGCCTTCGCCTTGCGGGATTATTTCGCGTCGCTCAGATCGGCGGGAACCACCGCGCCCTGGCGCGAGCGCATGCTCGACTTCAACGCCCTCAACCGGGTGATCGGAACCGACGCCATGCTCGAACTCGGCCGCCGCTACGACACCGACCAACAAGGCAAGACCTCATGATCGATCCGGTCACCCTCGCGGTCCTCAAGGGACGGCTCGAGCAGATCGCCGACGAAATGGACGCGACGCTCTTCCGCTCGGCCTTCAACCCGATCATCGCCGAGGCTCATGACGCGAGCCACGGTATCTATCACCGCGACAGCGGCGAGACCCTGGTGCAGGGCAAGTCGGGCCTGCCGATCTTCGTCGGCGTCATGGCCTTCGCCGTGCGGGCGGCCATTCGCAAGGCGACCGAGGACGACGATCTCGCCGAGGGCGACGTCTACATCTTCAACGATCCCTATGACGGCGGCACCCATCTTTCGGATTTCAAGCTGGTGCGGCCCTTCTTCCGCGACGGCCGGCTCTTCTGCTGGCTCGCCTCGGTCGGCCATTGGCACGATGTCGGCGGCAACGTGCCCGGCAACTACAATCCCGTCGCCACCGAATGCTGGCAGGAGGGCATGTGGATCCCGCCGGTGCGCCTCGCCCGCGACGGCAAGGTCAATCCCGACATCGTCGCCATCCTGAAGGCGAATTCCCGTCAGCCCCTCAGCCTCTACGGCGATCTTACCGGCCAGCTCAACGCCCTCGATCTCGGCGCGAAGCGCCTCGCCCTCCTGCTCGACGAATACGGCGCGCCGACGGTCGAGGCCGCGCTCGGCGAGCTCAAGGCCCGGGCGACGCGCCTGATGCAGGCCTCGATCGGCGAGTTGCCCGACGGGACCTATTCGGCGGAGGATTTCCTCGACAATGACGGCATCGTCGATGCCCCGCTGCGCATCGCCCTCGACATCACGGTCAAGGGCGAGGAGCTGACCCTCGACTTCTCGCGCTCCTCGCCCGCTTGCGCCGGGCCGGTCAACATCGCCCGCTCGACGGCGGTCGCCGCCTGCTACGTCGCCCTCAAGCATGTCTTCCGCGACGTGCCGGCGAATTCCGGCGTGCTCGAGCCGATCCGCTTCGTCATGCCCGAGGGCTCGATCCTGACCGCGACCGCGCCCAAGCCGGTCAGCGGCTACACCGAGACCATCCTCAGGCTGATCGACGTCGTCTTCTGCGCCGTCGCCCGGGCGGCGCCGGAGCGCGCCAATGGCTGCGCCTACGGCACCATCAACGCCTTGTCGCTGGCCGGACACCGGCGCGACGGACGGCGCTGGATCATGTTCTCCTTCTTCGGCGGCGGCCATGGCGGGCACCCGCTGGGCGACGGCCTCAACCACGGCAACGCCCCGATCTCCACCGCCACCATTCCTCCCCTCGAAATCCTCGAGGCGGCCAATCCCATCCTCTTCACCCAATGGGCGCTGCGGCCGGATTCCGGCGGCGCCGGCGCCCATCGCGGCGGCCTCGGCGCGATCTACGAAATCGAGCTCCTGGAGGAAGAGGCCGATGTCTTCCTCTTCGGCGAGCGCGGGCGCTTTCGTCCCCCCGGCGTGGTCGGCGGCGGCCCCGGGGCCGCCAACCGCTTCCTCTATCGCGAGAACGGCGTCGAACGCGAGCCGCCCATGGCCTCGAAGTTGGTCGGGCTCAAGCTCCGGCGCGGCGAAAGGCTGCGTCTCGAAACCCCGGGCGGGGGCGGCTATGGCGATCCCGCCAGGCGCGCCCCGGAGGCGCGGGCGCGCGACCTCGCCCTCGGCTACGTCACCGCCAAGGGCCGGCCATGAGCGCGACCATCATCGGCGTCGATGTCGGCGGCACCTTCACCGACGTCTTCTATCTCGACGACCGCACCGGGCGCTGCGATGTCGCCAAGGCCCCCTCCAATCGCGGCGACGAGGCGGCGGGTTTTCTTGCGGCCCTTCGCCGCAAGGCCCCCGATCTCGGCGCCGTCGCCACGGTGGTTCACGGCACCACCGTCGGCACCAACGCCCTGCTCGAACGCAAGGGCGGGCGCGTCGGCATCATCACCACCAGGGGTTTTCGCGACGTCCTCGAGATGCGCCGCCGCGACCGGCCGACCACCTGGGGCCTGTGGGGCCATTTCGAGCCCATCGTGCCCCGCGATCTGCGCCTCGAAGTCGGCGAACGCACCCTCGCCGATGGCACCGTTCGCGAGGCCATCGACCCCGCCGAGGTCGAGGCGGCGGGACGCGCCCTGCTCGCCAAGGGCGCCGAGGCGGTCGCCGTCTTCTTCATCAACTCCTACGCCAACCCGGCCAATGAACGCGCCGCCCTGGCGGCGCTCCGGGCGATCTGGCCCAACGACCGCGTCAACGCCGCCGCCGACATCCTGCCCGAGATCCGGGAGTACGAGCGCGCCTCCACCGCCGCCATCAATGCCTATCTCCAGCCGCCGGTCGGCGGCTATCTCGCCAAGATCGACCGGGGGCTGAAGGCGGGCGGCTTCGCCGGGCAGCTTCTGATCGTGCAGTCGAATGGCGGGGTGATGACGGTCGAGAGCGCGGCGCGCCTTCCCGTGCGCACCGCCCTCTCCGGTCCCGCCGCCGGCGCCATCGCCTGCGCCGCCATCGCCGCCGCCGCCGGCTATCCCAACGTCATCGCCGGCGATGTCGGCGGCACCAGCTTCGACGTCTCGCTCATCGTCGGCGGCGAGATCGGCCTCGCGCCCCAGACCGCCATCGGCTTCGGCATGGTGATCCGCGCGCCGATGATCGAGATCACCACCATCGGCGCGGGCGGCGGCTCGATCGCCTCGGTCGATCGCGGCGGAATGCTGCAGGTCGGACCGGAAAGCGCCGGCTCGGTGCCGGGTCCCGCCTGCTACGGCAAGGCCGACCGCCCGACCGTCACCGACGCCAACGTCCTCCTCGGCCGCATCGACGCGGCGCGGCCGATCGGCGGCGGACTCGAGCGCCTCGACCTCGACGCCGCCCGCCGCGCGATCGAGCGCCATGTCGCCACGCCCCTCGGGCTCGATGCCTTCGACGCCGCAGAGGCCATCATCCGGGTGGCCAACGCCAACATGGCGGGCGCCCTGCGCCTCGTTTCCATCGAGCGGGGCCATGATCCAAGACGCTTCGCCCTCATGCCCTTCGGCGGCGGCGGCGCGCTCCATGCCGGGGCGCTGATGCGCGAGGTCGGCCTCGCCTCCGCCCTGGTGCCGCGTTATCCCGGCGTGGTCTCGGCGTTGGGCTGCGTCATCGCCGACATGCGCCACGATTTCGTGCGCACGGTGAACGCCCCGCTCGATACCGTCGATCCCGGGCTGATCGACGGCTTGCTGCGCGAGGCGGTGACGGCGGGCGCCGCGCTTCTCGATCGGGCCAAGGTCGATTTCGCCGGCCGGGATTCGCTGTTCGAATTCGACATGGCCTATCAGGGCCAGACCCACACCGTGGCGGTGCCGCTCGCTCTCGATCCCTCCGGCCGGGGTTTCACCGTGGACGGCCTGCGCGCCGCCTTCGCCCAGCGCTATGTCGCCGCAGCCGGGCGCCTGCTCGAGGGTATTCCGGTCAAGCTCCTCAACCTCCGGGTGGCGGTGATCGGCAGGCGTCCGAAATTCGACCTCTCGGTTCTCGCCCCGGACGGCAAGACGGCCGTCGCGGACGCGATACGGGGCGCCCGGCGCATCCGCTTCGGCGGGTCCTGGCACGAAACGCCGGTCTATGACCGTCTGGCCTTGCCGGTCGGCGCCAGCCTCGACGGCCCGGCGGTACTCGAGCAGATCGACACCACCATCCTGATCGAGCCCGATCAGCGCGGCGAGGTTGATCGCTTCGGCAATCTCATCCTGTGTCGCAAGGAAGAAGCGTCATGAACGCGTTCCATCCTTCCACCACCGCCCTTGTGCTGGTCGATCTGCAGAACGACTTCCTCCATCCCAAGGGCGCCTATGCCAGGGGCGGCGCCACCAGCGCCGCCATCGCCGCCCTGCCCGCGCGCCTCGCCCCCCTGGCCAAGGCGTTGCGCGCGGCCGGCGGCTGGGTGATCTCGACCCATTTTACCCTGGTGCCGGGACGCGACGGCGAACCCTTCATCGCTCCCCATCTCAAGAAACTCCGCCCCTTCCTCGCCAAGGGCGATTTCGCGCCGGGCTCCTGGGGCCACGCCTTGGTCGACGAACTCGCCCCCGCCGACATCGCGGTCGAGAAAATCGCCTATTCGGCTTTCCATCAAAGCCGCCTCGACTTCGTGCTGCGCAAGGCGGCGATCGAGACCCTGATTTTCGCCGGCATCGTCACCAATGGCGGCGTCGCCTCGACGCTTCGCGATGCCCATTTGCGGGAGTTCCATACGCTTCTCCTGAAGGACGGTTGCGCCGCCTTCCGGCCGGAAATCCATGAGGCGACGGTCGCGTCGCTCGGCAGCATCAGCGAGGTCGCCACCGTCGTCGACATGATCGCGCGCCTCGGAAGATGACCATCGCGCCCCATGACGGTCGGGCCTTCGACCTCGAAACGCCGATCGCCGTCATCGGCGCCGGGGCTTGCGGCCTGGTCGCCGCCCTCGCGGCGCGGGAGGCGGGCGCGGAATGCCTGGTGATCGAGGCCGACAAGACACCCTCCGGCTCGACCTCGCTGTCCTCGGGCATGATCCCCGCCTGCGGCACGCGCTTTCAACGGGAGGGCGGCGTCGAGGACGATTGGACTGTCATGGCCGGTGACGTCCAACGCAAGGCGGGCGGGCACAACGACGCCGCCTTGGTCGAAGCGGTTTGCAAGGAATCCGGCCCAACCGTCGATTGGCTCGCCGATCGGCACCGGATTCCTTTCGGCTTGGTGACCGGCTTTCTCTATCCCGGCCACAGCCGCCTGCGCATGCACGCCCCGCCCAGCCGCACCGGCGCCGAATTGATGGCGGCCCTCCTGGCCGCCGCCGCGCGGGGCGGGATCGATATCGTCACCGAGGCGCGAGCCTCGACCCTCTTCACCAAAGGGAAGGACGAGATTCGCGGCTTGGCGATCCGGCGCCCCGACGGAGGAAGCGAGACCATCGGTTGCCGCGCCCTGATCCTCGCCTGCAACGGTTTCGGCGGCGATCCCGCCATGGTGGCGCGCCACATTCCCGCCATGGCGGACGCCATGTATTTCGGCCATCAGGGCAATCGCGGTGACGCCGTCAAATGGGGCACGGCGCTCGGCGCCGCCACCGGCCATATGGGGGCCTATCAGGGCCACGGCTCGGTGGCGACGCCCCATGGCATTTTGATCACCTGGGCGCTGATCATGGAGGGCGGCTTCCAGGTCAATCGTCTCGGCCAGCGATTTTCGGACGAATCCCACGGCTATTCCGAGCAGGCCGTGGCGGTGCTTGCCCAGCCGGAACGCCTTGCCTGGACCATCCATGACGAGCGCATCCATCGCCTCGGCCTCGGCTTCGAGGATTATCGCAATGCCGAGGCGGGTGGCGCCATCAAGAGCGCAACCAGCGTCGAGGACCTCGCTCGTCTTCTTGGCTTGCCGCAAGACGCCCTCGCCGCGACCCTCGCGGCGCGCAACGCCGGCGGCGCCGATCCCTGGGGCCGGAATTTCGCCGGCCAGCCGCCCCTCGCCCCGCCCTATTACGGGGTCAAGGTGACCGGCGCCCTATTTCACACCCAGGGCGGGCTGGTGATCGACACCGCCGCGCGGGTGCTGCGCAAGGATGGCGACGCGCTTCCCAACCTCTTCGCCGGCGGCGGCGCGGCGATCGGCATTTCCGGCGAGACGGTGGACGGCTACCTCTCGGGCAACGGCCTCCTCACCGCCGTCACCCTCGGGCGCATCGCCGGACGCGGCGCCGCCCGGCTTGTCGGCTAGCTCCGGGTCAATTCCGCCTGGCAGAGACGCGCGACCTGCTCATAGGTCGCGAACCAGCAGCCGCCCTTGGCCTTCATATGGGCGATCGGCTCCTCGACGATGAAGATGCGAGAGCGGTAGCCGATGACGTGGGGATGCATGGTAAGGAGGAAGAGGCCCCGCTCCTCCCAGGCGCGGTCGAATTCCCGCCGAAAAATATCGAGCACGGCGGGCGGCGGGGTATAGGGCCGCAGGGCGGCGAAGCGGTTCATGTTGAAATAGGGCGCGTCGTCGCGGATCCATTCGACCGGCAGTTCGACCATGCCGGTCGCCTTGCCGTCCTCGACGAGCTCATAGGGATCGTCATCGGCCATCAAGGAGCTGTCGTAGATCAGGCCGAGTTCGCGCTGGATCTTGAGGGTCGCCGGCGAAAAATCCCAGGACGGCGTGCGCATGCCGACCGCCCGCTTGCCGGTGATCTTCTCGAGCTTATCCGCGGAGCGCAGATGCAGGTCGCGCTCCGCCGCCTCGGGCAGGGTCGAGTTGACCTCGTGGATCCAGCCATGCAGGCCGACCTCATGACCCTCGGCGATCACCCCCGCCGCTATCTTCAGGTCGCCGACCAGGCGCGCCGGGCCGCGGTCACGGCGATTGCCGGACGGCTCCCCGCCCCGCCAATTCACGACATCGAAGTGAGGCTTTTGGGGCGAGAGACGGGGATCGAACCCGCGACACCCAGGACCACAACCCGAACCTCGGAAGACGACAGCGAGGAAGATCAATTGGTTAGGTGGTCGGGGATTGGGGCGAATGGCGGGATTTCCACCCCGTCGTTGCTAACGGAGTTGCTAACGGCGGTATTGAGTTTGGGGATCGACGAAAGCCAATACCCTCCCCCCGTTGGATCATCGATCTAACGGGGGGCGACTTTCAAGATTTCGCGCAACAGCATGCGGTATTCAAGACGGCCACCCCGTGTAGGTCGAAATGCCGCGCTTGCGAAGCTGGCCACCAATGATCACACGCTGAATCTCGGAGGTACCTTCCCAGATCCGGTCGACGCGGACGTCGCGGTTCAGGCGCTCGACCGCGTTTTCGCGCATATAGCCGCGCCCGCCGAAGACCTGGACGGCCTTGTCGAGCACGCGGCCGGCCATTTCCGAGGCCTGCAACTTGATGGCGCTGGCGCGCGCATGAACGAGCTTGCGGTCCGCGCCGCTGTCGATCTCCCAGGCGACGCGATAGACGAGGCTCTTCGTCGCCATGATCTCGACCGCCATGTCGGCGAGCATGAACTCGACCGCCTGGAAATCGCGTATCGCGCGGCCGAACTGGCGGCGTTCCGACGCCCAAGCATTGGCGAGGTCGAAGGCGCGGATGGCGGCACCCAGCGCGTTGGCCGCGATCTGCAGCCGCGCCTCGACGAACCAGTCCTTCGACAGCTCAAGCCCGTTCCCGATACCGCCGAGCACGGCTTCCTCGCCGACATCGACATTCTCGAAGACGAACTCCGGATGGCCGAAGACGTATGTGTGCGTGAATTTCGGTTCGCGCTTCACCCGGATGCCCGGGGTCGTCTTGTCGACGAGGAAGAGAGTGGGGAGGTCCGGGTTCCCGTCGACATTCGCCTGCAGGATGATGTAGTCCGAGATGTCGCCCGACGTGACGAACCACTTCTCGCCGTTGATGACGTAACGGCTGCCCTTCCGGTCCGCCCGCGTCTGGATGAGGCGGGGGTCGGATCCCGCACCAGCTTCGGTGATGGCCACGCACGCACGCCGCGTCGTGAGGCAACTCGGCCGCAGATAGGTTTCGATCTGCGCCGGCGTGCCGTATTTCAGCGCCACGGCCGGGTGCGCGACGACGGCCCACAGCGCGCCGGTGGCCTTGCCGAGTTCCTCGCTGATGACGACTTGTTCGAGCTGCGTGCAGCCCTGGCCACCGACGGCTTTCGCGTGGTTTATGCCGTTGAGGCCGTGGGCGACGACCGCGCTGCGCAGCGTCTCCTTCTTCTCTGCCGTCAGCGATCCCTTCATCTCGAGTTCGAGTTCGTTGGGAAACAGGAACTCCTCGGCGAAGGCTTTCGCGCGCCGTTGCCAGTCTTGTGCCGTTTTGGGTAGCGTGAGGTCCATCAGCGTGGCTCCGGTTTTAGGACGACGAGGGCGTCGAGCGCCATGATCTTTGGCCCCGCGAGCAGCGGGTTGACGTCGATTTCCGCGATCCTGCTGGCAAGCCCGGCCGCAAGGACCGAGAAACTTGATACGGCAGCCGCGAGCATGTCGAGATCGGCGGCGGGTCCGCCACGATAGCCGTCCAGCAGGCGGCGCAGCGCCAGCCCGTCGATCAGGCGCCGGGCGGTCGCCGGACCGAACGGGGAGAGGGCGACCCGCCTGTCGGTCAGAAGCTCGACCAGGGTGCCGCCAGCGCCGACCGTCACCAGCGGGCCGAACTGCGGGTCGTCGATCATGCCGAGGGCGAGTTCGACGCCGCGCGGCGCCATCTGGGCGATCAGCGCCCGCGGCCCGAGCCGGGCGGCAAGATCGTCGTAGGCGGCAGCGAGGGCGGCTGCGTCTTTCAGTCCAAGATGGACACCGCGCATGTCGGACTTGTGCAGGATGCCAGGCTGCGCGGTCTTGCATACGCACGGATAGCCGAGTGCTTCGGCAGCCGCATGGGCCTCGCCGGCGGACCGGACGATCCGGTACGGGATCGTCGGCACACCCCATTGCGCAAGAAGCCCAAGACTTGCCGCCTCGTCGAGCGGTCCGCCTTGCGGAGGCAGGGCGTCGTGTGCGGTCGGTGCCGTGGGTGCCGGATCGTCGCCGCGCGCGAGGAAATCGCGAAAGGCGAGCGCGCCGCGCACCGCGACAAGCGCGTTCGTCGTGCCGTCGAGGACAGGCACGCCGGCCTTGGTGAGCTCGCTGGCGAGTGCCTCGTGCCGAACCTGCGTGTAGTGGGTCGCGACCGCGACCGGTTTGTCGGTCTTCTTCGACGTGGCCATGATCGCATTGGCGAAGCCGCGGTGAAGGTACGAACCGTCGCGCACGTCGATCGCCATCAGGCCGATCGCGGCATTCGGATCGGCGACGAGATCGTCGAAAAACGCTTCGTACTGCTTCTCGAAGTCCGCGCCGGCTCCCCACGCGTCGAGCGGGTTGACAGCTTCGAGTCCGGGATCGAGACGTGCGGCGATTGCGGCCTTCGTCGGCTCCGCGAGTTCGGCGAAGCCAAGCCCGACCCTGTCGGCGAGATCGATCATCAGTTCGCGTTCGCCGCCCGAATCGCCGATCGCGACAAGCCCGCCCTTCGTCGGCCGGCGTCCGGACGACATCAGCAGCAGCGTTGCGGATAGTTCGTCCAGCGTCTCGACGCGGACGACGCCGTAGCGCTCGAAAAGCGCTTCGTAGGCAAGATCGCTGCCCGCTAGCGCACCCGTATGCGTGAGGGCAGCGGCCGCCGCGGCCTCCGTGCGTCCGACCTTGAGGGCGACGACGGGAACCCGACGCCGGACGGCCAGCGACAGCGCTTGTGCGAAGCCGGCCGGATCGCGGGCAGTCTCGAGGAACAGGCCGACGGCGCGCACCTCGGGCCGTTCGACGGCGTAGGCGACATAGTCGGCGACGGTCGCCGTAAGTTCGCTTCCCGGCGAGACCGCGAGCGCAAAACGCAGGCGCGGGTCGTTGTGGACAAGTGCCCCGTAGACGCTGCCGGAGTGTGCCACGAACGCGATCGATCCAGCTTCGGGCGTGCGCGGGCTGGGAAAGCCGCAGATCCACGTGCGGTCGAGATCGTTGTAGAAGCCCATGCAGTTGGGGCCGCAGACGACGATGTCGCGCTCGACGGCGATCTTCCGCAACCGTTCGAGCAGCCGCGGGTCGCCGTCAGGGTCGAGGATCGCGGAGGCAAAAACGACCGCGGCGCGTGCACCGGCGTCGGCCGCTTCGATCAGCGTCGCCTCGAGAAGTTCGTTCTTGACCGATAGGACCGCAAGGTCGGGACGGTCGGGAAGAGCGGCGAGCGAGGGATGGCAGGCATATCCCTCGACCTCGCGATATTTCGGATTGACGGCGTAGACCGATCCCTCGAAGCCACCCCGGCGGATCATCCGGAGCATGCTGTTGCCGGGCGTGTTGTTCTTGTCGCTGGCGCCGACGAAAGCGATGCGGCGCGGCGCCAGCAGCGGCGTCAGGCGGTCGGCGCGAATTGCTGTCGTCATGTCGGCATCTCGAAATGGATCCGCCCGCCGGCACCGGGCGACTTGCCCGGTGCCGGCTGGACGCGGCCCGGCGTCAGCCGAGCTGCATGCGGTTCCAGTCGTTCTCGTACTTGACCGAGTAGGCTGCCGCCTCCTTTTCGTTGAGGATCAACATGTCCTTGATGTTCTCGGGTGCGGTGACCATCAGCTTGCGCTGCTCGGCTGTGCCCTTGGCCGCCGCAGCGCCCAGGACCGGTCCGTAGGTTCCGAAAGAGTTGAGACCCGTCTGGGCGTCGAGGGAGATGGCGTAGTTGATCGCTTCCATCGCCAGGCGCGCGTTTTTCGAACCCTTCGGGATCACCCAGGCGTTGCCCCACGCGATGCCGTCCTTGTACGTCATCGCGACAGGCGCTTTCTCCTGCATCATGGCCAGCACTCGGCCGGACCAGGCCGACGACATGGCGAGTTCCCCCGACGACAGTAGCTGCGGAGGCTGCGCGCCGGCCGTCCACCAGACCTTCACGTGCTCCTTCAGTTCCCTGACCTTCTCGATCGCCATCTTCGCTTTCTCGTCCGTCACCGGGAAGATCTGCGAGCGCGGCACGCCGGCCGCGAGCAGGGCGGCCTCGTAGTTATAGTAGAACGGCTTGTAGAGACCGCGCGGACCAGGGAAGTTCTTCACGTCCCAGAAATCCTTCCACGACTGCGGTGCCTTGCCTTCCGGGAACGTCTTCGTGTTCCACGTGATGACGGTGGCACCGGTCGAGGTGAAGATTCCCTTCGGCGCCACCCAGCCCGCATCAAGGTTCTTGGCATTCGGAATCAGTGACATGTCGAGCGGCTCGAGCAGTTCGTCACCCTGCCAGATGAAGCGGCCACCGACATCGACAAGATCCCACTCAGGCTGGCCGGACTCGACCATGGCCTTGAGCTTGGCGTAGTTGGTCGGCGAGGCGGCGATGACTTCGAACCCTTTCTGCTTGGCGAACGGGTCGAGGAGTACTTTCTTTTCGAGATCGCTGAGCGCGCCGCCCCAAGAGCAGAACGTCAACTGGCGTGACTGGGCAAGCGACGTGCGGGCGAACCCGGCCGCCGCGAGCATCGTACCGCCCGCGAGAATCTGTCTTCTGTTCAGCATCGTCCTCTCCTCCTTGCTTAGGTTGTTTCTGGAAGTATCGACACGTTGTCCTCGCTCCAGCCGACTTCGATCGTCTCGCCCGCCGGAGCGTCTGAACTGAAGAGGCGAGACCAGAGTTCCGTCCCGTCGCCAAGATCGAGACGAAGGGCGACGATCTCGCCGAGAAAGACGCGCTCCACGATCTGCGCCTTCCGGCCGCCTGCCGTCGGCCGGACATGCTCGGGCCGGATCATGGCCGCCGCCGGGCCACCGACCGCGATTCCGGGAGTCGCACGGCCCGTCAGCGGACCCACGATGCCCGTCGCCTCGAAGCGCGCGGATTTTCCGTCCGTCGCCGCGACGCGGCCGGGAATCAGGTTCGACTCGCCCAGGAAGCGCGCGACGAAGGTGTCGACGGGCCTGGAATAGAGATTCTGCGCCGTTCCGATCTGGACGATGCGGCCGGCGCGCATGACGGCGATCCGGTCCGACATGACGAGCGCTTCTTCCTGATCGTGTGTGACGTAGAGCGTCGTGCGCGGCTGCTTCAGATGCATGCGCCGGATCTCGATCTGCACGTCCTTGCGCAGCTGCTTGTCGAGCGCGCCAAGCGGCTCGTCCATCAGCAGGATGTCCGGCTCGATGACGATCGCGCGGGCCAACGCCACGCGCTGCTGTTGGCCGCCCGACAGGCTCGTGATCCGCCGCGCGCCGAACCCGTCGAGGCGCACGGTTGCGAGAACCGTCTCGACGCGGCGCGCGATGTCCGCCTCCGCTATCCCGCGCACGCACAGCCCGTAGGCGACGTTCTCGAAAACGCTCATGTGCGGGAAGAGCGCGTAGTTCTGGAACACCATGCCGATGTTGCGCTGGCGCGGCGACAGCGACGTGATGTCGGTTCCATCGAGGGCGAGGGTCCCCGAACTCGGCGTTTCGAAGCCGGCGCAGATATTGAGGAGCGTCGTCTTCCCCGAGCCCGACGGGCCGAGCAGGCTGACGAACTCGCCGGGTGCCACTGTCAGGTCGAGCGGCAGGATCGCGTGGAACTGGCCGAACTGCTTGGCGATCCTGCTGAAGGCCACGCCTCTCATTGGTCCCTCCGAGAGACGAGGCGGCTTGCGGCGGCTCCGAGCAGCGCCAGTGCGATCATGATCGTCGCGGCGACAGCGACGACGGGCGTATACTCGACGCGGATCTCTTCCCAGATGCGTACCGGCAGCGTCTTGACGCGCGGGCCGGACAGGAAGATCGCGAGTACCACCTCGTCGAACGACGTGACGAAGGCGAACACCGCACCGCCGACGACGCCGGGCAGAATCAACGGAAGCGTGATCGTGCGGAAGATGCGCCAGTTGCCGGCACCCAGGCCCGCCGCGGCCATCGCCAGCCGGGGATCGACGGCGGCAACCGACACGCCGATATTGAGGACGGCATAGGGCAGGGCCAGCATCGTGTGCGCGATGACAAGGCCGGTGACGCTGCCAACGAGACCCGAGGCGCGCGCGAGCGCGTAGAGCCCGACCGCGAGCACGATGACGGGTGCGACGGCCGGTCCGAGGAACAGGCCGGTCGCGATCTTGCGACCGGAAGGGCCGAGCTTCTGGATGCCGAGGGCGGCCGCGGTCCCCGTTGCGACGGCAAGGATGCTCGACAGGGTAGCGACCTGCAGGCTTGTAATCAGCGCGTTGCGCCAGCTTGCGTCGGCAAGAAAGGCGTTCCACCAGCGCAGCGAGTAGCTTTCTGGCGGCAGACGGACAAAGCTGCGCTCGCTGAACGCGACCGGCACGACCGCCAGGATCGGCACGACGAGCGCCAGCCCGACGATCGCGGCAAAGCCCTTCGACCAGATCGGGGCTTGCGTCATCTTGCCTCCGCAAGGCCGGAGACGGGGACGAAGCGCGCGGCGATTGCGATCACGCCGAGTGCGAGGGCGAGCAGCACCATCGACGCCGCCGAGGCGAGCGGCCAGGCGAGCCGTTCGTTCACGAAGGAATCGATCAGCATCGAGATCGTCGTGGCATTGGCGCCGCCGAGAATGGCCGGCGTGATGAAGAAGCCGAGGGAAAGCAGGAACGTGAACGTCGCCGCGGTGGCCACACCCTTGGCCGCCAGCGGCAGTACCACCCGGCGGAACGTCGTAAACCGAGAGGCACCGAGGCCTTCGCTGGCGCGCATCAGGGCGGGGTCGATCTTGACGAGTGCGGCGTAGATCGGGAGAGCCGCGTATGGCAGCAGAACATGGACCATGCCGATGATGACGCCGGTGAAATTGAAGAGGAACGACAGCGGCTGATCGACGATCCCGCCGGCGAGCAGGAAGCGG
>Ga0194120_10007456_pt1 | contig 14949 bp, 16 predicted proteins | sample TA2MahCa65mmetaG_FD_148642 | JGI IMG/M metagenome (GOLD analysis project Ga0194120, IMG submission 148642) | Freshwater microbial communities from Lake Tanganyika, Tanzania - TA2015019 Mahale Deep Cast 65m | ecosystem: Environmental > Aquatic > Freshwater > Lake | place: Tanzania: Lake... | reverse complement strand
CCCATGAAGACCTGCAGGTTGCCGGCCATGTGGCCGAGGACGAACCCCACGAAGACCAGCCCCGTGACGCCCATCACGACCTTCTTGCCGACCGAGGATTCCCAGAACTTGAGCATGTTCCAGAGGTTGGAAGTAAGCGCGAAGCAGCCCTTCCCCAGGCGCCGCCCGCCGCTCGTACACCGGGACGCAACGCGGGGCCGGCTTGACGCCGGCCCCGCCCGAACTGCCTACAACTTCACCACGCCCATCGGCTCGCGCACGGCGTCGGCGCTCTTCGCCAGCGCCGCCTTCTCGTCGTCCGTGAGCGCAATCTCGACGATCTTCTCCATGCCGCCGCGCCCAAGCTTCACCGGCACGCCAAGGTAGAGTCCCTTCATGCCATATTCGCCCTCGAGCCACGCCGAGCAGGGCAGAATGCGCTTCTGGTCGTTGACGATCGCCTCGACCATCTGCACGGCGCCCGAAGACGGCGCGTAGTACGCCGAGCCGGTCTTGAGGAACTTCACGATCTCGGCGCCGCCGTTGCGCGCGCGGTCCACGTGCACCTGCAGCTCATCCTTCGACATGAACTGCGTGATCGGAATGCCGCTGATGCTCGTGTAGCTGATGAGCGGCACCATCGTGTCGCCGTGCCCGCCGAGCACCATCGCCTGGATGTCGCGCACCGAGACATCAAGCGCCATCGCGAGGAACGAGCGGAAGCGCGCCGTGTCGAGAATGCCCGCCATGCCAATGACGCGCTCGCGCGGGAAGCCCGTGACTTCCTTCGCCACATAGCACATCACGTCGAGCGGGTTCGACACCACGATGATGATCGCGTTCGGCGACGTCACCTTGATTTGCTCGGCGCACGACTTGACGATGCCGGCGTTGGTGTTGAGCAGGTCGTCACGCGACATTCCCGGCTTGCGGGCGATGCCCGCCGTGATCACGACGATGTCTGAGCCGGCGGTCTCCTCGTAGCCGGTCGTGCCGATGACGCGGGAGTCGAAGAGCTCGATGGGCGCCGATTCCCACTGGTCGAGCCCCTTCCCCTGCGGAATACCGTCTGCGATGTCCACCATCACGACGGTGCGGGCGAGTTCCTTCTCGGCGATGCGCTGGGCGGTCGTGGCGCCGACATTGCCGGCCCCGACCACGGTGATCTTGTTGACCATAGGAGTGGCCTGTAGAAGTGCGAGACGATGCTGCCGGAACGGCGCAAATTTACGGTTGAGACGCACGGATGTAAACGCGATTCCACCCGCAAAGCGCGCCGCGTTTTCCTGACGTGCACGACTGGAAACCCTTACCCGCCAACCTCACTCAGGGCCTTCAGGCCGCCCACTTTCAGCTTCAGCAACTCGTGCTCTCGCGGCTTCTCGGCCAGGGCGCGCTCGAACAGGGGACGCAACGGCTCGCCCGCGCGCAAGGCGTCGCGCAGTTTCACCTCATGGTCGCCGTAGAGGCAGGTGCGCAGGCGGCCGTCGGCGGTGAGACGCACGCGGTTGCACGAGTCGCAGTACGTGTGGGTCAATGGCGTGATCACGCCGATGGTTCCCCGCGCGCCGGGAATCCGCTGGTAGCGCGCCGGGCCGTTGCCGCGCGCCGGCCCCGCCGCCTCCTCAAGGGCGCCGAAACGCGCCGCGACGCGCGCGAGCACCTCCTCGCTCGGCACGACGCGCGCAAACTCCGTCCCGGCGAGGTCGCCCACCGGCATCAGCTCGATGAACCGGACGTGCCAAGGCTGCGCGATCGTGAGCGCGGCGAAGTCCTCCACCTCGTCGTCATTCGCGCCGCGGATCACGACGACGTTGATCTTCACGGGGTCCAGGCCGGCGGCGGTGGCCGCGGTGGCCGCGATCGCCGGATCGAACGACAGATCGCGTCGCGCGATGGCCGCAATGCGCTCAGGGCGCAGCGAGTCGGAGCTCATGTTCACGCGGTCCAGCCCCGCCGCTCGCAGCGCCTCCGCCATCTGGGGGAGCTTCACCCCGTTCGTCGAGAGGGCGATGTCCTCGATGCCGTCGACGGCGCGCAGCGCACGGATGAGCGTGGGCAGCTCCGGACGCACCGTCGGCTCCCCGCCCGTGATGCGCAGGCGGCGCAGCCCCAGCGGCGCCAGCTGGCGCACAATCTCCGTGATCTCCTCGTACGAGAGGATATCGGGCTTGGGCAGCCACGTGATGCCGCGCTCCGGCATGCAGTAGATGCACCGGAAGTTGCAGCGATCGGTGATCGAGATGCGCAGGTACTCGATGCTGCGCCCAAACTGGTCACGCATCAGCGCCCCCTGCCCCCTGCACCCCACCGTGCCCGTTCCCCTGCCCCGAGTGGTGCACCCACTCCCGCGTCCCATCCCGGTAGTGCTCCCGCTTCCAGATCGGCACGCGCGCCTTAAGCGCCTCAATGATCCAGCGGCTCGCGTCCATCGCGTTGGCTCGGCGCGGATGTGCCACCGCAATGGCGACGCTCGCCTCACCCACCGCCAGGTAGCCCGTGCGATGCTCGATGACGATGTGCGGCGTGCCGAAGCGCTCCGACGCTTCGCGAGCCAGATCGGCCATCTCGCGTTCCGCCATCGGCGCGTACGCGTTGTACTCGATGCCGTCGACGGCCCGACCCGCGTTGACGTCCCGCACGGTGCCGACGAAGAGCGAGAGCGCTCCGTTGGACGGACCGGCGATCTCCGCGGCGATCGCGCCCACGTCAATCGGTGACGAGACCAGCGCGGTGCGCATCAGCCGCCGGCGACCGGGGGAATCAGCGCCACCTCGTCCCCCGCCGCGACGGTCACGTCCATCGCCGCGTAGCGATGATTGACCGCGACAAGCGGACGGGCCGGCAGCACGAGCGTCGGTGCCGCCGAGCGGACGGCATCGAGCAGCACCGCCACGCGCGCGCCCTCGGGGAGCGTCACGCGCACCCGATCGGCGCCGGCGGCGTCCGCGTACGAGGCGAAGAGCAGCACGTCGAGAGTGATCACGAAATGCAACCTAACCACCCGCAGGCCGGAAAATGAAACAGCTCCGGCGGCCGCAAGGCCACCGGAGCCGCAGACTGCTAAGCTGTGCTAGTCGTCGGTCAGTTCCGACTCATCCACGCCGGCAACCATGGCGCGGAGCTCCTTTGACGGCTTGAAAACCGGCACCGGGCGGGCCGAGACTTCGACGGGCGCACCGGTCCGCGGGTTCCGTGCCATGCGCGTCTTCCGCTGCCGAATCTTGAAGGTGCCGAAACCGCGGACCTCGATGTTGCGCTGCTCCTTGAGCGCATCCTTGATGGCGTCTAGAAACGCGTCCACGACGCGGGCGCAGTCCTTCTTGGAAATCATGGGCCCCGAGGTGCGTTCAATCGCCTCGGTGACGCGCTCGACGAGATCCGCTTTCGTCATCTCTGTCCTCTCAAAGGGCTCGAGAATGCCGTAACTGATGAAAACGTAGGATGTTACGCCCATCGTGTCAAGCGTGGAAAGGCCCGGTTCCCCTGAAACCAGAGAAACCGGGCCAGTTGCCTAAGCCAAAACGCGATTGAGGCTTACGCTCCGACCGCCGTCATGAAGTCGTCGAAGAGCGCCCGCGCATCGTGCGGACCTGGCGCTGCCTCGGGATGATACTGCACCGCGAAGATTGGCAACGACTTGTGCTTCAGCCCCTCGATGGTGCCGTCGTTCAGGTTCACATGCGTCACCTCGAGGTCCGGCGCGCCGGGAATCCCGTCCGCGCCCCCCTCAACCGCAAAGCCGTGGTTCTGCGACGTGATCAGCACCCGCCCCGTCGCCAAGTCCTTGACCGGGTGGTTTCCCCCACGGTGCCCGTACGGGAGCTTCGTGGTGCGTCCTCCGAAGGTCAGGCCGAGCAGCTGGTGACCAAGGCAGATTCCGAAGATCGGCATCTTGCGCTCAGCCAAGACTTTGATGGCATGTGGCGCGTATTCGACTGCCTCGGGATCGCCGGGACCGTTGGAAAGGAAGACGCCATCCGGCTTGAGCGCGAGGATTTCCTTCGCGGCGGTGCGCGACGGGACGACCGTGACCCGGCAACCGCGCTCCTCGAAGAGGCGCAGGATGTTGTGCTTGATGCCGTAATCGAGCGCCACGATGTGCTTGCCACCTTTGGCCCCGGCGCACCACTCGTAGGGCGCGTCGGTGGTCACCACGGAGGCGAGATCCAGCCCCGCCATCGGCGGGCATGCATCGAGCGCGGCGAGAGCCTCCTTGGAGACCGCGGCGCCGCTCGCAATAACCCCACGCAACACGCCAACCGTCCTCAAGTGGCGTGTAAGGCGACGCGTGTCAACATCTGACAGTATAGGCACTTGCGCGCCAGTCAGGTATTCGAAGAGGCTTCCTGTTGCACGCCAGTTCGAGTGCGTCTTCGACAGCTCTCGAACCACGATGCCGTTGATCTGCGGGCGCTTCGATTCCGGATCTTCGAGATTCACGCCGTAGTTGCCGATCATCGGGGCGGTCATCACTACGATCTGGCCGCGGAATGAGGGGTCGGTGAAGACCTCCTGATACCCGCTCATGTTCGTCGTGAAGACCACCTCCGCCACCGACGGAGCGCCGAGGGGAGCGGCCAACTGGCCACGAAAAAGGGTTCCATCCTCGAGGAGGAGGAACCCCAGTCTTTCGTCGAGCAGGGAGGTCACTGGCTCGTTAGGGCTTGGCGGGAGCGGGAGCGGCGGGGGCCGGAGTGGCCGGCGCCGTCTGCAGCGGCACCACGTTCTGCGATCCAGTGCCAGTCGCGGGGGCGGTCGGGGCGGCCGGCGGCGTGCCAACCGCCTGATCGAGCACCGACGTTGGGGCGGCGCGGCCACGCGACGAAGCGATCTGCAGAATGAACGCCAGGAAGATGAAGAGCCCGCCCGCCCACCAGCTCGTCTTCGTGAGCAGGTTGCCGGCCTGACGGGTGCCGAACAGCGAATCCGAAGACGACGATGCGCCGCCGAAGCTCGCAGCGAGTCCGCCCCCCTTACCGGCCTGGAGGAGGATGGCCGTGACGAGCACGATGCTGTCGATAATCAGCAGGATGACAAGGAATCTGGTGAACATCGCTGTCCTGGAGTGGTTCCTGAGGTAAGCCTTGAAACTTAGACGACTTAGCCAGCCAGATCAAGTGAGTACGATGGACGCCCACCCTTCCGCGTCCAGGCTGGCTCCGCCGACGAGCAACCCCTCCACTTCGGGTGCCGCCAGCAGGTCCGCCGCATTCCCCCGGTTCACCGAGCCCCCGTAGAGGATCGGCACGGCGAGGCTTCCCCCTTCGAGAATCCGATGCAGTTCCGCGCGGATGGCGGCATGCACCGCGCTGGCATCCGCCGGCGTCGCGTTGCGACCGGTGCCGATGGCCCAGACCGGCTCGTAGGCCACCAGGCAGTCAGCCGCCTGCGCACTGGAAATGGTCGACAGCGCCGCGCGGAGCTGCCGCAGCACCACCTGCTCCGTTTCCCCCGCCTCGCGCTGCGCGAGCGTCTCGCCCACGCAGACCATTGGCGTCAAACCGGCGCGCACGGCGGCGGCCACCTTCTTCCCAGTCTGCTCCTCGGTCTCACCGAACACGTGCCGCCGCTCAGAGTGGCCAACCAGCACGTACTTCGCGCCGGCCCCCCGGGCAATGGGCGCGGAGTTCTCTCCGGTGAAGGCGCCCTTGTCCTCCCAGTGGATGTTTTGCACGCCGAGTTGGATATCGGGGCGATCCTTCAGCGCGCCCACCACCGCGCCAAACGACAGCGCCGGCGGGAAGAAGATCACGCTCCGGTCCTGACGCTTGCCGAAGTTCGCGAGGAAGCTGCGAATGAACGCCGTCGCGTCCGCCGGCGCGTGATTCATCTTCCAGTTGGCGGCAAATATCGGTGACTTCATTTCCGTTCATCCAAGGCCGCGACGCCCGGCAGCACCTTTCCCTCGAGGAATTCGAGGGATGCGCCGCCGCCCGTCGAGACGTGGCTCATCTTGGCCGCGAGTCCGGCCCCTTCCACCGCCGCGGCGGAGTCACCGCCGCCCACCACGGTCACGCACCCCTTGGCGGTCGCCTCGGCCATCGCCTTCGCCACCGCGGTCGTGCCAGCGTCAAAGGGCGGCGTCTCAAAGACACCCATCGGGCCATTCCAGACGACGGTCTTCGCGCTCAAGATCGCGCGCGCATATGACGCCGCCGATTCGGGGCCGATATCCAGCATCGCCTCGCCGGCCGGGATGGCGTCACGCTTGACCGCGTGCGCCTTGGCCCCCTGCGCCACCGCGGGCGCCACGGTGGCGTCGTGCGGGAGGATGAGCACGCTGCCGGCGCGCTCGACGAGCGCCTTGGCCATCGCGACACGATCCGGCTCCACCAGCGAGTTGCCCGTCTCGAGCCCCATCGCCTTGTAGAACGTGCAAGCCATCGCGCCACCCACCAGCAGGGCGTCCACCTTGGGAAGCAGCGCCTCGATGACGTCGATCTTGCCCGAGATCTTTGATCCGCCGAGCACGGCGACGAACGGACGCTTGGGCTTGTCGAGGGCGCTACCGAGGTAGTCGAGCTCCTTCTGCATCAGCAGGCCGGCCACCGACGGGCGCAGGTGCTTCGTCACGCCCTCGGTGCTCGAGTGCGCGCGATGCGCCGAACCAAAGGCGTCATTCACGTAGAAGTCGCCCAGCTTGGCCATCGCCTCGGCGAGCGCGGCGTCGTTCTTCTCCTCGCCCTTCTCGAAGCGGGTGTTCTCGACGAGGAGAACCTCGCCGTCCTTCAGCGCCTTCGACGCGGCTTCGGCCTCTGGGCCCACGACGGTCGGGCAGAACGCGACCGGCTTGCCGAGCAGTTCCTGCAGCCGCTTGGCGACGGGCGCGAGTGAGTACTTGGGATCGGGGCCGCCCTTCGGACGGCCGAGATGGGAGCACAGCACCACGCGAGCGCCGCCCGCGAGGAGCAGCTGCAGCGTGGGGAGAGCGGCGCGGATGCGGGTGTCGTCGGCGACGGTGCCGCCCTCGCCCAGCGGGACATTGAAGTCCACGCGAACGAGGGCACGCCGCCCCTTCATCTCCGCCGGCGCCAGGTCGGCGACGGTACGCTTGTTCATGGCGGTCTCCTAGAGACGCTCGCCGATGTACTGCATGAGGTCGACGCAACGCACCGAGTAGCCCCACTCGTTGTCGTACCAGCCCGACACCTTCACCAGCGTGCCGTCGATGACGTTGGTGCACTTCGAGTCGAGGATGCTCGAATGCGGGTTGCCGATGTAGTCGGACGACACGAGCTCCTCCTCGTTGTACTCGAGGACGCCCTTGAGCGCGCCGTTGGCCGCCGCCTTGAACGCGGCGTTGACGTCGGCGATCGTCGTCGCCTTCTCGACCTCGACGGTGAGCTCGGTCAGCGACACGTTCGGCGTGGGGACGCGGATGGCGATGCCGTCGATCTTGCCCTTCACCTCGGGGATGACGAGCGACGTGGCCTTGGCCGCGCCCGTCGTCGTCGGGATGATCGAGAGGGCCGCCGCGCGGGCGCGGCGCAGGTCCTTGTGCGGGAAGTCGAGCACATTCTGGTCGTTGGTGTACGAGTGGATCGTCACCATCGACGCGTGCTTGAAGCCGAAGTTGTCGCGAATGACCTTGACGAGCGGCACCAGGCAGTTCGTCGTGCACGACGCGTTCGAGACGATGTGATGCTTGGCGTTGTCGTACTTCTCGTGGTTCACGCCGAGCACGATGGTGAGGTCCTCGCCCTTGGCGGGGGCGGAGATGAGCACCTTCTTGGCGCCGCCGGTGATGTGCTTCTTGGCTCCTTCGGCATCAGTGAACTTGCCGGTGCTCTCGAGCACGACGTCCACGCCGAGGTCCTTCCACGGCAGCGCGGCCGGATCCTTCTCCTTGAAGATGCGGATCTTCTGCCCGTCCACGGTGATGGACGAGTCGTCGAACGCGACAGTGCCCTTGAAGGCCCGGTGCACCGAGTCGTGCTTGAACAGGTGCGCGAGGGTCTTCGTGTCGGTGAGGTCGTTGATTGCCACGACCTCGATGGGCGCCTTCTGCTCCTTGATGATGCGGAGCACCTGCCGGCCGATGCGGCCGAATCCGTTGATGCCAACCTTGAGTGCCATGTGCAAACTCCCGTAGGGATCAGGGGCGGTCGGCGCCGCTGCGCGCCCGCCCGAAGGTCCAGTACCTGATGTCGGACGCGCCGCCGTCCAGCAGGGCGGCGGCACACGCGTTCAGCGTGGCGCCCGTGGTGAGCACGTCGTCCACCAGAACGACCGCGCGACCCTCAACGGCGGCGCGCGCGGACACTGGCATAACGAACGCGTTCTGTACGTTCGCGTGACGCTCAGCGGGTGTCAATCGCGTCTGTGATGTCGTGGCGCGAATCCGTACCACGGCGTCATCCAGCACCTCACCGCGCGTGCGCCGGGCAAGGGCGCTGGCAAGCATCAGGCTCTGGTTGTACCCCCGCTCCCGCCGCCGCGCCGCCGCCAGCGGCACCGGCACGAAGAGGGGCGCGTCTCGCTCCGGGAGCACGTCACTGCCCGCGCGCACCATGCGCTCTGCCATGCCGTCGGCGACCCCCCACCACCCCTGATACTTGAGTGCGGCGAGGAGCGGCGAGCTATGCCGATGCGGCACCCAGCATACCGACCTTACGCTAGAGACGCGCGCATCGAGTTGGGCACAGGAACAGGCACGGGCGCAATCGGCCTGCGCGGCGGTGACGCCCCCGGTGAGGGGATAACCGCAGCGCGGACACCACGGCTTCGGGAGAAGCGGCAGGCGGCTCCAGCACGTGCCGCAGGCAAGACCGAAATCACCCGAGCCCATCGAAGCATCGCAAATCAGGCAGGCGCGGGGCACCGCAAGCGCCAAGGCGTCGCGCATCAGCGCGCCGACCGCGGCGCGCGCTCGATCGGTCAGCCCGTGGCCGCCGCCCACATCACGTCCCGGGCTGGTGCGCGCCCGAACCAGCGCTCGAACGCGAGCGCGCCCTGCGCGATCAGCATCCCCAAGCCGTCGGCCCCCTGATGACCGGCCGCGCGCGCGGCGAGCACCCAAGGCGTTCCGCCGCGCGCGTAGACGAGATCAAACACGCACGCGTGGCGGGGTAGCGCCTGAATGGGCACGGGGAACGGATCGTCGCCACCCAGTCCCAGCGGCGTCGCGTTCACGACCAGGTCGGCGTCGAGAAGGGCCGCCTCAAGCGAGAGCGCGGCACGCAACCCGGGAAAGCGCTGCGCCAGCGTGTCGGCGCGCACCGGCGTGCGCGACCAAGCGGTCACGGCGCATCCCGGCCGTCGCTCCGCGGCGGCGGCCACAGCGGCGGCGGCGCCCCCTGCCCCGATGAGCGCGATGCGGCGCCACTCGCGCGACGCGCCAAACGCCTGGGCCACCGCTTCCTCGAACCCACCGACATCGGTGTTGTCGCCGACCAGCGCGCCGTCGTCGGTCCAGAAGGTGTTCACCGCCCCCACGCGCGCGGCGATCGGCGTGACGGTGTCGCAGCACGCCTTGAACGCTTCCTTATGCGGGACGGTCACGTTGCCGCACGCGCCGAGCGCGCGCAGTCGCGCGGCGGCTTCGGTGAGACGCTCCGGCGGAATGTCGAACGCTTCGTACTGCAGCGGGATCCCGGCGTGGCGCAGCGCCGCGTTCTGGAACAGCGGCGACAGCGAGTGCGCCACGGGGTGCCCAAGCAGCACCAGCCGCCCCGGCAGCCGATCCGTCACCGCGCCCGGTCCGCGTCGCCGGCGAGGCGCGCGATCACGCGCGGCATCGCTTCGTCGAGATCGTCCGCCATGCGGCGGTAGGCGTCGAGCCCCTCGCCGAACGGATCGTGGACGGACCGCCCGGTGGCCTCGCCGGCCGCGTAATCGGCGAGCAGGAAGCTCTTGCCGTCGCCGCCGAGCGCCTGCGCCTGTGCGACGTGATGCGCGGCCATGCCAAGAATCAGCGTGGCATCTTCGACGAGTTCGCGCGTCAGCGGCCGCGACCGATGCGTCGACAGGTCAATGTCGCGCTCGATGCCAACGAGGATGGACGCGTCGGACGCCGGGGCGCCGGTCCACGCGCTCGTCCCGGCGCTGGAGAACAGGCACGGCAGCCCGCGCGCTGCAGCGAGCTTGCGGGCGAGCGCCTCGGCGAGCGGACTGCGGCAGGTGTTGCCCGTGCAGACGAACAGAACGCTGTTCATCATTGGTCACCCAGAAGGTCGGGCACAACACGGCGCAGCATCGCGGCGGGGATCGCGCCGGGGCGGATGACGCGCAGACGCGTTCCCGTGCAATCCACGACGGTGGAGGGCTCCGACGGCTCGAGACGGCCGCCGTCGAGCACCAGAATACGGCTCGTCGCCACCTGCTGCGGGAAGGAGGCGATCACCTCAGTCGCCGAGAGCGCCGCGGGCTGCCGCGGCCGGTTGGCGCTCGTCGAGGTCAACGGATCGCCGAGCGAGGCGATGAGCCGCTGCAGCGCGGGATGCGAGGTCCAGCGCACGGCAACGCCACCTTCGGGACCGCGCAGGCGCGGCGGCACGCGCTTCTCCGCCCCACGGAGCACCAGGGTGAGCGGCCCAGGCCAGAAGCGCGCCGCGAGCATTGAGGCCGCGTTGGTCATTTGCAGGCCCAGGCGCCCGATCATCGCGCTGCTCGACACGAGGAGGAGAAACGGCTTGCCCACGGGGCGCTGCTTCAGGTCCACCAGCTGCTGCACGGCGTCCGTCTCGATGGCGCCCCCGAAGCCGTAGATTGTCTCGGTCGGGTAGGCCAGCAGTCCGCCGTTCTGCACGTGCGCGATCGCGCGGGGGATGGCGCTGTCGATCTCCGCGGGCGACCAGAAGGGGACCGGGCGCAGGTCAGTCGGCGAGGTCACGCAACGCCTCCGCGCGCGCGAAATCGGCCGTCTCGGTGACCTTCATCGCGCGCTCGCTTCCCCGCACCACCATCACCCGTTCGCCGATCCGTTCGACGAGGGCAGCGTCATCGGTGGCGTCGTAGCCGCCGTCCATGGCAGCGCGGTGAGCGCGCAGAAGGACATCGCGCGGGAATCCCTGCGGCGTCTGCGCGCGCCAGAGTCCCTCGCGCGGCACCGTGCGTGTGATGATCCCCGCCGCGTCCACGCCCTTGAGCGTGTCCACGACCGGCAGCGCGGCGATGGCCGAGGTGCCGGCTCGCACCGCATCCACGACCCGATCGACGACGTCCATCGGCACGAGCGGGCGCGCCGCGTCGTGCACGAGGACGATGGAGCACTCCGGCGGGAGGTCGGCGATGCCGTTGCGCACGCTTTCGGCGCGCGTGCGACCGCCCACGGAGAGGAGCAGCCGCTCCCCGTCGCTCTGGAAGATCCAGGGTGGCGGATCGCCCGCGTACTGCGGCGGCACCACACAAACGACCATGCCAACGTCGGCACGCGCCTGGAAGAGCTGCAGCGAGTGCAGCAGCATCGGCTTGCCCGCGACCCACGTGAACTGCTTGAGCTCGCCCCCGCCCGTGCGCGTGGAGGAGCCGGCGGCCACGATGACGACGCCGACGTCGCGCGCGGTCATCGGAACAGCTCCCGCAGCAGGGCGGTCAGGTCGGCGACCGGCGTGACCTGGAGCGCGTTGGGCGTCCGCCGCGGCAAACCGCGATCCGAGACGAAGGCGCGACGCAGTCCCATCTTCGCCGCCTCGGCGAGTCGTCGATCCACCTGCGACACGGCGCGGATCTCGCCGCCAAGCCCGAGTTCGCCGATGAAGACCGCGTCGGGCGGGAGTGGACGATCGTAGACCGACGACGCCAGCGCCGCGGCCACAGCCAAATCGGCGGCCGGCTCGCCGGCCTGCACGCCGCCGACGACGTTGAGGAAGACATCGAGCTGGGCGAACGAGAGCCCCGCGCGCTTGTCGAGCACGGCCAGCAGGAGGGCGAGCCGACGCGCGTCGAACCCGGTGCTCACACGCTGCGGGGTGCCGTACCCCGCCTTGGCGGCAAGCCCCTGAATCTCGAGCAGCAGGGGACGCGACCCCTCGATGAGCGCGGTGACGGCGCTCCCTGAGCTCCCCGCGTCGGCGCGATCGCCGAGGAAGAGCGCACTCGGGTTCTCCACAGGAAGCAGGCCCTCGGTCGTCATCCGGAAGACGCCGATCTCGTCCACGGAGCCAAAGCGGTTCTTCGTGGCGCGCAGGACGCGATGGTCGAGCGAGGTCTCGCCCTCGAAGTAGAGCACGGTGTCTACGATGTGCTCGAGCGTCTTCGGTCCGGCGATGCCGCCGCCTTTCGTGACGTGCCCCACCACGAAGACCGCCGTCCCGCTTTCCTTCGCGAAACGCATGAGGCGCGCGGCGCATTCGCGCACCTGCCCCACGTTCCCCGGCGCCCCCTCGAGATCGCCGGTGAAGATGGTCTGGATCGAGTCCACGACCATCACGGCGGGACGCCGGTCGTGCGCGGTGGCGATGACCGACTCGAGGTTGGTCTCGCCGAGCAGCGCGACGTCGAGCGCGCCGCCGCCAAGCCTGTCGGCCCGGAGCTTCACCTGCAGCGGAGACTCCTCGCCGCTGACGTAGAGCGCCGGGTGCCCCGCCGCCTCCAGGCGCGCCGCCACCTGCAGGAGAATCGTGGACTTGCCGATGCCGGGCTCGCCACCAACGAGCACCATCGACCCCGGCACGACACCGCCGCCGAGCACGAAGTCGAACTCGGCAAGGCCGGTGCGCAGGCGGTGGCTTTCGGTGCCTTCGACCGAACGCAGGCGTGGCGTGTCGAGCACGACGCCGCCGTGCGCGAAGCCCGTCGCCCCGTGGGCGCGCCGAGCCTTCTTCGTGGCCGGCGCCGCGGCGACGATCTCCTCGACGAGCGTGTTCCACGAGCCGCAGGCGTCGCATTTCCCCTGCCACTTGGCGTGGTCCGCGCCGCACTCCGTGCAGCGATACGCGGTCTTGGCCTTGCCGGCCATCAGCCCGCCGAGCGCGCTGTGTAGCTCTCGAACCGCGTGAACTGCTTGCGGAAGTTGAGGCGCGCCATCCCCGTGGGACCGTTGCGGTGCTTGGAGATGATGAGCTCCGCCAGCCCGTCCAGCGGGAGATTGCCTTCCTTGGTCATCTTCGGCGCGCCCTGCTCATCGTACGCCCCTTCGTAGTACTCCGGGCGGTAGATGAACATCACGACGTCGGCGTCCTGCTCGATGGAGCCCGACTCACGGAGGTCCGAGAGCAGCGGGCGCTTGTCGGTGCGCTGCTCGACGCTGCGTGACAGCTGCGACAGCGCAAGCACCGGCACATCGAGTTCCTTGGCGAGCATCTTAAGGGCGCGCGAGATCTGCGAGATCTCCTGCGTGCGGTTCTCGGAGCCTGGCGGCGGCTGGATAAGCTGCAGGTAGTCCACCACGACCATCCCGATGTCGGCCGTCGCCTTGAGGCGCCGCGCACGCGACCGGATGTCGTAGACGCTGAGCCCCGGCGAATCATCCACCCAAATCGGGGCGTTGCCGAGGAACCCGGCGGCACGCGCGAGCTGCGCGTCGTCGTCCTGCGTCAGTTTGCCACTGCGAATTCGCTGCGCGTCCACGCGACCCTCCGAAGCGAGCATACGGAGCAACAGCTGCTCTCTACTCATTTCGAGGGAGAAGACCGCAACCGGAACATTGCGGTCGATGGCCGCGTTTTGCGCGATGTTCAGCACGAGCGCCGTCTTGCCCATCGACGGACGCGCCGCCACGACCACCAGGTCGGAGCGCTGGAAGCCCAGCGTCATCTTGTCGAGGTCGGGGAAGCCGCTGGGGACGCCGGTGACGTCGCCGCCGCTCGCGCGCAGCGCGTCGATGCGCTCCATGGCCGTCCAGAGCAGGTTCTTGATGCGCACGAATCCTTCGGCGCCCCGCTCCTTGCCGACCTCCATGATCTTATGCTCGGCCAGGTCCACCAGCTCGTGGGCCAGCTGCTGCCCTTCGTAGGCCTCGGTGACGATCCCCGTGGCCACCTCGATGAGCCGGCGCCGCAGCGCCTTCTCGCGCACGATCTTGCAGTGGTGCTCGACATTCGCCGTCGTCGGGACGATGTCGATGAGCGTCGCGAGGTAGTCCTTCCCGCCCACCGCCTCGAGCGCGCCCATGCGGTCGAGCTCGTTGGACAGCGTGAGCGGATCGACGACAGAGTTCTCGCGGTGCAACGCGACCATCGCCTTGAAGATCCGGCGGTGGGGCTCGCGGTAGAACATCGTCTCGTCGACAAGTTCCGCGGCCCGCGACACCGCATCGGCGTCGAGGAGCATGGCCGACAGCACGGCCTGCTCCGCGTCCTCCGAGTAGGGAGGACGCCGGTCGCGGAAGGGGTCAGCCTTGGGCTGCGGAATCGAAAATTCGGCGGGCGAGCTGGACATCATCCCAGGTCGGGCGCTTCCATGCGGGGTTCCGCAGGAGCGCGGCTGGATGGTAGGTGACGATCAGGGGGATCCCGTGATACCGGTGGACGAGCCCACGTAACTTACCGATCGGCTGGGTGGTCTGCAGTAGTGTTTGCGACGCAAATGTGCCGAGGGCCAGGATCACCCGGGGGCGGAGCAGTTCGAGCTGGCGCAGCAGGTACGGGCTGCAGGCGGCGATTTCGTCGGGCGCCGGGTTCCGGTTGCCCGGCGGCCGGTGCTTGAGGACGTTGCAGATGAACACGTCCTCACGCTTGAACTGGATGGCCTCGAGGATCTTGGTCAGCAGCTCGCCCGCGCGCCCCACGAACGGGCGCCCGAGCTCGTCCTCGGTCTGCCCCGGCGCCTCGCCGACGCAGACAAAGCCGGCCGACGGGTTCCCCTCCCCCGGCACGTGGTTCTTGGCCGTGCGGTAGAGCGAGCAGCCCTGGCACGACGCCACGTGGCGGGCGACCTCGTCGAGCGACGCCAGCGAGGCGAGCGGGCCCGGCAGCAGGTCACCCATCGCGGTGCCGACGATAAGTCCGGCGCCCGGGATCGCCGGTGTAGGCACCGCAGGAACCGCGGCGGGTTCGGCCGATTTCGTCGAGCCGTCGCGCGCCGCGG
>Ga0194120_10007453_pt1 | contig 14951 bp, 10 predicted proteins | sample TA2MahCa65mmetaG_FD_148642 | JGI IMG/M metagenome (GOLD analysis project Ga0194120, IMG submission 148642) | Freshwater microbial communities from Lake Tanganyika, Tanzania - TA2015019 Mahale Deep Cast 65m | ecosystem: Environmental > Aquatic > Freshwater > Lake | place: Tanzania: Lake... | reverse complement strand
ATCCGGGACCTAGAGACGGCGGAGATCGCGATCAACGCCTCGCTGACGGGGCATATGGTGTTCTCGACCCTGCACACGAACGACGCGCCGGGGGCGGTCACGCGCCTGATCGACATCGGCGTGAAGCCGTTCCTCGTGTCCACCTCGCTGCGGGCGGTGATGGCCCAGCGCCTGGTCCGCAAGATCTGCCGGCATTGCAAGCGGGCGGTCACCCCGGACGCGCGGGAACTGCGGGCGCTGAACATCAGCCCGGCGCAGGCGGAGCACGCGACCTTCGCGCAGGGGGAGGGCTGCGGGCAGTGCAACGCCACGGGCTACCGCGGCCGGATGGGCATCTTCGAGATTTTGGTGGTGAATGACGAGCTGCAGAAGATGATCTACGCGAACGTCGGCACCCAGCGGTTGCGCGAGCGCGCGCGGGCGCTCGGGATGCGGACGATGCGCGAGGACGGCGCGCGCAAGGTCACCGGCGGCCTCACCACGATCGAGGAGGTCGTGTCCATCACCGTCGGCGACTCCATCTGAGCCCACGCCGCGCGATGAAGTACGAGATGAACGATCTTCTGGACCTGATGGTGGAGCAGGGCGCGTCCGACCTGCACCTCAGCGTCGGCCAGCCGCCGGTGCTGCGGGTCCACGGCGCGATGACGCCCATCGACGGCCCGGCGCTGACCCCGGCGGATACGGAGCGACTGATGCAGGCGATCACGTCGGAGACGCACCTGAGCTCGGTGCGGATGCAGGGCGGCGCGGACTTCGGGTTGGCGTTCGGTGAGCAGGCTCGTTTCCGCGTCTCAGCCTTCCGCGCGAAAGGGAACTACGGCCTCGTGCTGCGGCAGATCCCCAACCGGGTGATGTCGCTGCGTGAGGTCGGCCTGCCGGACAAGGTGCGGGAGCTGCTGCACCGCACCCGGGGGCTGATTCTGGTCACCGGGCCGACTGGCTCGGGCAAGTCGACCACGCTGGCGGCGATGATCAACTACATCAACGAGCAGCGCGACGGCCACATCATTACCATTGAGGACCCGATCGAGTTCCTCCACCCGCACAAGCGCTGCCTAGTGACCCAGCGGGAGGTACACACTGACGTGCCCGGCTTCGCGGAGGCGATCCGCCGCGGCCTGCGCCAGGATCCCGATGTGATTTTGGTGGGCGAAATGCGAGATCTGGAGACCATTGAAGCCGCGATCACCGCGGCGGAGACGGGTCACCTAGTGCTGGGCACCCTCCACACCAACAGCGCGGCGAAGACCATCGACCGGATCGTGGACGCGTTCCCGGCGCAGACCAAGGAGATGATCCGCACGCAGCTCTCCTCCTCGCTGGTGGCGGTGGTTTCTCAGGTGTTGTGCCGCAAGGTTGGCGGGGGCCGGGTGCCGGCCTTCGAGATCATGATCAACACCACGTCGATCGCCGCGTTGATCCGGGACAACAAGGCGTTCCGCATCCCCTCGGACATCCAGACCGGGGCGAGCCTCGGGATGATTACGCTCGATAACCACTTGACGGCGCTGGTGCAGCGGGGCTCGGTGCGCACGGAGGACGCGATCGACCTGGCGCAAGACCCGCAGCTGATGCGCGAGAAGCTCCTGCCCGGCGGCGGGCGGCCCCGGACCCTCTGACCCCATGTTCGCGTCCCACAGCTCGGCGATCTACGATTTCCTGAAGGAGCACCGGCTTGTCCCGACGGCGCAGCTGGACGAGCTCAACGAGGAGCACAAGGCCACCGGCAAGTCCCTGGCCGACGTGGTGGTGGACCTCGGCCTGCTGGAGAAGGAGGATCTGCTGCGGCGCATTGCCGACCAGCTGGGCTACGATTACGTGGCCGAAATGCCGGCGCAGTTCCCCGGCGACGCGATTGCGGCGCTGACGGGCCGGCTCGCCCGCGACTATGGAGTGATGCCGCTGCGGGCGGACGAGCGTACGATCGACCTGCTGGTCGCGGATCCCTTCAACACGCAGGCGGTGAGCGACCTGTCCTTCGCGCTCGACCGGAGCGTGCGCCTGCACTTCGCGGATCCGGACAAGGTGGAGGTCCAGATCCGGCAGCATTACGGCGAGGACGAGGACACGATCGACGATGTCCTGCAGGAAATCAGCACGGGCAAGGTGGCGGCGGACGCGGGCGCGCGGGAGCTCTCGGAGCGCGACCTCGAGTCGATGGCGGTCCAGACGCCAATCATCAAGTTCGTCAACCTGGTCATCGGGCAGGCGATCCGGGACAAGGCAAGTGACATCCACTTCGAGCCCTTCGAGCACGAGTTCAAGATTCGCTACCGGATCGACGGTGCCCTGTACGAGATGGCGCCGCCTCCGCGGCAGCTGGCCCTGCCGATCGTCTCGCGGGTGAAGGTGCTGGCCAGCCTGAATATCGCCGAGCGGCGGCTGCCGCAGGACGGGCGCATCAAGATCGGCATTGGCGGGCGCCAGGTGGACCTGCGCGTCTCCACCCTGCCAACCCAGTTCGGCGAGAGCGTTGTGTTGCGCGTGCTCGACCAGTCGGCGGTCCGGCTCGACATCGGCCAGCTGGGCATGTCGCCGGAGGTGCTGGAGGGCATCCACGAGATCGTGCGGCGGCCGAACGGCATCTTCATCGTCACCGGCCCCACCGGCTCCGGGAAGACCACGACCCTCTACAGCGCCCTGCGACTGGTGAACAGGGTCGACCTCAAGATCCTGACGGCCGAGGATCCGGTGGAATACGAGATCGAGGGGATCATGCAGGTGCCGGTGAACGCCTTGGTGGGCCTGACCTTCGCGGCGGCGCTGCGCTCGTTCCTGCGGCAGGATCCGGACGTGATTATGGTAGGGGAGATCCGTGACCTGGAGACGGCGCAGATCTCCATCCAGGCCTCGCTGACGGGCCATCTGGTGCTCTCGACGCTGCACACCAACGACGCGGCGGGCGCGGTGACCCGGCTGGTCGATATGGGCGTGGAGTCATTCCTTATCGCGGCGAGCCTCGAGGCCGTGCTGGCCCAGCGGCTGGTGCGCCGGATCTGCAAGCAGTGCCGTTCGACCTATGTCCCGACCGCCGAGGTCTTGGGTCAGCTCGGAGTGGGGCGCGACGTCGTGGGCGACCGGCCCTTTTCCTACGGCAAGGGTTGTCCAACGTGCAGCCAGTCCGGCTACAAGGGCCGGCTAGGCATCTACGAGTGGCTGCGGATGACCGAGGCACTGCGGGACATGGTGACCCGAAAGGCGCCCACCCTCGAGCTGAAGCAGAAGGCGATCGAGCAGGGGATGCGGACGATCCGGGAGGACGGGTTGCGTTCGATCCTCGACGGCCACACCACCCTTGAAGAGGTGAGCAAGTACACCTGAACCTCCCTCCGTTATGGCCAAGCTCTCCGTCCGCGCCCCCGCCGCTCCCTCCCTGGCCAACGCTCCAGCCAAGCCGATGGCGCGGGGCCCGAAGATCGCCCTACCCGCCGCGGGTACGCCCGCGCCCGCGCGCCGCCGCAGCCTCTCGTTTGGACGACCGGTCAACGAGAAGGGTTTGACTGTCTTCACCCGGCAATTGGCGACCTTGGTGAAGGCGGGGATGCCGATGATGCGCGGCCTGGAGGTGCTGGCGCGTCAGGAGAAGCGGCCGGCGTTCCGCCAAGTGATCGAGGACCTCGCGGACACCATCCGCTCGGGGGGGAACTTGTCGGACGGCCTTTCCGCTCACCCGAAAACTTTTGACCGGCTTTACGTGAACATGGTGCGCGCGGGGGAGGCGGGCGGCGTGATGGACTCCGTGCTGGACCGGCTTTCCGTCTTCAAGGAGAAGGCGGTCAAGATCCGCTCGAAGGTGACCTCGGCGATGGTGTACCCGGCGATCATCAGCGTGGTCGCGGGCGGCATTATGGCGGTGCTGATGGTGTTCGTGGTGCCGAAGTTTCAGGAGGTCTTCTTCACCATGCTCAAGGGCAAGCCGCTGCCGTGGCTGACCTCGGTGGTGGTGGCGGTCGCCAACTTGATGCGCGAGAACCTGCTTGGCGTGATGCTGACCCTTGCGGTGGGGAGCACCGCCTTCTGGCTGTTCAAGCGTTCCCGCTTTGGCACGCGGATCCTGCACTGGATCGTGCTGCGCGTGCCGGTGCTGGGCGACCTGCTGCTTAAGGCGGCCATCGCGCGGTTCACCCGCACCTTCGGCACCCTGCTGGCCTCCGGCGTCCCCATCCTGCAGGCCCTCACGATCACCCGCGAGACCAGCGGCAACGTCCACCTCGCGGACGCGATCAGCGTGGTGCACGACCGGGTGAAGGAGGGCGACAACGTGGCCAAGCCGCTCGAGGCGACCAAGATCTTCCCCGGAATGGTGACCAGTATGATCGAGGTGGGCGAGGAGACCGGGGCGCTGCCGGATATGCTGACCCGGATCGCGGACAATTACGACGAGGAGGTGGACAACGCGGTGGCCGCGCTCACCTCCATCATCGAGCCGGTGATGATCGTGTTCATGGCGGTGGGCGTGGGCATCATCGTGATCGCGATGTTCCTCCCGATGATCGAGCTGATCAAGAGCCTCAGCGCTTGATCCGGTGAAATTCGCGATCTGCAACGAGATCTTCCAAGGGTGGCGGCTGGAGGACGTGTTCACCTATTGCGCGCGGCTGGGCTACGACGCGGTGGAGATCGCGCCGTTCACGCTGGCGCGGGACGTCCGGAACATTCCGGCGGCGGAGCGGGCGAGGATCCGGGGGGCGGCGGCCGCCGCGGGCATCGGCATTGCGGGCATCCACTGGGTGTTGGTGCAGACCGAGGGCCTGCACTTGACCTCGCCGGATCCGGCCACGCGGGCGCGCACCGCGGAATATTTCCGGGAGCTCGTGGCGTTTGGGGCGGATCTGGGGGCGCCGGTGATGGTGGTCGGTTCGCCCAAGCAGCGGAGCCTCGGCGAGGGGATCACGCCGGAGCAGGGTTGGCAGTGGGCCCAGGAGGTCTTCCACCCGGTGACGCTACTGGCGGAGGAGCGCGGGTGCACGATCTGCCTAGAGCCGTTGCCGGCGGAGGACACCAATTTCATCAACACGGCGGCGGAGGCGGTGCGGTTCGCCCGCGAAATGGCCTCCCCTGCCTTCCGGGTCATCTTAGACGTCCGGGCGATGAGCCACGAGGCGTTGCCGGTGGCGGATATCATCCGGGCCTCGCGGGGCGAGTTCGCGCACCTACACGCGAACGACCGCAATCTGAAGGGCCCGGGCTTCGGGGGCACCGATTACGTTCCGATTGCTGCGGCGCTGCGGGAGACCAGGTACGACGGGATGGTCTCGGTGGAGGTATTTTCCTTCGAGGAGGGCCCGGAGGTGATCGCGGCGCGGAGTCTCGAACATCTGCGGCGGCACCTCGGGCCGGGTCAGGGCGCAGGCGGGAGGTAGGCCTGCCGGAGGGCGGCGGCGACGTTCGGGGGCACGAATTTCTGCACATCGCCCCCGAACCGTGCCACCTGCTTCACTAGCGAGGAGCTGGTGTAGCTGAACTCCTCGTTTGGCATCACGAAGAGCGTCTCGAGGCGCGGCTGCAGGTGGCGGTTCATCAGCGCCATATTGAACTCGAACTCGAAGTCCGACAGCGCGCGCAGGCCGCGGATGATCGCGTCCGCCTGGTTGGCCATGCAGAACTCGACCAGCAGGCCGTGGAAGGTTGTCACGGTGACGTTCGGCAGCCCGGTGAGGTTCGGGACGATCATCTCCATCCGCTGTTCCGCGGTGAAGAGGAGCGACTTCCCCGCGGCCCCACCGACGGCGATGGCGACTGTGACCCGGTCGAAGAGGCGCGCCGCGCGGAAGAGCACATCGAGGTGGCCGTAAGTGATCGGGTCGAAGGTGCCGGGGTAGATGCAGTGGCGCATGGGCTGGGGAGGAGGAGGACGGCCCGGGGGTGGGGGACTCAGCGGCCGGGCAGCTTGAAGCGGACCGTGGTTTCCCCGTCGGCCGGGGCTGCGGGAGGCGCGGGCGGTTTGGGCGCGGGCTGGACCGGCGCGTCTTCGGGCGAAGGCGGCGGAAGCGCGAGAAAGCCCTTCTCCAGCAGTTCCGCGATCTTGATGTCGCGGGTTTTGCTGTCCGGGGAGCCCATCGTGACCGCGATGACCCGGCGCCCGTTCCGGAAGGCGGTGGCGGCGAGGCAGAAGCCGGCCCCGCGGGTGAAGCCGGTCTTGAGACCGTCGACCCCGGCGACCTTCCCGAGGAGGTGATTGTGGTTCACCATCTCAATCCGCTTCGGTCCGGGGCGGAAGGTGCGCTGCTTGACCGACGTGTAGGCGAGGACGTTGGTCTGCCGGATCAGCTGGAGGCTAAGGGTGGCGAGGTCGCGGGGGGAGGTCAGGTCGCCGTCCTCGATCTTGCGGCTGGAGGGTGGGAGCCCGTGCGGAGAACGGAAGAGCGTCTGGGTCATGCCCAGCTCGCGGGCGCGGGTGTTCATCAGCCCGACAAACGCTTCGCGGGATCCGGCGAGGTGCACGGCCAGTGCGACGGCGGTGTCATTGGCCGAGCCGATCATCAGCGCGTGGAGGAGGTCCTCGACGGGAAAAATCTCCTTCTCTGCGAGGTAGACCTGCGAGCCGCCGGTGCGGGCGGCCTCCGCGGTGGTGGGCACGAGCGTTTCCAGCGTAAGGTCCCGGCGGCGCAGCCGGTCGTGGACGATGAGGAAGGTCATCAGCTTGGCCACACTGGCGGGCGGGCCGCGGTAGTCGGCGCGGTCCGCGAGCAGGATGCGGCCGCTGCCGGCGTCGAGGACGATCGCCCCTTTGTAGGCCGTGGCATCGGCGCCCTCCGCAGGCCGGGAGGGGGCGGAGCGCAAGTTCTCGGCCGCGCGCGCGGCCCAGGGCACCGCCGCGCCGAGGAGCAGCTGCAGGCAGGAGCGACGGGACAGGGGCATGGCGCGAGCAAGGCTAAATTGGCCGGGGCGGCGAGCCGAATCCCGGTCCGCCACAGCGGGGACTTGCACCCGCCGCGTGCCGCGGGTGTCGTGGCGGCGTAACGTCCGCTCCGCCACGTTTCCTCCCGTCTGCAGATGCCGCTCCCCCGCCTTCATACCACCGCCGCCCTGCTGGCGCTCCTCAGCCCCGCCGCCCTCCGCGCCGAGACTTATTCGGTGACCACCTTTGCCGGCACGTCGAACGTGGCGGGCGGCGTAGACGGGACGCCCGGCACCTTCAATTCGCCCTACGGCCTCGCGGTCGACGCGGCGCGGAATCTGGTGGTGGCTGACACCATCAACAACACCGTGCGGCGCATTACGCCGGGCCGCGTCGTCTCTACTCTTGCGGGGAGCTTTGGCCAGTCGGGATTCCTCGACGCGACGGGGGCCGCCGCCCGCTTCAATTTCCCGGTGGGCGTCGCGGCGGACGGGGCGGGCAACGTCTTCGTCGCGGACGCGCGAACCTTCGCGATTCGTCGGGTGAGTGCGGCGGGGGTGGTCGCGACCTTCGCGGGCGCTGGCCTGCAGGCGGGGACGGCGGATGGCCCCGCAGCCTCGGCGCGCTTTCTCCTGCCTTACGGTGTGGCGGTGGACGCCGCCGGCAACGCCTATGTGGCCGAGGGTGGGTCGCACGTGATCCGCCGGATCAGCGCGGCCGGGGTCGTCACGACCCTTGCCGGCGCCGCGGGGGCCTCAGGCTTCGCGGACGGAACGGGCGCGGCGGCCCGGTTCAACGTCCCCTGGGGCATCGCGGTGGATGCGGCGGGGACCGTCTATGTAGCGGACAGCGAGAACCACTTGATCCGGCGCATTTCGGCCGCGGGCGTGGTCTCCACCGTGGCAGGCCAGAAGGGCGTGACGGGCTACGCCGACGGGGCGAGCACAGTTGCGCGCTTCCAGCAGCCGCGCGGGTTGGCGGTCGATGCGGGGGGTAATCTTTTCGTGGCGGACTACGGCAACCACACAGTGCGCCGCATCTCGGCCGCGGGCGCGGTGGAGACGATCGCGGGTTCCCCGGGCCTGATCGGGGACGACAACAGCGTAGGCGCTTCGGCGCGGTTTTATTACCCGGCGGCGGTGGCGGTGGACGGCAACGCGGTGTACGTCGCGGATTCCGGTAATAACCTGGTCCGACGCGCGGTACCGGTTAGCGCCGCGGCGTTGCCGGTGATTTCGATTCATCCGGTGGAGCAGCAGGTGGCCGCGGGTCAGTCCGTGACCTTCCGGGTGGTCGCAAGCGGCGGCGGCCTAACTTACGTTTGGTTAAGGAATGGCTTCGCGATCCCGGGCGCGACGGCGGCCGCGTTCACCTTGGTGGCCCCGACGGTGGCCGACGAGGCGTCCTATCGGGTCCGGGTCAGCGGCCCGGGCGGGGCGGTGGACAGCGAGCCAGCGGCGTTGACCGTCTGGCCCGTTGGCACTGACGGCGTGGCGATCACCGCGCGCCCGCTCGGGCAGTCGGTGGCGGTCGGCGAGGCGGCCAGCTTCGCGGTCACGGCGACTGGCAGTGGCCTGACCTACCAGTGGCTGCGCAATGGGGCGGCGCTCGCGGGGGCCACGCGGCCGACGTACACGATCGCCGCCGTGCAGACGGCGGACGCGGGCGTCTACGGGGTGCGGGTGAGTGCTGATGCGGTGTCGGAGACGGCCTTTGCGAAGCTGGTGGTCGGGGGCGTGAGCGGTGGCGCCGTGACCCTAGTGACCGAGCCGTTGGGACGCAGCGTGGCGGTGGGGCAGGCGGTGATCTTCAGCGTTCAGGCGGGAGGGGCGGGACCGTTCATCTACCAATGGTTCAAGGACGGTGCGGCGCTGGCGGGCGCGACGGCGGCGACACTCTCCCTGCCCGCGGTGCAGGTTTCCGATGCGGGCTCCTACGTGGTGCGGGTCAGCGCGGGCGCGGCGTTTATCGTCAGCTCCGGGGCGGTCTTGACCGTGCAGGGCCCGGCGGGTCCCGCGGCACGGCTGGCGAACCTTTCGGTGCGGACGAACCTTGAGGCGGCGGCGACGCTGATTGTAGGTGTGGCGGTGGCGGAGGGGCCGCGGGAGGTGCTGTTCCGGGCGGTGGGCCCGGCCCTGGCGGCCTTCGGGGTGCCCGGGGTGATGGCGAACCCGCGGATCGAGATCTACAACGGGGCGGGCGTGCGCGTGCAGGAGAATGAGGACTGGCAGGCCGGGCTTGCGCCGGTGTTCTCGGCGGTTGGAGCCTTCGCCCTGCCCGCGGGCAGCCGGGATGCCGCGCTAGTCGCGCCCCTGACGCCCGGCGGGTTCACTGCGCAGGTGCCGGGGGCAGTGGGCGGGGTCGTCCTCGTCGAGGCCTACGAGACCGGCCCGGCGGGCGCGGCGCGGCTGATCAACGTGTCCGCGCGCAACCGGGTCGGCACGGGCGACGACGTCCTCATCGCGGGCTTCACCCTTGCGGGGAGTGGTGCGAAGCCGCTGCTGATCCGCGCGGTCGGGCCGGGGCTGGCGGCCTTTGCGGTGCCGGGTACCCTAGCGGACCCGAAACTGGAGATCTACAACGGCGCCGGGGTGAAGGTGGCGGAGAATGACACTTGGGACCCGGCGCTGGCCGCAATTTTTGGGAGCGTGGGGGCCTTCCTGCTGCCGGCGGCCAGCCGAGATGCCGCGTTACGGACCGAGCTGCCCCCGGGCAGCTACACCGCGCTGGTCAAGGGCGCGGATGGCGGCACGGGCGAGGCGCTGGTTGAGGTCTACGAGCTGCGCTGAGCAGCGCGCGGCGAACTTCTGTTTTGCGTGCGCGGCGGGGAGCGCTCATTCCCGATCGTTCGCCGCCCCGATGAGAACCCTCCCCGTCCTGATCCTGCCGCTGGTGACCACCGGCGCCGCCGTCGGCGGGGAACCGGCCCCCGGGGCCGCGCTCCGCCAACAGCTTGCGAGCTTCGCCACCACCGGGACTCTGCTGCACGTCGCCGCCCACCCGGATGACGAGAACACCCACCTGATCACCTACTTCGCCCGGGCGCGCGGCTACCGCACCGGCTACCTCTCGCTGACGCGCGGCGATGGCGGGCAGAACGAGATCGGACCCGAGTTTGACGCGAAGCTGGGCGTGGCTCGTACCCAGGAACTCCTCGAGGCGCGCAAACTCGATGGCGGCGTCCAGTTCTTCACCCGCGCGATCGACTTCGGCTATTCCAAGTCGGCCGAGGAGACGCTGCGTTTCTGGGACCGGCGGGAGGTGCTGGGCGACGTCGTGCGCGTCATCCGGCAATTCCGTCCAGACGTGATCGTGACCCGGTTTTCCCCGCGGGGCGGCGGCACGCACGGGCACCACACCGCCTCGGGCATTCTGGGCGTGGAGGCCCTGCCGTTGGCGGCTGATCCCGCGGCCTATCCGGAGCAGATCGCGGAGGGGCTGCGACCGTGGCGGGCGCGGCGGGTGGTCCTGAACAGCGGAGGTCCTGGTCGCGGGGGCGGCGAGGGGTCGCTGCGGCTCGATATCGGCGGCGCCGATCCGGCGACAGGCGAGGGCCTCGGGACCATCGCAGGCCGGAGCCGCGCGCGGCACATCACGCAGGGTTTCGGCAGCTTCGGCGCGCGCGGGGGCGGGGCGGGGTCGAATGAGCAGTCCTTCACCGTGCTTGAGGGCGAACCCGCGGCGCGGGATCTGTTCGATGGCGTGGACGTGACTTGGGGCCGCTATGGGCCGGCCGGCGAGGAACTGGCGGCGGCCATCGAGGGGGTGCGGCGCGAGTTCCGGCCGGAGCAGCCGGCGGCGAGCGTGCCCGCGCTTTTTGCCCTCCGGCGCCGCTTGGACGCTCTGCCGGCAGACGCCGTCGTGGCGGACCGGCGGCGGCAGTTGGAGGGAATCATTCAGGAAAGTCTGGGCCTGCGCGCGCAGGTGACGGCGGACCGGGCCGAGGTGGTGCCGGGCTCGACGTTGCGGTGGAACCTGGAACTGGCGGCAGGGGCGGTCGCGGTGCGGCTGCGCGGGGTGCGCCTCGGCGAACGGGAGTTGCCAGAGGGCCGCGGGGAGATCGCGCCCGGGGCCGTCTGGCGGCTTCAGACGGAGGCGCGGGTGCCGGCCGATCAGGCGTTGACGCATCCCTACTGGCTCCAAGAGGAGGGGGCCGCGGGACTGTTTACGGTGGCCGACCGGAGTCTGATTGGCCGCGCGGAGGATCCGCCAGCGTTCAGCTGGACGTTCGCTCTGGAAATCGGTGGCGAGCCGTGGTCGCTGGTCGTGCCGGGCGAGGCGGCGGAGACCGGAGAGCGTGCGGGACGCCGCCGAGGCGTGGCGGTGGTGGCGCCGCTGGTGTTCCAAGTGGCGCACGAGGTGGAGTTGTTTGCCCCGGGGGCGACGCGGGAGGTCAAGGTCCAACTCGCCCGCGAGGGTGAGCCGCTGGCCGGGCGGCTGGTCGCGGAGGCGGAGGATGGGTGGAGGGCTGAGGTCGCCGCCCCAGAATTCCGCGCCGCTTCGGGTGCGCCCGCCTCCGTGACGGTTCGCGTGACGGCCCCCGCGGCCGGCGGGCGCGCGCGGTTGCGGCTCTTTGCGGAGGTGGGAGGGCGGCGTTACGCGGGCCAGCGGGCGGAGATCCGGTACCCGCACCTCGCGCCGCAGATCCTGCAGCCGCCGGCGGTCGTTCGGCTGATTGCCGCGGACGTGCGGGTGGGAGCGCGGCAGGTGGGTTACCTTCCGGGGGCGGGCGATGACGTGGAGCGGGCCCTCGTCCAGCTCGGTTGCACGGTCCGGCGCCTGCAGGGGAAGGACCTCTCGCCGGGCGGGCTGGTGGGCCTTGAAGCGGTGGTGATCGGCGTGCGCGCGTTCAACGAGCGGGAGGACCTCGCCGGGAATTTGCCGGGCTTGTTCGCGTGGGTCGAGCAGGGGGGGACGGTGGTCGCCCAGTACAACCGGCCCAATGGCCTGGCGGCCCCGAACCTCGCGCCGCACGCGCTCTCGATTCAAGGGCTGGCGCCGCAATTGCGGGTGACCGACGAACGGTCGCCGGTGCATTTCCTCCTGCCGGCACATCCGGTGCTGAACCGCCCGAATCGGATCGGCCCGGAGGATTTCGCGGGCTGGGTGCAGGAGCGGGGGGCGTACTTCCCGAGCAGTTGGGATGAGGCCCGCTGGGAGGCGGTGCTGGCGCTTGCAGACCCCGGGGAGGCGCCGCTGCGGAGCGGGCTGCTGGTCGCGCGGCACGGGCGCGGCCGCTACGTTTACACGGGGCTCGCATTCTTCCGCCAATTGCCGGCAGGCGTGCCGGGCGCCTACCGCCTGCTCGCCAACTTGATTTCTCCCGCGCCATGAAGCGCCCTGCCGATCCGGCGCCGCGGGCGCGGGACCCTGACGAGGACGAACCGCCAGGGCTGCCGGGCCTGTCCCGCTGGAGCCACGTCTACGCGCTGATCCTAGTCGTCTTCTCTCTGCTGGTCGCGGGCCTCGTGTGGTTCACCGCGCATTACCGATGAACGCCCTCGACTGGCTGGTGCTGCTGGGAACGATGCTCGGCATCGCGGCCTACGGCACTTGGAAGTCGCGGCGGGCGGGGCAACTCGACGCCTACCTGCGGGGCAAGCAGGGGACGCGCTGGTTCACGGTCGGCGTCTCGGTGGCGGCGACACAGGCGAGTGCGATCACCTTCCTGTCGATCCCGGGGCAGGGCTTCGAGAGCGGGCTGGGCTTCGTCCAGAATTACTTCGGCCTGCCGCTCGCGCTGATTCTGGTCTGCGCCGTGTTTCTCCCGGTCTACCGTAAGCTGGGCGTTTACACCGCCTACGAATACCTCGGGCGGCGCTTCGACGGGAAGACGCGGCTTCTGGGCGCGGCGCTGTTCCTGCTCCAGCGCGGGTTGGCCAGTGGGGTAACCATCTATGCGCCGGCCATCATTCTCTCCACCGTGCTGGGCTGGCCGATCGACGCGACGATCGTCAGCACCGGCCTACTGGTGGTCGCGTACACCGTGACGGGCGGCAGCGTGGCGGTGAGCCTCACGCAGAAGGGGCAGATGGCCGTGATCTTCAGCGGGATGGTGGCGGCGTTCGCGCTGCTTTGGCAGCGCCTGCCGGAGGACGGCCTCGCGGTGGCCGGGGCGCTCGGGCGGCTGGAGGCGGTTGACTTCGCTCTCGATCCTGACCGCCGCTACACCTTCTGGAGCGGCGTGCTGGGCGGGCTCTTCCTCTCGCTCTCGTACTTCGGCACCGACCAGTCGCAGGTGCAGCGCTACGTCGGAGGGGCGAGTCTGCGGGAGGGCCGCCTAGGGCTGGTCTGCAATGCGCTGCTGAAGATCCCGATGCAGTTTCTCATCCTGCTTCTCGGGACGATGATGTTCGTCTTTTACCATTTCCAGCCGGCGCCGGTCTTCTTCAACCGCGCGGAGTGGGAACGGCACACCGTGGGGCCAGCGGGAGCGCGTTTCCGGGAACTGGAGGAGCGCCACGGTGTGGCCCACGCGCAGCGGCAGGCGGCGGCGCGGGCGTGGCTGGCCGCGCGCGAGGCCGGTGATCCCGCGGTGGAGGTGCCGGCGAGGCAGGCCCTGAAGGCGGCGCAGGCGGGGGTCGACACCGTCCGCCGCGAGGCCAAGGCGGCGCTCGTGGTGGCGGACCCGCGGGCCAAGACCAAGGATTCGGACTACGTCTTCATGCACTTCATCCTCGGGCAAATGCCGCCGGGGCTGGTCGGCCTGCTCGTCGCGGTGATGTTCGCCGCCGCGCTGGGCTCGAAGGCGGGTGAGCTCAATGCCCTGGGCACCACTACGGCGGTCGACTTCTGGCGGCACCTGCGGCCGCGGGCCGTTGCGGATGAGGCTCGCGAGGTCCGCATGGCGAAGGTGTTCACCGCCGGCTGGGGCCTGTTCGCGATCGGCTTCGCTCTGTTCGCGCGGTTCTCGGAGAACCTGATCGAGGCGATCAACATCCTCGGATCCCTCTTCTACGGCGTGGTGCTCGGGCTATTCTTGGTCGCTTTCTTCGCGCGGCGCGTCGGCGGCACCGCGGTCTTCTGGGGTGCGATCGCGGCGCAGGTGCTGGTGCTGGTTCTCTACCGGACGCTCAGCATCTCCTATCTTTGGTACAATCTGATCGGCTGCGGCGCGTGCTTCGGCCTGAGCCTGGCGCTGCAGGCGTGCCTGCCGTGGGCGCGGGAAAGGGCGCGATGAGCGCGGGCCCCGTCATCTGCCTCGGCCAACAGCCCTGCGGCTTTTTTCCCCGGCGCTTCCTCGCGGCGAAATTTACCACCGCACGCCGGTTGCAGGCGGAGCTCGGGGGGGAGATCGTTTTCTTTTACCACGACAGCGACCATGACCCGAGGGAGACGCAGACCCTGCTCCGGCACCGGCGGACGGGTGAGCTGGCAACCCTCAACTTCGCGTTTGAGAACCGCCTGCAGCGCAAGTGGTCGCCGCTTTACCGGAAGCGGATCCCGGCGGGGTGGCAGGCGGGGATGCTGCGTCAGCTCGGGGCCTACGCTTCGCCCGAATCCCTCGCGGCGTTCACGGCGGCGGACGGCGCCAACGTTGCCGACTTCTGCCTCTCCGTTTACGGCGGCCTCGGTCTGCTCGAGGGCATCCGCGTCGCGCGCTCCTCCGATCCGGGTTTCCGTCGGGCCGCGTGCGCGATCTCGGATTGTTTCGTGGACCTGCCGCACGCCGGCGAGGTGGTGCGGGCGCGCCGCGTCGACGGCGGGTTCCGGCTGCATGAGGGCGGAGACGCCTACGTGGAGCTGCCGGATGCTTCTTTCGGCGCGGAGCAGGTTTCGCCAACGAGGGACACGCGCCTGCGCTGGATGCAGTCGGTGATCCGCTGCACCCACTACGTGGCGGGGGCGGGGGAACAAGCGTACTTGCGCCGCGAGGACGCGCCTGAGATCACCTTCGTGCCCCGCGATGCCATTGACCGCCCGGAAGAAGCCCTCGTCTAAGCCTGCCCCGCTCCTCGCTCTCGGGGCCCATCCCGATGACGTCGAGTTCGGTTGTGGCGCGGTGCTGGTGCAGGCGGCGCGCGCGGGCCGGCCGGTCCACGTGGTGGTCTGCACGCGTGGCGAGGCCGCGAGCCACGGCACCCCTGCGGGTCGGGCGCGCGAGGCG
>Ga0194120_10007449_pt1 | contig 14958 bp, 13 predicted proteins | sample TA2MahCa65mmetaG_FD_148642 | JGI IMG/M metagenome (GOLD analysis project Ga0194120, IMG submission 148642) | Freshwater microbial communities from Lake Tanganyika, Tanzania - TA2015019 Mahale Deep Cast 65m | ecosystem: Environmental > Aquatic > Freshwater > Lake | place: Tanzania: Lake... | reverse complement strand
CCCTGCCCTACGAGGGCACCCCGCCGCTCGTCGAACTCATCGCGCGGCGGATGCGCACGTTGCAGCAGTTGACCGACCAGGCCCCGACGGTCCTGGTGACCTCCGTGCCGGCCCTCGTCCAGCGTCTCCTGCCGCTCTCGGCCTTCGCCGGCGCGCGGTGGCAGTTGCGCCCCGGGGACAACGTGGAACGCGACGTTCTGACGTCGCGCCTGCTTCGCCTCGGCTACCGGCGCAGCTCGGTGGTGGAAAACCCCGGCGAGTTCAGCATCCGAGGCGGGATCGTGGACATGTATTCGACGGCCTATCCCGATCCCCTCCGCGTGGAATTCCTGGGCGACACCGTGGAGTCGGTGCGGGTCTTCGACACGGCGACGCAGAAATCCACCACCAGGCTCACCGGGGCCTGGTTGTTGCCGGCCCGCGAGCTGATCTATCCGGAAGGCCGGTCGGAAGGCCTGCAGGCCCTGCCGCCCGACGCGGAGTGGTACGGACCGGATCTCTATCCGGCCATGGAGACGCTGCTGGACTATTTTCACGACCGACCCGTGATCGTGCTGGATCAACCGCAAGGCCTGGCCAAGAAGGCGCAGGATTTCCGGAGCGAAGTCCTGGAGGCCTACGAGCGGCACGGGCGCGCGGACGAGGACCGGCCCTATCCTCAGCCGGACCGCCTCTACCATCCATGGGAAGAGGTCCTGAGACGCATCGCGTCCTGGCCCGCCCTGGCCCTGGAGCCCCTGGCTCTGCCGGACAGTTCGTGGCGCCCGGTCGCTGCCTTCCCCGTCCAATCGCCGGCCAGCATCGGCCTGGCCAAACGCGGCACCCCCTTCACCGAGACCCTGGCAACACTGGACCGCCTGCGAAGCGCGGGACCGGTCTTGATCGTGGCGCGTAGCCGGGGGCAGGTCGATCGCCTGCTGGCGCTCTTCGCCGAACACGACTTGCCGGCCACCCCGTGGAAGCCGCCGCACTGGACCCCGGCCTCCCAGCATTCGGGAATCCCGCACAAGCAGCCGTTCTATGTGCTCCAAGGCGATCTGTCGTCCGGGTTCATCTCGACCGACGGCCGGTTCTCGGTCGTCACGGAGGAGGAACTCTTCGCCAAGGGCCTCCGCCACCGGTCTCCCCCGAAGAGCAAGACCGCCGCGTTTCTCTCGTCGCTCGAAGAGCTGAACGTCGGCGACTATGTCGTCCACGTCCAGCACGGCATCGGGCGGTACGAGGGCCTGCGCCGCCTCTCGGTCCAGGACTTCGAGAGCGACTACCTGATCCTGTCTTTCGCCGGCGGCGACAAACTCTACGTGCCGCTCGACCGCTTGAACCAGGTGCAGCGGTACCGGGGCGCCGAAGAACACGCGCCCAAGATGGATCGGCTGGGCGGCACCAGTTGGGCCCGCACGACGGCGCGCGTCAAGAAGGACATCGAAGACATGGCGGGGGAATTGGTCGAACTTTACGCGAACCGGGAAGTCGTCCATCGCAGCCAGTACGGAAGCGACAGCACCCTGACCCATGAATTCGAGGCCGCGTTCGAGTATGAGGAAACGCCGGATCAGTTGCGCGCCATCGAGGACATCAAGCGGGACTTGGAATCCCCCAAGCCCATGGACCGCCTGGTCTGCGGCGACGTCGGCTACGGCAAGACCGAGGTCGCCATGCGCGCCGCCTTCAAGGCCATCGAACACAACCGCCAAGTGGCCGTGCTGGTGCCGACCACGCTGCTGGCCCAACAACACTACGACAATTTTTCGCAGCGCTTTGCGCCCTTTCCGGCCCGCGTGGCCCTCCTCTCGCGGTTCCAGACGCCCAAGGAAACGAAGACCATCCTCAAGGACCTGGCCGCGGGCACGGTGGACGTCGTAATCGGCACGCACCGCCTCTTGCAGAAAAGCGTCCTCTTCCATAATCTGGGCCTGGTCATCATCGACGAGGAGCAGTGGTTCGGAGTCCGGCACAAGGAACGGCTCAAACAGCTCCGGACGCAGGTGGACGTGTTGACCCTGACGGCCACGCCCATTCCGCGGACCCTCCAGATGGCCATGGCCGGCGTCCGCGACCTGTCGGTGATCGAGACCCCGCCGGCCGGCCGCCTGGCCATCCGCGGTCAGGTCCTGCGCTTCAACGAGACGGCCATCCGCGAAGCGATCGTCCGCGAACTGGGACGGGGCGGCCAGGTCTTCTTCGTCCATAACCGCGTCCAGACGATGGAGAAGATGGGCGCCTGGCTGCAGCAACTGGTTCCCGAGGCGCGGTTCGTCATGGCCCACGGCCAGATGGACGAGCGGCTGCTGGAGGCGGTCATGCTCAAGTTCATCCACCGGGAGGCGGACGTGCTCATCGCCTCGGCCATCATCCAGTCCGGGCTGGACGTGCCGACCGCGAACACGATCCTGATCAACCGCGCCGACACGTTCGGGCTCGCGCAGCTCTATCAATTGCGGGGCCGGGTGGGACGGGCCGGACACCAGGCCTACGCCTATTTCCTCGTGCCGGACGAAGGGACCTTGACCGTGGACGCGCAGAAGCGGCTGGTGGCGATCCAGGAATTCACCGAATTGGGCTCCGGGTTCCGGATCGCCGCCGCCGACATGGAAATTCGCGGCGCGGGCAATCTCCTGGGCAAGCAGCAGTCGGGCCACATCGCCGCCATCGGCCTGGACCTCTACCTCCAGATGGTCGAGCAGGCCGTGCAACAGCTCAAGGGCACGGTGGTCGAGGAAGAAGCGGACCCCACCCTGCACCTGAACGTCTCCGCCTTCATCCCCGAAGACTACGTGCCGGACGCCCACCAGCGCCTCTCGCTCTACAAACGGCTGTCGTCCTGTCCCCAGGTGGGAGACCTGGCCATCTTCCATGGGGAAATCCAGGATCGGTACGGCCCTCCGCCGGAACCGATGGAGCGGTTGTTCGAAGTCATGCAGGTCCGGCTGCTGGCCAAGGCCCTCCGTCTGGCCTCGGTCGAGGTGAAGGCCGGCCCTACACATACCGCCCTCGTCACCTTCGGTCCCAAGGCCCAGGCGCCGGAGGCCGGCATGCGGCGGCTGATGGACCGCTACCAGCGCCGGTTGCGGTTGCTCTCCCCGCTGTCCTTCGAGCTGCAATTGCCCCAGGGCGACTGGCCGACGCTGTTCCCGGAACTCAATGCAGCCTTGCAAACCCTGACCGTCTGTGATACCAAGAAACCCTCAACCGGACAGCCGGTCGCGTGATTATTTTTCTGGAGAACCAACCGTGACGCAAGCGTCGACCGTTCCCTCTTCCGCCTTCCGCTCCTGGATGATCGCCCTCGCCTGCCTGGGCCTCACCGGAAGCCTCGGCGCAGGCCTCGCCGGCTGCAGCCCGGCCACCGAGGAATCGCCCGTGCTGGTCGTCGTGAACGGCAAGCCCGTCACGCAGAGCGAGTTTGAGTTCCGTTGGGCCGAGTTGTCTCCGGCCGCGCAGGCCCGCTACAAAAGCGAAGGCGGGAAACGCAAGTTTCTCGACGACCTGATCTCGCGCGAACTCTTGCTGCAGGCCGCCCGCAAGGAGGGCTTGGACCAGAGCCCAAGCGTTCGCGAACGGTTGGAGCGGGTCAAGGAGCAACTGGCGCTGGAAGAGTTGATGCGCGCCGCCATCCGGGCGCAGATCGATCTCCCCAAGGAAGAATTGGACGCCTATTACACGGCCCATTCCGCCGAGCTGCTGGCGGCCGAGCAGATCCGGGCCGCGCAGATCGTGGTCCCTACCGCCGCACAGGCGAAGGACTTGAAACGCCAACTGGACGAGGGAGGGGACTTCGCCAAGCTCGCGCAGCGCTTCTCCTCCGATCAGGCGACCAAGTCGCGCGGCGGAGACCTCGGCCCCTATCGACGCGGCGTGGTCGGCCCCAAGATCGACGCGGTGCTCATGACCCTGAAGCCGGGCATGGTCAGCGAGCCGGTCGAGACCCGCGCGGGCTTCCATCTCGTCAAGCTCCTCAGCCGCGAGTCCGGGGACGCCTCGCCCCTTGCGGCCCGCGAACGGCTCCAGCAGGAACTTTACGCCGAAAAACAACGGAAGCGGTTCGAAGAATATCTGTCGGCGCTGCGCTCGACGGCGACCATTCGAATGGCGGATGCCTCCAGGGTCGTGACCGAAGATACCGGACTTCCGCCGGCGGCGCCGCCGGCGCCCGCGCCCTGATGGCCGCCTTACACGACCCGGGCTCGACCGCAACGCCCGGGAGCAGCAGCCGGACTTTGTGATCACTGATCGCATGTTGTGTGCCTTGATCCTTCTCCATCAGCCGCGCCCCTTACACGACGCACACCCTGACGCCGGTGTCCCCGGCACCTGCCGTGCGGAGAACGGTGCGCGCCTTCGGCGCCTCGCGCAAGGACTCGTCGCCGCCCTGCTCATGCTGCTGATCGCCGGCCGGTCGGTCGAGGCGGCCCCCACGACGGACCGCATCGTGGCCGTCGTCAACACCGAGCTGATCACGCTGTCCGAACTCAAGGCGCAGACCGATGCCGACGAGAAGCGGATCCGGGACCAATACCGAGGCGCAGAGTTACAGCGCCGGCTGCATCAAGCCGAATACACCGCCCTCACCCGGATGATCGAGCACAAGCTCCAGCTGCAAATGGCCAAGGCCAAAGGCGTGGAGGTGACGGATGAAGAGATCGCCAATGCCGTGAAGGAGATGCAGCGCCAGGGCGAAAAGGTGGACGACACCAAGCCCGACGTGAAGAAGGCCATCAAAGAGCAACTGATCCTCTTGCGGGTGGTGGACCGCGAGGTCCGAGGCAACTTGATGGTGTCCGAGACCGAACTGCAACGCTACTACTTGCAGCACCAGAGCCAATTCCTGCTGCCCGAAGAATACCTCATCAGCCAGATCCTGATCGTCCCCAGCTCCGATGAAGACCGGGCGGCGGCGCGGGCCAAGGCGGCGGCGATTTATGCGGAATTGAAGCAAGGCGCGGACTTCGCCGATCTGGCGCTCCGACGCTCCGACGGCCCGGAGGCGTCACGAGGCGGCGCCCTCGGCTACGTCCGCCAAGGCGAGTTGCTGCCCCCGATCGAGCGGGCCCTGGCGACGTTGGAGACCGGCAAGGTCACCGAGCCGATCGAAACCCCTCAAGGCCTGCACATCATCCGCTTGGAAGAAAAAAATCCGCCCCAGTTCCGTCCCTTCGCCGAGGTCAAGATGGAGATCCAGGGCCTCGTCTACCGGCAAAAGAGCGAGGACACGTACCAGGCCTGGATCAGGACCCTCAAGGACAAGGCCTATATCGAGGTGAAGTTTTAGAGGGCGTCGCTCGTGAAGCGTGAAGCGTCGTTCGCAATGCACGCGAGATACGCTTCACGCGGAACGCGTCACGATTTCTACGATCGCCCGCCAGAGCGCATCGCGCCCTTCATGGCTCACGGACGAATAGGGCACGAGGGACACCGACTCCGGCAGGTGCAGCGAGGCCTTGATGGCGTCCAAGTGCCGGCCGCGTGCGGCGCGCGTGAGCTTATCCACTTTGGTCGCCACCACGACCAGCGGCGGCCCCAACCCCTGCAACCAGTCGAACGTGGCCGTTTCCTGCCCCTCGGTTCTCCGCGCATCCACCAGCAGCAGGACCCCGCGGAGGGGCGCCCGAGCCGTCAGGTACCCCTCGATCATCGGCCCCCACTGGGCGCGGACCGACTTGGCCACCTTCGCATAGCCGTAGCCGGGCAGATCGACGACGTAGAAGGACTTGAGCTTCGGATCGTCGGTGGTCACCCGAAAGAAGTTCAGAATGCGGGTCTTGCCGGGGGTCTGGCTGACCCTGGCGAGACCTTTGTGATTCAACAGGGAATTAATCAGTGACGACTTCCCGACGTTCGACCGCCCCACGAAGGCCACCTCGGGCAGGCGGTCCTTGGGAAAGTGCTCGGGCTGTTCGCAACTCTTGAGAAACTCGACCGCGATGATCTTCATCCTGTCCGTTACCCTGTCGCAGGCTCATCGCCTGCACGTGTGCTGTATCATTGCACCATGGCGAAGTCAATGAGACGGCGCCTGGTTCGCGGCGGCCTCGCCCTGCTTCTCTTGCTGGGATTGCCGGCCGGGGGCCTCGCGCTCTACTGGCTGGCAACACTGCCCGACGTGGCCGGCCTGGCGACGACCAACCCCTCGTCCACCGCCTTGATCGAAGCCAGGATGAGGGACGCTTATAAAGGCGACCGTTCGTTCGAGCCGGACTGGACCTGGGTGCCCCTCTCCCGCATCTCGCCCCATGTCCAACGCGCCGTCATCGTGGCCGAGGACGCCTCGTTCTATTCCCACGAAGGCTTCGACTGGAGCAGTCTGTGGGGAGCGGCCACACGCAATTGGAAGGTCGGGCAGTTCCAGCGCGGCGGCAGCACCATCACCCAGCAATTGGCCAAGAACCTCTATCTGTCCTCCGACAAAACCCTGCTCAGGAAAGCCCATGAGGCGCTGATCACGCGGGCGTTGGAACGACATTTGCGCAAGTCCCGCATCCTGGAACTCTACTTGAACGTCGTGGAATGGGGACAGGGAGTCTACGGCATCGAGGCGGCGGCGCGGCACCACTTCGGCAAATCGGCCCTCGACCTGACGCCCCAGGAAGCGGCGCTCTTGGCCGCGATTCTGCCCTCTCCCAGACGGTACGATCCCCTGCCCCTCCGCCTCACGCCTTCTCTCGCCAGGCGCCAACAGCAGATTCTGTACTGGATGGGAGAGAACACCACGACCAAGCCGGCCAAACCCGCCAAGGGAAACGCCCGCCGCTGAACAGGCGACCGGATTGCGCCGGACATCGGGCTGCCGAGTGAACGTGTCGAGAAAAAGATTCTTCTGATCCGTGGCCATAAGGTGATGCTCGACAGTCATCTTGCAGAATTGTACGGCGTCACGGTTGGAAGACTCAACGAAGCGGTCAGGCGTAACATCGATCGATTTCCTGGCGACTTCATGTTCCAATTAACCAAGGCCGAATTCGAGATTGTGAAGTCTCATGGCAACCTCTCAAACTCGAAATCGCAAATTGCGATATCAAGTTCAAGATGGGGTGGCCGCAGACATCCTCCCCATGCTTTCACCGAGCAAGGAGTCGCCATGCTCTCCAGTGTGCTCCGAAGCAAACGAGCGGTTCACGTCAACATCGAGATTATGCGGGCCTTCGTGCGGCTGCGGGAAATGATCTCGTCCAACAAGGAGCTGGCAAGGCGTCTGGACGAACTGGAAAAGAAATACGACGCGCAATTCAAAGTCGTCTTCGACGCGATCCGGGAACTCATGGCGCCGCCGGTCGTGCCACGACGTCGGATTGGTTTTCATCGGGAACGGTAGGTCCAAAATTAGGACAGGTAAAGGCAAGGAGCGCTTAGTGCCCCGTCAGTCCGCCGGTTCGCCGCTCGTATCGCCTATTTGGGTAAAGTCCTGCTCCCCGAAGATGGCCGACTCGTGGGTGTAGTGTTTGAACTCCAGCAAGTTGTGGAAGGGATCTTCGAGAAAGAAGGTCGCATGCTCGATCCTCGTGCCGGGGAAGCGGCGGCGTGGCTGCTGGTAGAAGCGCAGGCCCTTGGCCTTGGCGCGATCGGCCAGGGCTTGCCAGTCTTGCTCTGACGTGAAGACGAGGCCGAAGTGGCGGGGATAGACGCCCTTTTGCGGTTCGAGTGTTTGTTCCGACAGATGCGCGACGAGTTGATGGCCGGCAAGTTCCAACACCATGGCGCGGGCCGATTCGCGGCCAAGGCGACAGCCGAGGCCTTCGACATAGAATGTCTTCGCCTCGGCAATATCCCCGACTGGAAAAGCGAGGTGGAACAACGCTCGGCTCATGCCTCACTCCAACGCTGAGTGATGAACGCGGAACGATGAGCTGAGAACAATGGTCACTCAGCGTTCAGCTTTCATCGTTCAAACTTATCCTTCACCACCGGCTTCCCGCTCCCGTTCCAATAACCGGCGGTCATGCGGGCCGTATTGTGTGCGATGGCAAACCGGCCGTCCTTGGCGAGGACCAAGGCACCGGCGCGACCCTGGACGCGTGTGGCCAGCTTCGCCAACACCAACCGGACTGCCATGACCGGGCTGGCGCCGCCCGCCAAGCGATCCGCGATCTCCTTGGCCACAGCGAGCCGGATGATACCCTCGCCCAGGCCGGTCATCGACACCGCTCCGGCTTCATTATCGGCATAGACCCCGCAGCCGATCAAGGGCGTGTCGCCCACGCGCCCCGGCAACATCAGCGCGATCCCTCCGGTGGAGGCCCCGGCCGCCGCCGTGCCATCTCGATCCAGCGCCACAGCGCCGACCGTGTCTCTGGCCTCGCGTCGCGACCGTGTCTGCATCTGTGCGAACACGCTCAAGGTCCGGCGCTGCGCTCCGCTCAGCCCCGCGCGTTTCATCGCCTTGACCGATGCGGCTTTTTGTTGCGCCCTGGTGGGAGGAGACTGCCGGTCGAGCTTCCAGTGCCGGGCAAAGCGCGTGGCGGAGGGCCCTACCAAGAGGACGTGGGCGGTCTCTTCCATTACGAGCCGCGCTGCGCTGATGGGATGGCGCACCAGTTCGATCCCGGCGACGGCCCCGGCCCGCAGATCCCGCCCTTCCATGATGGAGGCATCCATCCGCTTGCTGCCGTCCAACTGAAGGCATGAGCCGACTCCTGCGTTGAAGACGCCGGACCCTTCCAGGATTTTGATCGTGGTTTCGACTGCGTCAATGGAGGGGGCGCCTCGGCGCAGCAACTCGTAACCGGAGGCCAGCGCTTCGGCCAGGCAGGCTCGCTGGGCCTTGGTCATGGGGCTTTTCCCGGCGCCGCCGTGCGCCAGGATGAGGGGAGGCTTCGTCATACGGTCAGAACGTCGTCGACGTCAGAATTTATCAAGTCTGAAAGTCGAAGGTCGCACACCCATGACTTTATGGACTTTATAGACTTTATGAAATGAACGGCCGGCAGGCCAGACGCTCCCTGCCCCTTGTTTAGTTGAACAAGATGCCTTGGGCCGTCCGGTAGGTCGAGTCCTGCATGCGGTCCAGGTCGCTGCGAACGAACCCCAGACCGGTGACGCACAACTCGAAGTTCTCGGAGAGCTTGCGGAACAAAGGCGTTTGGTCCTGGGACTCCCCTTCGTGAAATTGCGCGGCGATCCCATAGGACCGCTTGCCGGTTTTCACATAGTCCACGAGGAAGTCCTTGTGATAAATGAGGCCGGCGGTCTTCAGCCGCCGCAGGTATTCCGGGAAGAGCCCGGCCATGAAGAGGGTGAAATCGCCGATGTGGCGGTGGACTTCCTGCTCGCGATCCATCGACTGCGCTTCGAGCAACACTTCCGATTCGAACAGCAGGTCCACGACGGTGTCAACCCGCTTTCCCTGCTGGGTCTGAATACGGTAGAGCTGATCGGTGTGGGTAAACTCGACGAGGAGATTGGACACGTACTCGGTCACGTTGAGATCCGGCCAGCCCAGTTTCTCGGTGAAGCTCTTTTCGGTCAACGCACCGAACAGGCGACGCAGCGGGTGATGCTCAGGAATCCGGCTTTCCATGATGCCCTCCATGCCAAGCTTCGCTTGAACCGCCCGCTTCGATCATGTGCGGGCGGAGAGTTCATTTGCCACCCGTGCTCTTCCCACGATTTTTAAAGTATGCCAGCCCTCAGGCGTGGTGGCAAGAGACCCGCCGGGGCGCCTTTTCCCTCCCCTTCCTTATCCACCTATCTGTCTCTATCGGTTTCTTTGCAGGAGACTTGAGGTCTTTTCATCCGCCCCCTGCCCGCGACTCTCAGCGCCATAAAGTCGGGAAGTCCATCGAGTCTCAAGCGCGCCGACTTGACGACTTTCTGACTTTATGGACTTTCCCACCTTTGCGACTCAGTTGCTCCAACGTCCCTTCCAGGTCCAGCAGCCGGCGCTTGGCCTTCAGGCCGCAGGAAAACCCACCCAACGAACCATCGTGGGCAACGACCCGATGGCAGGGGATCACAATGGGAACGGGGTTCGCCCCCAAGGCCAGTCCCACCGCCCGAGCACAGCGTTGATCACCCACCCGCGTCGCGACCCACTTGTAGGAGCGTACCCGTCCATAGGGAATGTGCAGGGCCGCCTTCCAGACCCTCCGCTGAAACGGGGTCCCGATCGAGAGATCAACCGGGAAGTCCAGCTCACGGCGCGTCCCTTTCAGAAACGCGACGAGCTGCTTCCGTGCCTCGCGCAAGACCGAGACCGGCCCTGGTCCGAGGTGCGAGGCAAGGGGCAAGGGGCGACCGTTCCGAGGAGCGGCCTTCACGCGCAGCTCGCCCTCCACCGCCAGGCGAGACGGTTGCGGCAACACGATCCGGCAAATTCCGACGTGGTCCCCGGAGGCGGCAATCCCCATCCAGCCCCAGGGCGTCGAGAAGATCAGTGACGCCTGGCGAGGGGCACGGGGCGGAGGGCAAGGGGCAAAACGATCACGCCCGTTGCTTCCGGCAGAAGAATGCTTGCTATTCTTACCCCTTCTATTTTCCATAGCCGCCGGCCCTAGCTTTTCGCCCCACGCCCGATTTTGCGCTTCAGAATTTTGACGACCATCTCCAATTCTTCCGAACGCATCAGCCCATGGACGCCGAAGTAACCCGTCACGCTCAAGCCGACTCCCACGAACAGCATGACGGTCTTGGCGATCCAGTCTCCCTGATGCGTCCAGACCGCTGCGCCGGCCACCCAAGCTGAAGCGAGGACCACCGGCGCAGTGGCCACCAGCACGCGCAGGGCCGACCGGCCGACGGAGCGCCAATCGATCCCGCCCAGCCGTCGGTTCAACACCGCCACCAGAATGCCCCCGTTCAACATCGACGCCAGGGCCGTGGCCAGGGCCAAGCCGGCGTGACGGAGCGGCCCCATCAACAGCAGCGACAACGCAATGTTGGCCGCCACCGATGCAATGGCCGCCATCGCCGGCGTCTTCGTATCCTGGAGAGAATAAAAAGCCGCCACGATGATCCGGACCGAGGCGAAGGCCCAGAGGCCCAGCGCGTAGCAGAGCACCGCCGTCGCCGTCGCCGTCGTATCCGCGGCGGTAAAGGTGCCGTGCTCAAAAAATAAGTGCACGATCGGCTGTCTCAGCAAAATGAGCCCCAGCATGGCCGGCAGGATGATGAACAGAATCATCCGCAGGCCGAAGGCCAGGGTGACGCGCAACTCATCCAGCGATCCGCGCGCAGCCTGCTGCGACAGGGTCGGCAGGATGGCCGTCGCCAGCGCAACCCCGAAGATGCCCAACGGAAATTGAATGAGCCTCATGCCGTAGAACAAATAGGTGGGGGCCCCGGCAAAGAACGAGGCCAGGATCGTGCTGACCGTGATGTTGACCTGCGTCACCGACATGCCCAACAGGGAGGGCACCAGCAACCATCCGATCCGCTTCACGCCGGGATGGCCCGGTTCGAACCGCCAGCCGAAAAGCAGCCCGCGGCGACGCAGCCCGGGCAGCTGCATGAAGAACTGCGCCGCGCCTCCAAGCACAACCCCGATGGCGACACCATGGATGGGCTCGGCCAACAAGGGTGAGAGCCCGAACGCAGCGGCAATGATGCAGACGTTGAAGATCACCGGAGACAGGGCCGGCGCCGCGAAGGCGCGGACCGAATTCAAGACACCCATAGCCAGGGCCGCCAGGCTGATGAACAGGAGATAGGGAAACATGATCTTGGTCAGGAGCGTCGTCATCGCCAACCGGGAAGGGTCCGCGTGGAATCCCGGGGCCAGCAGCCAGACAATTGCGGGAGACGCCAGGATCCCCATGAGGGTGACGGCGACCAGGATTGTCAACAGTGTGGTGAAGACCGCGCTGGCCAGTTCCCAGGCGTCCCGCTTGGCCCGCAGCGTGTGGTATTCGGTAAAGACCGGCACGAAGGCCGAGGACATCGAGCCTTCGGCAAAGAGTTCGCGCAGCAGATTGGGGACGCGGTAGGCGACGAAGAAGGCGTCGGCCGCCGGGGTCGCGCCGAAGAGGCGGGCCAGAACCATGTCGCGGATGAAGCCGAGGATGCGGCTGGAAAACGTGGCCGCGCCGATCAGGCCGGCGGCCTTGACGACCGTGTGATTCTCGTCCTGCGCAGGGGTGGATGATCCCGGCAGGCTGGCAGGATCGGACATTGCGGCGGATTCTAGCGCGGATGGACCGGAATATCTACCCTCTCCGCTTGACACCCCGCCGCAGACCGCCTAGCCTTGCCTCGCAGGGCCGATGGCTGGAGGGGATGCAACTATGAAGACCGCGCACATTGCTTGTCTGCTCTTCCTGGGGATGGCCACGGCCCTCCTCGGCGGGTGCGAGGCGATTCAACAAGCGTCACGAGAACGGACCGCCGCCAGAATGGACGAAGCCATCGCCCGTTACCAGGCCGCCGCGGCCAAGGTCCATCAGGGCGATTCCAAAGAAAAGGTGCTGGGCCTCCTGCAACCGACGCAGTTCGAACTCCAGAGCAACGAGGTCAAGCCGCCGGAAGCGATCCCCACACAGACCGATTCGGGCCAAGACAGCCTCATTGAAATTTACTTCTTTCGATCCAGCCGGCATGCCGACGAAGCGGGCACCGACGCCCAGGGCTTTCCCCTCGCCGACAACTTCACGCCCTATGTTTTTACGGACGGGGTCCTCACGGACATCGGCTGGACCGCCCTGCTCTCGCTCAAAATCCGCAAGCCCGACCCCCTTCCCGCAGCCACCCCTCGCCCGCTCTGCGAACAGATGGGGCCCCTGGCCGGCTGCTTCTAGAACGGCTCATCTTGCTTACCTCCTCTCTCCCCTGTAACATAGGGCCCTCGCGCGGGGTCTTTCCCCACCGTGATGGAAGCCGGCCGTTCGGCGTGTTCAGAGGAGGGAGTCGATGAGAAGACGGATGGGGTGGGGAGCGTTGTGCGTCTCCTTGGTCTGGGCGATGGCCCTGTTGTGGGCGATACCCGGTCACGCGACCGAGCCGGCGCCGCTCAGCCCCGCCTTGAGCCCCTATAGCAAAGCCGGGGATCTCTCGGGCACGCTGACTTGCGTCGGAACGGACACCCTGACTCAGGCAATGACCCTCTGGGCTGAGGGGTTTGGCCGGCACTATCCGAACGTCAAAGTCCTTGTGGAAGGCAAGGGCAACACGGCCGCCTTCGCCGCCCTGCTTGAAGGAAGGGCTCAGGTTGCGCCGATGTCGCGGCTCCTGGACGAGAACGAGATCGCTCGGTTCCAGGCGGCATTCGGCTATCGCCCGACCCCCTACGCCATCGCCGTCGATGCGCTGGTGGTGTACGTCAACAAGGACAATCCGATCGAGGGGCTCACCATGGACGAGGTGGACGCGGTCTTTTCGAAGACCCCCCGCTACAGCTACAAGAACTTCACGAAGTGGGGCCAACTGAACCTGTCCGGGAACTGGGGCGAGGCCCCGATCAACCTCTATGGCCGAAAGTCCTCCTCCGCGACCTATCAATTCTTCAAGGAACATGCGCTCCGTAATGATGCCTTCAAGACGGGACTGAAGGAGCAAGCGGACTCTCAGGCCGTGGTCCAACGGGTCGCCGAGGACCGGTATGGAATCGGTTTCAGCGGGATCGCCTTTGCGACGCCGGACGTGCGCATGCTTGCGCTGGCGAACGATGAATTCTCCCCCTTCGTGGAGCCGACGACCGAGAACGTGAAGAATCGCAAGTACCCGCTCCGCCGATACCTCTACATCTACGTGAATCAGGCGCCGCGCAAAATTCTTCCCGGAGATAAACGCCTCCCCCCGGTGATCCGGGAATTTCTCCGATACGTCCACAGCCAGGAGGGACAAGAAGCCGTGGTGAAGTCCGGCTACCTGCCGGTGGAAAACTGGATCATCGAGCATGCCCTGACCAAGGCCAAATAAGACGGACGATTTTCTCTTTTCTCCGTATCCTCTTCGACCACCTGCTTATCTTCCCGGATACTACCGCAAGATCGACGGACTCCTTCTCCTGTGATCGCCAATCCTTCCTCCTTTCAAATACGCCTGTAGATCAACGCTTTTCCTCTCGTGCCCGCTTACAAGAGACCACTTTTATTCTGGCATCGCCCTTGCTCACTCTCGAGCCAAGACCGACGGGAGAGCAAGGAGGTCGAAGATGATTATCCTGATACTCACAGTTCTCGTAAGTTGGGGCCTCGTGCTTTGGATCGGAACCCTCTTCAGCACTCTCGTGCCTGGCGTCATGGAAATCTTGAGCAAGGAGACGTAGGCATTCGGAGAAAAGAGGAGGAAACGATCATGCCCTGGCTGGTCATCTACATCGGATTCTTGTTCCCGGTCGCGCTGTTGCTGGTCGTGCTGGCCACGGACTGGAAGGAGCGGCGGCACAACCAACACCGGACATCCGCCCCACCGATCTCAGCCCATGCACCAAGAGCGAATCTTCCTTGAGCATTTCATGATGAAAGAGTCGAGACCATTCATGCGGTGGAAGGCTGCCCCGGCCTTCCCTGGGGCGGACTGTGCCATCTGTCCCTGGTGGGGGCTCTCGTTCCTCCTGAGCCCTCACCCGCCACTCGTTCGCCCGCCGGAGCGCCTCTGAGCCATGCGGTGTCTGACTTGTCCGCAATGCCGGCGAGTGACCCTCCACCCAACGGGAGCCTTTTGGTTCTGTTCGGCTTGCGGCCTCGCCATTACGACGCAGGCGCTTTGCCTTGAGCAAGCCCGCTCGGCTGGAAAAAACCGGACTCACGTGGATTGGGATGGTCTCGGCACGGCTTCAGAAGCCCTGCGGTCTTGGCCGCAAGAGCACCGGACGGCTTGATCGATGCGTTGGGGAAGGAGAACGATGCCGGTTCGGCTTAAGCGACGGGCTGGTTTTTTTCCGCCAACCGCTTGGCCATCCGGTAATGCAGCGGTTCTTCGATCAAGGCCTGGGCTTCTTCCGGCTCGGCCAGACGGCTCTGCTCCACCGGCTCGATGCCGAAATGACGGCAGATGTTCACGGCCAGACTGAAGCACAGCGAGAACTTGCCC
>Ga0194120_10007445_pt1 | contig 14971 bp, 14 predicted proteins | sample TA2MahCa65mmetaG_FD_148642 | JGI IMG/M metagenome (GOLD analysis project Ga0194120, IMG submission 148642) | Freshwater microbial communities from Lake Tanganyika, Tanzania - TA2015019 Mahale Deep Cast 65m | ecosystem: Environmental > Aquatic > Freshwater > Lake | place: Tanzania: Lake... | reverse complement strand
TGGCACCCGCGCGAACGGCGGCGGCGGCGGCGGCGGCGCGGGCGCCCAGCTCGGCTCGGGCTCGGACCGGGTCGGTGCGCAGCTCCTTCCCGAGGATCAAGACGCCGTCGAAGGGGAACACGCCGCCTGCTCTAACGTCGCGGGGTGCGACATCCGATCCCGTTGCCGAGAGAGGCTCCCCATGTTCCTCGCCGCCCTTTCCCTCGAAGTCGAGATGCCCGAGATGGAGGTGCGCGCCACGCCCGGCGGTCGCCAGGTGTACGCCACGCTGCCCGACCTCATGGGCGCCGAGATGGCCCTCGAGCGCTACGGCGTCGATCCCCGCGACGCCAGCGTTATCTCCGTGAGCGTCGACGACGGTGCCACGCGCCTGGACTGGTCGGAACTGCAGGGCGGCGACGTGCGCCTGCGGGTGCAGAAGGAAGGCCAGCGCTCGCTGTGTACCAGCACCGTTGACGGCGGCGTGTGGAGCGGCGGCAGCAACGTGATGATCTACGACCCTACCGCGGGCCGCGAGGACGACGTGGCCGCCTCGCCCGGCTTCATGCTGGTGGAGGACAACCCGGCGATCGGCGCGCTGGTGTCGCTGTCGCCGGGTGACTCGGTGACGGTGATGAACATGAGGCGCGAGGGCAAGCTGCTGCGCGAGGTGGTGAGCGTCACCCGGCCCTCGGGCACGGTGAGCGTGGAGCGCGCCCACGACGGCGAGCGCATCTGCTTCGTCCGTCCCCCGGCCTAGCGCCGCGCGCGCGGCGGCCGGATAACGCCCGGGGCCATGGACGCCCCCGCCGCTGCTCGAGCCGCCTTCGATGCCTGGAACGCCGAGCTCGCCACCAACGCCCTCGACGCCGACCCCCACTTCCGCGCCCTCCTTGCGCGCTACGGTCGCGACACTGAGTCCCCGCACCGATTCGGCGCGCTGGTTTCTGGCGAGCTCGACGCCCTCGCCCGCGAGACCAATCGCGACGAGAACCTGCCCCGGCTCGGCCGCTACGACGGCTCGGGCAACCGCACCGAGCAGGTGCTGTTTCACCCGGGCTACCACCGCATGGGGAAGCTCGCCTACGCCACCGGCCTGATGGGGAACTACGCCACGCCCGGTCGCGAGCTCGACACGCTCGCCCACCTGTACCTGCTCGGCCAGGACGGCGAGGCTGGGCACACCTGTCCCTGGGCGTGTACCGCCGGACTCATCAAGATCCTGCAGGCGGCGCGCGCCGACGGCTCCAGCGCGCCGGGCGACGTGAGCCCGGCCATGGCCGAGGCCTGGCTCGCCCGCCTCTACGATCCCGACTACGACACGCATTTCCACGGGTCGCAGTTCCTCACCGAGGTCCAGGGCGGCTCCGACGTGGGCGCTAATGCTGTAGTGTCGCGACTTGATGGGGATCGCTGGCGCATCACCGGCGAGAAGTGGTTCTGCTCGGTGGCCGACGCCCACCTGTTCCTGGTGACCGCTCGTCCCGAGGGGGCGCGGGAGGGGACGGCCGGCCTTGGCGCCTACGCCGTGCCCCGATTCAAAGCCGACGGCACGCCAAACGACTTCCGCATTCGACGCCTGAAGTACAAGCTGGGCACCCGGTCGATGGCAAGCGCGGAGATCGACTTCGAGGGGGCCGAGGGCTGGCGCGTGGGTGACTTCCGCCGCACCGTCGAGATCGTGCTCAACACGTCGCGCCTCTACAACGCGGTGGTGGCCTCAGGGATGCTCCAACGCGCCTGGCGCGAGGCCGAGGGCTACGCCCGCCACCGTGGGGCATTCGGGCGGCCCATCAAGGACTTCGCCGTGATCCGCAACATCCTCGCGCGGCTGTGGACCGAGGCCTGTGCCGCCCGCGCCTCGACCTTCTGGCTCGCCGACATGGCCGACCGCGTGGCCACCGGGCGCGCCGCCGCCGCCGAGCCCGGGGCGCTCCGCATGCTCGTCAACCTGAACAAGATCTGGACGGCGCTCACCTGTCCCGCGGGGGTGCGCGACGCCATCGAGGTGCTGGGCGGCAACGGCGCGATCGAGGACTTCAGCGCGCTGCCGCGACTCCTCCGCGACAGCATCGTCGTCGAGGCCTGGGAGGGCGGCCACGGGGTGCTCTGCGCGCAGCTCCTCCGCGACAGCCAGCGGCTCGGCCTCCACGCGGCGATGTTCGCGGTGCTGGAGGCGCAGCTCGGCGATCTCGCCGCCATCCGCGCCCGGTGGGACGCGGTGATCGCGCGGCCGGAGAGCGAGGCGAGCTGGTACTTCCGGCAGGTGGTGGAAGACCTTCGCGTGGTGGTGCAGTCGCGACTGCTGTCGCTCGAGACGGACCCGCGCGTGGTGGCGGCAGGTGCCCACCTAGGCGCCTACGGCGCTCGCGGCTACGATCCGCTGGCCGACGGCGATCTCCCCGCGCGGGTGCGCGCGCTGCTCGCCTAGCCGGCGCGCACCACGCGGTTGCGACCCTCCCGCTTGGCCACGTACAGCGCGTCGTCGGCGCGCTCCACCAGGCGCAGGGCGTCGCGCTCGCCGGGCTCGGCCGCTGCCACGCCGATGCTCACCGACACTTGCAAGCTGTGGGCGTCGGCGCCGCTTCGCCAGCCCTCGATGGCCCGCCTCACGCGCTCGGCGGCCACGCTGGCGGCCTGCTCGTCGGTGCGCGGCAACACCACCATGAACTCCTCGCCGCCAAGTCGCACGGCAATATCAGTGTCGCGACAGCAAGCACGAATGGTCTGCGCCACGCCGGCGAGCACGCGATCGCCGGTGGCGTGGCCGTAGCGGTCGTTCACCAGCTTGAAGTGGTCGACGTCGACCACCAGCACCGCGGTGGCGGAGGGGGCACGCGCCCCCAGCGAGAGCGTCTCCAGCAGGCGCTGCAGGCCGAAAGCCCGGTTGAAGAGCCCGGTGAGGCCGTCGAGGGTGGCGCGATCGAACAGCACGATGTTGGCGAGCGCCTGGCCGAGCACGTTGCCGAAGACGGCGCACAGCTCGTCGAGCTCGACGGGCACGGAGACACCGTTGATCACCATGGCCCCGCGCGCGTGCTCGCCGCCGTTGACCGCGATCATCACCCAGCCGTCGCCGTGGACGATCGGTGCTTTCTCGCCCATCGCCTTGGCGATGGCGTCCACCACGTCGTCGGGGAGGTCGAGCTCGCCGGTGACGCGGCCCCAGCGGCCTGCGCCGTAGTACTGGGTTTGCCGCGGGTGCTGTGTCTGGATGGCGAAGATGCCGCACGTCTCGGTGCCGGCGGGATCCACGGTGCGCGCGAAGGCATCCAGGGCCACGCGGCAGAACTCGGCTGGGGAGCGGAGGGTGTTCAACCTGGGGCAGATGTCGAGGATGCGCTGCAGGCCAGCGCGCTGGTGGTGGAGCCCGGCCACCTCGCGCTGGCGGCGCGCGGCCGACTCGATCGTGGTGAGCAGGCGAGCCGGCGGGTCGGCGCGGCTCGCCCAGGCGTGGACGCTGAAGGCGGCGAGCATGCGCCCGTCGGGCACGGTCTCGCCGAGGATGACTACCTGCGCGCTCCCGCTCGCGGCGCGCACGGCGCGGAGGATCCCGGTGGCCGCCTCGGCGATGACGACCACGTGCGGGTGCCACTCGAGCACGAGGTTGGCGAGGCCCTCGGGGGTGAGCGCCGCCCGCGCCGTGAAGCCGGCGTCTTCCAGCAGCTGCACCAGGCCTTGCGCGCGCGCCGCGTCGCCGTCGAGCGCGGCCACGCGCGGAGCACCCGGGTGATTGCTGATCTGGTACGTGGGCATGGGTGATCGGGAGATCGGACACGGGCGAGCCGAGCGTGAGCGCGGCAGCCCAGTGCGCCGCCGGAGGGTAGCATGCGCGGATGATTACGACCGTCGCCCGCCAGCTCACGGTTCGCGCCGCCATTGCCGGCATGCTGCTCGGCGGCTTCATGAGCCTGAGCAACCTGTACACCGCGCTGAAGATCGGCTGGAGCTTTCGGGGTCGCGATCACCGCCGGCGTGCTGGCCTGGGCCATCTTCGCGCTCTTCCAGCGTGTCGGTCTCATCAAGACCAGCTTCGGCATCCTCGAGAACAACGCGATGCAGTCCGTGGCCAGCTGCGCCGGCTACATGGTGGGCGGCGGCACGGTCGCGGCCATCCCCGCGATGATGATGCTCACGGGTCAGGAGCTGGAACCGCTGCAGATGTTCGGCTGGATCTCGTCGATCGCGCTCCTCGGGGTGGTGATGGCCATCCCGATGAAGCAGCAGATGATCAACATCGAGCAGTTACGATTTCCCTCGGGCATCGCCGCCGCGGAGACGCTGCGGGCCCTGCACGGCGGCGAGGAGGGGCGTCGGCAGGGACGCCTCCTTGGTCGCGGCGCGATCGTGGGCACCATCGTTGCCTTCGCGCGCGAGGCGAGGGCCTCGTGGGTCCCCTGGAACCTCCCGGAGTCGCTGCCCTTCGCGCTCGGCGCGCCGCTGTTGTTGTTGCCGCGGGCCGCCCAGGAGTGGGTGCGGGCGAAGCTCTCCGCCGGCACCCTGGCCTTGCTCGACGCGCAGCCCCGGCTTCGCGGTCGCCCGCTTTCCGACTACACCTTCAGCCTCGACACCAGCATCATCCTCGTGGCCGCCGGCATGATCATGGGCTGGCGACCGGCGTGGAGCATGATGCTCGGCGCGGCCGTGAACTACCTGGTGCTCGTCCCCGAGGTGTACGCCCGGGGGATCGTCGACGATCGGCTTGGCTACAAGTACATCGTCCAGTGGAGCGTGTGGTTTGGCTCGGCGATGATGCTCACCAGTGGCCTCGTCGCCTTCGCCTTCCAGTGGCGCAGCGTCGTCAACGCGATGAAGAGCGTGGCCGGCGCCTTCGGCAGTCGCGTGAAGTCGGCGGAGGAAGAGAAAGAGGTCCCGATGCTGTGGTTCGTCGTTGGCGTGGCCATCTGCGGGCCGCTCGTCGTGGCACTCGAGTACCTGGTGTTCGGCATCAAGCCCTGGCTGGGCGTGGTGTCGGTGATCCTCAGCTTCTTCATCGCCATCGTCGCCTGCCGCGTCACCGGCGAGACCGACACCACTCCGAGCGGCGCGCTCGGCAAGATCACGCAGGTCACCTTCGGCGTGCTCGACCCCGGCAACACCACCACCAACCTCATGACCGCCAACGCCACGGGCGGGGTCGGCCTGCACGCTGCCGACCTCTTGACCGACCTCAAGAGCGGCTTCATCCTGAAGGCGGATCCTCGCCAGCAGTTCTGGGCCCAGCTCCTCGGCGTGCTCGCCGGGAGCTTGTTCGTGGTGCCGGCATGGGCGCTGCTCGTGGAGGGGCCCGAGGACTTCGGTACCAAGTGGCCGGTGCCCGCCGCGCAGAGCTGGAAGGGCGTGGCGGTGATGCTCGCCGAGGGCATCAGCAACCTGCACCCCACGGCGCAGGCCTGCATCGCGATCGGCGGCGGTCTCGGGATCGTGATGGTGCTGGCCGAGAAGTACATCCCGGCGGTGCGCCCCTACATGCCGTCGGCGGCGGGCCTCGGCCTCGGCTTCACCACGCCCGGGTCGAACACGATCTCGATGTTCATCGGGGCGGCGATCGCGCTGTACCTCACCCGGAAAGACCCGAAGGCCGAGGAGGCGATCATCCCCGCCTCGTCGGGCGCGCTCGCCGGCGAGAGCCTCTCCGCGGTGTTCATCCGCCTCCTCGGCGTGGCCGGCCTCTTCGGGCGCTGAGTCGCACTGCGGGTCCCCTGTCGCTGGGCTAGGGTGCGCGGCGCCATGCTCCTGAGCCTCTTCACGCTGGGCTGCGAACCCGGCGACGACACCGCCGGCGTCGATTTCGAGGCCGAGGCCAGCATCTCCGACGCGATGCCCACGGCGATGACGGTGCGGTGGAGCACCGACGCCCCGGGTACCTCGCGGGTGGAGTGGGGCACCGGCAGCCACTACGGCGAGCGGGTGGAGCTGGCGGGCACCCGCACCGAGCACGCCGTGGCCGTGGCCGGCATGCCGGCGGGCACCGCCATCCACTGGCGCGCCATCAGCGAGATCGACGGCGAGACGGTGTCGAGCGGCGACCAGGTGATCCCGACCGGGTCGATGCCGAACGACCTCCCGGTGCTGAGCGTGGAGAGCGAAGAGCCGGTACGCGCCGGGAGCGGCTTCGTGCTCAGCTACACGTTGGGCTCCGACACCTCGGTGATTCTCTACGACCGCAAGGGCAATCCCACCTGGTGGCAGCGAAACGACAACGCCAACTTCATGCCCACGCAGGTGGCGGCCAGTCGCGATGGGCGCGGCATCCTCTACTCCGCCGCCTCCTACGATCGCGAGGAAGAACTGGGCGCCATCTACCGGGTGGCGTGGACGGGGGAGCTGCTCGAAGCCACGGTGACCCCCAACGCGCACCACGACTTCCTCGAGCACGAGGACGGCACCCTCGCCTACTGCATGATGGACATCCGCGAGGTCGATGGCCAGTCGATCGTGGGCGACGCGATCGTCGAGATCCCTCCCGGGGGCGACGCGGCGACCGACGCGGTGGTGGTGTGGACGGCCTGGGACGATCTCCCCATGACGGCCACCGAGGCCGGCGACTCTGGCTACTACCCCTACGGCCTCGACTGGATCCACTGCAACGGGCTCAGCTACAACGCCGACGAGGGCGCCTACTTCATGTCGTCGTACGCGCTCGAGACGGTGATGCGAATCGACCGAGAGCGGGGAGAGTTGGAGTGGATGCTCGGCGGTGAAGACAGCGATTTCGAGCTGAGCCGCGCCGAGGCGTTCTCCCACGCGCACTCCCCCACCTATCGCGATGGCACGCTGTGGATCTTCGACAACGGCGGCCAGGGCGGCACGGCGCCGTCGCGGGCGGTGGCGTACACGCTCGACGAGTCGGCGATGACCGCCGAGCAGACCTGGAGCTTCGACGCCGATGGGGCCTACTCGTCGGTGATCCTCGGCGACGTCGAGCTGGTCGACGGCGGTTTCCTCGTGGCCTGGGGCCTCGGTGGTGCCTGGCAAGACCTGGACGCCGACGGCGAGGCCACGTGGACCGGCTCGGCGTCGATCGGTGTCGCGGCTGGCTTCGCGGCCCACGTGCCGATGGCCGGGGGACCGGCCGAGTAGCCGTTACTTCGCGGCGGCGGGCACGATCTCCGCTTGCTGCCCGGCGGGCAGCGCGTCGTTGAGGGCCTGCTGCACGGTGGCGATGTGCTCGTCGAGGGTGTCGAGCTTCCAGCCGGTGGTGGGAATCGGCGGGAGCACCGTCACGCGCACCTCGCCGGGGTGGAGGAGGAAGCTGTTCTTCTTCCAGATCTGGTGCGCGCCCTCCACCGCGATGGGCACCACGGGCAAGCCCGTCGCCAGGGCAAGATGTGCAAAACCCTTCTTGAAGCGGCGCAGTCTCCCGTCGGCCGACCGCGTGCCCTCCGGCCAGATCCAGATGCCGAGGCCGTTGTCGCGCACGAGGCGGGCGGTGTCGCGGAGGGCCTCGATGGCGCTGCCGCGGTCCTTCCGGTCGATGCGGAGGTGTCCCGACACGAGGTACAACTGGCCGAAGAAAGGGTAGTAGACCACCTCCTTCTTGGCCACGCCGCAGGTGCCGAGCGGTGCGAGCCAGATGCCGATGAAGATGTCGAGCGGCGAGGTGTGGTTGGACACGTAGATGGCCGGGCCGAGGGCCTTCGCGGCGGGCTTCGGGTCGCCCACGATGCGCGTGCCAGTAACGGCGAGGATCGAGCGGCCGACGAGGTGCCCGAAGTGGTTGCACAGCCTGATGCGCGCCACCCGCCAGGGCAGGAGCAGGGTGCAGCCCACGGCGAAGACCACCACGGCGATCGCCATCAGCAAGAGGCCCACCGCGTAGCGGAGGCAGGAGTCGACGATGCGCATGGCCTACCGGAACATGTTGATGTCACGGCGCCGTCACCACCGGGGGCGGCCCTGGCAAAACATGGACCCCGCGACGGCGCGACCCGCCAGCACCCGCGCTAAGGTGCGCGGCCCGATGCTCGCCCTCTTCCTTCTCGGCTGCCTCGCCTGCTCTCCCGGTGACGCCGGCGATTACGAGGTCAGTGTGGTGCGCTCCGAGGTGGTGCCCACCGTCTTCACCGTCACGTGGACGAGCGACGAGCCGGGCACCGGCCGGGTGGAGTTCGGCCCCGACGAGGACTACGGCCGGGTCACCGCCAGCGAGTCCGAGAGCGGCACCGAGCACCGCATCGTCGTGGCCGGCGTCCCGGCTGCCAGCGTGTGGCACCTCCGCGCCGTCACCGAGACCGCTGGCGGCGAGCTCGCCAGCGCCGACGTGGAGATCGAGTCGGGTGCCGCCTCGCCGAGCCTGCCCACCTTCAGCGCCAGCGGCAAGCGCAAGCACGGGAGCAACCTGATCGCGCCGGTGTTCAGCGACCACCCGTTCGTGCTCGGGCTCGACGGCGAGGGCCGATACACCTGGTGGTGGGAGGGCGAGAGCGACGACGTCTACACGCGCGCGCGCCTCTCGCTCGATGGCACCGCCATCGTCTTCAACCGCTTCGACGAGGACCGGTCCATCGACCGGGGCGCGATCTACCGCGTGAGCCTCGACGGCACCGACGCGCAGGAGATCCCCGCCGAGCTCTCCCACCACGACTTCGTCGAGCTCCCCGAGGGCGGGTACGCCTACCTCAAGATCGACGTGCGCGAGTACGGCGACGGCCGCGTGATCGTGGGCGACTCGGTGGTGGAGATCGACGAGGCGGGCGCGCTGGTGTCGGAGGTGTGGAACGCCTGGGACGAGTGGACGCCGCCCGACGACCTCTCCAACGGCTTCTACCCGCAGGGCGAGGACTGGCTGCACTGCAACACCATCGAGTACGACGCCGAGCGTGGCGTCTACCTCGTGTCGGTGCGCAACGAGTCGATGGTGATGGAGCTCGACCGCGCCACCGGCGAGATCCTCTGGACGCTCGGGGGCGAGGGCTCGTCGCTGGCGCTGGCCTCGGGCACGGCCTTCGAGCACCAGCACGCGCCGCTGCGCGACGACAGTGGCATGCTGGTGTTCGACAATCGCGACGGCGAGTCGCGCTCCTACGTGCGCCACTACGCGATCGACGAGGGAGCGGGCACCTACGCCGAGGACTGGACCTACGCCGGCCCCGAGGGCAACTGGATCGCCTTGCTCGGCGACGCGATCCCCTACGACGATGGCAACATGCTCATCGCCTGGGGCACCGGTGGCTTCATCAGCGAGATCGACAGCGACGGCAATCAGAACTGGCGCGCCGACGCCGAGTTCGGGCACATCATCGGCTTCCTCGACAGCGTCGAGAGCCTCGGCGGGCCGGCCGAGTGATTGGGCTGGTGCTGTTGGCCTGCGACCCGGGTCTCGACACCGGGAGCGAGCGCGTGCTCCTGTCCGACGACGACCTGGTGGCCCTTGCCGCGGTGCCCAGCTTCACCCCCCTGTACGTGGCGGCGGCCTACGACGCGGGTTTTGACTGGACAGCGGTGACGACGGACTGGCTCGGGCGCCCGTTCAGCGCCGCCACCGAGACCTACGGCGTGGAGTTCATCCGGGCGCAGGACCTTTCCCCGGAGGAACTGGCGCTGGCCCTGGTGCGCGACGACCTCACCCAGGACATGGTGGAACTCTACGGGTGGGAGCTGGGCAATGGGCCGTACAGCTCCGCCCGGGTGTCGGAGTTCGACGACCACACCCCGGCCCTCAGTCCCAGCCACCTCACGCCGGGCGATCCCTTCTTGCTGGTGCTCCGCGACGTCCATGAGAGCGTGCGGCTCGCGGTACTGGTCGAGGGAAGCGAGTCGGTGGCGTCATCGCGTGACGACTACCTCCTCGTCGACGGGATGGGGACGCTCGCGGTCACGGCCGCGCTCGATGCCACCCCGGTGCCGCTCGGCGACGGCGACCAGCTCGACTGGCACCAGCTCACCGCCTCCAGCGCGGGCGGCCGCTTCGACTCGGCCAACGCCACCTTTATGGCTTCCGTACCGCTTGCGGGCGGCGGAAGCGCGACCTGGGACGAGCTGGCGAGCCTCCTCGACGGCGCCGACTCCGTCCCCACTGGCGGCGAGGTGCGGGTCGACGCGCCGCTGCCCATCGCCGCGGCCACGCCCGGAGATCGTTTCCTCGTGGCGCTCGACTGCGACCACTGCGAGCCGCTGTTCCCAGCGGCGATGTTCATCGCGGAACGCCGCTAGATGGCACATCCGCTCTACCTGTCGCTGCCGGCGCTGCAGCTGCCGAGTACCCGCCGAACCAACGACGACATCGTGGCGCTGGTCCGGGAGAACTTCAAGGGCGACGACGCCCAGTGGCGGCGAGTGGAGCGCACCATGCGCTTCGTGTTCAACACCTGCGGCACGGTCGTGCGGCACGTGCAGGTGGACGAGCGCTACGCGGCCGGCATGCACGCGAGCAACGTGGCGCGCTCGTTGCTGGAAGAGCAGGGCGTGGCCGTAAACGCGCTCGACAGCGTCACCTACTCGTCGATCGTCCGCGAGTACTTCGAGCCGAGCGTCGCGACCGAGATCGCCTGGCGACTCGGGGTGGTGCAGGCGGCCTGTTACGACGTCGTCTCTGCCTGCGCCGGGCCGCTCGTGGCCATCGAGACCCTCCGCGGCCGCGCCGCCATCGACCCGAGCTGGACCCAGGGCCTGGTGAGCACCGCCTCGCTGTCGGAGGGCTTCATCGGCTTCGACATCCAGAGCATCGCCGACCTCGACCAGCTCGCGGCCGGCCTGACCATCGGCAACGGCGCTACCGCCATGCTCGTGGGACGCACGGCATACGCGCGGGGTGGCCGCATCGTGGGTAGTTACTCCGAGGGCTACCCGCAGCACCATCCCCTCTGCCGCGCCCCCGTCTTTGGCGTGTTCCGCTCGGCGGGCTCGGCGCTCTTTGCCCTCGCCGAGCTGGTGCCCGACCACGTGCGGCGGGCCTGCGCGCGCTTCGGCTGGACCGTCGACGATGTCGACGTGTTCGTGTCGCACCAGCCCTCGGATCGCATCCTCCGAGAGGTGGCGCAGGCCCTGGGCGTCCCGGCGTCGCGGGTCCCCCAACTGCACTCCATCTACGCCAACACCGAGGCATCAGCGGTGCCGATCGCGCTGCGTCATCTCGTCGACGACGGCACCATCAAGCCCGGCATGAAGCTGCTCCTGAACTCCGCCGCCGCGGGCTTCACCCTCGCCAGCGTGGGCGTGGTGTGGGAGGGCTAGAGAACGAGCGGGTCTCTGGTCTGCCGCGCGCCGTTGAGCGCCTCTAGCTCCGCGGGCGTGTAGGGATCGCCGCTCGGCTGCACCACGCCCCTCATGAAGGCGCGGATGGCCTCCTTGGCGGCCATGCCGGCGTCGGTCTCGGTGCGGCTGTCCCAGTACAGGAACAGGGTGCGCCGCCGGTCGATCGCGGGCACGGCCTTGTCGCCCCAGATTCGTTCGAGGTCGGCGGGAATGTCCTTGTAGAGCCGCTGCGCGAGGTGTTGCCGCACCACCGCGTCGTTGAGCTTCTGCACCTCGGGGCGGGTGGCGTCGACCACGTCTTCTCGCACCGTCTGCAGCTGGCGCGGGCCGAGCGCGCCGGTGCCCACCGACACGCAAGCGGTCATCAGGGTGGGGATGCACCACAGGTAGTTGAGCGGGCTGCCCTGGTTGGCGAAGCTGTGCCCCGGCGAGTGAACGCGCGGCGGCTGGCCCTTGAGCTGGATCCAGCCGTCGTCGTGGAGCCACACCTGGGGCATGTAGGGCGTGTCGTTCTTGAAGACGGTGTAGTCGCCGTCGCGCTCGTGGCGCACGTAGCCCTCGTCGCGCAGCTTCAGCACCAGCTCGTCGCGCGCGCGCAGCACGGCGGCCTCGCCGGTGACGATGACCGTCTCGTCGACCTCGTCGTCGCCTACCACGATGGGCGCGGGGGGCGGCTCCGCCGGGGCGTCCTGGGACCAGGCCAGCGCGAGCGTGATGATCACGACGTGAACCTATCCACCCAGCGCGCGCTCGATGTCACCCCGGTGTGAACGGGCGGAGCGCGCGAGGTTGAGCTGTCCCCGGGCGCGGAACAGGTTGTGGGCGGCACGGGACGAGAACTTCGCCGCGTTCCAACCGAAGTAGCTGTCCTCCACCACGTCGCGACAGAAGCGCGCGGCCAGCTCCAGCGCGATGCGCTCCACGGCGCCGCCGAGGGCAACGCGGTCGCCGGCCTGGAGTGGGCGCTCGGACCGGTAGCCGGCCACGGCGGCGCCGAGCAGATCGAGGTCGAGGAAGGTGTCGGTTCCATCCTCGCCCACCGGGTTGCACCAGCTTCGCCAGGCGTCGCCGAGCTCGACGTCGATGGGCTGTCGCGACAGGGTGTCGAGGTCGAGCAGGCACAGCCCCTCGCCCGCGGTGGAGAACCGGAGGTTGGAGATCTTCAGGTCGCCGTGGGCGTGCCGGGTGGGACCGTCGAGACGCCCGCTCCAGGTGCGCCAGAGGTCGAGGATCCCGTCGGCCACGGCGCGGGCCTCGCCCTCGTGGACCACCGCGTCGAGGCGCGCCATGTGCAGCGCGGTGTCGTGCGCCCCGGGGCGCACGTGGTGGTAGTCCCACTCGAGATCGTCGACGGCGCGGTGGAAGCGGGCGACGAGCGCACCCGCGGCGCGTGCCCGGGACGGCGAGTCGACGCGATGCACGGTCACGCCGGGGACGAAGTCCATCACCCGCCAGGCGGCGCCTTCCTCGTCGACGGCACAGAGCGCGCCCGCGTCAGTACGCAACAGCCTCGGTGTCGCCATTCCCCGGGCGGCGAGGTGCCCGGTGACCGCCTCGATGTCGTCGTGGACCTCGGGGCGGAACAGCGGGTTGACCCGCTGCACCACGTACACCGGGGGCTCGCCCGCGAGAAAGGTGCGGTTGATGAGCCCGGCGTCGGCGCAGTCGCGGAGCGGGAGGCGACCGAGGTTGCCCCACGCCCGCAGCACGTCGATCACGCGCTACTCGTAGGTCTCGCCGCCGCCGCGCGACATGCCGACCGCGAAGAGGATGATGCAGAGCGCGCCGCTGAGGCAACAGCAGCCGCCGCTGACGTACTGGATGTAGGCGCTGAAGGTCGCGAAGGTGGTGGCAAGACCCGGGTCGGCCTCGACCAGCATCGTGGTGATGGTGCCCACGAGGGTACCCGTCATCAGGGTGAGGAGAAGGAACACGAGCGCGAGGCAACCGAAACAGCCAGCGGCGATCTTCATACGGACTCCGGGGAGCGCCGATGCTATAACGATGACAGAGCGTTGCAAGGGGGCAGGGGCGAAAAGCCCCGTGCGCGGCGTGGCTTGGGAAGCGGCTCGGCTCATCGCGCGTTAGTGCGCGCCACCCTTCCACCCCTTCCACCCCTTCCATCCCGAGAGAACCGCATGCTCCGCTACACCCTGATCGCCGCCTTGATCCTCGCCGCCGGCTGCAAGAAGAAGCCCATCGACGAGCCCATCGTCTCCGCGCCGGTGGTGGAGGAGAAGCCCAAGGTCAAGGAAGTGCCGCCCCCGGTGGTCGAGATGACGAAGAACTTCTCGCGCGTATTCTTCGAGTTCGACAGCGCCAACCTCACCAGCGATGGCAAGTCGGCGCTCGACGCCAACGCCGGCATCATGGGCCAGTACAGCGACATCCGCCTCGAGATCCAGGGCCACGCCGACGAGCGCGGCACCACCGAGTACAACCTCGCCCTCGGCCAGAAGCGCGCCGACGCCGTGGTGCGCTACCTCCTGCAGCGCGGCGTGAGCACCAGCCGCGTGAAGTCGGTGTCTTACGGCGAGGAGCGCCCCCTCGACGGCCGCTCCACGGAAACGGCCTGGGAGCAGAACCGCCGCGCCGAGTTCGTCGTGAGCTGGAGCGGCGACGCGCCGGTGCAGGGAACTTCGAACTGATCGACACCCACGCCCACCTCGACGACGCCGCTTTCGACGGCGATCGTGACGAGGTGATGGCGCGGGCGCGGGCGGCGGGGGTCGACGGGTTCATCGTCCCCGGCGTGCGTGCCGCGGGCTGGGCCCGCCTGCGCGATCTGTCGCGACAGCACGGCTGGCGCTTCGCCGTGGGCACGCACCCGCATGCGCTGGTTCACGGGCGCGAGGTGCCCACGGACATCGAGGGCGCCTGCGCGATCGGCGAGTGCGGCCTGGACGGTGGCGTGCCGGTGGACATGGACGAGCAGGCCCGCGTGCTCGACGCGCACCTCGGCCTCGCCCGCGACGCTCGCCTGCCGGTGATCCTGCACTGCTGGCGGGCGCACGACCGCCTGCCGCCGCTCCTCCGCCGCCACGGGACGGTACGCGGCGTGTTGCACAGCTACTCGGGAGGGCCCGATCTCGTCGACGTTTACGTGCGGCTAGGACTCCACCTGTCCTTCGCCGGGGCCGTCACCCGGCCGGGCGCGCGCAAGCCCATCGAGGCACTGCGGCGAGTCCCGGCCCAGCGCATCCTCGTCGAGACCGACGCCCCCGACCAGGGCCCGGGGCCCGGGCGCAACGAGCCGCGCTTCCTCGTGGATGTCGCGACCGCAGTGTCGCGGGTGCGCCCCGATGCCGATCTCGACGCCAACGCCCGCGCCCTGTTCGGCTAGATGGGAACCGTGCTCCGCGACCTGATCTCTGTCGCCGTTGGCGGGGCGCTCGGCGCGTCGTTGCGCTTCGCCGCGGGCGTGGGCCTCGCGGGCTGGGCTGGTCCCTGGGTGATCGTGGGGGTCAACGTGATCGGGTCGGGGTTGATGGGGTGCCTGGTGGCTCGCTACCCCGACCCCGCCTCGGCGCCGCGGCTGTTGCTCGGCGCCGGCGTGCTCGGCGGCTTCACCACCTTCTCTGCCTTCTCCGCCGACGCGGTGGCCCTCGGGCCTCGCGCCGGGAGCGCATACGTGCTGGCCAGCGTCGCGCTCGCTCTGGCCGCGTTCCACCTCGGTCGCCTGCTCGGGAGCCCCGCGTGATCCTCGCCCTCGCGGCTCCGGCGCCGTGCAGTCGAGCTTCGAGAGTGCATACCGGCGGGGTGAGTGGCACGGCGGGCTGGCACCTGTCCTGGGGGT
>Ga0194120_10007444_pt1 | contig 14971 bp, 10 predicted proteins | sample TA2MahCa65mmetaG_FD_148642 | JGI IMG/M metagenome (GOLD analysis project Ga0194120, IMG submission 148642) | Freshwater microbial communities from Lake Tanganyika, Tanzania - TA2015019 Mahale Deep Cast 65m | ecosystem: Environmental > Aquatic > Freshwater > Lake | place: Tanzania: Lake... | reverse complement strand
CGAACATCCCCATTCGCACGCCGAGCACTTGGCGCGGGCAGAGGTGGCGGTGGAGCGCGGAGGAGGCTTCGAGAAGGGATGCGAGATTGGGCATGAGAATTGGAGGATGGGAGGATTAGAGAATTCTCTAATCCTCCCATCCTCTATTTTTAGGCCTTCGTCACCTTCACCTTGCTGTCGTAGAACACGGCGCTGCCGCCCACCGGGTCGAGCAGGGTAGTGTTCTTGAGATATGGATCGATGCGCATGGCGGCGTTGGCGTGAATGCCCTTCACACGCACCGGGTCGCCTTTGATGGTTTGCCCGTCGATGGAGATGTCGCGCGAGCCATACCCCCAATGCCCAAAGCCGAGAGCAAAAGCGATGACGCCGGGCCGCATCCCTTGTGTCACTTTCACTTTGCCGATCATCGGCTGAGTGTCGCCCGCGCCGAAATTCCATTCGCCGTCCGGGTTGGAGGCGGAGGAGATTTTCACCACATCGCCGCTCGTCAAACCGCGCTCGGCCGCGTCCGCCGCGCTCATCAGCACGAAGTTCTCCGGCAACAGCGCGCGCAGCCAGTAGTTGCCCGCCGTGCGGCTCTTCGTCGAAGAGATTTCGCGATAGGTGATCAGATTCAAGTCGTAGCCACCAGCGGAGTCGTCCACCACGTTGCCATCGAAGCCAGTGCTGGGTTCAATGTAAGTGGCATAGCCGGGCAGGCTCTTGCCCGTGCCCGCGTGCTTCACGCCCGCCGTCTTCTCTAAATACATATTGATCATCTTGCCGAACTTGGTGCCGGTGGGCACGATGTACGGCTCGTCGAACGATCCGGGCCGGACACCGTCACCGGGATAACCCTTTTCGTAGGCTTGGAAGCGGCCACCCCGATGAAGAACCGTCACCACTTTGGGCCACTGGTCGCCAGCGATCTTCTGCCAACGATCCGGATCGAAGACGGCTTTGGGCAGATGGGCGCGGGCTTTGATGAACAGATCGATCTCTTCGGGCGAGGCATCGGGCGCCGCGTCTTCGGCGTCCTTCTTTTCGCCGTAGGCCAAATTCATCACCATCCGCAGATAGAGATCATCGGGATGGTTGAAGTCCACCCCCTCGCCCAACCCGTTCGGGCCGAAGTTGGGCAGCTGCAATTTTTCGGCGAGGGCGAGCAGCACCGCTTCCCACTGCAACGCCATTTCCTGCCCGTACACCGTCACCGCGCCGGTGAGCGGCGCGATGGACGGCTGGCGCACGCCCTGCACCTTGAAGGTGATGTTGGGGTGCGAGCCGCCGAACTCCCAACGCTCAAGGAAAGTGACATCGGGGAAGATGTAGTCGGCGTACATGCTCGTCTCGCCCACGATGATGTCGCTAGCGACAAACAACGGAAGCTTGTTCACATCTTGCAGGATCGGAATCCATGTGTGGCCGGCCGGGAGCGAATAGACCGGCGAGCCCATGTACATGAACGCCGCCTTGATGGGATACGGATACGCGTCTCCGGCGGAGGGGATGATCTCTTGATAGATGTCGGAGGCGAGCGGATACCAGTTGCGCTTGGCCGGGTAGTGCTGATCTTCGGGCAGTGAGCTGTATATCGTCGTGTCCTCGTATTTGACATCGTGCCGGATGAGGCTGATGCCGAAGGGGGAGAGCGCGCCGGGGTCGGCTTTGCCGAAGAGGAACGGACCCTCGGCTTTTGCGCCGGAGAGATCGTAGGTGCTGGCCCACACTTGCCCGCCGCGCCAATCGAAGTTGCCGATGAGCAGAGCGAGGTTGTACCACGAGATCACGTTGTAGTAGCCGTTGGTGTGCTGGCTCACGCCGCGATGAATGTCCACGCAGGCGTTCTTGCCGTGCGAGGTGAATTCGCGGGCAAGCAGTTCCAAATCTTTGGCGCGCAGGCCGGAGATTTCGGCCCACTCGTCCAGCGTGTGTTTGTTGGCCGAGTCGAACAGGATTTGCAAACCGCTCTTCACAGTGAACTCGCCGAGTTGAACATTGTCCACTAGAAGTTGCCCGGCCACCGCCGCGTTTTCCGGAGTCTCGTCATTAGGGTCGAACAGCACGGGCTGGCCATCGGCGTCCAACACGATGAACGGATCGGTGTTGAACACAGCGCCATCGGCGGTCACATACGTCACCACCTTCGCGCCGTCTTTCTCTTCCTCTTTCTTCTCCACCAACTTCAATTCACTGCCGTGCAGGAATTTGCCCGGCTTGCCATCGGCCACTTTGACGAGCCACGAAGCGTTGCACCACGTAGGCTCTTTGGCTTTGGCGGCGGCGGCTTTGTTGGCATTGGCGAGGTACTTCGCGTCGTAACGTTGATTGGCGATGATCCATTGGATGAGGGCCAAGGCTATTGCGCCTTCGGAGCCGGGCTTGTTGGGCAGCCACTTCCACGCCTTGCCAGCAATCTTCGAGAGGCGCGGATCGATCACGGCAAATTTCATCGAGCCGTCGGCGTAATGCTGGGTGATGCGCGGGGCGCGGTTGGTGGGGCCGTAGTTGCCCTCGAAAGGCGACGCCCCGACGAAGATGACAAATTCGGCGCTGGCAACGTCGCCCATCCAATAGGCTTTCGAGCCGCCGGTGAATTTGGCGGTGGCGTTGTCCCACTGATCGCTCATGGACTTGCCGGAGAAGTACAGCGAGCCTTGACACACGGTGGTGTGGCCGTGCCGGTTGGCGGTGCCAAGCCCGGAGCCGAAGAAGCGGTGCGAGATGTCGGAGCGCCCGCCTTTCTTGCGCCCCCAGAAGTAGAGAAGCTGGTTGTTCTTTGGCCCGAAGTCGGGATGATTGGGGTCGATCATCTTGTCCAGATGGTTGGCAAAGGTCGTCTTGAATTCCTCAATCAGCGCCTTCTTCTTTTCCGGGTCTTTCTCGGCCAGAACTTTCTTGGCCGCGTCTGCGAGCTCTTTCATCAGTTTGGCATCGCGCACAGCCCACAACGACTTCAAGCCTTCCACCTCGCGGCTCTCTTCGCCCGGCACGTTGGTGAATAGTTTGCCGCCTTCGACGATCTCGGTGATAGCCTGATCGAACTCGATGGTCTGCCATTTGTTCTCGCCGCGCTTGCCGGCGCGTTTGAGCACTTTGACGAGCCGAAACGGATCGTAGGCCGCTTGCAGGCCAGCTTGCCCTTTGGGACAGATGGGCGCGTCAATGGCGGCGGTGTCGGCCACCGAGGTGTCGTAGGGCAGGTGCGGCACAAGGTTCCACGGCGAGAAGGGGTTGCCGTCGGTCTTCACCGCCACTCCGTCGAGCAGTTTTACTTTGATCCCGCATTGGGTGTTGCATTGTTGGCAGATGGAGTAAATTTGGTTTTCGGGATTCGCCAGCGCGTAGGCGGGCGCATTGGCCGAATTGGCCAGCGCTTTTTGGATGTGCGGGATGCTGCCGAGAAAGGCCGAGCCGCCGATGGTGGCCGAGAGTTTCAGGAAGTCGCGGCGCGACAACCCGCAAGCGGCAGGCCGTTCTTCGATTCGAGATTCAGAGATTGGAGATTGAGATTTGTCGTTCATTTCGTTGCCTCCGTCTTGGCCGAGAGGAAGGGCAGGCGGTCGAGGCCGAGAATGTAGGCCAGAGTCGCCAGCCCCACCACGCCGAAGGTGACCGACCATTCGAGCAGGCTGGGGAAGTAGTTGATGTTGAGATGCGGGCCCGTGAACGCGGCGACGAGGCCTTCGAGTTCGGGGATGGCGAGGGCGGGGAAGACGATGTTGGCGCGGGCGACGGCGAAACCGAGAAGGATGAACGCGCCCATGAGCCCGGCCCATGCGCCGTTCTTAGCCAAGTTCGGTTGAACCAGCACGATGATCGGAACCGCCGTGCCGAGAACGATCTGCAATCCCCAAAACGCCCACGCATACGGCCCGAACAGCACCAACTGCACGGCCTTCACATTGTCGGGGATGCCGCTATAAATCGATTGGGAGAAGTCGGCCCACAGGAAATAGACTTTGACCAGCCCCAACACCACCGAGAGCAGGCCGACAACCCACAGCAATTGAGATCGCCGGGCTTCTTCCACCACCCCGAACCAGCCGACGATGATGAGCATGAAGGCCATGCCCGAGGCCAGCGAGAAGACGGGGAACTGCGCCGGAAGGAGGCCGACGTGCCAATAGGCGCGGTTGGCGTTGATGCCAAGCAGAGCGCCCACGCCGCCGCTGAGGAACACGGCGAGGAACAGGCCGACGACCATGATCACTTTCATTGCCGTGTCGCGCCGGCCCTGCATGGCAAACCAAAGCGAGGCGGCGGTCAGAACGAAGAAGAGAGAGTAGCCCCATACCATCTGCGCCAACAGCGAGAAGAAGTTGGGTTGCAGATACACTTTCCAGATTCGCTCCATGTGCCCCAAATCCATGCCAATCGTCATCAGCGCGGCGGGCATTGTCACCAACGCGCCCCACAGCGCATACTTGCCGGTGCCTTTGAACAGCGAGATACCAAATAGATAATCGAGCGTGGCCAGCATGTAGGCGCCGGTGGAGATTCCGGCAAAGAACAAATACATGGCAACCCACAGTCCCCAGGTCACATAGGAGCCGTAATTTACATCGCGCTCGCCAATGAACAGCCGGGTGTAAAACCCATACAACCCGAACAACAGCGCGAGGGCGCCCAACGTGTAGAGAATTTTCTTGATCATCGCTTGCCTCCGTTACACCATGTAGTACACGCGCGGCTCGGTGCCATGATCCTCTTTGAGCCGCATCACGTTGGGCCGGTGGATCATCTCGGTCACCAAACTGTCGGGGTCGTTGGCGTCGCCGAACAAGGTGGCCCGGCCAATGCACGTGGCCACACATTCCGGCAACATGCCATTCATCACGCGGTGCAGGCAGAAGTGGCACTTGCGGGCATTGCCGATGGGTGATGAGCCTTCCTCGCGCGCCCATTCTTTGCCATACTCGAAATTAGGCGCGCGTTCGTATCCGGCGGCGAAGCTCTGCCCGGCGATCAGGCCGTCGGCGACGGGCGCGCCTTCGAGGTAGGTGTAGCCAAAGTCTGAGGTGCGCGCGCCGTAAGGGCAGGCGGTGATGCAGGCGCGGCAGCCGATGCACTGCTCGTAATCGATCTGCACGACGCCTTCTTCGCCTTTGTAAGTGGCGCTCACCGGGCACACCGGCGTACACGGCGGGTTGTCGCACTGCATACACGGCCTCGGAATGAATCGGCGGGTGACGAGCGGGTACACGCCGTGCTCCTCTTCCATCACCGGGCGATAAACCACGCCGGGCGGCAGTTTGTTTTCGGCCACGCAGGCAATGGTGCAGGCATGGCAGCCCACGCACTTTCGTAGATCGATCACCATCACCCAGCGGCGCTCGTCGGGCTTCTTCTGCAAGGCCCGCTGAAGCTCGACTTGCATGCGGACGATCACATCCGCGCCTTCGGATGATTCGAGAGTGAGCGGCTTGTTGTTGACCGCTTGAGCCGTGCTGGCGATCACGCGCTCCGGCTCCGCGCTCAGCGCAGTGAGAAAGGCCACCGCGGCTCCGGCCGATTTGAGAAAATCGCGCCGGTTGACGGTGGCGGTGTCAGTTTGGGGCATACACAACCTTCCTTTCCGTGAAAGTAAACTCGGCAGATCAAAATTTACGCCACGCTCACTATAGAGAAAAGGGACTGCGGGCGGCAGAGGGAGAACTCCGCAACCCGAGTCGCGGTTGTAGGGAAAACTCTGATTGGAGAAAGGAGGGGCAGAATCTCTTGAGGCCGTGAGCCTCGATATGTTAGTGATTCTCGGAGAGCAGGCCGCGCGCCATAGCAAACTGCACCAGCGCGGCGCGCGAGCGCAGGCCAAGTTTTTCCATGCCGCGCCCGCGATAGGTTTCGACCGTTTTGGGGCTGAGGCTGAGGCGAGAAGCGATCTCGGCTGAGGTGTGGCCGAGCGCCACGAGGGTGAGAACTTCCTGCTCGCGGTCGGTCAATCGTTCCCACGGGTCGTCGGCCTCCGCTGAAGACTCGGGCAACAGATCGTCGAGCAGGGCTTTGGTCATCGAAGGATGCACGTACACTTCGCCGCGAAGAACGGCGCGCACCGCCAAGATCAATTCGCCGTCGGCGGCCTTTTTGAGAATGTAACCCGACGCGCCGCGGTGCAGAGCCTGCCGCAGATAGCCCTCGTCGTCGTGCATCGTCAGAATGAGCACACGCGATGCCGGAACGGTCTTCCGCAAAACGGGCAGGGCTTCCATGCCGCCGAAGCCGGGCATGGTCAGATCGAGCAGAATGAGATCGGGTTGAAGTTCGGCGGCGAGTTTCATCGCCTCGCGGCCATCGGCGGCCTCGCCCACCACTTTGAGATCGGACTGCGCGTCGAGCAGCAACCGCAAGCCAGAGCGAAGCACGGCGTGATCGTCGGCGATGAGAATGCGAGCAGCAGCGCTCATTGGCCGCCCTCGCCCAACGGGATTTCGACAAAGAGGCTGGCGCCGCGGCCCGGCTCCGATTCGATGATGAACGCGCCGCCGAGCAACTCCGCCCGTTCCCGAATCCCATACAAGCCCAACCGCTGTTCGGCTTTGCCCGCCGACTCCGGATCGAACCCCCGCCCATCATCCTCGATGATGGCCCTTACCGCGCCGTTGCGCCGCTCGACGAGCACACTGGCGGTGCAGGCCTGCGCGTGGCGGGCCACGTTCGTCAAACTTTCCTGCACAATGCGATAGAGAGCCGTCTCCACATCCGGAGGCAAGCGCTGTTCGGCGAGGCCGTGAATGGCGAGATCGATGCGCAGTGGATAGCGGCGCTGGCAATCGGCAATGTATCGCTGAAGCGCGGCGGGCAAGCCCAGATCGTCGAGCACACTCGGGCGCAATTGCAGGGCGAGGTTGTGAACTTCGTCGAGCGTCTGCGCCGCGACCTGCCGCAGTTCTTCGCCGCGCTGGCGCAGCGCCGGAGAGTCGCTCGCATCGCTCAACGCTTTCATGCCGACGATGAGCGACGTGAGCGATTGGCTGGTGCTGTCGTGCAATTCGCGCGAGATGCGCCGCCGCTCCTCTTCCTGCGCGGCGATGACGCCGCTCACGTAACGCGCTCGCAACTGCTCGCGTTCGGCCTGCTCTTCTTCCGCTTTCGCCAGCCCCGCCGTCATCGCATTGAAGGCTTCGGCCAGATCGCCCACTTCATCTTTCGCCCAACGAGGCACGCGCTGAGAGAGATCGCCGCGCCCCACTGCTTGCGCGGCTTGCGCCAATTTGAGGATGGGTCGGGTGAGCACCCAGGTGAGAAAGGCGGCGGCGGTGATACCGATGACGGAAACGAAAACGGTGGTGAGCAGAAGTTGGCCGGTGACGGTGTCCACCGCGCTCCGAACGCCCGCTTCCGAAAGACCCACGCGGGCAATTCCGGCCCGGCCATCGAAGATGGGCACGGCGGTGTCCCAGAGCGTTCCTTCATCCGTGTTAAGGATGACGGTGTGGTGATGATCGAAAGCCGACACTGTGTTGGATTCGAGCAGCCCGCGCGGGAAGCCGTCGCCAAACGTGTGAGCGATCACGCGCCCCGACCCATCGACGACAAACGCATAGCGGACATTAGAGTTGTTGGTTTGTGTTTCGATCAATAATTGATGCAGGGCGTACACATCGTTGGTGAGGATCAAGTCGGTGGCGCGGGCGGCAAGGTCGCGCGCCACCGAGACGGCTTGCTCCTGCAGTTGAGCGTCCATGGTGCGAGTGAGCGCGGCGCGCACTTGCACGGTGACACCCAAACCCAATAGCAGCACCAGCCCCAGTATGATGCCGAGAATCTTGGTGCGAACGCTGACCGCTCCGGCAACGGCCCAAAAGGAGTCGAACCACTGTTGGGCGAACGGCGACTTCATGGAATGGTCGGGCCGACTTCGGCCAGCAGCTCGCGGGCCGAGTCGTAAGCGCTGTCGTCAATCGTCACAAACTTGTCGATGCCAAGCGTTTGCAGGCCGCGCCGCCCGTGTTCGTCTCCGGCCATGCCGAGCAAAATGGTTTGCAGTTCGGCCCTGAGCTGCGGGCGCACGGCGGGGCCGACGACGACCGGTGGAATGCCGAACGGCGGCGAACGATGGATCACGCGCACCTTCTCACTCAGCGAGGGGTCGCGAGCGGCGGCGAACTCGTACACGAGGCTGTCCACCGCCGCGCCGTCGGCCAGCCCTTCGACCACCGCATGGATTGCGTCGTCGTGGCTATAGGTGAAAAAGGTGCGGGCGAAGAATTCTTCGGGCGCACGGCCCGATTGCTGAACGAGATGGGTGGGGTACACGCGCCCGGTGTTCGACATCGGATCGGTGAAGGCGAACACTTTGCCGCGCAGGTCGGCCATGCTTTGCGCCGAACTGCTCGCCGGGACGATGAGTAGTGAGTAGTACACGGCTTCGCCATTCACTTGCGGCGCGGCCAGCAGTTCCATGCCAAACTTGGCATGGCCGTCTACATAAGCGCTGGTGCAAACGAAGGCCATATCCACAAACCCGCTTTCGATCAGATCGTTCACCTCCGAATAGGTTCGGCGCTGCACCAATTCCACCGGGCGATCCAGCGCGAGGCTGATGTAGTCGAGCAAGGGCTGATAATTCTCGGCGGTACCCTTGGGCGAGATGACGGCGGCGACGGCGACGCGCAGAGGCGCCACATCATCCGACACGGCCAGCGGCAGTGGTTGAAGATCGGAAAGATTGATCGTCGAAGCGGATGGCGCGGAAGCGCAGGCGATGAGTAAAAGAGAGATAAGAAAAAGAGTTGTTTGGCGCATGAGATTCCTGAGCCCGTGCTAGCGCCGGGTCACGCGGTTGAGGTGTGAATGAACTTGCCTTTGAGCCACAGCGCCACATACACCAGCCCAATCAGCACCGGCACTTCGATGAGCGGGCCGATGACCGTTGCCAACGCTTCCTGCGAGGCGATGGTGAATGTGCCGATGGCGACGGCGATAGCCAATTCGAAGTTGTTGCTGGCCGCCGTGAACGATTGGGTGGCCGACATCTCATACGAGAACTTCAGGCCGATGGAAATGGCAAACGAGACGAAGAACATCACCGCAAAGTAAGCCGCCAGCGGAATGGCGACACGAAGCCCGTCGAGCGGACGGGCCAGAATCTTATCGCCCTGCATGGAAAACATGACGACGATGGTGAACAGCAACCCGATCAGCGCTGTGGGGCCGAGACGCGGCATGAATTTCGTGTCGTACCACCCGGCGCCGTTGCGGCGCAGAAGAGTGAAGCGGGTGAGGATGCCCGCCGCCAACGGGATGCCGAGAAAGATCAGCACGCTCTTGGCAATGTCCCACATCGAAATGTCCACCGCCGTGCCTTTCATGCCGAACCAGCCCGGCACAACGGCGAGGTAGAAATAGGCCAGCGGGCTGTACATCACGATCTGAAAGACGGAATTGAGAGCAACCAGCACGGCGCAGTATTCGCTGTCGCCTCCGGCCAGCATGTTCCAGATCAGCACCATTGCGATACAACGGGCGAGGCCGGTGATGATCAGCCCGGTGCGGTATCCGGGCTCATCGGGCAGAAAGGCCCACGCCAGAGCAAACATGATGATCGGGCCGATGAGCCAGTTGAGCGCCAGCGAGACTCCGAACTGTTTTGCCGCGCCTCTGATTTTACTCAACTCTTCGTATTTCACTTTTGCCAGCACGGGGTACATCATCCACAGCAAACCGACGGCGATGGGGAGCGACACCGTGCCGATGCTCAGGGTGTTGAACACCTCTTCGATGCCCGAAAAAAAAATACCCCAACAAAACGCCGAGCGCCATCGCCAATACACAACGGCAAAAAGCGGTCGAGGGTGGAGAGTTGTTTGACAACATTGACTGCCCCGCCACGAGCCGGGGCGTTATGAGAGACGGCTGTCATATTTTGATTCCTTTCTATTTGCGCTTTTCCCAATCGCGCAGCGGCGCATCCCGAAACTCATCGGCGTGTTTGGAACGCCCGCGATGCGCGATGCCGATTTCCGCGAGGGCGCGAAGCGCGTTGGGATGAACATAGCCCGCAGGCTTTGTTCCCGCGCTGGAGGCTTCCCATTGGTCGCCCAGCCGGGCGTTGGCGATGGCCTCCGCCATTTGCGACCGGCACGAATTGCCGGTGCAGAGGAAGAGGGCTTTGCGTTTCACCACATCATTGTAGGCTTCGGGGGCGGCGGCAGAAAGGCGCATTGTCATTCGTCGCCAATGATCATTGTAACCGCCGCGAGCGCCGCATCATCGCGCGTCGGTGATTGCAGAAGAGTGGTCGTCGAAGAAAAGCGCCCGCGCCATCGCCCTCGCCGAGCGCAGGGTCAACCCCTCGCGCACCACTTGACGGTACGGGCTGTGCGCGGAGGCGGCGTCGAACAGCGCGCGGCGCAACCCCGGCTCGCTCTCGGCGGCGCGCAGCACCACATCCATCAATCCCACTCGCGCGGCGAGGATCGTCAACCGCCGCATCGCTTGCCCGTAAGGCAAATCGTCGATGATGTCGCGATTGGCGGCGCGATAGGCTCCGAACGCGCGCGCCGAAATCCCCTCGCGCAGAATCACATTCGCCGCGCGAATGCCGCTCAGGGCCGCCGACGTGACGCCCTTGCCTTTGAACGCGCGCACCAGCCCGGCGGCATCGCCCACCATCACGAATCGGTCGCCGCTGAAATTGCGCGCCAGCCCGCACGGAAAATGCCCTTTGAAGAATCGCAAATCTTTGGCGTCGAATCGCCCGGCGTTCTCGAAGCACGGCAGAGCCCGCCGCACTTCGGGCGCGGCCAAAAACTTTTTCATCGAGTCGGTGTCCACCGACTCTCCGGCGATGTTGATGGTGAGATGATTGCCTTTGGGCGTGATCGCGCCAAACTCGATTCGCGGCGACGGCGGAAGAAACGCATGAATGCGATCCCCGAACTCGGCCATGCCTGCCTCGCCCGGATGATATTTGGTGACGATGGAAGCCAGCGCAGGGGGAGGCCGATAGCCCACCGCGCGTTGGAAAAGAACCGCCGTGCCCTCGTCCAACCCAAACGCGCCGATCACCACTTCGGCCTCCACAGGGACGCTCTCGGTGTACACCACCACCCGATCAGCGTGGAACTCGATTCCATTCACCCGCGCCGACTGAGTCTCGATCCCGCGTTGGCGAACCGCCTCCATCATATAAGCGTCGAACTGAATCCGCCGCAGAGTCACCGAAGGCTCGGCCTCGCCGTCGAGCACGATCTCGCGGCGCGGCGTGCGCAGAACATAGCCGGTGATGGCGCCGCGGCTCAGTGAGTGAGGGAAAGGCACGCGCAAATCGCGTTCGATCAACTCGACGATGGGCGGAGAGAGGACGCCGGTGCAAAGATTGTTGTGCTGCCCTCCGGCGAACTGCTTGCCTTCGATCACCGTCACCCGCGCCTCGCGCCCCAGCGCGCGCGCGCCCTGTTTGACGGCCAGCGCCGCCGCCACCCCTCCCGGCCCGCCGCCGATGACAACCACCCGCGCCCCATCGGCCAGTGGCCCCAACCCGGAATCCTTTTGAGTCATCCCTCTCTCCTATTCTGAATCATTCCCTGCAAAAATTCTGCCAGCGCCCGGCGGCCGATCGAAAGCAAAAAAATCTGCCGATACGATTCATCGCCGGTGAACATACCCCACAATATGCGAGTGTGAATTCGAGTCGCCGGGGGCTGATCGGCTTCGGCCACGATGGCCCGCCGCCACGCCTTCATCAAAAAAGGCGAGCCGCGTGTGGCATCCCACGAGCGAAACAACAATCGCCCGAACAAATTGTCGGCGGCGATGCGCTGGCAAACGGGCCGATACCCGGCGGCGAAATCGGCGCGAGAGAGTCCGCGCTCCACCGCCGCGCGCGCGGCGGCTTCCGCCGTGATGAACGACGCGCCGATGCCATCTTTATACAACCGAGTGATGGCCGCATCGCCCACCGCCGCGAATCGATCCGCATAATATCCCGACGCTGGAGCGATGACCACACGCGGCGCGCACCCGCACAACAGCGCCGAGCCGTTGGGAAACAGACTCGTAAGCCCCTGCCCTTCGAGGAAATCGCTCACCGCATCGGGCGGCAGTTTGCGGCCCAGCAGTGAAATGTTCGCGTAGCGGCCTTTGGGGATCAGCCCGCCGAAGATCAGCCCCGGCGGATGATCGAAAAAGATGTGAACGCTGGAGTCGAGGAAGCCGGACGGCAAAGGCACTTCATCCTGCGCCATCGTTTCGGTGCGCGGCGGCCGGTAGCCCCACTCGGCGGCGAGGGGCGCGCGGGCGTTCACGCCGGTGGCGAGGATCACCAGATCGGCTTCCCATCGATCATGCGCGGTGGCGACGGCCGGACGGACTCCGGGCCGGATCGTCTGCGCACGCGCCCGGCGGACATCGACTCCGCGCTCCCGCGCCTGATCCAGCAACCAACCGTCGAACGAACGGGGGAACTGCGGCTGGCCGAGCCGCGGCCCACTGCCGCGATAGACGCTGAAGATTCGCCGAGTTGCGTCGGGGCGGCGAATGGGCAGCTGCGCTCCGCCCAAATGCAGCACATAGGCTTCGATCTCGGTTTGAATCACATCGGGCGGGAGGCTGAGGCCGAGCGTTTGCAGTTTGCGGATGACGGTGGAGGAGAGGATGCCCGCGCATTTGTTGCAGCCGCCGGGGCCGGGGCGGTTGAAATCGCGGGCTTCGAGGATCATCACCTCGAGGCGCAGAGAGGCTTCGGCGGCGAGGCGCAGTAAATGCAGAGCGGCAAAACTGCCCGCTGGCCCGCCGCCCACAATAATCACCCGGCTGCCATTCTCCAAGCGCATGGCAACTCCGTTCCGACTCGCGCCGTGCCCGCGCGAGGCTCAACCGATGATGATTGCCACCGAAGTGAAAACAGTATACAGGATTCCGGCGGCGGGGGTTATGGCAAGTTTGGGGACGCGAAAACTTATGAGGCCTTTATCGCCTCGCTACAAGTTGTGGCGTAAGATTGGTAGCCGATGGATAACTCGAACGGGCACACCAACTTCTACAAAGAACTGCTGGACAACATGTACGACGGCGTCTATTTTGTGGATCGCGATCGGCGGATCGCATACTGGAACAAAGGCGCCGAGCGCATCACCGGATACCAAACCGACGCCGTCATCGGCAAATGTTGCCGCGATAACCTCCTCGTGCACGTGAACGAGGCCGGGAGGTTGCTGTGCAAAACAGGCGGCCCGCTGTATAGAAATCTCTGGTTTCTTCAATCCTGCCGCCGCAAAAATATCAATGACGCGATCTGTGGCAACGGCGCGTGAAAGAATTTGGCGAATCGCTTGGTCAATATCTTCGGCGGTGCGTTCGCCTTCAACGGTTGATTTGATGAGCGCGGAGCGTACGGCTTGGAAGAACGAAACATCATCTCGGATCGCCAAGGCGCGTTCATCGGGTACGGCGAGCGCAAATGCGAGTGACAATTCTTTGACCGCTTTCAGCAACCGTGTCTTGCCGTCATCTTGTTTCAAGATGTGTTCTTGCGCGAGTGGCAAAACCCCCAGTTTTTCCTGTGCTGTGCCTGTAAAAAATTTCGACCAATCAAAGCCGTGGAACAAACCCTGGCAGATTTCGTAGCGCGTCATCAATTCGGCAACTGCCACATCTTGGTCAATCGCGGTTTCGGCGGGATGACCACTTTCGGTGTACGCGGCGAGCGCTTTTTGCAAGTGATACGCAAGACCGAGATAATCGACGATCAAGCCGCCTGGCTTGTCCTTGTAAACGCGATTGACGCGCGCAATCGCTTGCATCAAGCCGTGCCCTTGCATCGGCTTGTCAATGTACATCGTGTGCAGTGGCGGCACATCGAAACCTGTGAGCCACATATCGCGCACGATGACGACCTTGAACGGATCGTCGGGGTTTTTGAATCGTTTAGCGAGTTCTTCGCGGCGCGGCTTGTTGCGAATGTGCCCTTGCCAATCGAGCGGGTCGGTGGCGTTGCCTGTCATCACAATCTTGATGGCGCCTTGCTTGTCGTCGTCCGAGTGCCAATCGGGACGCAGAGCGACAATCGCTTGGTAGAGGTCAACGCAGATGCGGCGCGACATACAGACGATCATCGCTTTGCCGTCCATCGCTTCGAGACGCTTTTCAAAATGCTGAACGAAATCTTGTGCGACCAATTTCACACGCTTGTCTGCGCCGACAATCGATTCGAGCGCCGCCCACTTGGTTTTGAGTTTTTCCTTCTGCTCTAATTCTTCGCCTTCGGTCGCTTCTTCAAACTCGGGATCGATCTTGGGCTTTTCTTGTTCGACGAGTCCCAGTTTCGCCAAACGACCTTCGTAATAAATCTTGACGGTCGCGCCATCTTCGACCGCTTGTTGAATGTCATAGATGCTGATGTAATCGCCAAACACGGCGCGGGTGTTGGCATCGGCGTGTTCAATCGGCGTCCCCGTAAAGCCGATGAACGAGGCATTCGGCAGAGCATCGCGCATATTTCGCGCATAGCCGTCAATAAAATCGTACTGACTGCGATGCGCTTCATCGGCAATCACGATAATATTTTGGCGATCTGAAAGTGGTCCGCCTGATTGCGCGGTCGGCAAGAATTTTTGAATCGTCGTGAAAAAGATGCCGCCTGCCACGCGCCCGCGCAATTTTTCGATAAGGTCTTCGCGGCTGGTCGCTTGTTCGGGGGTCTGGCGCAGAATTTCGGAACAGCGCGCGAATGTGCCAAAGAGATGAAAAGCGTGATTGTTGAGCAACAGCGAAGGTTTGCCGAGCCGCGTGATTTTCCGCAGGGCTTCTGCCTGTGCCTGGGCGGGTAACGTAGTGTTGATGCGGGCAATGGCAGCCTGCAAGCGACCAAGCAGAAGTGTTTCCTGATAATCACCACGTTCAGGACGTTCACCATCGAACGCGATTTCTGGCCCGAAGGCGTAGCTGTAGCCCAGCTCGGTGAGCCAATCAATGGCGGCTTGTTCGATCGTAGATTCGGTGAAGGAAGTCATTTGCTGTTTGTCGGATTTTCGCTGTCTTTCGTCCA
>Ga0194120_10007441_pt1 | contig 14977 bp, 8 predicted proteins | sample TA2MahCa65mmetaG_FD_148642 | JGI IMG/M metagenome (GOLD analysis project Ga0194120, IMG submission 148642) | Freshwater microbial communities from Lake Tanganyika, Tanzania - TA2015019 Mahale Deep Cast 65m | ecosystem: Environmental > Aquatic > Freshwater > Lake | place: Tanzania: Lake... | reverse complement strand
AGGGCCAGCAACGCGACCGCCACGAAAGCCGCCGCCGGCGCCATCCAGCCGGGGAGCGCCGCCGGAGCCCCACTGGCCTGGTCGCGCAATCGCTCCAGATCGGCGGCCGTGCGCTCCCGGTCCTCGGCGCGATCGCGCCGCCGATCCCGCTGCGCCAGGCCCGGCCGCAGCTTGCCCACAGCCGCCGAGGCGGCCGCCAGCCGATCCCGGTCGGGTAGGTCGCGCAAAGCGGCGAGCGCCGCGCGCGCCTCTTCGGTCGCCGCCTCGCACTCCCCGAGGCTCTCGGCCGCCTGCCGCTCCGCGACTTGGGCGTCGTGGACGGCCGCGCGCGCAGAATCCAGGCGCTCCTCGACGGAGCGGACCTCTTCGCGAGCGGGGATGGACCGGTCGAAGGCGGAAAGCCTTGATTCATCCCAGCCGGGACCCAGGTCGCCCAGCGCCCGGTCCAGGGCGCTCTCCAGGTCGGGCACCCTCGAGCGGTGCGCGGGAAGCTCCTGCAACCGGCGCGCCTGCTCGGACCTCTCCTGCCAGAGCGCCTCGACCGCCGGCCCAGCGGCTTGCAGGCGACTATCGAGGACCAGCGCCGCGAGCTGCTCGCGGGCCTCGTCGCGCTGATTCGCCAGCGCCTCGCCGGCTTGCCTGGCGTCGGCAACGTCGTTTTCGTGCTTTTCCAGCAGTCGATCGTCCGGCGCGGGAAACTCGTCGATGGGATCGAGCTGATCGAGGTCGGCGAGGAACGCCTGCCGCTCCAGCCAGATCGGCCAGAGCTGCACCAGGTGCTCGTAGCGCGCCGCGTCGGCCTCGGCCTCGGCCCTTTGAGCGACCAGCCCCGCGACCTCCGCGCCGAGGCGCTGGACCTTCCCGACGAGGGTCGGGTATCCCGCGGCGAGAGCCCGCGCCTCGCGCAGGGCGGCGTCGCACTTCTCCAGGTCGGCGGCCAGATCGCTGATCTGCGCCTTCCCCCGCCCGCTGGTGCGCAAGAGCTCGTCGCGGGCGTTTACAAGCTTGGTCAGCGCGACCGTGGCCCGCTGCCCGGCGCCCGAGATGCCGGCCTCGAAGATGCGGGCGCGGATCTCGTCGCTGCCAAGCTGATCGAACGAACCAAGTTCGGCCTCGCTGAACGAAAACACGGTGGTGAACAGCGTGCTGTCGGCGCGGCCGAGCATGGCCTGGAGATCCGCCTCGGTGCCCTCGACGTTTCCGGGAAGGACCACGCGGACGGTCGACGACCGCGGCCCCCTGGCCCAGCGCGTCACCTCCGCCGTGCCGCCCGGGATCTGGAGGCAGACGGATCCTTCGGCCTGCCCGCCTCGCAGGGGCGGTATGGCGTGGGTGCCGAACAGCGCCCACCGGAGGAACGCCAGCAGCGTGCTCTTGCCAGCCTCGTTGGGGCCTTCGAGGACCGTCAGCCCGGGGCCGAAATCGAACGCGGCATCCTGGAAGATGCCGAAGTTGCGGATCTTGACGCGCGTGACGAGCATCTACCGGTCCTCCCCGCCGATCAGTTCCAGGGCCAGGTCGGTCGCACGCGCCATCGCGCCGCCCGGAGCGGCGCCTCCCGCCTCGTCGCTTGCCGCCAGCGTTTCCAGGCGCCCGCGGCGCGCGTCAAGCCACCTGCCCAGCGGCGCCGTCGCATCGGCCAGGAAGGCGGCAAGGGCTTCGGGATCGGCCGAGAGCCGCTCGGCCTCGCGCAGCAACTCGCCGCGGAAGTCGGGGCTCTGCCGCAAGGTCTCGCGATCCAGCCCGGGCGGCCGGGTGGCCAGGTGCACGTCGTCCCACCAGACGAACGGCGCGGAAGTGTCCGACCGCTCGCGCAGATCCCGCAGGAGCTCCGCCCGGGCGCGCCTATCGGCAAGCAGGGCGTGCAGCGGCGTCGTGCCCGTCAGCGCCGCGCGCACGACCACGCCGCGCAGGCCGGCCGCCTCGCGCAGATTCCCCGCCGCCTCGTGGAGCGCATCGGAGACCGCGGGCAGATCGGCTAGCTCGCCGACGTCGATCGAGACCCGCTCGAAACGCACCACGTCCAGCGGCTCGAACCGGAGCGCGGAGATCCGGCCGCCGTCCGACTCGACGACGTAGGCGCCCTTGGGCCCGCACTCGCTCGGCTTGGGCGACCGGCCCTGGAGATTGCCCGGGTACACGATGCACGGATCGGCCTCCCGCAGCACGGCGCCGCGGTGCACGTGCCCCAGGGCCCAGTAGTCCATGCCGCGCGCCGCGAGCGCCTCGACGGAGGTGGGGCTGTAAGGGTAGTGGTCGGGATTGCCGCCAGCGTTGCAGTGCAGCAGCCCGACATGGAGCGCCGGGTCGGCCGTGCGCGCGAAGCGCAGCGCGAGGTTCTCGGACACGTCCCGCCGGGGGTAACTGATGCCGTGCACGACCGCCAGCAGCCGGCCATCCCGCAGGACCTGCCGCGACGCCACGGCGTCCGCGCCGAAGACGTGGACGCCCTCCGGCCAGTCGCGCACGCCGCCCACCGCCGACCAGCCAGCCAGCGGATCGTGGTTGCCGTGGACGACGAACGCCTCGATGCCCGCCCGACCCAGGCGCTCGAGCCCGCGATAGAAGCGCAGCTGCGCCCGCATCCCCCGGTCCGGGCCGTCGTAGATATCGCCCGCAAGCAGCAGGAAAGCCGCGTCCTCACGGATTGTCAGGTCTACGAGCCGATCGAAGGCGCCCAGCGACGCGTCGCGCAGCTCGGCGGCGACGGCCGGCGAAACCTCGCCCAGGCCGGAAAACGGCGTGTCGAGGTGAAGATCGGCGGCATGGACGAACTTGAACAAGGTTGGCCCTCCATTGGCTTCCAAGGGAGGTAACGATCATGTCACGCGCGTTCATTACACGCACGATCCCATCGACCCGGCCGCTCGGAGGTCTTGGGCTTGCTCGCTTCCCCGGCGGGTAAGATGGAAAGGATAGGTCGCCCCTGTCGACGGAAGGCAGGCGCCATCTCCATTCCTACCGCGATGGCCGATCGGATTCGCCGCGCCGCCTTCTGGGCCGTCGCGGCCCTCCTGGTCATGGTCGGGTCCACGTCGCTTGCGCTGTCCATCGGCGATCTGGGCAGGACGTTTCCGGGCTTCCCGCTGGCGACCGACCGCTCGGTCCCGTTCACGCTTGTCTCGAGCTGGACCGGCGCCAAGGCGGGCCTGCGGACTACCGATCGCATCCTGGCCGTCGACGGCCGGCCGGCCTCGACCGGCGGCGCCGTGATGGCCGCGGCCCGGGCGGCGCCGGCCGGCACCGTGATCCGCTACGACGTCGAGCGGGTCGATGCCGCGGATCGCCGGACCCGGCTGACGCTCGATGTGCCGACGCAGCGCTTCGGGCTCGCGGACTGGTTCTTGTCGGCCTTCATGTTCTTCCTGACCGGATTGGTCTACCTGGTGCTCGGCGCGGTCGTGTCCATTCTCCGGCCGGGGGTTCCGGTCACGCGGGCCCACCTGGCCTTCTCCTGGACGGCGGCTTTGGCCTACATGACCGTCTACCTGCAGGCGATGGCCTGCGGAGTCCCGGCGTGGGCCAACACGATCTCCGGGGTCGCGCTGGGAGCCGCCACCGTCCACCTGTCCCTCATGCTGCCCCGCCGTCTCGGCGGCACCCGCCACGCGTACCTCCAGGGCGCAAACGTCGCGGCATGGGCGCTCGTCGCTTGCGTGCTCCTCTGGGCGCTGGCGGCCGATCGCTTTCGCATCCTCACCTACGTCGGGCCGTGGAGCCTCGCGCTGGCAGCCAACCTGGTGTTGCTCGGCAACCTGGTCTGGACGGCCACCGATCGCCGTTCGACCGCCGCCGAGCGCGCGCAGGGCGCGATCATCGGGGTAGGCCTGACGCTGGCGCTGGCCGGCGGCCTGCTCATGGTCATGGAAGGTTCGAGCACCTTCCCGCTTCCGGTGTGGAGCGGCCTGGCGGCCCAGATCCTCATGTTCGGAACTCCCGCGGGCATCGCGGCGGCCATAGTGTACTCGCGCCTGTTCGCCATCGAGGTGCCGATCCGGCGCTCGCTCACCTACGGGCTGCTCGCGGCCTCGCTCACGATCCTGTACCTGCTCGTGGTGGGCGGCCTCGGGGCGCTGGGAGGGGCGGCCGGGCTCAACCAAGTGGCCGGCACCCTGCTGGTCGCCGCATTCGTCTTGCCGCTGCGGGACCGCATCCGCGAATGGCTTGACCGCGCCCTGTTCCGGGCTGACTACGATCCCATGGAGGTCGTCAATCGGTTCGCGGCGCGCTCCCGCCGGGCGACCGATCCCGATGCTCTCGCAGATACGCTCCGCGACCTGGTCCAGGAGTGCCTGGCTCCGGAGTGGGTTCGGATCGCGCCGGAAACCGGCGCAATAGCGATCGGCCCGCGCAAGAGCGGCCTCCCGAACTCCGCCGAGGATCGCCGGCTGCTCGCCGCGCTCGCCGACCACTTCGCGCTGTGGCTCGACGTCTACCGGCACGTCGACGCCGTCCGCAGCCGCGAGGCCGAACGAGACGCGGCACGGCAGACCGAGGCCAGGGAGCGCGCGTTCGTCGGCCTGGTCAGCCACGAACTCCGCACCCCCCTGTCCACCATCTCCCTGGCCGCCCATTCGATGAGCATGGATGAAGCGCTCGACCCTCCGGGCCGCGCAAACCTAGTCGAATTGATCCGGCGGGCCGCCGGCGACCTCACCCGCTTCGCCGAGGATCTGCTGGATGCCGCGCAACTGGAGGCCGGGGCCTTCAAGTTGCGCCGCGAGCGCTTCGATCTGGTCGACATCGCGCGCGAGGCGGCCAGCGAGCTTCGACCGCTGGTCGATGCCGACGGCCAGGAGTTGCGCGTCGAGACGCCGGCCGAACCGGTGCCGCTCCTGGGCGACCGGCAGCGTGTCATGCAGGTCTTCCGGAACCTGCTCCACAACGCGACCAAGTTCACACCTACTGGCGGGAGCATCCGCCTGTCGATTCGTCTCGAAGGGGACCTCGCCGTGGCCGAGTTCGCCGACTCCGGCCCCGGACTGAGCGCCCAGGAGCTGGATCGCGCGTTCAGCCGGTTCGGGAGAGGCGATCGGCTGGACGGCCACGGGACCGGGCTGGGCCTCTACATCGCGAAGGAACTCGTAGAGGCGCACGGCGGCTCGATCGCGGTCGCCAGCGCACCCGGGCGCGGGGCCACGTTCGCCGTGCGCTTGCCTCTGGCCGGCAACGCGGCTGGCGATGCGGCTCTCGTCCCGCTGGCCGCCGAGGCGGCTACCGACTAGAATGGTCCGGTTCCGCGAACGGTGCACACAGGAAGCCGAATTGCCGCCTTCTCCAGTCGCCTGGCCCGTCTTGCTCGCCGACGACGACCGCGCCTTTCGCGCGCTGGTCGCCGGGCACCTGCGAGGGCGCGGATACCAGGCGGTCGAGGCAGAAGACGGCGGCGCGGCCCTCGCGCATGCGCTCCTTCGGCCCTTCGGAGCCATCGTGACGGACCTGCGGATGCCGGCGCTGGACGGCCTGGAGCTCGTGTCGAAGCTCGAAGCCGTGCAGCCCGAGGCCATCTTCATCTTCGTGTCGGGCAGCGCCGAGATCTCCGAGGCCATCGAGGCGCTCAAGCGGCGCCGTGTGGTCGATTTCCTGCTCAAACCGCTCCGTACCTTCGACGGCCTGGATGCTGCCCTCGACGGCGCCCGCGCCGCCAATCCCGCGCTCGCGGCGTTGCCCGACGCGGATCCGGACCCCGCGCCTTTCGTCAGCGAGGCGGGCAGCCTGGTCGGCCGAACCCTTCGCTACCTGTCGGTCTCCTTCGCCGATCGGGCCTGGCTGGAAGGGGTCTGCGCGCATGTCGGATACTCGCCGAACTACCTCACCGGGGTGGTCAAGCAGGCCACCGGCCACTCGCTCCAGCGATGGGTCACCACCTACCGCCTCGCCGCCGGGCGGCACCTGCTCCGCGCGACCGACTTGCCCGTGGGGCGTATCGCCGAGGAGGCCGGCTTCAGCGATGCCCGCGCCTTCATGCGAACCTTCCGGGAGGCCTGCGGCCGGACGCCGTCCGAGTGGCGCTCGCAACGAGAATAGAAATCACCACCCCGGAGAATAGATTTTCGCTCGTCCGGCCGGCCGGCTCGCGGTAAACGTTAGGCGAATCGCTTCCCGCTAGCCTGCCTAGCCGCGCACACCGCGGAGGTCTTTTGCCATGAAATCGCGCCTTGCGCACGTCGTCGTGCTGGCCGCCTCCATGTCGGTGCTCGGTTGCGCCCTCTTCGGGCCGCAAGCCGGTCCCCCGGCCACCAGCGGCCAGGTCGCCCAGGAGAAGTTCACGTACTCCGGCACCGTGCTCGTCCCCCAGAAGGCCCTGGATCCCGCTGCGGCCTATCGGACGGCGAACGCGGAGACCTACGTGGCGATGGTCCCCGGGGGCGGCATGCTCATCGCCTTCGTCCACCTCCGGTTGACCTTCTTCATGATGGCCGCCAGGAACCTGTCGGCCGGCCTGGGGTTCCTCGGATTCCTGCCCCTCTTCGCGGGCGCGATAACCCCCGATGCCGCCGGCAAATTGCGCGAAGAGGCCCTCAAGCGCTACTCGGACCTGGAGAAGGCGGCGCAGGGCTCGGCCCTGTCCCAGGGCGATGCCGCCCTGGTCGGGGCCATTCGCGACGACGTTTATCGCGTCGCCGCGGCCCTGAAGGATCCCAACACCACGTTCAAGAAGAAGGCCGACGGGACCGATCCGGCGATCCTGGAATCGGCCCGCCGGGCGAAGAGTCAACTCGACAAGTGGATCGATTGCCGGACCATCGCCGGTGGGCCCAAGGCCGACGCCAACGGGCGCTTCACCGGGGAAACCTCGGGATTCCTGTTCGTCACCGACAATTGCTCGAACTCCAGCGGTTATCGAGTCGCGGCCGAGTCCTCCGCCGAAAGGCCCTCGGAGCTCGGAGCGGCGCCGGAACTCAAGACCATTTCGGATGCGGAGGCCAGCAAGGCGGATCGGGCCAGCAAGAATCTGACGGCGATCGCCTCGACCCCCGTCAAGGATCAGGCAAGCTACCGGCTACAGAGCGCCGACGACCTGCTCAAGCGGATGACAGGTCCCGAGGGCATCCAGGTCGCCAACTTCCTCGAGCCGAGCGTGGACACGAAGGTCACGCCGGCGAGCACCGCCCTGGTCTCGTCCGTGCCGGCCGACAAGATCGCCTCCCTGAATCTCGCGTCGTTACGCGATCTCTCGGAGAGGCTCGGCGAGAAGATGAGTCTCGCGGAGGCTCTCGAAGCCCTGCGGGGCGTGGGAGCCGCCAAGTCGGCCCTCGGCTCGCTGGCCCAGCGCTTCCCCGACCTCGCGAACCAGGTCAGCCAGATGATCACGGTCGTGCCGCCGGCCCCGACGCCGACTCCGGCGCCGACGGCGACTCCGACACCGACTCCCGCTCCGACGCCGACTCCCGCTCCGACGCCGACGCCCTCCCCGACGGCCACGCCGGACCAGCGCACCCTGGGCGCGTTCGTCAGCGCGGGTAAGCTGGCCTACCCGGTCGCCGAGACCGCCAGGATTCAGGTGGGCAGCACGCTGTACCTGCTCGGTGGCGTCATTTCCTCCTGGAGCATCTCGGCGCCCGCCACCGACAGCATCCAGCAGGCCACCTTCGACGGCGACGGCAATCTCGGCACGTTCGCGGTTTCGAGCCGCAAGCTGACGTCGCCGCGGGTCGGCGCGCAGGCTCAGGTCATCGGCAACTACGTCTACGTATTCGGCGGAGGGAGCAAGCTGCTGGACGGTCAGCTCGATACCATCGAGCGGGCGCCCATCGGCGCCGATGGCACGCTCGGGGCCTTCGAAGCCCTGAGCGCCAAGCTCGCCACCGCCCGGCAGATGCCCGGGGCCGTCGTGACGTCGAAGTACGTGTACCTGGTCGGTGGCGGCTACCCGCCGATCAACACGATCGAACGGGCATCGATCAACACCGACGGATCGCTCGGCAGCTTCGCGGCCGTGTCCGGTCAGACCCTCACCAGAACCCGCTGGGCCTTCGCCGAGGCCCGGGTGGGCAACACCTACCTGGCGATCGGCGGCGAAGGACCGCCCAACCTGAAGGACAGCGAGGCGGCGGTCATCAACGCCGACGGGACCCTCGGATCGTTCGCCGCGGCGAGCGCGTCCACCAGTGTCACGCGCAATGGCGCCGGGGCCATCCTGCTGGGCGGCCGGCTCTATTTGCTGGGCAACGCGGACTTCTCGACGGCCGTCGAGTCGGCGCCGGTCGGCGCTGACGGCTCGCTTGGGGCGTTCGCGACGTCCACCACGCTCCAGGTCTCCACGAAGGTCGAGCACGGCGCGATCTGGCTGGGTCCAAAGGCGGCGTACGTCCTGGGCGGGCACACCAATTCGGGGGCGATCATCCTCGACGACATCCTCAAGGCGCCCATCCAGTAGGGGCCGACACGGGCCACCCGCGGGACGTCTCTCGTGGGGCAAGCAACCGGGCAAGTTTTCCGATAATCATGTCGTCGCGATTTAACCCATCGGTAACGCGGCGGAGGGGGAGTCGAGTTCGTGCCCAAGGTACCCGGCAAGGCTACGCGCCTCACGGCGCGGGCGCTAGGCAACTTGCTGCGCCGCGGCGGGAAGCTCCCGCTCGAGCGGGCTTCCGGCAACCTCGGCCGCGACCTCCTGGCGCTCGGCCTCGAGCCCAGACTGCTGGGGGCCGGCGCCGACTACAAGGTCTGGCGAGTCGGAAAGTACGTGCTCAAGCAGCCCCACCGGCGAGGGCAGGGGCGCCTGACCAGGCGCATGGTCGAACTCTTCGGGGCCCTGGCGAAAGCTCCCGAGTTCCGCCGTTACCGGCACCTGGTCCCCGCGGCCGGAGATGCGGGACACGGCATCCTGTGGCAGAGATTCGTTTCCGGAACGCTCGGCGAGAAGCTCGAAGCGCGCGGGCTGACCGTCACGACGGGCAAGGCGATGGAGCGGCTCCACGACGCCGCCTACAAGGCCCTGGAGCGGCGAGGCCTCCTGCAGAAGGTCTGCCTCGACGTCCATGGCGGCAACCTGGTCTACGGTCGCAACCGGCGGCTCAAGGCGTGGATCGACCCCTTCGCATTCTTCAAGCGATGACTTGTCGAAAAGGCCGTTCCTGAGGCAGGAAATGGTTATGGCCCGGTAGTCTTAACCAACCGAACCACCTGCCAACGCCGCCGGAAGCCGAAAGCCGGCGCCGATTTGCTAGAGATCCTGGCCGGGCTGGGCGGCGGTCTTCAACAGGTAGCGGGCGGCGGGCTCGTTTTCTTTCCAGAACTGCGCCACCCGGGAATGCGGCGGCAGGAAGCCGTCGTTCCAGGACCCGATCTCGGTGGTGAAGGCCAGCGCGCCGAGTTGCCCGAAGGCGAAGTCCGTGATCCCGCCGCTCGTCAGGTACAGGTCCTTGCTCTGCTGCGGCCGGTAACCGGTGAGGGCGCCGAGTTTCTTGCCGATGGCGGGCAGGCGCGGATCCGGCGGCGGCGCGTCGGAATAGCCCCACGGCCACATGATGAGGTTGCTGTAGGAGTGGTAGGACATCAGAAACGTGAACTTCCGGGATTGCAGAAGCTTCGAGATCGCCTGGGTCTCCGGCTCCGAGCCGGGACCACGCCCCCGGAAGGTGGGGTTCTCCGGGTCGTTCGACGCGCCCTTCTCGCCCCAGTGGAACGGGAAGTTGCGGTTGAGGTCGGTGCCCAGGCCGTAGGCGGCGACGTTGCCGAAGCCGGGCACCGGGTCCGAGTCGGTGTTCTTGCGCCAGTCCTCGCCCTTGACGACCCGGGCGTGCCCGTCGGGGTTGACCATCGGGACGATCCAGATATCGCGGCTGTCGACGAAGGTCGTGTACTCCGGGTCGGTCCCGTAGCCCTCGACGAGCTTTCGCGCCAGGAGCAGGGCGATTTCCGGGGTGACGATTTCCCGCGAGTGCTGGTTGGCGATGAACGCGAGGGCCGGCCTGGCCGAGGCGTCGCCCTTCTTGACGTGCAGGCCCCAGACGCGCCGATCGGCCTTGCCCTTGGTCGTCTCCCAGGTGGGTCCCAGGTCCACGAGCGTGCAGATGTCGGGATGCGCGTCCGCCAGGGCCCTCATGTCCCGGACCAGGGTCTCGTAGGTATGGTAACTGGGGTCGAAGGCTTCCAGCCGCACCGGCTGGGGATCCGGCTGGACGCTGACGCCAAGAGTGCCCAGCCACGCCGTCTGGGCGCGGGTCACTCTGGCGCGGGCCACCCTGCGCTCGGTATCGACGACCTCCAGGTCTACTGCCGAATCGGCGATGCGCTGCAGAGTGGCGCGATCCTTGTAGGCGAGCGTCACCTGGGTTCCCGCTTCGGAGCGGGCTCCGGCGCCGCCGGCCGCCGCGCCCGCCAGGCGCGCCCACGGCGCCGCCGAGCACGCGGTCAGGAACGACAGGGCGACCAGGCCCCCGGCAAGCCTCTTCACGCGAGCGCTCTTTTCCTCTCTTGAACCAAGGTTTCGATAAGACCAGATTAAGGTTATAGATGCCAGCCGAGCCGACCTTGCGCCCGGCAACCGCAGGGTCGCCAGCGCACCCGGGACTCAGGCGCCGACGTAGGCCGCGAGGTGCTTGCCGGTGAGCGTGGATCGCGCCGCCACCAGGTCCGCCGGCGTGCCCTCGAAGACGACTTGCCCGCCGTCGTGCCCGGCGCCGGGGCCAAGGTCGATGATCCAGTCGGCATGCGCCATGACCGCCTGGTGGTGCTCGATGACCACGACCGACTTGCCGCCGTCGACCAACCTGTCGAGGAGGCCGAGCAACTGCGCGACATCGGCGAGGTGGAGGCCCGTCGTCGGCTCGTCGAGCACATAGATGTCGCCCTTCTCGGCCATGTAGGTCGCCAGCTTGAGTCGCTGCCGCTCGCCGCCCGACAGCGTGGTCAGTGGCTGGCCGAGGGCCAGGTAGCCAAGGCCGACGTCGGCGAGGCGCTCCAGGATGACTTGCGCGGCGGGCGTGCGCGCCTCGCCCGTGCCGAAGAACTCCCGGGCCTCGGTCACCGACATCCCCAGCACCTCGCCGATGTTGCGCCCTCCGAGGCGGTACTCGAGCACCGCCGCCTGGAAGCGCCTGCCCTCGCATTCCTCGCAGGTGACGGCGACCGTGGCCATGATCGCCAGGTCGGTGTACGTGACGCCGGCCCCGTTGCAGGCGGGGCAGGCGCCCTCGGAATTGGCGCTGAAGAGCGCCGCCTTCACGCCGTTGGCCTTGGCGAACGCCTTGCGGATCGGTTCGAGCAGCCCCGTGTAGGTCGCCGGGTTGCTGCGGCGCGAACCGCGGATGGGCGCCTGATCGACCGCCACGACGCCCGCTGCGTCCGGGATGGAGCCGTGGATCAGCGAACTCTTGCCCGAGCCGGCCACGCCGGTGACGACGCACAGGATGCCGAGAGGTACGTCGACGTCGACGTCGCGGAGGTTGTGCGTGGTGGCGCCCCGGATTTCCAGCTTGCCCTTCGGCTTGCGCATTTTCGGCTTGAGCGACGCCCGGTAATCGAAGTGCCGCCCGGTGAGCGTGCCGCTGGCCCGCAGGCCCGCCACCGATCCCTCGTAGCAGACGGTGCCGCCCGCCGCGCCGGCGCCCGGGCCGAGGTCGACCACGTGATCGGCGATCGCGATCGTCTCCGGTTCGTGCTCGACCACCAGGACCGTGTTGCCCTTGTCGCGCAGGCGCAGCAGCAGGTCGTTCATGCGCTGGACGTCGTGCGGGTGGAGGCCCGCGGTGGGCTCGTCGAAGACGTAGGTGACGTCGGTCAGCGACGAGCCGAGGTGGCGGATCATCTTGGCGCGCTGGGCCTCGCCGCCCGAAAGCGTGCCCGCCGGCCGGTCGAGCGACAGGTAGCCCAGCCCGATCTCGACGAAGGAGTCGAGCGTCGCTCCCAGGGTGGTCAGGAGCGGCCCCACCGCGGGCTCGGCAAGGCCGCGAAGCCATTCCGCCAGGTCGCTGATCTGCATCGCGCAGGCGTCGGCGATGTTGATCCCCCCGATCTTCGACGACCGCGCCCCCTCGTTGAGGCGCGTACCGCCGCAATCCGGGCAGACGGTGAACGTCACGACCCGCTCGACGAAGGCGCGGATATGCGGCTGCATCGAACCCTCGTCCTTGGAGAGGAACGACTTCTGGATGGTCGGGATCAGGCCAGCGTAGGTGAGGTTGATGCCGTCGACCTTGATCTTCGTCGGCTCCCTGTGGAGCAGGTCATCGAGCTCCTTCTTGGTGTACTGGCGAATCGGCTTGTCAGGGTCGAAGAAGCCGCAGCCCCTGAAGATGCGGCCGTACCAGCCTTCCATGCTGTAGCCGGGGATGCGCAGCGCCCCTTCGTTGAGCGACAAGGCGTCGTCGTAGAGTTGCGAGAGGTCGAAGTCGGAGACCGACCCGCGGCCCTCGCACCGCGGGCACATGCCGCCGGTGCGCGAGAAAGTCACGGCCTCGGTCTTGCTGCTGCCCCGCTCCACCGTGATCGCCCCCTTCGCCTTGACCGACGCCACGTTGAACGAAAAAGCGCTGGGCGGGCCGATGTGCGGCTTTCCCAGCCGGCTGAAGAGGATCCTGAGCAGCGCGCTGGCGTCGGTCGCGGTGCCCACGGTGGACCGCGGATCGCCGCCCATCCGCTCCTGGTCGACGATGATGGCGGTCGTGAGGCCTTCGAGCACGTCCACCTCGGGACGCGCGAGCGTCGGCATGAAGCCCTGCACGAACGCGCTGTACGTCTCGTTGATGAGCCGCTGGGACTCCGCGGCGATCGTGGCGAACACCAGCGAACTCTTGCCCGAGCCGGAAACGCCGGTGAACACCGTCAGCCGGCGCTTGGGCAGGTCGAGGCTGATGTCCTTGAGATTGTTCTCGCGCGCCCCCACCACGCGGATCATGGCGTGGCGATCGGCTACGTGCGATGCGGGAAGCTGCGTGTCGGTTCTGGTGGCCATCCGAGAATCCTACCAGTGCCGGAATGCCTTACCGATCCTTATCCCAACCTTGGTGTGGCATTTACCAGTTTCGGAGACCGGGCGGCCGATAGCTCGGTATCCGTGGGGCTTGGTCAAGATGGGTGAGCGTGGTTGATCAGAACCTCTAACGTGCCTTATTCGACGGCGACGGCGCCCCGGTCCTGGGCCGCGGCCCCGGTCTCGCCGGCGCAGGCCGCGCCCGTGCAGCTTCCGGTCCACGCGATGGCCGCCGAGGCCGCCGCCCTGGTCCGCGGCGAGAGCGTCCCGGTCCATGAGCGGGCCTACGACTCCATCGCCGGCCTGCTCGCGCAGTTGCACGCGGCCGTCGAGGAATGGTTCGATCCGGAACCGAAACCCCGGCCCAGGCCACAACCGAAGCCTGAGCCGAATCCCCGGCCAGCACCGCAGCCGGGCCCGGCCCCCCGGCCGGCGCCGCCGCGGGGCGTGGACGCGGCGGGTGCTAGGGCCCAGCAGACGCCGAAGGCCTGGTTCATCAGCCAATACCGCGGCGCGTACAACTCCCGCGAGGATGCGGCCGGCAACGGGAATTGCGGCCCGACCAGCGTGGCGATGCTCGCCAAGGCGTTCGGCAAGATCGATCCCGGCGCCGCCGGCGCGGACGCGGCGATCGAGGACGCCCGCCGGCGAGTCGGCGAGAGCCGCAGCGAGTACAAGGGCACGAGCGTCGCTGGCCTGGCCAGGGGCCTCGAGAGCTACGGCCTCGACGCGAAGACCATGTGGAGCGTCAACATCCCGAAGCTGAAGGCCGAACTGGCCAAGGGGCGCCTGCTGATCTGCCACGTCATCCCCAGCTACCTCAACCCCAACACCCGCAGCACCGGCCACTACACAACCGTGTACGCCATCCGCGACGGCAAGGTCTACCTCAACGATCCCGCCCGGACGGCCGGGCCGGTCGTCGTCTCGGAGCGCGCGTTCATGGAAGGCGTGCGGCGCCGGGGAACATACGCCGCCATCAGCGTCGGGAGCTGACACCGCGGCTCGCTCGACTCGCCCCGGCAACCCGGGCCGGCCCCACCCGCCGTGTCGGTGGCGCAGGCTGCCATGTCGGTGGCGCAGGCCTCCGTGCCTGCGTCCGGGCGGCGCGAGGCCACTTTGAGCCCCACTACGGCAAGGTCCTGACCAGGCGGAACCCGTTGTCGAACACGCGCTGATCCGGCGAGGTGCGGCGCCTAGTGGCGGCCCGCGCCTCCTCGGCATAATCCTTGTACGATCCGCCCCGCTTGCCCCGGCGGGAGCCGAAGCTGGGCCCGGGGGGATCGGTCTCGGCTCCCGACAGGTAGGATTCCTTCCAGTCCCAGACCCACTCGTAGACGCCGCCGGCCATGTCGTAGAGGCCGAAGGCGTTGGGCAGCTTCTGCTTGACCTTCTGGAACTTGTTGCCGCTGTTGCCGCAGTACCAGCCGATGGCGTCGAGTTTCGGATCGAGGCCGCAACCGGTCGCCGAGTTGGCCCCGTTGTAGTAGGCGGTCGTGGAGCCCGCGCGGTAGGCGTACTCCCACTCGGCCTCGGTCGGCAGGCGGAAACCGCCGCACCGGTACGGGTTGCCGCCGGGCGCCTCGACGGTCACGGTCGTGCCCGAGACGCTGTAGCACTCGGGGAGTCCTTTCGAGCGCGAGAAGGCGTTGGCGTACTCGACGGCCTCGAACCAGGTCATCGCGGCGACGGGGCAGTCGTCGTCCTGCGCGTCGGCGGCGCCGCACGGGGGGCAAAGCGTCGTATCGCACGTCATGAGGGCCTTCCACTGGCCCTGCGTGACCTCGTGGTCCAGCATCTCGAACGCGCGCGTCAGCGTCACCTGGTGCTGCGGCCCCTCGTCGGTGTCGCGCGCGAACTCGGACTCCGGCGATCCTATCTGGAACGTCCCGGCCGGAATGCGCACGAATCCCGCGGTAAGCCCCGGAGTCGGGCTGGGCGCGGGCGTCGCGGCGGGCGTCGGGATGGGGGTGGGTGTCGGCGCGGGTGCAGGCGTCGGCGTAGGAGTGGGGCCCGGTGTCGGCGCGGGCGTCGGCGTAGGAGTGGGGCCCGGCGTCG
>Ga0194120_10007439_pt1 | contig 14983 bp, 11 predicted proteins | sample TA2MahCa65mmetaG_FD_148642 | JGI IMG/M metagenome (GOLD analysis project Ga0194120, IMG submission 148642) | Freshwater microbial communities from Lake Tanganyika, Tanzania - TA2015019 Mahale Deep Cast 65m | ecosystem: Environmental > Aquatic > Freshwater > Lake | place: Tanzania: Lake... | reverse complement strand
TGGTCGAGCAGCGCCTCGCCGTGCCGCGCGATGAGCGGCAACGGGTTGAGCACCCGCTCCTGCCGCTGGCCCTCCGGCATCAGGGCCGCACGCACGCTGCCGAGGTCGTGCATCGCCGCGGTCTGCCCTTTCAGCGTGGCCGTGCGATAGCGGCGCTCCAAACGATCCACGCGGAACTTGAGTTGATGGCGCGCGCCTTCGATGGCTGACGCGTTCACCAGCGCCGCACCGTCCGCGTGATCGCGCAGCGCGTTGAGGCGCGCGTCAACGTCGGTGCGCAACGCCTCCAGCGTGTCGCGGATGAACGGCGGCATCGCGCGGTCGCCCACCCGGCGCTCCGCCTGGTGCGGCGGCTTGATGTCGTCGAACGTCATGCCCAGCCGGCCCAGCATGCGGTCGATGACCGGTTCCACGATGGTCGCCGACCAGCGCGGGAGGACGAGCGGCGCCGCCACACCCAGCGCCTCGGCGACCGCGCCCACCTGCGCGAAGTACGCCACCTCGCCCGGTCCGCCGAAGTACCCGATCGTTGGCAGGATCGCGCGCTCCACGACGGGGCGCAGCAGCACGTTCGGCGAGAGCACCAGTTGTGGCTGCACGGCGACGTCGCCCGCTTGAGAAAGCGGAACGCGCTCCTTCACCCCGTTCGACGACACGCGGAAGACAAGCGAGAGCTTCGGCACGCGAGCGACCTGCGCGCGGAACCCGGCACGCTCGATGGCCACGCTGCGCAGCGATACCCCTTCGTCAACGACGGCGGCGCGACGCAACGCCTCGACGAGCGTCGGCCGGGCGGCATCGCGAACCGCCGGGTGCCACGCATCAAGCACGGCGATGCCCATCGGCTCGAGCAGCGAGCGCATCAGTTCGACGTACGCGCCACCGACGGTCGCTTCCGTGTGATACGCGCGGCGCGCGTGTTCGAGGATCTCAAGATGCGGCGCGGAGCCCGCCGCTGCGGCCAGGTCTGCGAACTGACGGCTCACGTCACCGAGCGGCTGCGCCGCCATCACCTGACCGTCAAAGCCGATGCGCTCGATGCGAAGCCGCCGCACTTCCGCGTCGAACGCCACGGCGGTCCAGCTGGCCTCGGCGAAGTCGGCGTCGTCCGTGGCGGCCCAGAAGACCGGCGCCGCGGGGATGCCCGTCGCCTGCTCGATGCGGTCGGCCAGTGCGCGGGCGCTGAGCGCCTTCAGCCACGTGTATCCCGGACCGCCGAACAGCCCCGGCTGCTGCCCCGTCGTGACGACCACGCCGCGTCCCTGCGCCACCGACTCAAGCCGCCGAGCCGCCGCGCCGCTCGCGTTGAACGCCGGCGCGAGGGCGTCGAGCCAGTTCTCGCGCACCTCGCCACGCACGTGCTCCGCATGCGCACGCCAGGCCGCCGCGCCGACGGGGCGCGGCGCGTACCATCCGGTCGGCGTCCGGCCCTCCACCGCGGCGCGCGCGAGCGGTCCCCCGCCGATCGGCTCGGCAACGACCCGCGGCGGCGTCACGCGTTGATCCTCGCGCCGATACCGCCGTCCCCAGTGCGTTCGTGGATGCCGCTACAGTCCATGCGCCGCCTGCCTCCAAATCGACGCGGTCGTCGCGCCGCCGGGATAAAGTAACCGCCCGGAGGCCAGCGGCGGAATGCGCCACCGCTCACTTGTGATACGGCTCGCGACGGACGATCGTGCCCGCCCGATAGAGCTGCTCGGCAAGCACCAGGCGGGCGAGTTCGTGCGGCAGCGTCCAAGGCGCCAGTTCCAGCCGTAGCGCGGCACGCGCGACCAGCGATGGCGCGAGGCCGTATGCCCCGCCAATCACGAACGCCACATCCCGTCCTGCCTCGCGACGCGTCTGCAGCCACTCCGCGAACGCCGGCGAGTCCATGCGCCGTCCCCCTGGATCGCAGCAGACCAGCACCGCCCCAGCGGGCAGCTTCGCCGCGAGTCGCTCACCTTCGCGCTCGCGGATGAGAGCCGGTGTCGCCGTGCGTCCCGGCTCCTCGCGCACCTCGACACGCACCAGCGGCCAGTAGCGCGCGGCGCGCGTCTCGTACTCGGCGATCGCCGATGCAATTGCGGCATGGCGGGGCTTTCCAACGGCGACGAGCAGGACGTGCACGAGGCGTGGTCCGAGGGGGAGCGGGAAGATGTGTCCGCGCGCCGGCGACGCCGCGCGGCGGGATGCTAGCGAACGGCCAGGCGGTCCAGCTCCGCATGCACGGCGGCGCCACCGGTCTCCAGGACCACCGCCTGGGAAAGATACCAGAGCGGCGGCGCGTCAGCGGGCCAGCGCGGGCCCAGCTTGACCGCGTCCTTCAGCGTGCAGACCACGCGATCCGCGCGCGCCGCGCGGCGCACCAGGTCCGCGACATCCGACGGACGATAGTCATGGTGATCGGCGAACCTCACCGCGGCCACCCGCGCCCCGAGCGCTTCCAACTGCGCGCCGAACGCCTCTGGGGCGCCGATCCCGGACACGGCGAGCACCTGCGCGTCGCGCAGCGCCTCGAGCGATGCCGTGGCCTCACCGCCCCATACCCGCAGGTCGTCCGGGCGCAAATGCGCGATGCCGATCGGTGTGGCGTCGACATGCGCGCGCAGGCGCGCCGCCACGAGCGCCGCGCGTTCCGCCTCCACCGCCTTGCGTGTCACCAACACGAGCGTCGCGCGCTGCAGGGCGATGAGCGGTTCCCGGAAAGGACCCGCCGGGAGCAGTCGTGCCGGTCCCTCGTGCCAGGCGTCCGCGCTTACCAGCACCACATCGACGTCGCGCGGCATCTGGCGGTGCTGGAAAGCGTCGTCGAGCACCAGGGCGTCGGCCCCCTGCGCCGTCGCCGCCGACGCACCGCGGCGGCGATCCGGATGGGCGACTACCGGGACCTGCGGATTGAGCACCGCGTGCACCAACGCCTCGTCGTCTCCATATCCGCGCAGGAGCAGCGCCGGTCTGCGCCCACGACGCCGCAGCTGCGCAGCCACCCAGGCCGCTACGGGCGTCTTCCCCGTCCCACCAACGGTGAGGTTGCCAACAGAGATCGTCGGTACGGTCGCCACGCCCGCGCGCCGCGCCCGCAGCGCGCCGACGGCAAGGCTCGCCGCCCCGTACGCCCACTCCGCCGGCGTGAGCACCGCGCGCGCGATGATCCCGGCGAATCCGTCGCCGTACCAGACGGTGCGCAGCAGGGCGTCACGCACCGGCCTTCGCCTCCGTCGCGTCCATTGCCGCGGCGAAGCGCTCGCCTTCGCCCGCCGCAAGCACCTCCCCGTCGAATACCGGCGTGAATGGGTCGCCGAAGGCCACGCAGACCCGTGCGAAGGGCTTCGGCAGGCAGTAGCTGTCCCAACTGCGCAGCCGCCACGCCCGCGACGCGTGCATCGACATCGGCAGGATGGCCGCCTGCCCGCGTCGAGCCGCGACGAAAACGCCCGGCTGCGCCACTCGCGATGGCCCTCGTGGCCCATCGGGCGTGAACGCCACCGTCCGCCCCGCCCGCAACGCCGCCACGATGGTGGTCAGTCCGCGCGCGCCGCCGCGCGTGCTCGACCCGCGCGCCGGGGGGGCATACCCCATGCGCTCGAGGATGCGCGAGATGATCTCGCCGTCACCGTGCTCGCTCGCCAGCACCACGATGCCCCGATCTCGCACTGTCCAGATGGGTCCGATCATCAGCCCATGCCACGCGGCCAGCACCACTGGCAGCCGCCGGCCACCCTCCGACGGCCACAGTCCCTCTCCGCGCACTTCCACCCGCCAGGTGCGCGCCAGCGCCTGGAGGCACCAGTAGCCGAGTCGCGACAGCCACCGCACCTTGCGCGCGCGCTTCGCCGCCCTTGGATCCCGCGTCCCACCCGCCGAAGCGTCCGCGCCGCTCATGACGCGCCTCGCGCATCGAGCATGTCGAGTGCCATCGCCGCCACGCGCGACGCCGCCCCCGGCGCGCCAAGCAGGCGGCGAATCTCCGCCATCCCCTCAAGCATGCGCTGCCGCGGCGCGCCATCCGCGTCAAAGAGCGGATCGAGCGCGTCCGCGACCGCCGGCGTCGTAAACGCATCCTGCACGAACTCCGGCGCGACCTCGCGCCCGGCGACCACGTTGAGCAAGCCGATGTGCGGAATGCGCACCAGCCGCTTCGCAATCGCGTACGTGATGCGGCTCGTCTTGTACACCACCGCGCACGGGCAGCCGGCGACCGCTGCTTCGAGCGTCGTCGTGCCACTCTTGCAGAGCGCGACGTCGGCGGCGCGCAGCACGTCAAACGACTGCGCGCGCACCATCGGAAATGGCAGGCGCGCGGGATCGAGTTGGATCGTTGGCGCGACGCTGACCACGACCTCGAGACCCGGGCGTCGCCGCTGCAGTGCGTGCGCCACCGCCTCGAACGCGTGCACGTGCCGCTCGATCTCCTGCGCGCGGCTCCCGGGAAAGAGCGCCAGCACCTGACGATCCGTTGGCAGCCCGAGCCGCTGACGCGCCTCCATCTGCGACGGAAGCGACTGCGCCCGGTCGAGCAGCGGATGGCCCACGAACGTCGTGTCGATTCCCGCCTCGCGCAGCAGCGACTCCTCGAACGGCAGGATGACCGCCGCCTTGGCGATCACCTCCGCCATGAGCTTCACGCGCCCTGGCTTCCACGCCCACACCTGTGGCGTGATGTAGTACAGCACCGGCACGCCCGCGTCGCGCGCCGCGCGCGCCACCCGGAGGTTGAAACCCGGGTAGTCGATGAGGATGATCAGCCCCACGCGCCCACTGCGCAGGTGCGCCTTCACCGTGCGCAGGAGCCGCAGGTGCGCGGGCAGGTGGCGCAGGACTTCCACGAAGCCCACCACGCCCTCGGCCCGCTCGAAGAGCTGCACGCCGGCGGCCGCCATTCGCTCGCCGCCCATCCCGACGAGGCTGACGCCCGGACGCAGGGCGCGCAACTGCTCGGCGACGCCGGCGCCGTGCAGGTCGCCCGACGCCTCGCCCGCGATGATCAGGATCTCACGCACCGGTCGTGCGCGCGCTCGCCGAACGCGCCGCGGTCATCGCCGCGCGTGACCGCTCGATGTCCCCGACGATCTGCAGCGCAACGGCCAGCGCATCGCGCCCGTCCTCGCCGGTCACCGGCACCGGCGCCCCGCCCCGCACCGCCGCGACGAACGACTCAAGCTCGAGCCGCAGCGCGTCGCCTTCCGGCGCCTCAAGGGGAATGCGCTCGACGAACGCGGCCACGTCGGGCTGCGCCTGCGTCGCCAGCGCCGCCAGGTTCACGTCGCTGCGCAGCCGGAACAGCTCACCGCTCCCCGCGCCGAGATCAAGCGTCAGGTACGCGTTCCGCTGGAACAGCCGGAGCTTCCGCGTCCGGTCGCGCGAAATCCGGCTGGCCGAGATGTTCGCGATCGCCCCGTTGGCGAACGCCACCCGCGCATCGGCGATGTCCACGCTCGGCGTCAGGATGCCCACGCCCGCGGCGCGCACCTCCGTGACCTTGGCGCGCGTGAGCGTCAGCACCAGGTCGATGTCGTGAATCATGAGGTCGAGCACCACCGCGACGTCCGAGCCGCGGGGATTGAACGGCGCCAAACGCTCGCTCTCAATGAACAGCGGCTCGTCGACGTAGGGCCACGCCGCGCGAATCGCGCGATTGAAGCGCTCGATATGGCCGATCTGCACCAGCGCCCCCTGCCCCTTCGCGAGCGCCAGCAGCTCATCCGCCTCGGCGAGCGTCGTGGTGATCGGCTTTTCGATCAGCACGTGCTTTCCGCGCGACAGCGCCGCCTTGGCAACCGCGAAATGCGCCGGCGTCGGCACGGCGATCGACACGGCGTCCACGGCATCCAGCAGCGCCTCCAACGTCGCGGCCGGCGCGGCGCCAAGTTCCGTCGACACCTTGGCCGCGCGCGCTGCGTCCGTCTCGTAGAACCCCGTTACGGTGGCGCCATCCAGCGACCGGAGATGCCGCAGATGGTGGTAGCCCAGCGCGCCCGTGCCGATGACGCCCACCCGCAACGGCGCGCTCATATCACGATGCCCCGCTGGCTCTCATCCACGAAGTCGACGAACGCCTTCACCTCCGGCGACATCTTCAACTCGGCACGCGCGGTCTCCAGCGCCTGCGCGATATTGAGCTCGCCCCGGAAGAACAGGCGGTACGCCTTCTTGAGCTCGACGATGGTCTCCGGCGTGAACCCGTTGCGCTGGAGGCCGATGCTGTTGAGGCCGTACAGCTTGATCGGGTTGCCCACGGCCTTCACGTAGGGCGGCACGTCCTTGTTCACGCGCGACATCCCGCCGACGAAGCTGAACCGGCCGATCTTGCCGAACTGGTGAACCGCGCACAGCCCCGAGATGATGGCCTTGTCCTCGATGGTCACATGCCCGGCGAGTTGCGTGCCGTTGGAGATGATGACGCCGTTCCCCACGTGGCAGTCATGCGCCAGGTGCACGTACGTCATCAGGAAGCAGTCGGTGCCCACCGTCGTCTTGAACGACTGGGATGTCCCGCGGTTGACCGTCGAATACTCGCGGATCGTCGTGCGATCGCCGACCTCGACCCACGTTTCCTCGCCCTTGAACTTGAGGTCCTGCGGGAGGCCACCCAGCACCGTGCCGACGCCGACCTTCACTTCGCGTCCGAGCCGCACGTTCTCCTCGAGGATCGCGCGGGCGGCGATCACGCTGCCGTCGCCGATGGTGCAGCGTGGGCCGATGATCGCCCCGGCGCCAATCGTCACATCGTTGCCAATCACAGCGTCCGCGTCGATCGTCGCGGACGGATGAATCCGGTTGCTCATCGATCCCTCACCATGGCGGCCATGTCCGCCTCGCAGACCACGTCGCCGTCCACCTTCGCCACGCCGCGCATGCGGCAGATCTTCCCACGCACCTGCACCATCTCCAGCTCGAAGCGCAGCTGGTCACCGGGCTTCACCGGCTTGCGGAACTTCACGTTGTCGAGCGACATGAAGTACACGACCTTGGAGTCCGGATCCTCCACCGTGCCCATCAGGAGCATCCCGCCCACCTGCGCCATCGCCTCGACGATCAGCACGCCGGGCATAATCGGATGCCCCGGAAAGTGCCCCTGAAAGAACGGCTCGTTGATGGTCACGTTCTTGATGCCGACGATGCGCTTGTCCTCCAGCTCGAGCACACGATCCACGAGCAGGAAGGGGTATCGGTGCGGCAGCACCTTCATGATCTCTTCGATTCCGAGCACGCGTCCCTCCGGCTGGCCCTGCGCGAGCAGCGCACGTACCAGCAAGACTGTTCCGCGATGGCTGGGCCTCGTCGCCGTGATGCGCGCCAGCACCCGCTTGCCGGCCAGCGCGAGGTCTCCCACGCAGTCCATCGCCTTGTGACGGACAAACTCGTCCGGCCAGCGCAGGGTGGTCCCTACGACCCCCTGCTCGTCGAGCACGACGGCGTTGTCCGTCGACGCTCCTTGTATCAGCCCCTTTGCCCGCAACTGCTCCACCTCGCGGAGGAACCCGAAGGTCCGGGCCGGCGCGAGCTCGACACCGAACGACTCCGGCGTCACCACCCAGCGCCCGGCCTGCGGCCCCACGAGAGGATGCGGAAAATCGATCCGCACGTCCAGCGACAGCGCCTCCGCCGGCTCGGCCTCGTACACCGAGTCACCGTCCACCACGCGGACGGCGCGCGAGAGACGGAGGAACTCAGCCTGCCCCGCCTGCTCCACGATCCCGGCCTCCTCCAGCGCGTCCACAAAGGGGCGCGCGCTGCCGTCGAGGATCGGCGGCTCGGGACCGTCCATGGAAATCAGCACGTCGTCTATTCCGGCGCCGGCCACCGCGGCCAACACATGCTCCACCGTGTGCAGCGCGGCCGCGCCGGTGCCGAGTTGCGTCCGGCGCTCCGCCAGTTCTGCGACGGACGCGTGCGCTGGCGTCTCGGGGCAATCGGGGAGATCCACGCGCCGAAAGCGGATACCAGTGCCGGACGCGGCCGGCTCGAAACTCAAGCGGCACGGCTTTCCCAGGTGGAGCCCGACGCCGGACACCGCGACGGCGCGCAAGACCGTCCGGCGCGCCGTCACGCGTCGGCCTTGTCGAGGAGCCGCTCGATCTTCTTGAGCATGCCGGCCAGCTTGAAGAGCGCCGCCGATGCCCGCAACGATTCCTTGTGCGGGCGTGCCGGATAGCCCGACCACGATTCCCCCGCCGGCACGTCGCTGATCACGCCGGCCTGCGCCCCCACCTTGGCCCCGGCGCCGATCGTCAGGTGGCCGCTGACGCCCACCTGGCCGGCAAGCACGGCGCCATCCTCCACGCGCGCGCTCCCCGCCACCCCCACCTGCGCGAGCACGAGACAGAGGCGTCCGATCCGCACGTTGTGCCCGATATGCACCAAGTTGTCGAGCTTCGTGCCCGCGCCAATGACCGTGTCGTCCACGCTGCCGCGGTCGATGCAGCAGTTCGCGCCGATCTCTACATCGTCGCCCACGATGGCCCGGCCAACGTGGGGGATCTTCTCGTGCACGAAGCGTCCGTCCACCTTCCGCGAGACGTACCCGAAGCCGTCGCTCCCGATCCGCACGCCCGCGTGCAGGGTCACGCGCTTCCCCAGCTCACAGTGCGGATAGACCGTCACCTGCGGATAGAGCTGGCCGTCGTCGCCGATGCGCACGCCCTCGCCCACCACCGTATTGGCGCCAATCCAGCAGCGGTCGCCGATCTGCGCGCGGGCACCAATGACCGCCCCCGCCTCGATGCAGACGTCCCGCCCAAGCACCGCCTCGGGCCCCACCACCGCCGCGGCATGCACTCCCGGCGTCCGTGGGACGGGCCGATAGAAGTGCGGGATCAGCGCGAGCATCGCCTCGTGCGGCTTCGCCACCACGATTCGCGCACGCACTTCGCCCGGCATCTCCGCAAGGTCGGGCGACACGAGGATCGCGCCGGCCCCCGTCGCCGCAAGCAGCGGCGCGTACTTCAGAGACGCGAGGAAGCTCAACTCGTCGCGCTCGGCCCGGTCGAGTGGCGCGATGCCGCTGAGCACCGTCTCGCCGTCACCCACAAGCCGCCCACCCGTCGCCTCGGCGATCTGGGCGGCGGTGAGCGACGCGGGAGAAGCCTGTGACACCTGACCGTCCGGGGTGGGGTGGGCGGGCGGAGTCGTCAGTTGACCGGCGGCACCTTGGGCTTGGCCGCGCCAGCCGGCGCCGCGACCGGGCCCGCCGGCGGGGCCGTCGGGGGCTTGGCCGCCGGTGCCTCGCCGGCTGCTCCCGGACGCGGAGCGGTCGGCATCGCCACCTGCGGCGTCGGCATCGAACGGAGCTTCACCAGCACCTTGTCGGTGATGTTGAGGTTCTTGTCGATCGCCACGATCGGGTTCGCCTGGCTCCCCACATCGAGAACAAGCGTCAGCCCCTCCTCCTTCCGCACGTCCTCGAGCGCGACCTTGATCTGGTCGATGATCGGCTGGAGCAGCTGCGCCTGGCGCTGCTGCGCCTGCAGGTCCAGCGCCTGCGTGCGCGTCTGGTACTCCTGCTCCCGATCGCCGATGCTCCGCTGGCGCGTCTCGCGCGCCGCCGGGCTCAGCCCCGCCTCGGCCTTCTGGTACGCGGTGACCATCTGCTGCAGCGAGTCCTGCATGCGCTGGACCTGCTCCTGCATCGACTGCGCCTCCTTCTTCCACTGGGCGTCAGCCTCCGTGCGCCCCGGCGCCTTGTCCAGCAGCTCGCGGGTGTCGACGTACGCCACCTTTACGGTGGCGCCTTGCGCGGCACTCGTGGCCGGCAGGAGCAGGAGAGGCAGCAGGGCGATGACGAGCGCGCGAACACGAACGGGCATTGCAGACTCCAGGTGTTAGAAGAACTGGCCGAGGCGGAAGTGGAGCTGGAACTTCGGGTCCGGGCGTCCGAAGACGTCGGTGCGGTCGAAACCGTAGGCCCAGTCCAGGCCCAGTGGCCCGAGAGGTGTCACGACCGAGGCGCCGATGCCCGCGCCTCGATACAGGCGCGACGGGTCGATCTCGCGGGGATGGGCCCAGATGTTCCCCGCGTCGTAGAACAGGTTCAGGTACAGCTGCTGACTCACGCGCAGGCCCACTTCGGCGGTGGCCGTGAAGAAGGCGTTGCCGAACGACCCGCGCTGCGCGTTGTAGGTGCCCGTCGAGCCGGAGAAACCCGTCGGCGTCACCGAGAACTCGGGATAGCCGCGCAGCATTTCTCCGAACTGCACGCCACCCAGCGAGAACGACTGCGAATAGAAGAACGCCCCCGGATCGCCGAACACCGCGCCGGTCTTGCTGCTCAGGCCGACCGTGAGCTTCAGGGGGTTTGCCCCCATCTTCTTGCCGCCGATCTCGGTGAGCAGCGCATGCGCGCGCATCTCCCCGTAGTACCGCTGGAAGTTGGACGTGCCACCGAGCGGGCCCCCGTTGAAGTCCGCGCGCAGGCTCTGCATCGACCCTTGCGTCGCAAACGGCATGTCCACGCGCGTGTCGCGCTGCAGGTTGAAGCCGAGGTTCGAGCGGAAGCAGCGCGTGCAGGCGGTCGTGTTGGCCACCGTGCCCAGCAGGCCGTCGCTGCCGAACTTCACGCCTTCCGCCCCGTAGGTGATGAAGAGGCGCGTGAAGCGCGAGTTTGGCATCGGGAAGCCCACCTGCAGGCTCGCGCCGGTCCGGATCGACCGGCCAAGGTCGGCGATCTGGTAGCGCGCCTGCGAGTTGTAGGCCGTCACCGTCCCGGAAATGCGGCTCTTTCGGATCGCCGGGTCCGTGTAGCTCAGGCTGAAGTCGTTGATGTAGCGGCCGTACTGCCACTGCACCGACCCACGCTTGCAGTTGCCCCACAGGTTGGGCTGTTCAAGACCGATGAAACCGCCGACGCCGGTCCCCTGCCCCATCGAGGCGCCGAAATTGATGTTGCCGGTGCGCTTCTCCTTGACCCGGAAGATGACGTCCACGTCCCCCGCCTCATTCGCCGGCCGCGTGTCCGGCGGAGGAATCGGCGTCTCGAAGAAGCCCATGTTCCCCAGGCTCTGGTAGGAACGAATCAGCCGGTCCTGGTTGAACACGTCGCCCGGAATCACGAACAGCTGTTCGCGGATGCACGACTCGTTGGTGTAGTCGTTGCCGAGGATGTCCACCCGGTTGATGATCGCCGGCTGGTTCTCGGTGATCTCCCAGCGCAGGTTGACGCGCGGCACCGAATCCGGCCCCATCGGCGCGGGCTCGGCCACGGGGCGCACCTGCGCGTAGATGTACCCTTCGTTCGAGTACATCGTTCGCACTTTCTGCGTCGCGTCGTCCCACTGCGTCCGGTCAAAGAGGTTCGAGGCGGCCGGCTTGCGGCGCACAAGCGCGGCGACGCGCTGCGGCAGCGAGGCGGCGGTCGCCGTGAACGGGTAGGCGCGCTGGATGTCCTCGGTCGAGAAATGCTTGTTCCCGTCCACCGCGAACGCCCCGACGTTGTACCGTCGCCCTTCCTGCACGGTCAGTTCGATCAGTCCCTTGCCGAGCGCTCGGTCGATCAGGAGCGTGTCCTTCAGGAACTGGAAATCCACGAACCCCTGCTTCGCGAAGAGCGTCGGAATGCGCTCGCCCAGGTCGCCGGCGTACTTGTCCTCATCGAAAGCGCCCTTCCGCCACCAGAAGAACCCCTCAGGGCGGATCTTCATCGCCTTCGCCACTTGCCGCTCGGACACCTGTTGCGCGCCCCGAACCCGCACGCCGGCAATCGCCAGCCGCCGCCCTTCGTCGACGCGGAACAGCAGCTTGATGCGGTCCCCGACGGAAGTCGTCTCCGGCCGCACTTGCGCCAGGTAGAACCCGTTTGCCTGGTACAGCGAGTCGATGCGCGACATCGCCAACGCCACCTGCGCCGGATCGACGGGACGGCCGATGAGCAGGTCCACCCGGTCGCGCACCGTGCGCAGCGGCACCACGTCAGCCCCGACGACGTCCACGTCCGACAGGAGGGGGCGTTCCTTCACGTTGATCTGCAGCGTCGCGACTTGCCCGTCGGGCGAAAGGAGGCACGAGAGCTGCACGTCGTCGAACTGGCCACCCTCGAACACGCCGCGGATCGCGCGCTGGAGCGAGGGGTAGTTCAGCGCCGTTTTCGCCTTGAGCCCGGCATCCGTCAGGATCGTCGAGGCCGCCACGCGCTTGTTGCCAGACACGGTGACGGTGTCCGGCAGCTGGCAGCGTCCGTCGTCAGACCCTTGGGCGCCCACCGCTTGGTGGCCGGCCAGGGCCACCAGGACCAGGGCGAGAAACATCAATCGAAGCATAAGATGGGAAATATACACTAAGAGGCCGGGAGGATTGCAGTTGCAACCCTCCCGGCCCCACCCAGGTTCCGCCCCTACGCCTTGGGGGTGCTGGCCGGCACGCGGAACTCGAGCCGGGCGCCGTCCGCCGCCACGTCCACGTCGATCTCGTCCCCCCGGGCGAACTCCGCCAGCAGGATCTTCTCGGAGAGCGGGTCTTCGATATAGCGCTGGATCGCCCGCTTCAGCGGACGGGCCCCGTACGCCTCGTCGTACCCGTGCTTGACCAGGAAGTCCAGCGCGGCGTCCGAAAGCCGCATTACGAGCTCCTCCTCGGCCAGCCGCTTCTGGACGTCGCGGAGCAGGATCGAGACGATCTGCGCGATGTGCTCCCGCAGCAGCGGGTGGAACACGATCGAGTCGTCCAGCCGGTTGAGGAACTCCGGATTGAACGTGTTCTGCAGCTCCTCGCGCACCTTCTCCGCCATCTTCTCGAAGCGACTCGGTCCCTCGGCGCTGCCGAAGCCCACTGTCCGGCTCTTCGTGATGTCCTTGGCGCCGACGTTCGACGTCATGATGACGACGGTGTTCTTGAAGTCGATCACCCGGCCGTAGTTGTCCGTCAGGTGGCCCTCGTCGAGCACCTGCAGCAGGATGTTGAACACGTCCGGGTGCGCCTTCTCGATCTCGTCGAGCAGGACGACGCTGTACGGCTTCCGCCGCACGGCCTTGGTGAGCGCGCCCGAGTCCTCGTAGCCGACGTACCCCGGCGGCGCGCCGATCAGCCGCGACACGGAGAACTTCTCCATGTACTCGGACATGTCCACGCGAATCAGCGCCGAGACGTCGGCAAAGAGGAACTTCGCCAGCGCGCGGGCGAGTTCGGTCTTCCCCACGCCCGTCGGGCCGCAGAAGATGAACGAGCCGATCGGGCGCTTGGGGTCCTTCAGCCCCGCGCGGCTGCGTCGGATCGACCGCGCGATCGCCTTGATCGCGTCCTCTTGCGCCACCACGCTCTGGTGCAGCTCCTCCTCCATGCGCAGCAGGCGGGCCGTTTCGGCCTCCTGCAGGCGCGTCACCGGGATGCCGGTCCACCGGCTCACGATGAACGCGATCTCTTCCTCGCCCAGCACCGGCCGGTGCGACTGGCGCCGCTGCTCCCACGCCTCCTGCCGCGTGCGGATCTCGCCCTGCAGCTCGCGCTCGGAGTCACGCAGGGACGCTGCGCGCTCGAAGTTCTGGTCGCGCACCGCCGCGTCCTTCTCGGTGTTCACCTGCTCGAGCTTCGACTTCAGCTCGGCCACTTCCGGGGGCGGCACCTGCGCGGCCAGGCGCGCCCGCGCGCCGGCCTCGTCGATCACGTCGATCGCCTTGTCGGGCAGGAAGCGGTCCGTGATGTAGCGCTCGCTCAGCTTCGCGGCGATGCCCAGCGTCTCGTCGGGAATGGTCACGCGGTGGTGGTCCTCGTAGCGCTTCCGCAGCCCCTTGAGGATGTCCACCGTCTCGTCAATCGAGGGCGGCTCCACCACCACCGTCTGGAAGCGGCGCTCCAGCGCGCCGTCCTTCTCGATGTACTTGCGGTACTCGTTCAGCGTCGAGGCCCCCACGCACTGCAGCTCGCCGCGCGCCAGCGCGGGCTTCAGCATGTTGCTCGCGTCGATCGCCCCTTCCGCCGCCCCCGCGCCGACCAGCGTGTGCAGTTCGTCGATGAACAGGATCACCTGCTTGTTCAGCGCGATCTCGTTCATCACCGCCTTCAGCCGCTCCTCGAACTGCCCGCGGTACTTGGTGCCGGCGATCACCGCCGCCATGTCCAGCGACAGCACACGGTGGTCGCGCAGCGAATCCGGGCACTCGCCGTTCGCGATGAGCTGGGCCAGCCCCTCGACGATCGCCGTCTTGCCCACCCCCGGCTCGCCAATCAGCACCGGGTTGTTCTTCTTGCGGCGCGTGAGCACCTCCATCACGCGCTCGATCTCCTTGAAGCGCCCGATCGTTGGGTCAAGCTGACCTTCCGCGGCCAGCGTCGTCAGGTCGCGGCAGAAGTGGTCGAGCGCGGGCGTCTTGGACTTCTTCTCCCCCTTCGCCGCCGGCGACCCAGGCGCCGCGGGCGCAGCCCCCGGTCCCGCCATCGGCGCTCCGCCTGGCGGGGCCTCCGTCCCGCCCAGCAGGCGCAGCGTCTCGGCGCGCGCCGACTCGAGCGACACATTGGCGTCGGCCAGTACCTGCGCGGCGATCCCCTTCTCTTCGCGCAGCAGCCCGAGCAGCAGGTGTTCCGTGCCGACGTACGAGTGGCCCAGCTCCCGCGCCTCCCCCATCGCCAGCTCGAGCACCTTCTTCGCCCGTGACGTATACGGCAGATCGGGGCCGGTGGCCTGCGCCGCCTTACCCTTCTTGACCGTCTCCTCGATCTTCTGCTGGATCTCCTCGAGGTCAACGTTGAGGTGCTGCAGCACGGCGGCCGCCACCCCCTCGCCCTCGCGGATGAGGCCTAGCAGGATGTGCTCGGTTCCGACGTACTCGTGGTGCAGCCGCGCCGCCTCTTCGCGCGCCATCGCCAGCACCTTTCGGACCCGTTCGGTGAAGTTGTACCCGTTCATCGTCTCCCCGTGTGCTCAGGCCCCGGCCTCACGCCGGACCCGTTTCCGCAGCCAGCACGCCGCGCACATAGCGCGCGCGGGCCAAGTTGGCCTCGACCTCCGTCAGGGGCCGTCCCTCCACCAGCGACAGGTGCGCCTGCTGGCTGAACACGACCAGCTTGTTCAGCGTGT
>Ga0194120_10007434_pt1 | contig 14992 bp, 14 predicted proteins | sample TA2MahCa65mmetaG_FD_148642 | JGI IMG/M metagenome (GOLD analysis project Ga0194120, IMG submission 148642) | Freshwater microbial communities from Lake Tanganyika, Tanzania - TA2015019 Mahale Deep Cast 65m | ecosystem: Environmental > Aquatic > Freshwater > Lake | place: Tanzania: Lake... | reverse complement strand
ATCGCCGATACCATGAAAGCCTAAAAAACCTCACCCCAGCCGACGTCTATCACGGCCGCGGCCAATCCATCCTTCAACAAAGGGAGGTCATCAAACTCAAAACCATCGAACTCAGGCGCTTGCACCACCACCGAGCAGCCGCCTAACATGCAATCCCAGATGGGCCAAACTCTCCAATCTCAAAATCCTCAACTCGTCTCAAAAATTCTGACGACGGACACCGATCCGAATTCCGGATCTCAGGAGCGGAGGCTTCGAACTGGTCGGCGGGCGCCTCTTGCCTGATGCGCAAGGTCCGGCCGCGCAATACATGTACCAAGACACGGGCGGCCGGCGGGTAACGCTCTATGTCAAACACAATGCCGAAACGCCGGCGGTCAGTTCCGACGATCAAGAGCGTTTCGACTATTACCGTCGGGGGGACACGGCAGTGCTCGCCTGGCGCGATGGCAATCTGGCCTGCGCGATCGCCGGCAACATCGAAAAGCGCGAGCTCAAGCGTCTTGCGCATATCGTCTATGGCTATGGCGGCAACAAGCCCAAATACCGTTAGGCCGCCGATTTCGACTGTGAATTGGCCTTCGCTCCGTCGCTGATAGGCGCTATAGCTCCCTCGCGCAATGTCGAGGATCTCAGCCGTGCCGACGCTTTCCATCATGATCGCCTGCCACAACCAGGAACGGTTGTTGCCGCGGGCGATCGCGTCGGTCTTTGGGCAGACGCGCAGCCCCGACGAAGTGCTCTTGATCGACGATGGGTCGGACGATGGGACGAGCGCCATCATGGCGGAATGCGCGGCCAAGCATCCGGGCCGCGCGCGGCGGATCCGCAATGAGCGCCCCTCCGGCATCATCCCGGTCGTGCAGCAGGGCGTCGACGCCATGCAAGGCGACTACATCACGTTCTGCGCCGCCGACGACCGGCTGTTCCCGCGTTTTTGCGAAACCGCCATGGGTCTTCTGGAAAATCATCCGGAAGCGGCCGTGTTCACTTCGCTCGGCCGGTCGATGGACGAGGAGGGCAGAGACCTCGGCCTCGATACCGGACCGATCCCCTCCGAAATCGCTGGCTATCTTTCGCCGGAACTCTGTCGCACGCGCTTGATCGAACTCGATGGGTGGTTTCTCGGCTACACGACGATCTATCGGCGTCAGGCGCTTCGGGCGATTGGCCCATACGACTCCGGGCTTGGTCCGTTCTTCGACAATTTTACGTCGCGCATCCTGGCCATGCGTCACGGCGCCTGCTTCGTTCCGGAACCTCTGGCCGCCGCGCGGAAGTCGCCGTCGACATTCTCCGCGACCCATTCAAGCGATCCCTCCGTCATGGCGGGGGTCGGGAAACGGGCCATCGAAATGATGCGAGGGCCCTACAAACATTTTGTACCCGAAGCCTATGTCCAGGTTTTCGAAAGACGCTTTCGCTATCTCACGGGATCGAGCGTCGCTCATTGGAGTGTCGCCGAAATCACGCGACGCTTTCGCGAGGCGACAGGCAGCGAAACCGCTTTCGGTATACCGGCTATCTTCGACTTCGCAGCCTTGCTCGCAAAACTGATCTTGTTTTGGGCTTACCGGCGCGGCGATTTCGTGACGACGCTGCGCCAGCGTCAACTCCATCGCCGGCTGGCGCGGCTTTGGCCGCCTGGCACCTATGATCGCCACTTGTAGCGCTCGACCGACTCCATCGTTATAGAGCCAGCCATGTCGGCCTATACGATCGTCTCCAAGCTCCTGACGCCGCTCTTGCAGCCCGGCAATTTCTTGCTCTTGCTGGTCTTGATCGGGTTGATCAGCTCAAGGCGCTGGCATGGAGGCAGAATTCTCGCCTGGCTCGGTGTTCTCTGCCTTCTCGCCATGGCGATCTTTCCGGCCGGAGGGATTGCCGTCACGACGCTAGAGGACCGCTTTCCGCAGCCGGTCTTACCGACCAAGGTCGACGGGATCATCGTCCTGGGCGGCTCGGTTCAGACAGGCACTTCGGCCAGCCGCGGACAACCGACGCTCAACGACAATGCCGAGCGCGACATCGCCTTCGTCGCCTTGGCGCGCCGCTATCCCGATGCCCGGCTGGTGATGTCCGGCGGAACAGGCAAGTTGATTGGCGATGGCACGACCGAGGCCGCCATCGCTCGCGACGTCTATGTCTCGCTCGGCGTCGATCCGGCGCGCCTGATCTTGGAAGATCACTCGCGCAATACCTGGGAAAACGCCGAGTTCAGCCGTAACCTTGTCAAGCCAATAGTCGGCGAGACGTGGCTGCTGGTGACCTCGGCTCGGCACATGCCGCGCGCGGTCGGCGTCTTTCGCCAGATCGGCTGGCCGGTCATGCCCTATCCCGTCGACTATCGGACGAGCGGCCGGCTCGGCGTCGACATTGGCTTCGATCTTGGCGTCGGACTGCGCGGCGCCAATGAAGCGTTTCACGAGTGGGGCGGATTGCTGGTCTATTACGCGCTCGGCCGCACCAATCAACTGTTTCCTGGGCCTTAATGACCAACACTCCGACTACATCGACTTTCCTCGCCGTGCTGGCGCTTCTCTGGTCTGCGGCCGTCGAGGCCCAGCAACAAGATTTTGGCACTTGGCTTGAGGCTTTGAAGAAGGACGCATCGAGTCGCGGCATCTCGCAAGCGACACTGGCCTCGGCGCTGCAAGACGTCACGCCGATCACGCGCGTGGTCGAACTCGACCGCCGTCAACCGGAAGGAACGATCCGCTTCTCGACCTATCGCGAAAGGGTCGTCTCGGCGCAACGCATCGCCGACGGCAAATCTCGGCTCCGCGACAACCGCGCGCTGCTGCAGTCGGTCGGCGAGCGCTACGGCGTACAGCCGCGTTTTATCGTCGCGCTCTGGGGCATCGAAACGAGTTATGGCCGCGCGACCGGCGACTATCCGGTGATCGCGGCGCTCGCGACCCTTGCTTGGGACGGCCGACGCTCAGCGTTCTTTCGGAACGAATTGCTCGATGCACTTACCATCCTCGATCAGGGCCATGTCAGCGCAGCGCGCATGAAGGGTTCATGGGCGGGCGCGATGGGCCAGACCCAGTTCATGCCGTCGAGTTATCTTCGATTCGCAGTCGATTTCGATGGCGATGGCCGGCGCGACATCTGGTCAAGCCGTGCCGACGTCTTCGGCTCGGCCGCCAATTACCTGGCTGGCGTCGGCTGGAAGGGCGATCAGACTTGGGGCCGGGCGGTCAAACTGCCGGCGGGCTTCGATCGGACCCAGCTTGGTCTCGAGACGCCACGATCATTGGAATCGTGGCGGAACTTGGGGGTAGCTCGAAATGACGGCGGGCCATTGCCGGTTCGCGCCGACCTCAATGCTTCGATCATTCAACCCGACGGACCAGGAAGCCAAGCCTTCGTCGTCTATGATAATTTCCGCGCGATTCTGAAATGGAATCGCTCGAGTTATTTCGCGCTGTCGGTGGGCGAACTTGCCGATCAGATTGGCGACGGGTAATATACCAAATGCTGCGTCCTCAAATCGGACAACCACCAGATGCTGAAACTACCTAGAGTCGTCCTGGCGCTCGGTCTGTTGGGTCTTGGCCTCGGCGTGGAGGGCTGCTCGACGCCCCAGCTCGCGGCCGAAGCCACTAAGAAGGCCATGCGTAAGGACGAGCCGGCACAGCCGAGGGCACAGCAAGCTGCGATCGGCCCGGGCGGGATTTACAAGGTCGGCAATCCCTATCAGGTCCACGGCGTCTGGTACCATCCGAAAGAAAATCCGGGTTACGACGAAACCGGCATCGCCTCTTGGTATGGCCATCCGTTCCACGGCAAGGCTACAGCCAATGGCGAGAGTTACGACATGAACGAGATGACGGCGGCGCATAAGACGCTGCCCATGCCGGTCATGGTGCGCGTCACCAATCTCGAGAACGGGCGTAGCGTCGTGCTGCGGGTCAATGACCGCGGGCCTTTCGTCAATGGCCGGATTATCGACGTTTCCCGCCGCGGCGCTCAGCTGTTGGGGTTCGAGGGCAAGGGCACGGCGGCGGTGCGCGTCCAGGTGATATCGCCCGACAATGGCCCGGCTGGCCCCGTGATCGTGCAACGCGTCGAAACGCCGCCCGAACAGCGCAATGCTCTGGCTGCGATACCGATCGGCAGAGTGACCAGCGAAAGCCTGGCGCCGCCGCCCGGCATCGAACCTGCGCCGCCCGGGCGCCGACCGGAAGAACCGGCCGAAGTCAGTTTCGTCGGCACCAAGGGCGCGCCCAGAATCTATGTCCAGGCCGGAGCGTTTTCTCAGCGCGAGCGCGCCAATTCGGTCGTCTCGCGTATTCAGCCTTTCGGACATGCCTTCATCCAACCGGTCGCGGCCGAAGGGCGCGAACTCTATCGCGTCCGCCTCGGCCCCTTGGCTTCGGTCGAACAGGCGGATGCCGCGCTCGACCGCGTGATCAAGGGCGGCTTCAATGAAGCGCGCATCGTCATCGATTGAGGACAGCTCCATGAGGAATTCCGTCGTCGCGACGCTGTTCGCGGTCTTTGCCGCGGCCCTTGCCGCCGTGAGCGCGGGCGCCTATGAGACGCCGGCCTCCCACGCCATCCTGATCGATTACGAGACCGGCACCGTGATGTACGAGAGGAGCGCCGATGAATTGATGCCGCCGTCCTCGATGAGCAAGTTGATGACCGCCTATGTCGTCTTCAAGGCGCTCAAGGAAGAAAAGCTGCGCCTGACCGATCAGCTGCCGGTTTCGCAGAAGGCCTGGCGACTGCAAGGCTCCAAGATGTTCGTCATGGTCGGCTCGCGGGTCGGCGTCGAGGATCTCTTGCGCGGCATGATCGTTCAATCCGGAAACGATGCCTGCGTCGTCTTGGCCGAAGGTCTGATGGGCAGCGAAGAGCGCTTTGCCGAAGAAATGAACCGCGTTGCGCGCCAGATCGGCCTCACCAAGAGCGTGTTCAAGAATTCGACCGGCTGGCCGGACCCCGAACACGTCTCGACCGCGCGCGAACTCGCCATGATCGCCAAACGGATCATCGACGATTTTCCCGAATACTATCATTACTACCGCGAGCTCGATTTTACTTTCGGCAAGGACGCGCGCGGCAAGGACATCAAGCAAGGCAACCGCAACCCGCTGCTCTACAAGAACATCGGCGTCGACGGCCTCAAGACCGGCCATACCGACGCCGCTGGCTACGGGCTCACTTTTTCCGGAACGCGCGAAGGACGCCGCGTCATCGGCGTGCTCAATGGTCTTAAAAGCATGAATGTGCGTTCGCAGGAGGCCGAGAGGCTCTACGACTTCGCCTTCGCGGAATATGTCAATGCCAGGCTCTTCGCCAAGGGCGAGAAGGTCGACGATGCGCAAGTCTGGCTCGGCGAGAAGGCGGAGATTCCACTGATCATCCAGGAGCCTTTCACCGTGACGCTGACGCGCAAGGCGCGGCGCGAGATGAAAGTCCGTCTGATCTATGACGGACCGATCGCAGCTCCCGTGCGAGCCGGCCAAGTCATCGGCAAGGTCGAAGTCTCGGCGCCTGGTTTCGAGACCGTCGAGCGCCGCGTCGTCGCCGGTGCCGATGTCGAGCGCCTCGGCATGCCGCAGCGTCTCTTCGCCGCCTTCAACCATCTGCTTTATGGCTCGAGCGCCGGGGCCAGCCAGCAGGCTGCCCCGAAAGGCACGAGACTCAATCGCGGTTCCTGATACTGTCGACCGAATGAAAGCCGACATCATCAAGACTCTCGCGGATATTCCGCGCCACTACGCCGCCAGCCATCCGGATCAGGTGGTGATGATTTTTGGCGAGCGGCGCACGAGCTATCGCGCTCTCGATCAGGCGGCCAACCGCGTCGCCAACGGCTTGATCGCCGAGGGCGGTCGCGCCGGGTCGCGGGTCGCGCTTCTCGACAAGAACACCGATCGCTTTTTCGAAGTCATGTTCGGCGCGATCAAGGCGGGCGAGGTTCTGGTGCCGGTCAATTGGCGTCTCGCGCCCGCCGAGATCGTCGCCATTGTCGAGGACGCGCGCGCCGAAATTCTATTCGTCGGCCCGCTCTATTTCGACGTGGTCGACAAGATCAGGGCCGATCTCAAGAGCGTCCGCAAGATCGTCGCGCTCGGCGGCTCTCGCCCGGGGTTTGAGGACTACGACTCCTGGCTCGCGGGCCAGAGCGATCGTGATCCGCGGCGACCTGTCGGCGGCGACGATGTCGCGATCCAGCTCTACACCAGCGGCACCACGGGACTACCCAAAGGCGTGATGCTGACACACGACAATTTCCTGGCGCTCCTGCCGATCGCGCTCGAGCACTGGGGCGGCTGGTCGGCCGAAGACGTCGTCATCGTCAACATGCCGCTCTTTCACATCGCCGGCAGCGGCTGGGCGATCGTCGCCTTCTATGTCGGCGCGCGCAGCGTCATCCTTGCCGATGTCGATCCAACGCAGATCCTCGAGGTGATCCCGCGCGAGCGGATCAGCCAGGCGTTGTTCGTTCCCGCGGTCATCTTGATGCTGGTTCAACACCCGAAGGCGGCCTCGACCGATTTTTCCTCGTTGCAGAATATCGTCTATGGCGCGGCGCCGATCCCGACCGAACTTCTCAAACAGGCGATGAGGGTTTTCGGCGTCAAGTTCATCCAGGTCTATGGCCTGACCGAAACGACGGGTGCGATCACCTGGCTGCCGCCCGAAGAACATGTCGACGGCTCCAAGCGGCTCTTGTCCTGCGGCAAGCCGTTTCCCGGGGTCGAGCTCCGCGTCGTCGATGCCGAGGGCAGGGACCGCCCGGTCGGCGAGGTGGGCGAGATCATCTGCCGAACGCCGCAAGTCATGAAAGGCTATTGGCAAAAGCCCGACGAGACGGCGAAAGCCAAACGCCAAAGCTGGTTTCATTCGGGCGATGCCGGTTATCTCGACGAAGGCGGCTATCTCTATATCCACGACCGAGTAAAGGACATGATCGTCACGGGCGGCGAGAACGTCTATCCGGCCGAAGTCGAAAGCGCGCTGTTCGGTCATCCTGCGGTCTCCGATGTCGCCGTGATCGGCGTGCCCGATGAGAAATGGGGCGAGGCGGTCAAGGCGATCGTCGTGCTCAAGCCCGGCCAGCAGGTGAACGGCGATGCCTTGATCGCCCATGCGCGAGAGCGTATCGCCGGCTACAAGCTGCCGAAATCGGTCGATTTTCATGCCGGCCCATTGCCGCGCAATCCGTCAGGCAAGCTTCTCAAGCGCGTGCTTCGCGCGCCCTATTGGGACGGCCGGACACGCCTCGTCAATTGAGCTCTGCGTGAACCGCAAGGAAAGACGCGCGCTCGAAAAGCAGGGCGGCGCCGTCGCCATGCCAGATGGCAGCGGCCGCATTCTCGCAGTCGCCGCTGCCTTCGCCGAGGGCCTCAAATCCCACCAAGGCGGCGATCTCGTGCGCGCCGAGGCGGTCTATCGCGCGATCTTGGCCGCCAATGCCACGCATGCCGACTCTCTCCATCTCTTGGGTGTCATCGCCAACCAGCGGGGCAATTTTTCGCTTTCCGTCGAGTTGATCCAGAAGGCAATCGCCCAGGACCCCAAAGCGGCGGCCTTTCATTCCAATCTCTCCAACCCGCTCTTCAGTCTTGGGCGGATCGACGAGGCCATCGCAGCGCTCGAAAAAGCCGTCGTACTGAAGCCCGATTTTGCCGACGCCTGGGCCAATCTTTGCTATTCGCTCAAGACTGCCGGACGGATCGAGGCGGCGGTCGCGGCCGGCACCAAGGCCATCGTGCTCAATCCCAACCATGCCGCCGGCCTGGCCAACATCGCCGGAGCCTTGGCCGTCGCCGATAGGCACGAAGAGGCGGAGGCCGCCGCGCGCCGCAACTTCCGGAGGCTCACGGCAATCTCGCCATCGCCCTTCATGGCTTGGGTCGCCTCATGGAGGCCCAACAAGCGATCGAGCGCGCACTCGCCTTGCGACCGCGATCGCCCGAGATCCTCAATAACAAGGGCGCCATTCTGCGAGACCAAGACCGCCTGGACGACGCTTGCGCCGCCTTCGAAGCAGCCGCGTCGCTCAAGGCCGACTATGCGGACGTCTGGAGCAATCTCGGCAATGCCTATGAGGCGCAAGGGCGCCTCGACGACGCCGAAGCCGCATGTCGACGCGCCGTCGCCATCGATTCCGGCCATGCCGGGGGCCACAACAATCTCGGCAACGTGCTCAAGAGCCGCGGCGCCATCGCCGAAGCGACGGCGTCTTATCGCGGGGCGCTTGCCGCCGATCCCAAGATGGTCGAAGCGGCAAGCAACGTGCTTTTCGGCTTGAATTACGACCCGTCCGTCGACGATCAAGCCTTGTTCGACGAACATCTCGGCGCTCATGACCGAAAGCGGATGGAAATCGTCTGCTATTCCGGCCGGCGCATGGCGGATCAAATGACGGCCAAGCTTCGGGCCCAGGCGGCGCTCTGGCGCCCGATCCTCGGTATCAACGACGCAACGCTTGCTAGGCAAATCCGGGCCGATGCGATCGATGTTCTGATCGATCTTTCCGGGCATACCGCCGGCAACCGTCCGGGCGTCTTCGCTCTCAAGCCGGCGCCGGTTCAACTGTCCTGGCTCGGCTATTTCCACACCACGGGTCTCGCCCAGATGGACGCGGTCCTGATGGACGAAGCCGCCGTGCCGCCCGGGTCCGAGCGATGGTTCGTCGAAACGGTCGTCCGACTGCCACATGGGCGGTTTTGCTATACACCGCCAGACTATGCGCCGCCGATGGTGGCGCCACCCTGTCTGGCGCGCGGATACGTCGCCTTCGGCAGCTTCAACAACATGACCAAGGCGACGGAAAAAGTTGTCCGGACCTGGTGCCGCATCTTGCAGGCCGTACCAAGCTCCAGGTTGATCTTGAAATGGAAAACACTCGGAACGCCGGCCGAGCGCGAGCGGGTCGCGGCCCAATTCGGAGCGCTTGGCATTGGTTTCGATCGGCTCGACCTTCGCGGCGTCTCGGAACACCCGGCCATGCTCTCGGAATATGGCGATATCGATATCGCGCTCGACCCGTTTCCGTTTTCCGGCGGCCTTACCAGTTGCGAGGCGCTATGGATGGGCCTGCCGATCGTCACTTTGCCGGGCTCGCGTCCGGTCTCTCGTCAGACACTCGGCTTCCTCCGGGCGCTTGGACGCGAGGATTGGATCGCCCGCGACGAGGAAGATTACGTGGCCAAGGCCGTGGCGCTCGCCAAGGCACCGGACGCTTTGGCCAAGATGCGCCAGGACCAGCGCGCCCGCATGGCCGCTGGCCCCTTATGCGACGCCAAGACCCACGCCGCCGATGTCGAAGCCGCGATCCGTGGCCTGTGGCGACAGTATTGCGCGACGCCAAGAACCTAAGCCGCTAGAGTGGCGCCATGGCGCGCGGACGATTCATCACGCTCGAAGGCGGCGAGGGGACGGGAAAGTCGACCCAAGTCGCGCGCTTGGTCGCGACGTTGAAGGCGAGAGGTCTTGCGGCCATCGCAACGCGCGAGCCGGGAGGGTCGGAAGGAGCCGAGCAAATCCGCCGGCTCCTGGTCCAGGGCGCGACGGATCGCTGGGAGCCGCTCACCGAGATCTTGCTTCACTACGCAGCCCGACGCGAGCACGTCTCGAAGACAGTCGAGCCCGCGCTCGCCGCCGGCACATGGGTGGTCTCGGATCGCTTTTCGGATTCGACCATGGCCTATCAAGGCTATGCCCAAGGCGCCGGTCGAACGGCCGTTGAGCGGATCGACCGCGCCGTCCTGTCGGGCTTTGCGCCGGATCTGACGATCGTTCTCGATCTGCCCGTGAGCCGTGGCCTTGCCCGGGCGAAATCGCGCGGCGGCGACGATCGCTATGAGCGCATGGGCGAGGCATTCCATGCTCATTTGCGCGACGCTTTTATCGATATCGCCAGGCGCGAACCCGCACGCTGCGTCGTCATCGATGCCGATACCGATGTCGACACCGTCGAAAGACGCGTGCTCGGCGCCGTCAAGGCGCGACTTGGGCTTTGAGAGCGGCCATGGCGACGGCACCCGAAGACATTGAAGAAACCCGCGATGGCTATGGGCCGCGCCATGCCGCGGATCTGTACGGCCATGAGACCGCCGAAGCTCGGCTGCTTGCGCTTTGGAATTCTGGCCGCATGCCCCATGCGCTTCTTCTCGCCGGTCCGGAAGGCATCGGCAAGGCGACGCTCGCCTATCGTTTTGCCCGCTTCGTTTTGGCCGAAGGCCAAGCCAAGGCGGACGCGGCTACATCAGGCGGCGGGCTTTTCGGCGATGCGGGCGCTGGACCCCAGAGCCTGGCGCTGCCGCCGGAGCACCCGGTCTTTCGCCGCGTCGCGGCGGCAAGCCATGCGGACCTCTTGGTGCTCGAACGCCAATGGAACGACAAGACCGGCAAATTCTTTTCGGAAATCCGCATCGACGATGCCCGGGGCCTCGGAAAATTCTTTGCCCTGACCGCGGGCGAGGGGCTGTGGCGGGTCGCCATCATCGACAGCGTCGACCAGCTCAATCGTAATTCGGCCAATGCGTTACTGAAAATTCTTGAAGAACCGCCTGAGCGAGGTCTGGTGCTCCTCGTTTGTCATGCGCCGGGCGCCGTCCTGCCGACCATACGCTCGCGTTGCCAACGTTTGGATCTTCGCCCGCCGACCCCCGAGGTCGCGGCCAAGGTCATCGCGCTCAAGGCACCCGATCTCACGGATGACATGGCCGCGACTTTGGCCAAATTGGCCGAAGGCCGACCCGGACGCGCGATCCGGTTGGCCGCAGAAGACGGCCTAGGTCTCTATGCCAAAATGGGCGCGCTTCTCGGCAATCTTCCCGAACTGGACATGGGCGCAGTGCATGCCCTGGGCGATGCGGTCTCGCGAAAGCCGCAGACTTTTCTGACCTTGGGCGATCTCATGCTGCTCTGGCTGCAGCGCATGATCCGCCAGCGCGCCATCGGCTCTGCGGGTCCGGAGATCGTCGCCGGCGAGGGGGCGGCCATGGCGAGGCTCGGCGGGGCGCTCGGCCTTGAACGCTGGATCGAGGTGTGGGAAAAGGTCGCCCGCTTTTTCGAGCGGGCCGACGCCGTCAATCTGGACAAGAAGCAGGTCGTTATCGCCAGTTTCGACATGCTGGAACGGGCGAGCCGGGGCGTCGCCTGAAGAACGGAGCCTGACGTGAGCGCCGAGCGCTACTACATCACGACACCGATCTACTACGTCAACGACGCGCCCCATGTCGGGCACGCCTATACGACGATCGCTTGCGACGTGCTGGCCCGCTTCATGCGCTTGTCGGGGCGCGACGTTCGTCTCCTGACCGGAACGGACGAACATGGCCAGAAGGTCGAAAAGGCGGCGATCAATGCCGGCATGAGCCCGATCGCGCTTTGCGACCAGAATGCCGAGAAGTTCCGCGCTCTGGCCAAGACCATCGGCGCCTCGCATGACGACTTCATCCGCACGACAGAGGAGCGCCATATTCGTTCCTGCCAGGCCATCTGGCAGGCCATTCGGAAGAACGGCGACATCTACCTCGGCACCTATTCCGGCTGGTACGCCGTGCGCGACGAAGCCTTCTACGGCGAAGAGGAGCTGACGGCCGGGCCCGACGGCAAGAAGCGCGCGCCTTCGGGCGCCGAAGTCGAATGGGTCGAGGAGCCGTCTTATTTTTTTCGGCTCTCGGCCTGGGGCGATCGACTTTTGAAGTTCTACGAGGACAATCCTGATTTCATCGCGCCCGAAAGCCGCAAGAACGAGGTGATCGCCTTCGTCAAGGCCGGGCTTCGCGATCTTTCGGTCAGCCGCACCAGTTTCAAATGGGGCGTGCGCGTGCCGGGCGACGAGAAGCACATCATGTATGTCTGGCTCGACGCGCTGACCAACTACATCACGGCCTCGGGCTATCCGGACGTCGGATCGCCGATTTTTCAGCGCTATTGGCCGGCCGATCTGCACATGGTCGGCAAGGACATCTTGCGCTTTCACACGATCTACTGGCCGGCCTTCCTGATGTCGGCCGGGGTCGCGCCGCCAAGGCGGGTCTTCGCCCATGGCTGGTGGACCAGCGAAGGCCAGAAGATGTCGAAATCGCTCGGCAATGTGATCGAACCGAATGCCGCCATCGCGCGCTACGGTCTCGATCCGTTCCGCTATTTCCTTCTGCGCGAATTGCCCTTCGGTCAGGACGGCGATTTCTCGCATCGGGCCATGGTCGGACGCATCAATTCGGACCTCGCGAACGGCCTCGGCAATCTGGCGCAGCGGACGCTGACGCAGATCCAGAGGAACTGCGACGCCAAAGTGCCTACCCCCGGTCAGGCCCAGGCCGTCGATGCCGAGCTTTCGGCGGAAACGACGGCCATTTTGGACGCTGTCCGCCGGGCCATGGAAGCGCAGGAGTTCCACAAAGCGCTCGACACGGTCTGGGCGGCGATCGGCGCCTGCGATCGCTACATCGATGCCCAGGCACCTTGGAAGCTCAAGAAAACCGATCCGCTGCGCATGGCGACGGTGCTTTACACTTTGGCCGACGCCATTCGGCGCATCGCGCTAGCGACTTTGCCTTTCATGCCGGACGCTTCGGGCAAGCTTCTCGACCAATTGGCCGTGCCGGAGGCGAAGCGGAACTACGCGGCCTGGAACGAGCGCCTCGCGCCGAGTGCCGCGCTGCCGGCACCGCAAGGTGTCTTTCCGCGTTACGTCGATCCGGCGGACGCGCCCAAGACCTGATCCGCCGCCGTGCTCGTCGATAGCCACTGCCATCTCGACTATTTCGAGGACGCCGATGCCGTGATCGCGCGGGCCCGAGCGGCAGGCATCGGGCGCTTGCTGACCATCGGCACGACCATGGCCAAGTTCGAAAACGTGCGCGCCATCGCCGAACGTCATGACGACGTCGCGTGCTCGGTCGGCATCCATCCTCATGAGGCGGCCCAGGAAGCGGCCGATCTCGCGCGCCTGATCGAGGCAGCTCGACATCCCAAGGTCGTCGGCATCGGCGAAACCGGGCTCGACTACTACTACGACAAGAGCCCGCGCGATCAGCAGGCGCGGAACTTCCGCGTCCATATCGCGGCTGCGCGGCAGACCGGCCTACCGTTGATCGTCCACACCCGCGATGCCGATGACGACACGGCCAAGATCTTGGCCGATGAAATGGGGCAGGGCGCGTTTCGGGGCGTGCTTCATTGCTTTACCTCGAGCCTGGCTCTTGCCGAGGCCGCGCTCGCCCAGGGCTTCTATATCTCGCTTTCCGGCATCGTCACCTTCAAGAACGCCGAGCCTCTACGCGAGGTGGCCCGGCGCATTCCCTTGGATCGGCTGCTGGTCGAAACAGATGCGCCTTATCTCGCACCGGTCCCGATGCGCGGCAAGCGCTGCGAGCCTGCCTATGTCGCGCATACGGCGGCCTATGTGGCGGCGCTTCGCGGTATGAGCGCGTCCGAACTCGCCGCCGCGACCACGGCGAATTTCCGCAAGCTGTTCGACAAGGCATCATGAGCGCCAAAGTCAAGGTGACGATCCTCGGCTGCGGCGGCTCGGGCGGCAACCCGCATGTCGGGGGTCGCTGGTATGACACCGACCCGAAGAACCCCAAGAACCGGCGCCGGCGGGCTTCGATCTTGGTCGAATGCGGTGGCACCAAGCTTCTGGTCGATACGTCGCCGGATCTCCGCGCCCAGGCCCTCGATGCCGGTTTCGGCGAAGTCGATGGCGTGTTTTTCACCCATGATCATGCCGACCATTGTCACGGCATCGACGATCTTCGGGTCATGGTCGTGGTCAATCGCCAGGGTCGGCCGATCCCGGCTTTCGGCTTTGATCAAGTGCTCGAGCGGATCAAAGCGCGTTTCGGCTACACATTCGAAGGCAGCGAGGGTTATCCGCCGATCGTCGAGGCCAAGCCGGTCACCGGGCGCTTCCGGCTCGGTCAGCTCGACGTCTTGGCGTTCGAGCAAGATCACGGCACGATGATTTCGGCCGGGCTCCGCTTCGGCGACATCGCGTATTCGACCGATTTGATCCGGATGCCGGAGGCGGGGTTCGAAGCGCTCAAGGGCGTGAAGGTGTGGATCGTGGCCGCGCTGCGCCCGGCGCCGCACCCGACCCATGCCAATCTGGAGACCGCTCTTGGGTGGATCGAGCGCGTCCGACCCGAGCGGGCGATCATCACCCACATGGCCGGGCAATTGGATTACGATACGCTTTGCCGGACGCTGCCGAAGGGGACCGAGCCGGCATATGATGGCATGGTGGTAGAAGTTTAGGTAACTCATATAACATACAGAATAATAACCATAACAGACATGTTCCATAATATACATTATGCGTTTTTTGACGTCGGTCGGTACTCCGGAGTAACAAGACCCTATGACCTCTTCGGACCCCCTGCGCCGCCTTCTTGAGGTCATGGCGCGATTGCGTGATCCCAAGGGCGGCTGCCCTTGGGACCTCGATCAGGATTTCGCGACCATCGCGCCCTACACCGTCGAAGAAGCCTATGAAGTCGCCGAAGCGATTGCCCAAAAGGACATGCCGGCGCTCAAGGAGGAGCTCGGTGATCTGCTTTTCCAGGTTGTGTTTCATGCCCGCATGGCCGAAGAAGCCGGGCATTTTCGCTTCGACGACGTCGTTCAGGCCATCGTCGACAAGATGGTCAGTCGCCATCCGCACGTCTTTGGCGATGCCAAGATCGCCGATGCCGCGGCTCAAACCCGCGCCTGGGAAGATCACAAAGCCAAGGAACGGGCGGCCAAGGCCGGCCAAGGCAAGTCTTCGCCGGCAACGCCAAGCGTCCTTGACGGCGTGCCCCTCGCCCTTCCCGCGCTGGTCCGCGCCGTCAAATTGACCAAACGCGCGGCCAAGGTAGGCTTCGATTGGCCGGAAGCCGCCCAGGTTCTCGACAAGATGGCCGAAGAGATCGCGGAGATTCGGGCCGAAATCGTGAAGGGCGATCAAGCCAAGATCGCCGCCGAATTGGGCGATCTCATATTCGGCTGGGCCAATCTCGCCCGCAAG
>Ga0194120_10007432_pt1 | contig 14996 bp, 12 predicted proteins | sample TA2MahCa65mmetaG_FD_148642 | JGI IMG/M metagenome (GOLD analysis project Ga0194120, IMG submission 148642) | Freshwater microbial communities from Lake Tanganyika, Tanzania - TA2015019 Mahale Deep Cast 65m | ecosystem: Environmental > Aquatic > Freshwater > Lake | place: Tanzania: Lake... | reverse complement strand
CCTTGACGGCATAAAAAACACGAGTGTCTGGCAGTGCGCGGGCAAAGCCAAGATAATTATCGCGCACTACATCCAGATCTACGACTAAGCACGGTCCATTATCGCGACCCTCGCGACGACGCTCAGCTAAAAAATCAAAAATACGGTCGGTCATTAGGGCATCCCCTTCGAAGGGCGCAACTTGAGCTACGCCATTAACCAAAAGCTTCGGGAGATAGCATGTGCTTCTCATTCCCACGCGATGGAGACGCGAGAATGACAAAACGCTGCTATCCAGGATCACGCCGCGGGTAAACGCGAAGGATCCGGTGATGCGCCGTAGGCTGAAGAATGAGCACAAGCACACGAAAGAAACGTGTGTCGTTTCGTTCACTCAGCCATCGATTGGAAAGGGATAACCCGATCCGCACGCCCGGCAAGAAAGACTAGCCTCTTCGGTAAGTCGGTCTTTGGAGGACCAACAGAGACGAAAAAGCCCGGTCCGTCGTTGCTTTAAGTCGCGATCCTCCGCAGAGAACGGAGTTCGCCGGTTCGCCTCCGGCTGCCGGAATGATTTCGACGGTTCACCGGCCTCTTGTCCGGTTCCGCGCCGTCCGACACACGACCACAGGCACGTGCGATTTGGGCAAGTCGGTAATTACGCTGTTTCGCGTGGATTACAAGAAATTTTTTGTGGCGATAACAAGGTCTTTTCAAGATGATGTCAAAGCGCAGGCGTTGGCGACGCCGATCAGATCGCCAGATGCAAAAAACCAGAAGATCAGTAGGGGCAAATAGTTACGTTATCCTTATGCCCTTGCTTCACGTCAGTGATCTCGCTAAACCTCCGCGACTTTTGCTCCTTGGCGTTCAGTGTAGATCATGATTTCTTTTTCTCGTCGCCAGCTCTTCGGCGCGGCAGCTGCCGCGAGCACACAATTTATCCTGCCCGTAGCGGCGCAAAACGAATCAGCGCCAACGCCAATCGCCTCATTTTCATTTGAGGAAGTGATCCGCCGCGCGCAGGAATTATCAGCCGCGCCCTTTGACGCAAGCACGCCAAAACCACCCACGCCATTTGATGCGCTTGATTATGATGCTTGGCGCGACATCCGCTTTAAACGCGATCAAGCATTGCTGGCAGGGACAAATGGCGGCTTCCGCCTTGAGACGTTTCATCTTGGTTTTTTGTATGGGCGCGCAATAACGATCAACACAATCCGTGACGGGATTGCAACGCCCATTCCCTATGCGCCCGCGCTGTTTGATTTTGGTCGCGTCAAAAATGATAAGCCGCTACCCGTAAATACAGGATTTGCTGGCTTTCGCTTATTATTTCCCCTCAATGACCCACATGTCCACGACGAGGCTATTTCCTTTCTTGGAGCTAGTTATTTTCGCTTTCTTGGACGAGATCAGCAATACGGCCTCTCTGCGCGCGGGCTTTGCGTCGAAGCAGGAACAAGCAAGGAAAGCTTCCCCTTCTTTCGAGAATTTTGGATTACAACGCCTACGTCTGGCAATAATCAGATTATGATTTTTGCTCTGCTAGATAGCGAGGCGACGACAGGCGCTTATAAATTTACGTTAAATGTTGGGCCTGAAAGCGTGATCGAGATCGATGCAACCTTATTTCCACGCCGCTCGGGAATAAAATTTGGGTTTGCGCCTCTTACCTCTATGTTTCTGAGCGGAGAGAATGATCGGCGGGTGCGCGATGGTTTTCGCAATGAACTACATGACTCCGATGGACTTCTGATTCACGGTAGCGCAGGCGAATGGCTTTGGCGCCCAATCAACAATCCACAAAATGAACGGATCTCTTCGTTCCTTGATATGAACACCAGAGGCTTTGGTCTTTTGCAGCGCGACCGAGCCTTTCAATCCTACCAAGACCTCGATCTCGCCTATGAAAAAAGACCGAGCTATTTTGTTGAGCCTTTAAAAGATTGGGGTCGGGGTCGAGTTGAATTAATCGAGCTGCCAACATTAGACGAAACCAATGACAATGTCGTGGCAAGTTGGACGCCTGACGTCGCGCCGCAACAGGGTAAAGCTTTTTCCTTTGCCTATCGTATTACTGCTGGGCTTGAGATGCCACGCCTCACGCCCAATGGTCGTGTGGTGAATACGTTTGAAGCGCCAGCCCGCGCCCTAGGTTCAACGGAACCACTCAATCCAAATGCGCGGCGCTTCCTGGTTGATTTCGCTGGGGGCGATCTTGCCTATTATCTCGCAGATCCCAAACAAGTACAAGCGATCGTTTCAACTACCAATGGTCGTGTGACGCGAGCCGATGTCACCGCCAATCCCCACATCGACGGCCTGCGCGCGATGATTGATATTGTTTTAAACCCAGGCGAAACAACAGACCTGCGCTTATTTCTTCGCGCCGCTGATCGCACGCTGACAGAAACATGGACTTATCTTTGGTCCACACCCGTTTAGCTCAAAGCGCGCTCCGCAAATTTGAAAGATCAAAGCGCTCAACATCTTTGACGAGGTCAATAAAAGCCCCCGCCCAATAATTTATGATCGCTTCGCCCTTTGCAGCTGTGGCCTGAGAGGCGTCGCCCATCGCGCCCGCCAGCGAGAGATCTTGCGCCATCCACCCAAAACCTGCCGGTCGATCTGCGCGCAACCAAATAAATTCTTGCTCATAGTTTAAAGCGGCAGAGGTAAAATTTTTAGCCTTCGTCAGATCAACAAGCTCCGGTCTGAGAGTCAGCATTAAAGAAGTTTCAATATCGCCGCCATGAATTCCAAGCCGCACTTCTTCCATATCAAATAGACCTGGCGGATATCCAAAGCGCGACCAGGAACAAGTCACAGCCAATAAGTTGAGTTGTGCGCGCAACTCGAGGGCAAGCTGTGAAATAACAGCAGAATTGCCGCCATGAGAATTCATCAGGATAAGTTTTTTTATTCCTGCGCGCGCAATGCTTTCCGAAATTTCAAACAGCATCCGCGCAGCAGTCTGTGACGATAAACTCAATGAGCCGGGAAAATCTCTATGCTCTAATGAAACGCCAATTTTTTGGATTGGTAAAAAGACAGCCGCTAGAGTTTCAGGCATCTGCATCAGCGCGCGGTTAAGGCAACCCTCCATAATCATCGCATCAACGCCAAAAGGGAGGTGGGGGCCATGCTGCTCTATGGCGGCGATAGGCAAGATCGCAATCGTCTGCGGGAGCGATGTAGATTGAAAATCTTGCAAAGAGAGGTCTGACCAGAAGCGCGAGGAAAGCATTTTTCTGTTCTTTCTAGAATTTTCTTAAAGCCGAACGTGCGTTCAGCCTCAAAGACCCTTATATCTATAAATATCACTTGGAGACCAGCCATGTCCGACCGCCATCTGTCCCGTCGCCAGAGCATCCAACTCTTAATCACGACGACCGCCTTTTTGGCTCCAACGACGCGCTTGGGTGCCGCCAATCAAGCAGGTAATTTAGAAAAAATAGTAATGCATAAAAGCGCCACCTGCGGCTGCTGCGGAAAATGGGCGCAAAAAATGCGAGAAGCTGGTTTTGTCGTTGAAGAAATCATCGAAGCGGATATGCAAGCGGTTAAATCTCGCTTAGGCGTCAGTGCGCAAATGCAGTCTTGTCACACCAGCGAAATAGCAGGCTTTATTGTTGAGGGCCATGTACCGGCGCAGGCAATAAGGCAACTACTGCAAGATCGCCCTAAAGCAAGCGGCATTGCGGCGCCTGGCATGCCCTCAGGTTCGCCTGGCATGGAGATGGGCGCTCCAGAAGTCTATACGCTTTATTTATTTGACGCCGCCGGCGCACGACCTCTTGGCAAATGGCAAGGCGACAAACCCGTCTGAATTTTTGCTGATTATATTCAAACTTGAAGTCCAACGTAGCGCGCGGCGCCCATCCCTGCGGCAAAGCCCGTTGAAAAGGCCGCCTGCAGCAAATAACCACCGGTGGGAGCGTCAAAATCTAACATCTCGCCAGCGACAAATACGCCAGGCTTTTTTTTAAGCATTAACTCTGCGCTCACTTCCTCAAATAACACGCCTCCGGACGTAGAGATGGCGCGTGTCAGATCAGCCAATCCGCAGACTTTAAGTTCAAGATTTTTGATGACCCGCGCAAGGGCCGCCGCCTCTTGCGGAAGCGGCAATGGATAAGTCTCTCGCAGTAGCGCAATTTCATAAGCATGAAATCCCGCGCGCTTTAAATAAGTTGATTGAGATTGTTTTGGCGTGCGCTTGGCCAGTTTACGCGTCAAACTCTCTAATGGCGTATCAGGTCTTAAATCAATCCTGAGTTGCGCTTGAGCATTGGTTTCAATCTGACGCCGCAAATGTGAGGAAAGCGCATAAATTGGCCCGCCTTCAAGTCCTGTTCGGGTGATCATAAGATCTCCGCGTCCGCTCGCGTCCTCACACCATACCCGCACATTTTTAATTGGCTTTGCTTCATGAGCCTGCCGGAAAAGCGCGCTCCACTCAATCAAAGCCCCACAATTTGCCGCTTGCAAAGGCGCAAGAGAGAGGCCCTGATGTTCTAGAATCTTTGTCCAAGCGCCGTCTGAACCAAGCTTGGGCCAGGAAGCTCCTCCCAACGCCAAAATCACAGCGTCTGCTGCAAGATTGAGAGCTTCTCCATCGCCCCGTTGGAATTGAAGTAAGCCCTCTGTTGAAAACCCCAGAAACTTATGCCGCATTGCTAAAGTTACGCCAAGTTGCTTCAGCCCTTTGAGCCAGGCGCGCATCAAAGGCGAGGCTTTAAAACTTGCAGGAAATACACGTCCGCTACTGCCAATAAATGTCGCCTCTCCCAAACATGCGCAAAACTCACGTAAGGCTTGCGGCGGCCAGGCTCGAATTAAAGGCGTCAGAGGAGCAGAGGCTGCACCGTAACGCGCAATAAAAGTCTCAAGATCTTCACTATGCGTGATATTTAGTCCCCCGCGTCCCGCCATTAAAAATTTACGCGCAGGACTTGGCTTATGATCATAGACGCAAACATCGGCACCGACGCGCGCGAGTGTTTCAGCAGCAAAGAGCCCCGCTGGCCCAGCGCCAATCACTGCACAGAAAGGCTTTTTAGCGTGGGTGATGATCACAGCGCCCAAAATAAAAGTTAATCTTTGAAGTTGTCAGTGAAGCGACGAAGCTAAACAATATTTATTGCGATAGATTAAACGAAACAATCAATGCCGGTTACTTCCATACCCGAAGAGACCCATAAGTTGATCGCAAAGGTCACAAGCCTTATCCGGCACCCGAGGAAGCCCAGCAGTTGTTAGAAGGCGTCTCTAAGAACAAAAATAAATTACGCTCCTACATCGTCACGCTCTATCAATGGCTGAGACAAATTGTGCAAGAAGGCGGTTTAAGAGCCTATTTGTTTGGTTGAGAGAGGAGCAAGAAGCCCTGTTTCTTGCTACACGCAATGTTTCCCGGTCGAGGAGCAGAGCGAGCCAATCATAGAGGTTCCATTTTGGTCCATGAAGGACTACAATGGATCATCTAGAGGAGGTTCCTATGGCCGTCAATGTCAAACTGCCCGAAGCCTTGGTCGAAAATGCAAAACGCTACGGCGCTATCGAGCACCGCTCAGTACCCAAGCAAATCGAATACTGGTCGCAGATCGGCAAGATTGCCGCCGAGAACCCGGATCTGCCCTTCAGCGTGATCCGCGACATCCTGATAGCTGATCAGGAAGAGCCTGCGGGCGAGTACCAATTCGGCTGATGCGACTACTCGTTACCCCGACTTTCGAGCGCACTGTCAAAAAGCTGCATCAGCAACAAAAGGCTGCTCTTGACGAAGCGGTGCACGTCATTGCCGCTGCTCCTGACATCGGTGAGGTCAAGGTCGGCGACCTGCTTGGCGTGCAGGTTTACAAGTTCAAGATGATCAACCAGTTGTGCCTATCCGCCTACCGCGTCCTAGACCCACAGACCATCAAGCTGCTGATGGTCGGTCCGCATGAGAATTTCTACCGCGACCTCAATCGCCTAGACAACTGAATAAGCCTCAAGCCTCCAGGAAACGGATAGACACTAATCGGGGGATCTTTTCTCCAGACTCGGTGACGCCAGAATGAGATTGCCATCGCGCAACAGGTCCAACACCAGTTCGCTGAAGTATTAGTTAGATCGATGTAATTGGAGAAGCAATCGATAACCTTGTATGCCGTAGACAGGGATGCGCCACCCTTGAAGGTCAATGTGTCACCCAGCGGCGAAGCGAAAATTGCAGACAAAGTCCAGACGACCCAGATATCTTTTTCCAGCAGATGCGCTTGCCCTCGTCTCCAGCCAGCGGCCACCTCAAAGGCTTCGGACTGGTTAGCGGAAGTGAGTGTTGAGCGTCAATCAAGATGAGAATCCAGCGACGCCTAATATGAGAAAGCGCCCGCGCGGTATCATGCGGACGCATGCAATGCTTGCTCCCCTTACGCCAGGATGCTGGTGTCACGGTAACGCACTTGGCCCCAAAGTTTCGGGAAAACCGGGCAAATGATTGCAAAAGGCCAGCGCTTTAGGGTGGATGCGTTGAGTTGCCAGCGCGGGTCAAGACCGAATATTGAACAGGATTATCTGACTGAGAATTGTCGACCCTAAATGGCGCTAGATCAAAGATGCCGCGTCTTTGAACTATCTCCCGAGGTCGGCGATCGAGTGCACGTGGCGTTTGCCAAATGCAAAGTCAATGATGAGATCGCGCTCAATGCAATTGGCGAAATTGATCACGTCAGGTGCTCCAATCGTGCGCTTATCGGCAACAAAGGAACGCTGACAATATTTTAGGGCTTTTGGATAACGTCAAATTAGAAAGCGAATTCAAAAAAATTTCCCTTGATGCTTTTATGGTTGAACTCTTTCTGACGCCGGCCGATCATGCAAGCGATTACAAGGCCACGAGCGCCCCGAGCGACATTATTTTCGCGGCTAGCAACGACGGTAAGTCGATACTCGACGGCTTTGCGTATCCCAAGGATGCTCATCGTAGCGGAATGAATGTCGTCATCCACGGTCCGGCATTTTTGGCAAAGATGGATGGGACCCACTGCATGGCGATCGTGATCGTAAATTCCCTTGGCTATGGAATCTTTGGGCGCAACCAGTATGCGAAGAGTTAGTGCATTGCACCCGATAGGGCTATCGCATGGGAACGCGTGTAGAAATTACTCTATTGATTAACTTTGACATCAACTTTAAGTATATTAAAAGCGTAAATATTCAATCATTATAGGAATAATAGCGCTTAGAAGAATTGACTTACTATATTAAGAGCGTCATAATTCATACAATATGAGAATAATCGCGCTATGAAAAAATTAATTTGTGATCTGTCAGGCCTAGGCAAACTTGATCGAGCGCGCTTGTCAGGCGTCGTGCGCGGCGCGAAGGGAACGATTACCAATGCACAAGCCGCCAGGATAATGGAACTTGACCAGCCTAGCGCATCGAAGTTGCTGGCTAGGTGGTGCAAGAAGGGTTGGTTGTCACGGGTAGCTCGAGGGCTATACGTGCCCGTGCCGTTGGAGGCCGAGCGATCCGATCTGCCACTCGAAGACTCCTGGCTGGTTGCCGTCAGTCTCTACTCTCCATGCTATATCGGCGGCTGGAGTGCGGCGGAGCATTGGGGTCTGACAGAACAGATTTTTCGAACGACGGTGGTGATGACCACGACGCGTCCACGAAACAGAAAACCCACTCTCAAGGGGGCAGCATTTTGGCTCTCCACTATCGCCCCGGAAAAAATGTTCGGCCTGAAGACGGTTTGGCGTGGCTTGGTGAAAGTCTCCATCTCCGATCCCAGCAGAACGATGCTGGACATGTTGTCCGATCCCCAGCTTGGAGGTGGCATTCGCTCCGTCCAAGACATGTTCAGAGACTATCTCGAGTCCGAGTCAAAGAACCTTAGCCAGTTGATAGAATACGCCGAGCGCTTGGGCAACGGTGCGGCGTTCAAGCGTTTGGGGTTCCTACTGGAGGCAAACGCACCACAGGAAAGTGAGGCAATCGAGCGTTGCCAGCGGAATCTGACAATGGGTAACGCGCGCATCGATCCAAAAATGCCCGCCGAGGCATTGATGGCACGGTGGCGGCTCTGGGTGCCACGCGACTGGAAGGCGGGAATAAAGTGATCAACAAGCAGGAAATCTCCGAGCTGGCGCGAGAACTCTCACTGGATATGCACGTTGTCGAAAAAGATTATGTCCTCGGTTGGCTGCTAGCCGGCATTGCCGCGAGTCCCGATCTTTCGGAAAGCTGGGTATTCAAGGGCGGGACATGCTTGAAGAAATGCTATTTTGAGACCTATCGGTTTTCTGAGGATCTGGATTTCACGGTAACTGTGGAAGCCCAACTCGACGAGAATTACCTGCTGAAGGCATTCCGTCAAATGGTAAAATGGATCTATGAACAAAGTGGTATCGAGATTCCTGGGGAGCAAATCCGGTTCAAATTGTCAGTGTTTGATGAAGGCAGATATGCAGAGGGCCGCGTCTATTACGCCGGCCCTCTTCTGCAGAAGCGCAATCTGGCGCGGATCAAATTCGACCTGACCAGCAAGGAAAAGGTAGTTCTGCCGCCGCAAAAAAGAGCGGTGCATCACCCATACAGCGACTGTCCGGATAATGGCATCTATGCCTTGAGCTACTGCTTCGAGGAGGTTTTTGCCGAGAAGATGCGAGCTTTGGCCGAGCGGGAACGCCCACGTGATCTATACGACGTCGTGCATTTGTATCGGCATGATGAAATTCAGCCTGATCGGGATGTGGTGCTGAAAACGTTGCGGGAAAAGTGTGCGTTCAAAATCATTCCGGTCCCGACCATCGAAAGTCTGCAGCGAGAGGATGCTAGGATCAAGCTAGCCACAGAATGGAAGGACATGCTCGCCCATCAATTGCCTGTCTTACCAGAGCTTGATCAGTTCTGGAATGAGATCCCGAACGTTTTTCGCTGGCTTTACGGCGAAGCAGAAAAGCCCTCTTTGAAATCAGCGCCAATTACTGGCTCGTTGGACAACGCATGGCAGCCTCCCGCGATGGTGCACCCATGGCGTGTAGATGTTCCGTTAGAGTCTGTGAGATTCGCGGCCGCAAACCATCTCTGCGTCAATTTACGTTATCGTGAATCTTGGCGACTGATTGAGCCGTATCTACTACGTCGCAGCTTGGACGGAAATCTGCTGCTATCTGCCGTAAAGCAAGAAACAGGAGAACCTAGGACTTATCGGGTTGATCGGATTCAGGCTGTTGAGGTCAGCACAATACCATTCACTCCCCGCTACCAAATTGAACTGACGCCTGCTAGGCCTTTGGCGGCGCCATCCGTTCAACGCCTTACTCCAGCAAGGCAGTCACCCAACACACGACCTAAAGCCTCGGCAGGGCGAACAATGAAAGCGCTGGCCGGGCCGACGTACGTGTACAGGTGCCCGGGTTGCGGGAAGCAGTTTCGTCGAAAAAGGCATGACGCAATATTGTCATCACACAAGAACAAGAATGGCCACCAATGTTTTGGCGGTCACGGTTTGTTGGTCAAGACTGAATATTGAACTGAATCTTCTGACTGAGAATTGTCGACCCAAAATGGCGCCGGATCAAAGAAGACATGCATGAAGGATAAGCAAAGTAGTGAAAAACAAGAGTGCTCTCAGTTTAGCTTTCGCGTTGGTCCAGAGTCGACTGGCGCAAGGCTAGACCGCTTTCTTGCTGAACAACCAGAAATTCTTGAGGCGCATCTTTCACGCACGCGCTTAAAAAATCTCATTGAAACCGCCTGCGTCACGCTTTCTGGCCAACCTCTCAAAACGCCTGCGCACCGACTAACGCTTGACTCTATCGTCACGCTTAACCTTCCACCGCCAGAGCCAGCCACGCCCCAAGGTGAAAACATAGCGCTCGAGATTGTTTATGAGGATGAGGCGTTAATCGTCATCAATAAACCTGCTGGCCTCGTCGTTCATCCTGCAAGCGGACATGAAACCGGAACGCTGGTTAATGCGCTCATTGCCCATTGTGGCGATAGCCTCTCAGGCGTTGGCGGCGTTAAAAAACCAGGCATCGTGCATCGTATTGATAAGGATACGACTGGATTGCTGGTGATTGCGAAAACAGATGCAGCGCATCACGGTCTCGCACAACTTTTTGCGGATCATGGTCGGAATCTACCGCTTACACGGGAATATCTCGCCTTTGTTTGGGGGGCGCCGGATCGCGCACAAGGAACAATTGAAACCGCCATTGGACGCCACGCAATCCAAAGAGAAAAAATGGCGGTCGTCTCACACGAACGCGGTCGAGAAGCCATTACGCATTGGGAAAAACGAGCGGACTACGGCGTCGCTTCGCTGATTGCCTGTCAGTTGGAAACTGGACGTACGCATCAGATACGCGTCCATATGGCGCATATCGGCCATCCCCTAATTGGCGATGCTACTTATGGCGCTGGCTTCAAAACAAAAATCAGCAAACTTCCTGAAGATGCCCGCGTTGCCGTTGCGCAATTAGGAAGACAAGCCCTTCATGCAGCGACTCTCGGCTTTTCGCACCCTGTGACAGGTGACGAAATGATCTTTGACAGCGAGCTGCCTCAAGATCTTGTAGCATTAAAAAAGGCGCTCGAAGCAATGGGCTCGAGCGCCTAGATAATTTATACAAAGCTTAATCGGCGGTTTAAAATCACGCCACCAAAGCGGCTTTTCCTTTTCCTGACTTCTTGCGTTCATTTGGATCGAGGATTGATTTCCGCAGACGAATAGACTTTGGCGTGACCTCAACGAACTCATCATCTTCAATATAAGCCAGCGCCTTTTCCAAGGTCATCTTGATTGGCGGCGTCAGCCGCACGGCTTCATCCTTACCCGCTGCGCGAATATTAGTAAGCTGCTTACCCTTCAACACATTAATTTCAAGATCATTGTCGCGCGTGTGCTCGCCCACAATCATCCCACGATAAACCTTCCAACCTGGCTCAATCATCATCGGACCGCGATCTTCGAGTTTCCACATAGCGTAAGCGACAGCCTCGCCAGAGTCATTTGAAATTAACACGCCATTTCTACGTCCCTGGATATCGCCCTTATAGGACGCATATTCATGAAACAGCCGGTTCATGATTGCCGTGCCGCGCGTATCTGTCAGCAATTCGCCTTGATACCCTATCAATCCACGTGTGGGCGCATGGAAAACAAGACGCAACCGATTGCCCCCTGAGGGACGCATCTCAATCATTTCGGCCTTACGTTCAGACATTTTCTGAACAACGACGCCGGAATGTTCTTCATCAACGTCGATGACGACTTCCTCGATTGGCTCGAGAATTTCGCCTGACTCATCTTTTTTAAACACAACCTTTGGACGCGACACGCCTAATTCAAAACCCTCGCGCCGCATGGTTTCAATCAAAATCGCAAGTTGCAACTCGCCGCGACCCGATACAATAAAGGCATCGCCCAATGGCGCATCCTCAACCCGCAAGGCGACATTTCCTTCGGCCTCTTTGAAGAGACGCGCGCGGATCATGCGACTTGTCACCTTGTCGCCCTCAGTACCTGCGAGCGGACTGTCATTGACCAGGAATGTCATCGACAATGTTGGCGGATCAATCGGCTGCGCCTGAAGCGGCTCGTTCATCTCCATTGCGCAAAGCGTGTCCGCCACGTTGAATTTCTCAAGGCCGGCAATGGCGATAATATCGCCTGCTTCAGCTTCTTCGATCGGCTGACGCTCGATGCCGCGAAAGGCGAGAATTTTAGATACCCGCCCCTGCTCAACAACCTTACCGCTCCGATCAAGAACCTTCACTGGTTGATTGGGTTTTACGCTACCGGAAAAAACGCGGCCCGTAATGATGCGGCCCAGATAAGGATTGGCTTCCAGCAAGGTTCCAAGCAAGCGAAACCCACCCTCTTCAACTTTAGGCTCTGGAACATGCTTGACAACGAGATCAAAGAGCGGCGCAAAATCGACGTTAGGACCTTCTGGCTCTTCCGCCATCCAGCCTTGTTTTGCAGAACCATAAATGATGGGAAAATCTAATTGCTCATCTGTTGCGTCAAGCGCGGCGAAGAGATCAAAGACTTCATTGACGACTTCTGAGACGCGCGCCTCCGGCTTATCAACCTTATTGATGCAGACAATTGGCTTGAGGCCAATTTTAAGCGCCTTGCCCACAACAAATTTTGTTTGCGGCATCGGGCCTTCGGCCGCATCAACAAGCACGATTGCGCCGTCGACCATGGAAAGAATACGTTCAACTTCGCCGCCAAAATCCGCGTGGCCGGGCGTATCGACAATATTGATGCGAATATCTTTCCAAACAACAGAAGTGGCCTTCGCCAAAATGGTGATGCCGCGTTCTTTTTCTAGATCGTTCGAGTCCATCACGCGCTCAGCAACGCGCTGATTTTCTCGAAACGCGCCCGATTGCTGGAGCAGGCGATCAACCAAAGTGGTCTTGCCGTGATCGACGTGGGCGATAATGGCGATATTGCGCAGTTTCATAAGATATATTTCTCAGGGAAGTATGCCGGGACGCCGGCGCACTTCATTACAGAAGCGGCCGTAAGCGACAATTTATGTTGCGATGCGGCGTCTTTAGACCAAACTGAGGCAATTTGGAACCAAAATCGGCTCAGATTCGCGGTTTAGTCGTCTAAACAACGCTCACAGCGCCCAGCAATCTCAATGACGCGGGTCCGAGCGGTAAAGCCCACTTTTCCCGTTAGGGCGGCTAATTCATGCCCCAGCGCCGCGGAGGTCGCTTCTTTGACCTCGCCACATTGTTCACAAATAAGGAAAACAACAGGTTCTTCAGCCGCATGCCGATGGCCACAGACGACAAAGGCATTTTTTGATTCGAGGCGATGGGCAAGGCCATGATCCAGGAGGAACCCAAGCGCCCGGTAGACAGAAATGGGCGCGGGCCGCTTCCCATCTGACGACACCATCAAATCCATTAATTCATAAGCCCCAACAGGTCGGTTGGCTTTGGTTAAAATGTCCAAGGCGCGCCGACGCGCTGGCGTGAGGCCAGGAATTTGACGGGTCGTCGCCTCACAAGAGCTTGAATGATCGTTCATCGTCTCGTTTTAGCGTTAAATGTTAAAAAAAACGAGCCATCCCCGGCTGGCTTGCGCTGGCGCCACAGGCGCCTATAGTCCCGCGCGAAATTCATGTCTTAATCGAGCCTCACATGACCTTGCCTAAAAAAGAAATCAAACGCGTCGTTCTCGCCTACTCGGGCGGACTTGATACCTCAATCATCCTGAAATGGCTGCAAACCAATTACGGCGCCGAAGTCATTACTTTCACAGCAGATCTGGGTCAGGGCGAGGAATTATCGCCGGCGCGCGAAAAAGCCTTATTGCTCGGCGTAAAACAAGAAAATATTTTCATTGAAGATCTTCGTGAAGAATTTGTCCGCGACTATGTCTTTCCAATGTTTCGCGCTAATGCGCAGTATGAGGGCCTTTATCTTTTAGGTACCTCAATCGCCCGTCCTTTAATTGCGAAAAAACAAATTGAAATCGCCCGCAAAATGGGCGCCGACGCCGTTTGTCACGGGGCGACGGGAAAAGGCAATGATCAAGTAAGATTTGAATTGGGCTATTACGCGCTTGAACCGGACATCACCGTGATCGCGCCTTGGCGTGAGTGGAGTTTTGTTTCTCGCAGCGACCTCATCGCCTTCGCAGAGGCGCATCAAATTCCAATATCTAAAGATAAGCGCGGCGAAGCGCCCTTTTCAACAGATGCAAATTTACTCCACACTTCGTCTGAGGGAAAAGTCCTAGAAGATCCTGCGCAAGAAACGCCAGATTATGTTTATTCGCGCACGCTTGATCCTGAACAAGCGCCCGATCAGGCGCAATATATAACAATTGATTTCGAAGCCGGCGACGCCGTTGCAATAGATGGCGTTAAACGCTCGCCGGCAACCCTGCTCGCTAAACTCAATGAGCTTGGTCGCACGCATGGCATCGGACGACTCGATCTTGTTGAAAATCGATTTGTCGGTATGAAATCGCGCGGCATGTATGAAACTCCAGGAGGGGCTATTCTTCTTATCGCCCACCGCGGCATTGAGAGCCTCACGCTGGATCGCGGGGCGGCGCATCTAAAAGATGAACTCATGCCGCGTTACGCCGAACTCATTTACAATGGCTTTTGGTTCTCTCCTGAACGCGAGATGTTGCAGGCCTTAATTGATAAAAGCCAGGAGCATGTCACAGGCCAGGTGCGCCTAAAACTCTACAAAGGCAATGTCACGCTGGTGGGTCGTGAAAGTCCCTGGTCGCTCTATGATCAAGAACTCGTCACCTTTGAAGAAGGCGGCGCTTACGACCAGCGGGACGCTGAAGGTTTTATCAAGTTGAACGCCCTGCGCCTGCGCACATTGGCAAAACGCGCCGCGCGTGGGGCCAAAAAAACGCGAGAGGGATAAGTCAATTATCTCACAATCAAACAAAAGCTCGGGCGGTCTCTCAGCTTCATCCCGGGCCTTTGTTCTACAGGCGCCAATAATAGCGCTTTGGGAGAGATGAAAAGCAGCGCATCAGGATCGGGGTACAAGAAACTCTAAACGCCCCCATTTTAAAGTCTATTCACATCTTATTCAGCTTTTATCTAAAATAATTCAATGTTGATCAAAATGAGATACTTGAAGAAATGAAGGTCAGTTGAGCGCGCGTCTTCTTTTCATTGCGATCGCCCTTCTTTGCGTAACCAGACCGGCTGTTGCGCAAAAGCCAGCTGTGCAATGTTTTTCCACCCAAGAAAGTCGACTAAAGATCGACGAACAGCATCTTGCCAACCCCTTTGCGAGCATGCGTAACGCAAGAGAACGACACAAAGGCGAACCGCTGACGACGCGTCTTTGTCAGCAGGGAGATGATTTTCTCTATGAGATCCGTCTCCTGAGATCAGATGGACATATTGAAAAACTCTTTTTTGACGCAACAACGGGTCATCAACGTCAAATACACGAGCAAGAATAATCTCACGCCGCATTGCTTCGATCACATGCGTGCGATGAGA
>Ga0194120_10007429_pt1 | contig 15001 bp, 15 predicted proteins | sample TA2MahCa65mmetaG_FD_148642 | JGI IMG/M metagenome (GOLD analysis project Ga0194120, IMG submission 148642) | Freshwater microbial communities from Lake Tanganyika, Tanzania - TA2015019 Mahale Deep Cast 65m | ecosystem: Environmental > Aquatic > Freshwater > Lake | place: Tanzania: Lake... | reverse complement strand
AGCGGCGCCGGCGGGGCGGGCGGTGTTCGTGACCTCCGGTGCCGCGCGCAAGCACCCGCCCTATTGGGGGCTCTATGCCGCGACCAAGGCGGCCCTCGAAGCCATGGTCCGCTGTTACGCCGCCGAGGCGGCGAACACGCCCCTCAGGGTCAACCTCCTCAGCCCGGGCCCGACCCGAACCCATATGCGGGCGCTCGCCATGCCCGGCGAGGACCCCGCGACCCTGCCCGCGCCGGACCTCATCGCTCGATCCTTCCTGCCGCTGGTCGCCGCGGATTGTCGCGTCAATGGCGAGATCGTCGAGGCCAAGCGGGAGTGATCAGCCGCGCTTGCGTCCGCCGCGCTCATAGGGGTTCTCCCCCTTGCGGAGCTGAAGGCGCAAGGGAACGCCCGGCAAGTCGAACGCCGCGCGCAGGTCATTGGCGAGATAGCGCATGTAGCTCTCGGCGAGTTCGCCGGGCTTGTTGGCGAACAGCGCGAAGGTCGGCGGCCGCGCCTTGACCTGGGTCGCGTAACGCAGGCGGATGCGCCGCCCCTGGGCGAGGGGTGGAGGATGGCGCTCGGTCGCGCCCTCAAGCCAGCGATTGAGCTCGGCGGTCGAGACCCGCTTGTTCCAGGCGGCGAGGGCGCGCAACACCGCCGGCATCAGCTTGTCGAGCCCCTCGCCGGTTTCCGCTGAAAGCGGCACCACCGGGATGCCGACGACCTGGGAGCCCACATGGTCGAGGCGTTGGCGAAGCGCGCGGATGACCGCGCCGCGATTTTCGACGGCGTCCCATTTGTTGACCGCGAGGACCGGCGCTCGCCCTTCCCGCGCCACCAGATCGAGCACCGCCGCGTCCTGGCTCTCCAGGCCCACGGTGCCATCGATCACCACCACCACGGCGTCGGCGAAGCGGATCGCCCGCAAGGTCTCGGCGACCGAGAGCTTCTCGATCTTGCCGCTGACCGCCGCCTTGCGTCGCAGGCCCGCCGTGTCGAACAGGCGGAACTCATGCTCCCGCCAGCGCCAAGGCACGGCGATGGCGTCCCGGGTCAAGCCCGCCTCCGGGCCGGTGAGGCTGCGTTCCCGCTCCAACAGGTGGTTGAAGAGCGTCGACTTGCCGACATTGGGTCGCCCGACGATGGCGAGGGGAATCGGCCGTGCTTCGCGCGGACCGTCCGGCTCCTCGTCCCTCCGGCGCGCGGCCTTTCCGAGATGGGCGGCGATCGCGTCACGCAGGTCACCGAGACCCTCGCCATGTTCGGCGGAAAACGCGATCGGCTCGCCGAAACCCAGGCGGTGCGCCTCGATCAGACCCGCCCCACCCGCCTTGCCTTCGGCTTTGTTGGCGACCACCACCACCGGCTTGCCGGCGCGGCGCAAGGCGCGGGCGAAATGGGAATCGTCCGGGGTGAGGCCCAGCCGCGCGTCGATGACGAAAAGCACGAGATCGGCCTGGCCCACCGCCGCGTCGGTCTGGCGCCGCATGCGTCCAGCGAGGGAGCGGGGCTCGGCCTCCTCCAAACCAGCGGTATCGACCACGGTGAAGGCAAGATCGCCTAATCGCGCCTCGCCCTCGCGTCGGTCGCGGGTAACGCCCGGCGTGTCATCGACCAAGGCGCTGCGCCGACCGACCAAGCGGTTGAACAGCGTCGATTTGCCGACATTCGGTCGGCCGACGATGGCAACCGTCGCCGACATTCCCGTCCCTAGCGGTAGGCCAGGACCTCGGCGTCCCGGGTCACGAGATACATCGTGCCATTGGCCAGGATCGGCGGGACGGCGATGCCATCGGGAAGAATGACCTGGCCGAGGACTTCGCCGGTATAGGGCGAGATCGACAGGGCCACGCCCCGGGACGACACGGCCAGGAGGCGGTCCCCGGCCAATAGCGGCCCGTACCATACGATGGGCAGGCTCTTCTTCTTGTCGTCGAGCCAGCGGGCGAGCGGCGTCGCCCAGCGCAAGCGGCCGTCGCTCCGCCGCAGGCAGACGACCTCGCCATCGTTGGTGATCACATAGACATAGTCGCCGGCGACCCAGGGGGTTTGCGATCCGCCAAGCTGCTGGTCCCAGATCTGCGCCCCCGTGCGCAGATCGTAGGACGCCATCTGCCCGCCATGGCTGATGGCGATGACCCGACCCCGGTCGATCACGGGCTTGCCGGTGATGGAAGCGAGGCTCTCGGCCTGGTTCGATTTGCCCTGCGGCAGCAGGGAATCGCTCCAGGCGACGCGACCGTTCTCGGCCCGAAGGGCGAAGACCTCGCCCGAGGAATAGGGCACGACCACCAGACCGGCATCGAAGGCCGGAGCGGAAATGCCGAGGAGCCCGGCGTCCTCGGCAACGCCCGTATGGGTCCACAACACCCTTCCGTCCTCGGTGGAGAGGGCATGGGTCTGGTTGTCGAGGCTCACCGCGAAAACCCGATCGCCGACCACCGTCGGCGCGGCCCGAAAGGGAACACCGATCTTGTTGCGCCAGAGGACGGCGCCATTGCCGGCGGCGATCGCCCAGACTTCGCCGAAGCCGGTGGTCGCGTAAAGCACCTCGCCCACCACCGCGACGCCTCCGCCGTAACCGGCTTCGTCATCCTCTTCCTTCGGCGCGAGCGGCCGGTGCCAATAGGCCCGACCGTTTTCCGCGTCGATGGCCGAGACTTGCACCCGGGAATCGAGCACGTAGATCCGCCCCCCCGCCACCACCGGTGACGCCAGGAGGCGTCTTTCGCTGGCCGAGCCGGTGCCCGCGGCCCGTCGCCAAAGCAGGGCGAGGTTGCCCGGCGCGGCCAGGTGATGCATGGCATGGTTGGGATAGCCCGCGGCCTGGGGCCAATCGGGATTGGCGAAAGGCTTGGGCAGGCGCACGGCGTCCCGGGCGATCGAGGGATCGGGCTCGAGGGTGCGTTCGAGGGTGAGCACCGAGATCCGCTTGCCCGGCAAGGGCGGCGCCGAGGCGCCCTCGCAGGCGGCAACGGCCAAGGCAGCCAGCGCGAGCCCTGTCCATCTCGACCACGGCCTCATGGCTTGGCTCCACCGATGGCGGCGAGGAGCTCGGCGGCGCGGCCGCGAACCCCGGCCGGCGCCTCGGCATCGTCGACCAGCGTGGTCAGACCACGCCTTGCGCCCTCGATGTCTTTTTCCCGCAGCTTGAGGGCGGCATCGATCTCGCGCGCGAGATGACGCATCGGACCGCCACCGATCAGGGGTTGGAGGCGCACCCGCAATTCATCGACGTTCGCGGTGTCGACCAGCAGCAGGACCGCATGCATGGCCGCGGCCTGGGCGAAATGGGCGTCCACCCCGCCATCCTTGGCCAAGCGATCATAAAGCGCCACCGCCTCGTCGCGCTTGCCGGCCGCCGCCAGGCCCGAGGCCGCGCGCAAGCGCGCCAGGGTGCCGTAGCCGCTCTTGGCGCTCGCCGCCAAGGCCTCGTAACTCGCAACCGCCTCATCGGTCTTGCCGACGCGGACCAACTCCGTCGCCGCGGCGAAAGCATCGCCGTCGCGCTCCCTTTGGGTATCGCGATACTTCTTCCAGCCGACTTGCGCGGCGGTCGCGAGCACGATCGCCACCGCGACGCCGATCACATACTTGCCGTAGCGCCGCCAGAGCGTGATGGCGCGATCGCGACGCAGGTCCTCGTCGACTTCCTGAAAGATGTCACTCACGGGTGGCTCGGCGTCCTGATCTCATGCAATGGCCGGCGCGTGGTCTGCGCCGGCCCGGATTTCGGCTTGGTAAGATAACGGGCGGCCAAGGGCAAGGCAATTGACGCGAAAGCGATTATGATCGCGCCATGACCAAGGACGAACTCATCCGCATTGCCGCCTCGATCGGCGTCGCGCTGATCGTGCTCCCCTTTGCCTTGCGGGGTAGCCGGCGGGCGACTTGGCTGATGCCGATCTCGATTTTGATCGCCGTCATCGCCGTAATCAGCAGCCTTATTTTTTTCGGTTATTGGGATCAGAGGGATTAGAATCAGCCCGATTCGGCCCCGGAACCGGAGCGAGACCGCCATGACGCCACGTTTCCTCGCCAGCGCGCTGGTCCTGATGCTTCTTTCCGGCGTGGTCGCCTGCACCGGCAGCACGCCTCAGAGCGCCAATGCCAGCAAGGGCGCGGGCGGCTCGACGACGGAGCAGCAGGTGGCGCAATTCACCGACATTCCCGTCCCGACCAACTCCCATCTCGACCTCACGCGGACCTTGGTTCTCGGTGGCCGGGACGATTGGAATGGCCGGGCGGTCTTCGAGACCTCGTGGACCGTCAACGAGATGTATGAGTTCTATCGCAAGGAAATGGCCTCTTTCGGCTGGGCCGAGATCTCGGCGGTGCGGGCGGAGACCAGCATGCTGGTCTTTTCCCGCACCAGCCGCATCGCGACGGTCATGATCGCGCCGCACGGCAACCCCTTCTCGAACCTCACCTCGGCGGGGTCCGTGGTCAATATGCTGGTGACGCCCTCCTCGGGTGTCGGTGGCACGGGGGCCGGCGCCGGCAGTTCCGTCCAGTCGCGTCCTTTGCGCTAGAGAAAACCGCCCATTCGAAATTGGCTAGCGCGAGCCCTTGCCAAGGCAGGGGCGGCGACGCATGATCGGCCTCGGTTCGACCCCAAAGTAAAATCGACATGAGGGCGCCATGGCCGGCACGGGTATGATGAAAGACAAGGTTCTTCTGGTCACCGGTGCCGGGCGCGGCATCGGGCGGGACATCTCCCTGCTCGCCGCCCAGGAGGGCGCCAAGGTGGTGGTCAACGACCTCGGCGGTTCGGTCGACGGCGAGGGCCAAGGCAGCGCCGGTCCCGCCCAGGACGTGGTCGACGAGATTCGCAAGGCCGGCGGCCAGGCGGCGGCCAATACCGACAGCGTCTCGGAACCCGCCGGCGCCGAAAAAATGGTCAAACAGGCGGTCGAGACTTTCGGTCGCATCGACGCCGTGGTGAACAACGCCGGCATTCTGCGCGACCGCATCTTCCACAAGATGAGCCACATGGACTGGACCCAGGTGATCGCGGTCCATCTCATGGGCAGCTTCAACGTCGCCCGCGCCGCCGCCAATCATTTCAAGGACCAGGAAGGCGGCGCCTTCGTTCATTTCACCTCGACCTCCGGCCTGATCGGCAATTTCGGCCAGGCCAACTACGCCGCCGCCAAGCTGGGCATCGTCGGGCTTTCCAAATCGATCGCCCTCGACATGCAGCGCTACCATGTGCGGTCCAATTGCGTCTCGCCCTTCGCCTGGAGCCGCATGATCGGCACCATCCCCACGGACACGCCGGAACAGAAGGCCCGGGTCGAGCGCATGCAGCAGATGACCACCGCCAAGATCGCGCCGCTGGTGGTCTATCTCTGCTCGGAGGCGGCCAAGGACGTGACCGGCCAGATTTTCGCGGTGCGCATGAACGAGATCTTCCTGATGAGCCAGCCGCGCCCGATCCGCTCGGTTCATCGCGGCGAGGGCTGGACGCCCCAGACCATCGCCGAGCACGCGATGCCGGCGCTCAAGTCGAGCTTCTACAAGCTCGACCGCACCACCGACGTCATCGGTTGGGACCCCATTTGAAGGACGGCGCGCGATGACGTTCGATTGGAAGAAGCTGCTGGCCTACAAGGTCCCCGAGATCGAGCAGGACTACACCGCCAAGGACTCGATCCTCTACGCCCTGGGCATCGGCCTCGGCGCCGATCCCATGGACGCGGAACAGTTGCGCTTCGTCTACGAGGACGGACTCAAGGCCCTTCCCACCATGCCGGTCGTCCTCGGCTATCCCGGCTTTTGGGTCAAGAACCCGGAAACCGGTGTCGATTGGAAGAAGGTCCTCCACGGCGAGCAAGGCTTCATCTTGCACAAGCCGGTCGCGCCGACCGGCGCCGTGGTCGGCCGCTCACGCCTGACCGCCGCCGTCGACAAGGGGGCGCAAACCGGCCTGCTCCTCTATTCCGAGCGCGACGTGTTCGATCGCAAGACCGGCGACAAGCTCTATACCCTGACCTCGACCTCGGTCCTGAGGGGCAATGGCGGCTGCGGCGCGCCGGAAGGCCCCGTCCCGCCGATCCACAAGGTCCCGGAGCGGACACCGGACACGAGCTGCGACCTCAAGACCTTGCCCCAGGCGGCGTTGATCTATCGCCTGTCCGGCGACTTCAATCCCCTGCATGCCGATCCCGCCGTCGCCAAGACGGCGAATTTCCCAAGGCCCATCCTCCATGGCCTTTGCACCTATGGCGTCGTCGGCCACGCCCTGTTGCGGACCATGGCCGGCTACGACGTCGCCCGCTTCAAGCGCATGAACGCCCGCTTCACCGCCCCGGTCTTTCCCGGTGAAACCATCCGCACCGAGATGTGGCGCGAGGGCGCCAAGGTCTCCTTCCGCGCCCGGGTGGTCGAGCGGGACGTCGTCTGCATCAACAACGGCCTGGCCGAAATCGTCTAGAGAGAGAAAGAGCGACACCATGAGCGGCATCATCTCCATCGGCGGCTACATTCCCCGCCTTCGTCTGCAACGCAAGGCGATCGCCGAGGCCAATGCCTGGTTCAACCCGGGCCTCAAGGGCCAGGCCAAGGCCGAGCGCGCCATTTGCAACTGGGACGAGGACGCGGTCACCATGGCGGTCGAGGCCGCCCGCGACGCCCTCACCGGCATCGACCGGAGCCAGATCGACCGGGTGGTGATCGCCTCGACCACCCTGCCCTTCCAGGACCGCCAATGCGCGCCCCTTATCGCCCAGGCGCTTCACCTCCGGAACGACATCGCCACTCTCGATCTCACCACCAGTCAGCGGGCCGGCACCACCGGGCTGATGACCGCGCTACAGGCGCCGACCGGCGGCCTTACCCTGGTGATCGCCGCCGAGAAGCGCCGCACCAAGGCGGCGAGCCCCCAGGAGATGAGCTACGGCGACGGCGCCGCCGCCATGGTGATCGGAGCCAACGCCCCGGCCGCCCGCCTGATCGCGGCCGAGACCGAGGCCGTTGATTTCGTCGATCATTTTCGCGGTCAGAGCCGGGACTTCGACTATGTCTGGGAGGAGCGCTGGATCCGCGACGAGGGCTACAACAAGATCGTGCCGCCGGTGGTTGCCCGTCTTCTCAAAAAGGCGGGCGTCAGCGGCGATCGCATCGCCCATTTCGTCATGCCTTGCACCCTCTCCCGCGTCGCCCAAGGCATCGCCAAGAAGGCGGGCATCGCCGAGGACAAGGTGCGCGACAATCTCCACGCGGTTTGCGGCGACACCGGCGTCGCCCATCCCCTGGTCATGCTCGCCCACGCCCTCGAGGACGCCAAGGCCGGGGACTTGATCTTGGTGGCCGCATTCGGCCAAGGCTGCGACGCCCTCCTCTTCGAGGCGACGCCCGCCCTCGCCGGCATGCCCCAGAGACGCGGCATCAAGGGCTCGCTCGCCCGGCGCAAGGCCGAGGGCAACTACCAGCGCTTCCTCGCCTTCAACGACAACGTCGTGCTCGAACGCGGCATGCGGGCGGAGGGCGACAAGCAGACGCCCATGACCACCGCCTATCGCAAACGCGACATGATCACGTCGCTGATGGGCGGCAAGTGCCGGATCTGCGGCACCGTGCAATGGCCCAAGGCCAATGTCTGCGTCAATCCGAACTGCAATGCCTTCCACAGCCAGGACGACCATCCCTTCTCCGACCAGGTCGGCAAGGTGATGTCGTTCACGGCGGACCAGCTCACCTATTGCCCGGATCCACCGGCCTGTTACGGCATGGTGACCTTCGAGGAAGGGGGCCGCTTCATGGCCGATTTCACCGATGTCGACGCCCCCGACCTCAAGGTCGGGATGAGGATGCGGATGATGTTCCGCATCAAGGAAGTCGACGCCCAACGCGGTTTCGTCAAGTATTTCTGGAAAGCGGCGCCCGCCGCCTGAGGAAAGGAGGCCGATCATGGCCAAGGGAATCAAGGACAAGGTCGTCATCCTGGGAATGGGCTGCTCGAAATTCGGCGAGCGCTGGGACAAGGAAGCCGACGATCTGATCGTCGAGGCCTTCGAGGAGGCGATCAAGGACGCCGGCATCGAGAAGAACCAGATCCAGGCGGCCTGGTTCTCGACCGCCATCGAGGAGCAGCATGTCGGCAAGTCCGGCACGCCCCTCGCCATGGCGCTGCGCCTGCCCTACATCCCGGTGACGCGGGTCGAGAATTTCTGCGCCTCGGGCACCGAGGCCTTCCGCGGCGCGGTCTACGCCGTCGCTTCCGGCGCTTGCGATATCGCCCTCGCCCAGGGGGTCGAGAAACTCAAGGACACCGGCTATGGCGGCCTGCCCCAGCGCGGCCGCGGCCATCTCAACAACATGTTCTGGCCCAACATCTCGGCCCCGGGCAGCTTCGCCCAGCTCGCCGCCGCCTATCGGGCCAAGCACAATGTCGGCGCCGAGGACCTCAAGCGGGCGATTGCCCATGTCTCGGTCAAGAGCCACGACAACGGCGCCCGCAACGCCAAGGCGCATCTGCAGAACAAGGTGTCCGAGGAGCAGGTCATCAACGCCCCGATCATCGCCGAGCCCCTCGGGTTGTTCGATTGCTGCGGCGTCTCGGACGGCTCCGCCTGCGCCATCGTGACCACGCCGGAAATCGCGCGGAGCCTCGGCAAGAAGGACCTGGTCTCGGTCAAGGCCCTGCAACTCGCCGTCTCGAACGGCCAGGAAGCGAGCCACAATTCCTGGGACGGCTCCTATTTCGCCACCACCCGGGTCGCCTCAAAACGCGCCTATGAAGAGGCCGGAATCAGGAAGCCGCGCGAGGAGGTCTCGCTGATCGAGGTTCATGACTGCTTCTCGATCACCGAGCTGGTGACCATGGAGGATCTGCACATTTCGCCGGAGGGCGGCGCCATCAAGGACATTCGCGACGGCTTCTACGACGCCGACGGCAAGATCCCCTGCCAGATCGATGGCGGCCTCAAATGCTTCGGCCATCCCATCGGCGCCTCGGGCCTGCGCATGCTCTACGAAATGTATCTCCAGCTCCTCGGCCGCGCCGGTCCCCGTCAACGCAAGGATACGCCGCGCTACGGCCTCACCCATAATCTGGGCGGCTTCCCGCAGCAGAACGTCTCAAGCGTGTCGATCGTCGGTCGTTACGAAGGATAGGCCGGCGCCGGTATTCCCGCGCGGGGCGGCTCAGGCTGTGGCCGACGCCGCCCCTGCCGGGCGGGGAATGAGATCGTCGAGCCGGGCGATCCTGGTGTAGAGGGCCAGGCTCTGCTCCAATAGGCGGCGCAATCCCAGCGGGCGGTCCGGGTCATCGTCCGATTCCCTGAAACAGACGTCCCGCCCATCCAGGCGATATTGCTCGGCGCGGCCAGCGTCCTCGGAAATCTCGCCCGCTTCCACCGCCCGCCGCGCCAACACCCAGGCCATGACATGGGAAAGTCGCGCCGTGACGCGCAGGCTGTCCGATACCTCGGAAATGTCGATGGACCTGTCACTCGGGCGGTTGGCGGACAAGCCGCGGCGCGCTTGATAACGCGCCTCCTCGAGAAGCGCGAGGGTCTCGTCGTAAATCGCCTTGATCAACGACCCGGCCGCAACCATTGGCACACCCGCGAGGTTACCAAGGCAATAAGATTATCATGCCTCCCCGCTCCGGCGTGATCAAATTTTCCGCCCGGCAGCGGCCCAATAGGGCTCGCGCAATCGCCGCTTGAATATTTTTCCCGAATCCTCCCGAGGCAGGTCGGACTGGAAGACGATGCGCTTGGGAATCTTGTAGTTGGCGAGATGGGCGCGCAGATGAGCAAGGACCTGCCTCTCATCGAGCGGGGCGCCGGGCAGTCTTTCGACCACGCCCAGGAGGGTCTCGCCGAATTCCTCGTCGGGCACGCCAAAGACGGCGCAGTCCTTGACCCCGGCGAGGCCGATCAGGACGTGCTCGATTTCGGCCGGATAGATGTTGACCCCGCCGGAGATCACCATGTCGCGCTTGCGGTCGCAGAGATAGAGATAGCCCTCGGCGTCGACATAGCCCATGTCGCCGACGCTGATCAGCCCGTCGCGTTCCGCCGCGCGGCGATCGGTGTCGCGATTCTGGTAGGTGAAATCGGGGTAGCTGGCGAGGCGCACGAAGACCTCGCCGATGGTTCCAACCGGGACTTCCCGCCCGTCCTCGCCATAGATGCGGAGCGTGGCGTGGGGCACGGTCCGTCCCACCGTCCCCGGGTGGGCGAGCCAGTCGGCGCTGGTGGCGTGGACCACGGCGCCGGTCTCGGTCGCGCCGTAATACTCATGAACGATCGGCCCCAGCCAGGCGATCATGCCGCGCTTGATCTCGGGCCCGCAGGGCGCGGCGCCATGCACGACATGGCGAAGCGAGGAGACGTCGTATTTCCGACGGGTCTCGTCCGGCAACCGGAGGAGGCGGACGAACATGGTCGGCACCATGTGTGCCCCGGTGACGCGCTCGTTCTCGACGATCGCCAGAAATTCCTCGGGATCGAACCGCGCCTGGAGAACCAAGGTCGCGCCGGCCCGCAAGGCGTGGATGGCGTAGAAATTCGGCGCGCTGTGATAGAGCGGCCCGGTCAGCACGACGCGCGACTCCGCCGTGACCCCGAACACGGTCTCGCGCAGGGCGGCGATTTCCTGCTGTTGCACGGGAGTCGCGGCCGGGCGTTTCACCCCCTTGGGCTTGCCGGTGGTCCCGGAGGTGTAGATCACCGTCGAGACGGGCGCGCGTGGCGCGCCGTCCCAACGCGGCGCCGCCGCGACCCAGGACTCCCACCCGGTCGATCCGGCGGGAACACGGGTCGCCTCGGGAGTGAGCGCATGGGCCCGCGCGATCTCGGGCGGAACGTCGGCGACCAGGACCACGAGCCCCGGCGGCAGATGGCTGAAGCGCGACACCAGATCGGCGTGGATCACCAGGACCTTGGCGCCGCAATCGGCGAGGACGTAATCCGCCTCCTCGGCCTTGAAATGCCAATTTATCGCCGAGGGATAGGCGCCGAGAAAGCCGCAGGCAAGGATGGCCTCGAAGAAAGGAAAGTCATTGCGCATCATGATGGCGACGCCGTCGCCCGGACCGATGCCCAGCGCCGCCAGGCCACCCGCCACCTTGCGCACCCGCTCCTCGAGGGCCGCCCCGCCGAGCCGCCGCCCACCGCTCACCAAAGTGCCGAACATTCGAGGTTCCCCTGCTCCGCCGTCTGACTTGCCGCCGCCGCGCGGTTTGGCCTAAACAGGCACATCGGTCCGCGACCGTTCTCTAGCAACCGCCGGGGCGCCTTGTCATCGACTCTGAGCCGAGATGCATCGCCATCGCGAAAGCTCGCGATCGCCATCGCCATCGCCATCGCCGCGCGCCTAGCGGTGTTCATCGGCACGGCCGTCTTTCCCGTGCCGTTCGAGGTCTATAGCGAGCCGCTTCGCATTCGTTACATCTCGCCGTTTCAGGTGATTGGCATCGACATCGAGTTCTATATGTGGCGCGCGGAGATCGCGGCCGAGGCGGGCTACGTGCAATTCCTGCTGGACGCAGTGAAATCCGACATGGCCGGCGCGCCAGTTTTTTCGTTGTTGGTCGCGCTTTTCGACTATGGACCGGGCCACACCCTGCCTCTGGCGACGACGTGGTTGATCATGTCGATGATCCTGGCGGGGGGTTGGATTGCCTTTCTCGCCCGCAATGGCCTTGGGTTGTCTTGGCTATGCCTTTTCGCGCTTCTCCCCAATCCGATGCTCTACGCCTTGGTCGTCGGCCCAGACCTCCTTTTCGCGGCTGGATTTGGATTGTTCTTTTGGGGCTATTTTCGTGATCGACCCCGCCTTGCCCTATGGGCTTCGGCTCTCCTGATCGAAATTCTGATACGACCCAATGGCCTCGCGCTCGCCGTTTTCGTGATCGCCGATTGCCTTTGGCGCCGGCCGTCGGATCCCACGGACTGGCTCGTCGTGACGATCTTGTCGGCCCTGATGATCTGGATGGCCTCGCGTTATCTCCCCGCGCTTTCGACCTACGCGGCGGGCGCATCACAGGAACTCGGTTTCGGGTATTTCGGTTTTGCCGAGAGCGAGCTCCGTGCTGGCGCTTTTGGTGTCCTGCCTAAGTCAATAGATCTTGGATTGTCGTGGCTTCTCCTCGGCGCATCAAAGATTCTCTATTTCGTCGGCCTCAGGCCTTCCTTCGTGGAAGGTAGCATGGTGACTTGGTTGGTGAGAGGCGCGGCTTCGATCGTCCTGCTCCCCGGCCTATTGCGCATGGCGGTCGTTGGTGCGGCGAGGGAAAGATTTCTTTTGCTCTTCTTCGTCACGCCCGTGCTGGTCGGCCTTGCCCAGGATCGCTACAACCTGCCGATCCTGCCTTTGCTCTTCTTGCATGGCGCCCTGTTCTGGAACGCGATCTTGCGCCGGGCGCGGGCCTTGGGAGCCGGAGGCGGATGAGCCACAATCGTCTGGCGTTGCCTTTGTTGGCCCTGTTGACGCTTGCTGCGACCGCCGCAGCGTCACAGGAGGCAATGACCGGGCGCACGGCCACCGTGGCGCCGGCTCCAGCTCGCCCCCCCCTTCCCCCGACCAAGTTCGTGCCCCACAGGATCAATGTAATGGCCTATGGCCTAGAAGGGGAACGCATCGAATCTGAGCTGTTTCCTACTCTACGCGCCCCATTGACCGCCTGCGCCGGCATGGACGTGAATTTCGGCAGTGGCCCCTCCATCACCGTCGGGATCGATCGATTGCGTAGTGGACATACACATGTCATCGCGTTCCCCCCTTTGGCTCTCCAACTTGCCGAAAGCTTGACCGGGGCCTCGGCGATTGCGCGGCTCGACGCCCAAACCGAGACCACCAAGCAAGGCGTCGCCGGTCCCCTCTTTTTGGTATCTGATCGCCTTGAGCCCGGGTTGCGGGAGCGGATCAAGTCCTGCTTCAACAACCTTGATATCTCGCCGCCCTACATGACCAAGCACGGCCCCATGGACCGCGTCGTTGCCTTCGACGAATCGCGGGACGGCGTCGCCCTGCGACGTCAGTCGGTCGACTTGGGAATCATCGTGGATAGATTTACGTACCGCGCCATAGCCAAGATCCTCCGGTCGGAGGGACCGAATCAATGACGAGCGCTCCCACGGCTCCCGAAATTCGCCTGATGGACGTTACGCGGTCAGATGTCCCGGCGATCGTCGAACTCATGCATGAGTGCGGCTTGTGGACTGATCTCGACGCCGAGGCCGCAGGAGCTCTGATTCGCTGGGCGGTTTTCGACAATCCTTTTGCCGGGGCGGTTTCGCGAGGAACCAAGGCCGTATGGAAGGAAGCCCTTGTGGGCGTGTATCTCAAATACTGCCTTCCCTATCGCTGCGGAGATTGGGCGGGTATTGCGCAAATTCCCTTGAATTTCTGCGTCCGGCCCGGCGCGCCCGCCACCGTCGGCGCCCGGCTTCTGCGCGCCATGCTTCGGCCGCCGGCCGACGGGTTGGTCGCCGGGAGCCATACAACGGCCGCCAGCATGGCGGCGTATGAACGGCTTGGCGGCCGATTCGCGGTCGCCAGCGATCTCGAATTTTCGCTGACGGTCTCGAGGTGGCGCCGCGCGGTCGCCGGAATAAGGCGCCGAGGACGAGTAATGGAGAAGATTGGGCGCGCCCTCGGCTCTTTTCATGTTGGAAGTGGTGAAACCTTTCCCCGGGGCGCGACCCTTGGCCGGATTGCGACGATCGAGTCCGAGGAAGGCATCGACTCGCTGTGCCTTGAAGCCTTTCCCGACACCCCATTTGGGGTGATCAGGAGCCGGGAATACCTGGCGTGGCGCTACGCCCGGGCTCCTTTTGCCGATTCCCTCTTTTCGGTCATCCGCAGATCGCCCCAGGGGCGGCTTGTCGGTCTGGCCATCCTGCAAGTCAATGCCGACGGCGCCCGTATCGCGGTCGCTGAAGCCTTGGCCGCCCCCGAAGAACGGGAGGCCCTGGCCACGGCCCTGCCCTTTGCCGCACGCGCCTTGGGAGGAGCCGTTCTGGAGACCCGGGCGATCAGCGGCCCTTGGTCCAAAGTCTGGCGGCGTCTGGGTTGGACGCCGATCACAACCGGGCATCCGCATCTTTGGCTTCTCGGCGGAAAGGGCTTGTCGCTGCCCAAGCCTTTGGAGGCGGTCTATAGTTGGGGCGATCACAAGATTCATTGGAGTTCCGGCGGCATCGGCGCTAAGTGATCGTCCATGGAAGCCTTGTCCAAGCAGAAAATTGTCGAGGCCGTCATCGCCTTCCTCGCCGACAGGTCGCCCGCGGCGTTCCGCGACGCCTCCATGGCGACGCCGCTCGCCGGCGACGGCAAAATCGACTCGGTTGGCACTCTCGATCTCGTTCACTTCGTCGAGGAACGCTTTGCCGTCGAACTCGACGACGAGGATCTCACGGATTCCAACTTCGCGACTCTTGGGAGCCTCGCTGATCTGATCATGCGCCGCGCAAAAATCCCGGCGGCTGGCGTCTAGGAGTTCGATATGGCGTTCGATCCCCGCAAGCTCACAGTCCTCGAAACCACGCTGCGCGACGGCAGCTACGTCATCGATTTCCAGTTCACCGCCGAGGATACGCGCCGCCTCGCTGGCGCGCTCGATCGTCTTGGGTTCCTGCTGATCGAGATCGGCCATGGCCTCGGCATCAACGCGGGGGCGACGGCGTCGCGCCGCTGGGCCTCCCCCGATGTCGAGCACATCCGCGCCGCCAAGGCGGCGGCCAGGACCGCCAAGATCGGCATGTTCTGCATCCCGGGGATCGCGCGGCTCGAGGATCTTCACGCCTGCATCGATGCCGGCCTCGATTTCGTGCGCATCGGGGCCAATGTCGACCAGGTCGAGACCACGGCGAGCTTCATCAAGGAAGCGCGTCGTCGCGGCATCTGGGTCTGCACCAATTTCATGAAATCCTACGCCATGCCGCCGGGCGAGTTCCGCGAGGTCTGCAAGCGCTCGGCGGGATATGGCAGCGAGATGCTCTACCTGGTCGACTCCGCCGGCGGCATGCTGCCCGATGAAGTCACCACCTATGTCGCGGCGATG
>Ga0194120_10007424_pt1 | contig 15010 bp, 15 predicted proteins | sample TA2MahCa65mmetaG_FD_148642 | JGI IMG/M metagenome (GOLD analysis project Ga0194120, IMG submission 148642) | Freshwater microbial communities from Lake Tanganyika, Tanzania - TA2015019 Mahale Deep Cast 65m | ecosystem: Environmental > Aquatic > Freshwater > Lake | place: Tanzania: Lake... | reverse complement strand
GCGCCGGGCGAGCGCCGGGTGGCCGTCCCGTCCCTCGTCATCCTCGCGACCGCCGCGGGCGGGAGCGCCCTCTTCATGGGCGACGCGACGGACGACGCCATCGGCGACCTCCTCGTCGGCGGCGGGGCGCTCGCGGCCCGCATCTACGTGCCGCCGCACCACGGGGCCGACAGCGCCCGCAGCGCCGCCCTCGTGACCGCCGTCCGGCCCGCGGTCGCGGTCATCTCGAGCGGGGCGCAGAACCGCTACGGACATCCGACGGCAGGCACGCTCGCGGCGCTGGCGGAGGTGCCGCTGTACCGGACCGACCGATATGGCACCGTGGTCCTCAGCCTCGATGCCCACCCCACCGTCATCCGCACCGCGAAGGCCGGTCTTCCTCCTCATCGGGGAGGACCCCTTCCGCGCGCGCCTCCGCCTCGCTGAGCTCGTCACCGCGCTCGCCGGCGGGTCGCCGCCGGCCGAGAGCGCGATCGAGCGGTGGCCGAGCCCGAGCCTCGGCCAGACGCTCGGCGTCACCCGCCACGACGCGCGCACCGACAGCCCCGACCTCATCGCGATGAGCGGCCGCTCGCAGGGCCTGTTCGACGCGCCGGACGAGCACCGCGTCGTCGTCGTCGACAGCGCGGAGGCGCTCAAGGATGCCTCGTTCATCGCCGAGCTCCCGGCCGAGAGCGCGCTCGTCATGCTCACCTCCGAGAACCTCCCGCCGCAGCGGCGCCGCGCGCGCGCCAAGGCCGACGAGCCCCCGGCCGTCGGCCTCGCCGCGGCCGTGCAGGCGATCGGCGGGAAGGTCGAGCGCATCGAGCGCCTCTCCCCGGATCACGTCCCCCAGTGGATCGCGGCCCGGGCCGCGCTGAAGGGCGTCCGGATCGAGCCCGCGGCCGTCTCCGAGCTCGCGGCCGCCGCGGGGAGCGTCACCGACCGCATCGAGCAGGAGCTCGCGAAGCTCGCGACGTACGCGAAGGGCGAGCCCGTGACGGCCGCCGCCGTGCGCGCCCTCGTCCCGGGCGCGATCGAGACGGAGATCTTCGACCTCACGCGCGCCGTCGTGCGCCGCGACGCGCGCAGCGCCGTCGCCGTCCTCGAGCGGCTGCTCGCGCAGGGCGACGTGCCGCTGCAGATCCTGGCGATGCTCCTCTGGCAGATGCGCGTCCTGCTCTTCGCCGGGCGCGTGAAGACGCCCGCCGACGCCGAGAAGGCCGCGAAGGCCATCCGCTCCACCGCGAACGCCATCTCGCGCTGGCGGCCCGAGGCGAGCCGCCTCTCCCGCGCCGACATCACCCGCGCCTACGAGGCGCTCTACGCCACCGACATCGCCATCAAGCAGGGCCGCGTCGATCCGGAGACCGCCCTCATGTTCTGCGTCCTCGACCTGTGCGGCGTCCCGAATGCGGATCCGCGGGAGCTCGCGGTGGGGGAGCCGCCAAGGCGCTAGCGGCTATCGCTTGATCGCCTGCGGCTCCTGCGTCTTGCGGTAGTCCGCCATGAAGCGCTCGATCCCGAGGTCCGTGAGCGGGTGCTTGTATAGCGACTCGAGCACCTTGAACGGCATCGTCCCGATGTCCGCGCCCGCGAGCGCCGCCTGCGTGACGTGCACCGGGTGCCGCAGGCTCGCCGCGAGCACCTTCGTCGTGATCCCCTGCTGGCGGTACGCCGAGACGATGTCGCGCACCACCGCCGTCCCGTCCTCGCCGATGTCGTCGAAGCGGCCGACGAACGGGCTGACGAAGTACGCGCCGACCGCGGCGGCGAGGAGCGCCTGGTTCACGGTGAAGACGAGCGTCACGTTGATCCTGATGCCCTCGCCCGCGAGGACCTTGCCCGCGGCGAGCCCGTCGGGCGTGCACGCGACCTTCACGATCACGTTCTTGTGCCACGCCGCGATGCGGCGGCCCTCGACGATGAGGTCGTCCCTCTTCTCGGTCACCGTCTCGGCCGAGACGTCGCCGACGAGCTCGCAGATGCGCTTCACCTGCGTCTCGTGGTCCCGCCCCGCGCGGGCGATGAGCGTGGGGTTCGTCGTCACGCCGGAGATGACGCCCCAGCCGACGGCGGTCTTGATCTCCTCGAGGTCCGCGGTGTCGACGAACAGCCTCATGTGACGCTCCCCTGCAGCGTGATCGGAGTCCGCTCCGCGCGCCCGCTCGTCCGCGCGTAGGCGAGCGCCGCCTCGATGAACCCCGCGAACAGCGGGTGCGGGCGGTGCGGCCGCGACTTGAACTCCGGGTGGTACTGCGTGCCGAGGTAGAACGGGTGGTCGCGGAGCTCGACGATCTCCACGAGCCGGCCGTCCGGCGAGAGCCCGCTGTAGCGCATGCCGTGCGACGCGAGCAGCTCCCTGTACGCGTTGTTGAACTCGAACCGGTGGCGATGGCGCTCGAGGACGATCGGCTGCGCGTAGCAGCGGTGCGCCGCGGACCCTTCCTCGAGGACGCAGGGGTACGACCCCAGGCGCATCGTCCCGCCCTTCGCCTCGACCTCGCGCTGCTCCGGGAGGAGGTCGATGACCGGGTGCGGGGTGAAGGCGTCGAACTCCGTGGAGTTCGCGTCCTCCGAGCCGAGCGCCGTGCGCGCGAGCTCGATGACCATGCACTGCATACCCATGCAGAGGCCGAGCGTGGGGATCCGCCGCTCGCGGCCGTACCGGGCCGCCTGGACCTTGCCCTCGATCCCGCGGTAGCCGAAGCCGCCCGGGACGACGATCCCGTCGAGGCCCATGAGCGGCTCGTCGTCGCCGCCGCGATCGAGGCGCTCCGAGTCGACCCAGCGGATCCGCGGCTCGCAGCCGTGCGCCCAGGCCGCGTGCTTGATCGACTCGGCGACGGACAGGTAGGCGTCAGAGAGCATCACGTACTTGCCCACGAGGCCGATCTCGAGCGGGATGCGCGCGCCCTTGATGCGCTGCTCGAGCGTGCGCCACGCCGAGAGGTCGGGCGCCCCCGCCTCGAGGCCGAGCTCGCGCACGACGATCCGGCCGAGGCCGGCGTCCTCGAGCATCGACGGGACCCCGTAGATCGACCACGCGTTCGGCTCGCTGATGACGTTCTCGGCCTTCACGTCGCAGAACAGGGCGATCTTCTCGCGGAGGTCGTCGTCGACCGGCTCGTCGGCGCGCGCGACGAGCACGTCGGGCTGGATGCCGATGGCGCGCAGCTCGCGGACGGAGTGCTGGGTCGGCTTGGTCTTCAGCTCGCCCGTGGCGACCCGCGGTAGGAGCGTGAGGTGTATGTACAGCACGTTCTCGCGGCCGACCTCGTTGCGGAACTGGCGGATCGCCTCGAGGTAGGGGAGGGACTCGATGTCGCCGACCGTCCCGCCGACCTCGACGACGACGACGTCGGCCTGGCCCTCGCGCGCGACGCGGTGGATGCGCGCCTTGATCTCGTTCGTGATGTGCGGGATCACCTGCACCGTCGCGCCGAGGTAGTCGCCGCGGCGCTCCTTGGCGATGACGGCGTTGTACACCTGGCCCGTCGTGAGGTTGGACGCGCGGGTGACGTTGCGGTCGATGAAGCGCTCGTAGTGGCCGAGGTCGAGGTCGGTCTCGGCGCCGTCCTCGGTGACGAAGACCTCGCCGTGCTGGTACGGCGACATCGTCCCGGGATCCACGTTGAGGTACGGGTCCATCTTCAGCGAGGCGACGGAGAGGCCGCGCGCCGCGAGGATGCTGCCGAGCGATGCGGCGGTGATGCCCTTGCCGAGGGAGGAAGTGACGCCGCCGGTCACGCAGACGAACTTCGACATCCGCAGTCGTCCCTCCGGGGTTTTTCCTAGTTTAGTCCTATGTGTGGTCCTATCGCGGGAAGGGCAATGACCGCGGGACGATGAGCCCGCCCATCACGACGTCGGCGCGCGGGGTGACGTGGTACTTCAGCCAGTCGGCCGTGCGCGCCCCGGGGATGTACGCGGAGCGCCGGCGCTTCGCGAGGATCCCCTCGAGGCCGTACTCCATCGCCGCGTCGAGGAACGGCTCGCCGTCGCCCTCGAGGTGGTCGGGGACGCCGCTGCGGCGGTCGCTGATGCCGAGCTCGAGGAGCCTCCGCCGCCGCTCCTCGAGCGGCCGCGACGTGATCGGCCGCCCGCGCTCGTAGAGGAGGTCGAACGCGACGTAGATCGGCCCCCGACCGCGCCTCGCGGCCCCAGGCGACCGGCGAGCAGGTCATGCGAGGGCCGGCCGCGCGCGTCGCAGACGATGACCTCGCCGTCGAGGAGCGCGCCCTCGGGGATCCGCGCGTCGCGCAGCTCGGGGAGGAGCGGAAGGAGGTCGCCGCCGCGGCGGTCGGCGAGGCGAACGCGCCCGCCGTCGTTCGCGAGGATCGCGCGGATGCCGTCCCACTTCACCTCGAGCAGGTGATCCGGTGAGTTGAACGGCGCGGCCGCGAGGCGCGGCCGCATCGGCGCGAGCGACGACGGCAGGCCGCTGCGTGCCTCGTCGACCGCGATGAGCGTCGGCCCCGAGTGCCCGCGGCGCGCCACGTCCGGAGGATACGGACGCGGCGTGCCTGCTAGGGGCGCGGAGCGGTCACGCCGACTTCCGCCTGCGTGTGGTCGTGCGCTTGCGCTCGGCCGCGGTGCGCTTGCCGCGACCGGTCGCGGCCTCCTCGCCCTCCTTCGCGCGCTCGACGGAGGCCTTCAGCGCCGACATGAGGTCGACGACCGTCGTCTCGGCCTCGGGCTCCTCGACCTCGACGACCTCCCTGCCCGCGACCTTCGCCTTCACGATGTCCTCGACCGCTTCCTCGTACTCGTCCTTGAAGTCGCCGGGGTCGAACCTCATGGCCATGGCATCGACGAGCGCCTGGGCCGTCGCCACCTCTTTCGAGCTCACCGTGACGTCGCCCGGGACGTCGAGGTCCCCGCTATCGCGGATCTCGTCGGGCCAGTGCGGCGTGCTCGGGAGCAGCACGCCGTCCAGCGGGCGCACCGACACGAGCCGCTCGCGGTCGCGGAGCGCGAACTGAGCGATCCGTCCGGTCTCTTTGATGAGCTCTCGGTCGCGAGGTACATGCGGATCGGGATGGCGACCATCCCGAAGCTGAGCACGCCCCGCCAGATGCTCCTCGGCACGTGATCGCCTCCTTCGCGCGCGGCTTGCCGCGCGAAGCGTCACGCCGCAAGTCAAGCGCTCGGAGGGAGCAGCGCTCGGAAGGGTGACGCACCCGCCCGGGGAGCCGGGACCCCTGCTCCCCGGACGACATCACCCGCCCTCGCGTTCCTCGGCTGTCGCCGGGTCAGACCCCGATCGCTCTCGCCGCGAGCGCCGTCGGCAGCGCGCCGCTCGACGTGATCGCGTCGTGGAATTCGCGCAGCGCGCTCGTGTCGCTCTTCCCCTTCTTCGCGAGGTAGCGCGTGCGGATGCCGAGGATCTCCAGCATGCCCGTGAGATAGCTCGACGCCTGCGTCGGCCAGGAGCAGTAGCGGCCGACCTCGGCGCGCGCGTTCGGCGCGGTGAGGTTCGCCTTCTCCATCATGAACGAGACGCCCTCGTCGAACGTCATCTCGCCCATGTGCAGCGACGTGTCGACGACGATCCGCGCGGCGCGGAAGATCGTCGCCTCCACGTGGTAGAGCTCCTGCCTCGCGTCCTCGAAGAATCCCTGCTCGCGCATGGCCTTCTCGGCGTACAGCGCCCAGCCCTCCGAGAAGTACGAGGTGCCGAACGCGCGGCGCACGTGCGAGGGGTTCGACTTCGCCATGACGAGGTGCCAGTGGTGGCCGGGGTACGCCTCGTGGACGGCCGTCGTCGGGATGCCGGGGGTGCAGTTGCCTTCGAGGCGCTCGTCGACCTCGTCCTTCGGCGTCCCGTCGGGCGGGAACGGCACGAAGAAGTGGCCGGTGAGCGAGTCCGTGAACGCCGGCGGCCGGCTGTACGACGCCACCGCGAGGACGGGACGCTGGAAGTGCGGCGACGGCTCGACGAGGCACTTCTCGCCCGGCGGGAGCGTGACGAGGCCGGTCCGCTGCAGGAAGGCGCGCGCCTTCCCGGTCCACTCCTCGTACTCCCGGCGCATGCCCTCGGGGTCCGCCGCGTGCACCTTGTTCAGGTCGTGGAGGACCGCGACCCAGTCCTCGTGCCCCGCGATCTCCTTCGCGAGGCGGCGCATCTCTGCGGCGAGGAGGTCGTACTGCTTGCGGCCGCGCTCACGGAGCTCGCGCGCGTCGTAGGGGAGCAGCTCCTTCTCCCGCAGCGTCGCGCCGTACACGGCCTCGCCCACCGCGTATCCCCCGGATGCCTTCCGCTGCAGGTCCTGGAGGAACGCGCCGAAGCGCTCGTACGCGTCGGCGGCCTTCGCCCCCGCCGCCGCGACCTTCTCGCGCGCGCCCTTGTCCTGCACCTCGTTCGGCACGAGCTCGCGCGCATAGCGCGCCGCGGCCTTCGCCTGGCCGATCGCGCGCTCGACGTAGATCGGCGGGGTGAGCGCGGGGTCGAGGTTGGCCATGCCCTGCTCGATGAGCGCGGGCACCTGCTCGAGCCGCGCGCGCGCCGCGTCGGCGAGGTCGCGCTCGGGACGGATGCGGTGGAGGAACAGCGTGAAGACGCCCGCCAGCCCGGGGCCGAGGTACGTCGCGGGCTGCCGCTTCCACATCGCGTGGTCGTGCATGATCTCGCGGCCGCGCAGGATGGAGACGAGGAAGTCGCGGTCGATCGTCGCCTCGCCCAGGCCGTCGTCGGGGACGGCGCGGAAGCGCCGCAGCCACTCGAGGTCGTTCGCCCTGCGGTGCTCGAAGCGCTCCGCCGAGAGGTCCTCGAGCCGCTCGTCGTACTCGGTGAGGCCGAGGGCGCTCGCGTGGGTGGGGGAGTCCGCGTACTCCTCCTTGAGGAAGGTCATGGCCAGGTCGGCGAACCGCCCCGTCCCGGGCTCTTTCATCACCTCTCCCTGCCGCTCGTGAGAATGGCGACAGCGTGAGCCTCACCGAGTACCAGCGCAAACGCGACTTCAAGCGCACGCCCGAGCCCAAGGGCGGGCCGCCGAAGCCGAAGGGGAAGCTGCGCTACGTCGTCCACCGGCATCACGCCACGCGCCTGCACTGGGACGCGCGTCTCGAGATGCGCGGGATCCTCGCGTCGTGGGCGGTGCCCCAGGGTCCGCCGCTCGAGGCGGGGAAGCGCCGCCTCGCCGTCCACACCGAGGATCACCCGATCGAGTACCTGACGTTCCACGGCGTCATCCCGGGCGGCTGCGGCGCGGGGACGATGACGATCTGGGACAGCGGCACGTACGACCTCATCGAGGAGCGCCGCGGCCGGGACGGCAGCGAGGCCGGGTACAAGGTGAAGTTCAACGGCGACCGCCTCACCGGCGAATACGTGCTCGTGAGGACGCGGCAGAACGACGGCCGCGATCGGCTGATGATCCTCCGCGGCACGCCGCCGAAGGACCACATCCTCGAGTCGCGGATCCGGCCGATGCTCGCCGTGGCCGCCGAGGAGGCGTTCGACTCACCCGAGTTCGCCTTCGAGCCCAAGTGGGATGGCGTCCGCACGCTCGCGTTCGTCGACGGCGGGGTCGTGCGCCTGCAGACGCGCGACCTCCTCGACCGCACGGGCCAGTACCCCGAGGCCCACGGCATCGCCGCGGCGCTCACCGGCGCGTACCAGGCGATCGTCGACGGCGAGATCGTCGCCCTCGACGAGAAGGGCGTCCCGTCGTTCCAGCGCCTCCAGGCGCGCATGCACGTCCAGGATCAGGCGAAGGTCCGGCAGCTGCGCCGCACGACGCCCGTCTGGTTCGAGGTCTTCGACATCCTCTGGGCGGACGGGCAGGACCTCACGGCCCTCCCGCTGCGCGAGCGGCGCGAGCGCCTCGCGCTCGCGGTCACGCCGATGGGGCAGATCCGCCACCACGAGGCGTTCGCCGGCGAGGGGAAGGCCCTCTTCGGCGCGGTGCAGGAGCAGGGGCTCGAGGGGATCGTCGCGAAGCGGCTCGACTCGCCGTGCGTGCGGGGTCGGTCGCCGGACTGGGTGAAGATCAAGGCGCAGCGCTCGATCGAGTGCGTCATCGGCGGGTGGACCGAGGGCAGGGGCGGCCGCGCCAAGGACCTCGGCGCGCTCCTCGTGGGCGTGTACCGGGTCCCGCCGGGAGGGTCAGGGCCCGCGAGGCTCGAGCCCGTGGGTCACGTGGGCACCGGGTTCGACGCGCGCACGCTGAAGGATGTCCTCGCCCTGCTCCGCGAGCGCGAGACGCCGGCCTCGCCGTTCGCGCGGGCGCCGCGGGTGAACGAGACGGCGCACCGGCGCCTGCCCGAGCTCGTCTGCGAGGTCCGGTACACGGGCTTCACCGACGACGGCGCGCTCCGCCACCCCGCGTACCTCGGGCTCCGCCCGGACATCGACCCGCGCGAGGCGACGGGCGAGGAGCGCATGTACGGCGCGGAGCGCGCGCAGAAGGAGGCGGCGAGGGCGGCGAAGCCGGCGGCCCGCGTGCCGGCGGTGCTCGAGGTGGACGGCCGGCAGATCCGGCTCACGAACCTCGAGAAGGCGCTGTGGTCCGAGGACGGCTTCACGAAGGCCGACCTCATCCGCTACCACGCCGACGTCGCGCCGTACCTCGTCCCGCGGGTGAAGGACCGGCCGCTCACGCTGAAGCCGTTCCCCGACGGGATCCACGGCACGACCTTCTACCAGAAGAACAAGCCCTCGTTCACGCCGAAGTGGGTGCGGACGTGGGCCGGCCCGGAGGAGAAGGAGAACGAATACATCCTCCGCGACGACCTCCCGACCGCGATCTGGATGGCGGACTACACCGCCATCGAGATCCACCCGCGCCTCGCGCGGACGGGCGATCTCCTCGCGCGGTCGCTGAAGCTCCCGCAGCGGCTGCCGAAGAAGCTGCTCGTGGCCGCGCGATGACGAAGCGCGGCGCGGTGCTCTCGCCGGGCGCGGGCGGCAGCGGCGAGCAGCGCATCCTCGTCACGGTCGCGCGGCGGCTCGAGGCGGCGGGCTTCGCCGAGCGCCGCGTCACGTTCTCGACCGCGGGCCAAGGCCCGAGCAAGGGCTACGCGAAGGAGCTCGCGGACATCCGCGCGGCGCGCGACGCGCTGCGCGCCGAGGGCTGCGAGCGGATCGCCCTCGTCGGCCGGTCGTTCGGCGGCCGCCTCTCGGTGCGGCTCGCGGCGCTCGAGCCGCCCGACGCGCTCGTCGTGCTCAGCCATCCGATCGCCCCGCCGGACCGGCCGCGCCCCGACGACGAGGCCGCGCTCACCGCCGTGCGCTGTCCGACGCTCATCGTGCAGGGCGACGAGGACCATCTCGGGCCGCTCGCCCTCCTGCGGCGGATCGCCGCGTCGAACCCCCTGATCGACGTCGTCGTGATCGCCGGCGCCGGACACTCGCTCTCCGTCGCGCGGGAGAAGGAGGCCGCGGAGCACGCCGCGCGCTGGCTGGAGGCGACGCTGCCCGCGTCGGGCTAGGGCGCCATCCCCGTCCTCTCGACCGAGTCCATCTGCGCGCGCTGGAGCTTCCCCGAGTAGTCGACGTAGATCGACTTCCACTCGGAGTACACGTCGAGCGCGGCGCGGCCGGCCTCGCGGTGACCGTTCCCCGTGGCCTTCATGCCGCCGAACGGGAGCTGGATCTCCGCGCCGATCGTCCCGGCGTTCACGTACACGAGGCCGCACTCGGCATCGCGCATGAAGCGGAACGCGTTGTTCACGTTCTGCGTGTAGATCGAGCACGAGAGCCCGTACTTCGTCGAGTTGAGGATCTTCACCGCGTCCTCGATGTTCGTGCTCTCGATGATCGCCGTGACCGGGCCGAAGATCTCCTCCTGGGCCACGCGCATGTTCGGCTTCACGTCGACGAGGACGGTCGGCTCGTGGAAGAAGCCCTTCGCGAGCGCGCCCTCGCGCGGGACCTTGCCGCCGGCCGCGACGGTGGCGCCCTCCTTCTCCGCGATCGGGATGTAGGAGGCGACCTTCTCCTGCGCGCTCTTCGATACGACCGGGCCGAGGTCGGTGCCGCTCTCGAGGCCGTGGCCCATGCGCATCTTCTTCGCGCGCGCGACGACCTTGTCGATGACCTCCAACGCGACCTCCCGGTGCGCGATGACGCGCGACGCCGCGGTGCACCGCTGGCCCGAGGTCCCGAACGCCGACCACACGACCCCGTCGACGGCGAGGTCGACGTTCGCGTCGTCCATGACGACGATGGCGTTCTTGCCGCCGAGCTCGCACGACACGCGCTTCAGGAGGCGCCCCGCGAGCTCGCTGATGTGCGCGCCGGTGTCGGACGAGCCGGTGAACGAGATGAGGTCGACGGCCGGGTGCGTGACGAGGTGGTCGCCGAGGTCGCCGCCCGGGCCGAGGACGAGGTTGAGCACGCCCTTCGGCAGGCCGGCCTCCTCGAGGATCTGCACGAGGCGCACCGCGAGGAGCGGCGTGTAGGAGGCCGGCTTGAACACCATCGTGTTGCCGCAGATGAGCGCCGGCATGATCTTCCACGTGGGGATGGCGAACGGGAAGTTCCACGGCGTGATCGCCGCGACCACGCCGTGCGGGTGCCGCATGCTCATCGCCCACTTGTTCGGGAGCTCCGCCGGGACGACGTCGCCGAACTGGCGGCGGCCCTCGCCGGCGATGTAGTAGGTCATGTCGATGCCCTCTTGGACATCGCCCTTCGCCTCGGCGAGGACCTTGCCCATCTCGCGCGTCATCTCGCGCGCGAGCTCGTCCTTCCGCCGGAGCATGATCTCGCCGGCGCGGAAGAGGATCTCGCCGCGCTTGGGCGCGGGCATGAGGCGCCACTCGTCGTACGCGCGGCGCGCGGCCTCGACCGCCTTGTCGACGTCGGCGGTCGTGGACCTCGTCACGGTGGCGATGAGCTCGCCGTTCGCGGGGTCGGTGTCCTCGAACGTCTCGCCGCCGACCGAGTCGACCCAGCGGCCGTCGATGTGGTTCTGGAGATGCGCTGCCATGGGAAGACCTCCGCCTCGGTGCTTAGAACTGCGCTCCGTAGAAGAGCCAGATGGTGAGCGCGCCGACCGCGACGATGCCGAGGACGACGAGGGCGAAGGCGATGTTCGCCTGGCGCTCGGGGTCGTCGGGGGAGAAGAAGCTCACCGCCGAGGACTTTAGCGAACGAGCGGGCGGGGAGCAGGACGACGTCCGGTGGACCTGAGGGGATTCGAACCCCTGACCTCTTGAGTGCGATTCAAGCGCTCTCCCAGCTGAGCTACAGGCCCGAGGAGTGGCGCGCGATGAGGCGTCGACATCAGGGTACCCGACGCGGCGGAGCGATCGCGTCTCGAAGGGGCCCCGTCGGTTGCCGCCGGCGCCGTCAGCGGCCTAGGTTCGCGCGGACGTATCGGACCGGCGGCGGGCGCGTTCCATGAGGCAAGGAGGGCAGGGAGCGGGAGCAGGGCTGGCGGGCACCGCCGCGCTGCAGGGAGGTCGCGCCGGGAGCGATGCCTCGCTCGTCAGCGGCGCGCGGTCGGGGGACGCGGCAGCGTTCGGGACGCTCTACGAGCGGTACCGCGACGCCGTGTACCGCTATCGCCTCGCGCGCACCGGCTCCTCGGCCGACGCCGAGGACATGACGTCCGACGTGTTCGTGAAGGCCCTCGGCTCGCTCGACCGCAACGCGGCGATCGGCCGCGCGCTCTCGCCGCGGCGCTTCCTCCTCTCGTTCGCCGCGCTCTCGTTCGCCGTCGCGCTCGTGTTCGCGACCGCTGGGGCGCGCGGCGACTCGCCGCTCTACGCGGTGCGCGTCGCGGTCGAGCAGCGGACGCTCGAGGCGCTGCGCGCGCTCCTGCCGCAGGCCCCGGAGGAGGAGCCGGTCGTGGCCGCGTCGCCGACGCCGTCGCCCGAGCCGACGCCCACGCCGAAGCCCATCCCCACGCCCACGCCGAAGCCGACAGCGGCGGTCACCGCCGGCGTCGTCTCCGGCACCGTCCTCGATCACGACGGGCGGCCGGCGGCCGAGGTGTGCGTCTCGGTCGTCGCGGGCCAGTGCCAGAGGCGGACGACGGCCACCGGCACGTACCGGCTCGCCGTGATCGCGAAGACCGGTCAGACCGTGACGTTGTGCGCGTGGCGCACCGACGCGACGGGCCGCATGACGCACAGGGGCACGGCGAGCGCCGTCGTCCGCGGCACGGCGGTGGAGATGCCGCACATCGCGCTGAAGCCGCTGTAGAGCGGCCCGCCGGGCGCTGGCCCGTATGGCTTCCGCCGGCCGGTCGTTGTGGGAGGATGATCGGATACATCGCCCGCACCGTCCTCGTCGCCGGCATCGCCGCCCTCGCCGCCGCTCCGACCGCGCAGTCACCCCATCGCCGGAGCCCACGCCGACACCGACACCCACGGCCACGCCCCAGCCGACCGCGACGGCGACGCCGTCGCCGGCGCCGACCGCGACGCCGGCGCCGACCGCGAGGCCGACGCTCACCGCGAGGCCGACGCTCACCGCGAGGCCCACGGCGAAGCCGGTCACGGCCGACGCGCTGTGGGAGAAGGTCGTGTGGGCGTGCATCGCGCACGTCAGCGCCGACGGCGAGAGCTGCTTCCGCGCCCGCGCAGCCGCCGGGATGTCGCTCGCGGACCTCGAGGCGAAGATCGCGGGGCGGCTTCACGACCTCGCCCGCCACCACGCCGCGCGTGCCGAGGTCGAGACGCTCCTCGCGAAGTGCGACACGTCCGAGGGCGTCGAGAGCGACGCGTGCATGCGGGCCTGGCGGCTGTCGGGGCCTCTCGCTCGAGGAGTTCCGCGCCGCGGTGCTGAAGAAGATGCAGGCCCACGAGCCGCAGACCGCGAGGCCCGTCGCCGAGTTCGAGGCGTCGCTGCGGCTCAGCATCGCGTCGAAGGAGCTCTACGGCCCGGACTGCTACCGCGCGTGGGAGCTGTCGGGGCTTTCGAGCGAGGACTTCGACCGGAAGATGAGGTCGATCTGGGGATCCGGCCGCTAGGCCGGACCCCCGGTCACTGGACCCGCAGCACCACGGGCGCGTCGCCCCACAGCCGCTCGAGGCGGTAGAGCCCGCGCTCCTCCGGGACGAACGCGTGGACGATGACGTCGCCGAGGTCGACGAGCACCCAGCGGCCCCCGCCGAGGCCCTCGACGCCGAAGGGCCGCCGGCCGGCCTCCGTCGCTCGCTCGATGACCGCCTCCGCGATCGCCTGGACCTGGCGCTCGCCGCGGCCGCTGAGGATGACGAACAGGTCCGCGATCGTCGTGACCTCGGAGACGTTCATGACGACGATGTCCTCGGCCTTCTTGTCCGAGGCCGCGTCGACGACGAGGTCGGCGAGAGCGCGAGAGCTCAGCAGCGCGCTGGTCTGCTCAGCCGTAGACGTTCCGCTCCCGAATGAAGGCCCACACCGCGTCGGGCACAAGGTATCGCAGCGAGAGCCCGCGGGCGGCCCGCGCGCGCAGCTCCCGGGCGCTCACGTCCATGAGCGGCGTATCGAGCAGGATCGCTGCCGGGTCGGCGTGCTCGGCCCCCGGGCGCCGCGCGACGACGACCGTCGCGAGGCGGCGGATGCGCTCGGGGTCGCGCCAGCGCGGCAGGTCGCGCGCGGCGTCGGCGCCGAGGATCAGGAAGAGCCGTCCCTGGCCCGCCAGGGCCTCGAGCGTGTCGACGGTGTAGGACGGCGCCGGGCGGTCGAGCTCGACGCGCGACACGCTGAAGCGCGGCTCGTCCCGCGTCGCGAGATCGAGCATCGTGGACCGCTCGGCCTCGCTCGCCGCCGGTCCCGCGTCCTTCAGCGGTGAGCGGCGGGCCGGCACGAAGATCACGCGGTCGAGCGGGACCGTCTCGAGCGCGGCCTGCGCGATGGCGAGGTGGCCGTTGTGGACGGGATCGAACGACCCGCCGAAGACCCCGACGGCGCTCACCGCCAGCCGCTCTCCTGCCACTCGAGGTCGACCTTCCCGATGCGGACGGTGTCGCCGTCCTTGGCCCCGAGCGCGCGCAGCTCCTTCTCGATGCCGCTGCGGACGAGGAACCCCTGGAAGTACGCGGCGGCGTCGGGGCTGTCCCAGTCGATCCCGCCCGCGAGCCGCTCGATGCGGTCGCCGCGCACGCGGTACGCGCCGTCCTCGCGCACGACGGACCAGTCCTTCGCCGTCCGCGCGAACTCGATGCGCCGTTCGGGCGCCTCCGCGGCGGGCTCGACGGGGCGCGGCGGGCACAGCTCGAGCAGCGCGCGCGCGAGCTCGGGCACGCCCTCGCCCGTGGCCGCCGACATGAGCAGTGACCGGACCGGCAGAAGGTCGCGCGCGACGCGCGGCGCCCGCTTCGCCGCCTCGGGGATGTCCACCTTGTTCAGCGCCATCACCCGCGGCAGGCGCGCGACGCCGCGGCCGTACGCGGCGAGCTCGCCTTCGATGACGCGCACGTCCGCGAGCGGATCCTCGCGGGACAGGTCGACGACGTGCACGAGCAGGCGCGTGCGCTCGATGTGGCGGAGGAACTCCTCGCCCAGGCCGGCGCCCTCGTGCGCGCCCTCGATGAGCCCGGGGATGTCCGCGACGACGAGCTCGCGGTCGTCGGTGCGCAGCACGCCGAGGTTCGGGCTGAGCGTGGTGAACGGGTACGCCGCGATCTTCGGATGCGCCCGCGTGAGCGCGGCGAGGAGGCTCGACTTGCCGGCGTTCGGCAGGCCGACGAGCCCCACGTCCGCGACGAGCTTCAGCTCGAGCTCGATCTCGCGCCGCTCGCCCGGCTGCCCGTCCTCGGCGATGCGCGGCGCGCGGTGCGTGCTGTTCTTGAAGCGCGCGTTGCCGCGGCCGCCCTTGCCGCCGCGCGCGACGACGAGGTCCTGCCCCGGCGCGACGAGGTCCGCGATCGTCTCGCCGGTGGCGGTGTCGCGGACGATCGTGCCCGGCGGGATCGGCACGACGAGGTCCTTCGCCGAGCGGCCGGTGCGCTTCTCGCCGGCGCCGTTCCCGCCCGACCCGGCCTTCAGCTCGCGCTTGAAGCGGAACTCCGACAGCGTCGAGACCTGCGGGTCCGTGCGCAGGATGACGTCCCCGCCCCGGCCGCCGTCGCCGCCGTCGGGCCCGCCCCG
>Ga0194120_10007420_pt1 | contig 15012 bp, 12 predicted proteins | sample TA2MahCa65mmetaG_FD_148642 | JGI IMG/M metagenome (GOLD analysis project Ga0194120, IMG submission 148642) | Freshwater microbial communities from Lake Tanganyika, Tanzania - TA2015019 Mahale Deep Cast 65m | ecosystem: Environmental > Aquatic > Freshwater > Lake | place: Tanzania: Lake... | reverse complement strand
AATTAACCGCGTTAACGCGCCATCTGGGCCAAGAAGATGGTCTTGTCCTGCGACGTCATTCAGTTTCACAGGACGCAATCGATCCGCGAGCGGCCGTTGCGCACTGACATCTAATTTTGCCGACTGGAAAAGATCCGTCATGTTGAGAGAGTAAAATTAAGCGCTAAGGCTTCTGCGTTAATTGGCGCTTATCTCAATGATTTTGGCGCTATGATGAATGACCTCAACTTTGTCGCCAACGCTTTTACCCAACAAGGCTTGAGCAAGGGGCGCGACATAAGGGATAAGTCCCTTAGTGGGATCGCCTTCATCCTCCCCGACCAATTTAAAGCTGCGTTTTTCGCCCCCCTGGAGCTCTACGACAACATGGTGGCCGAAGCGTATTTGACTATGATCCGTTATGGCGGAAATAACTTCGGCGCTTGCGCGTCTTGCCGTCCAATAGCGTAAATCTCTTTGAGCGACAGCAAGCGCATGCGCGTCATCTTTTGTCGTCGCGCTCTCGAGTTCCTGATGCAATCTCGTAAGATGCGCTTCGATTTGTTGAAGCCCTTCAGGCGTAACAAGATTACGATGCGAACTGATTGGACGATCTGGTAAGTCTTCGCGCGGGTTATTGTCGTCTTGCTCTTTGGTGAATGCCGAGCTCATATTTTGTTCCTTGAATATGGATGAATAACTAAAGTGAAAAAACAATCGGCCCTAGAAGGGGCCGTTAAAGCTATTAGAGCTGAGACTGGTCTCAATGTCGAGAAAGATGCCGGCATTGCGACAATTCGCTCAACGTTCTTTAGGGCATTTCAATCACAATTCGACCGCGAATCGCGCCCTTCACGATTGTTTTCGCCCGATCAAGCGCTTGAGTGAAGGGGATGATTTCCGTCATCGCCTCGAGCGCTTGGACGTCGAGGTCATTAGCTAGTCGCGCCCAAGCCTGCTGGCGAAGCGCAAGGCGCGGTCTAACGCTTTCAACGCCCAGTAACGCCACCCCGCGAAGAATGAAGGGGGCGACGCTTGTCGGCAACTCCATTCCACCGACATTGCCGCAGGCGGCGATGGCGCCGTCAAATTGCGTTTGCGCAAGCAGATTAGCCAGTGTCAGTCCGCCAACAGTATCAATTCCTGCAGCAAAATTTTGTGATTGGAGCAGCTTACCTGGCGTCGTGAGCGCATCTCGGGATAAAATATTTTGGGCTCCCAATGCGCGAAGATAATCAGCTTCCTGCGCTCTGCCGGTGACCGCGGTTACGCGCCAACCTTTTTGAGCAAGTAAGGCGACGGCGAAAGAGCCAACCCCGCCCGCCGCGCCTGTCACCACAGCTGGTCCGTTAGCGGGCGAGAGGCCATAACGTTCTAAGGCGAGGACGCAGAGCGCAGCAGTGAGGCCGGCGGTGCCGATCGCCATTGCCTGCGCGGGCGTCAGACTTTTGGGCAGTTTCACCAACCAATCTGCGTTGAGTCGCGCTTTTTGGGCAAATCCACCGAAATGCGCTTCGCCAAGGCCGCAGCCCGTCGCGACAACGATATCGCCGGGGACAAAGCTGTCGTGCCGTGAGCGCGTGACACGGCCAGCCAGATCAACGCCTGGGATCATTGGATAACGGCGTATGACAGGTCGCGCGCCGGTAATGGCTAGACCATCTTTGAAATTAATCGCTGAATGAGAAACATCGACATCGACATCGCCCGCCATCAGCTCGTCTTCCGTCATGTCGACGTAAGCCGCGCGATGTCCTTCGGGGCCTTGGTCGATACGGATAGCTTTGAAGTCTGGGGAGCGAGGCTGCATGGCGAAAAGAGGAGGTTGGGCCGTTAAGCCTTGCAGCTTAGAGCATAGAAGATTGATCTCAATCGGTTTGTAGCTAAACGACGCTCAGCGCGTCCGCTAGGTCTTTTAAGCTCAGCCCGCGCGCCGCGCTGAACCTTGAGCGGCGCGCCAACCTCAGCTTTCCTCGTCAGTCTCTATATCCCCGTCGATGAGGCCGGTGACATCGTCATCTTCCGTTTCGTCTTCCTCAAGGAAGGTGTCGTCTGCATCATCTTCAATTTCGACGTCGTCATCGACATCGATTACTTCCGCAGCATTTTCCTCTGCTTCAACCTCGTCGAGCGAGACGGGAACAACGCCTTCTTTCTCGATTTCCGCCTCTTCTTCATCATTGTCTTGGCTGGCGGCGCGCGCCAGAGCGACAACTTGGAAGATTGCCCCGCATTTTGGGCAAAGAATCGGATCTTTGTTCAGATCGTAGAATTTTGTCGCGCAGGATTGACATTGGCGCTTCGCGCCGAGATCGGGTTTGGCCACGGTACTTAGATCCTCGGAAAACAGCTGCGTGGAAACGTCCGCCTGAATGACACACGGCTGGGCGCTTCGGTTAGTGGGCTCTAGCGCCTGTGTCAAATGGATTAATCAAAACTCCCCAAACTCCCCACGCCGCCTTCGATCAGCCATTGCCAAGTTCGATGGGGATTGGCATAGAAAAGCCGCCCGCGGGTGTAGCTCAATGGTAGAGCAGCAGCCTTCCAAGCTGAATACGAGGGTTCGATTCCCTTCACCCGCTCCATCGCTTTCTCTGAATGATTTCATTTTCGATCAGCTCCTGCTTGCGCGCCTTTCAAAGCGCCTCTCAGGGCTGCGCCCAACGCGCTTTCGGTTGAAGCAGGCGGGCGGCCGCCGGATAGATTTTTTGAGGCGGCGATCGGCGGCGTTTTAGCTTGAATTTTTTTAATTGCGCCGGGCGTGTCGTCTAAACGCATCGAAAGAGCGATGCGTTTACGATCAATATCAAGCTCCATCACTTTAACGCGCACAATATCGCCTGGTTTCACAATTGTGCGTGGATCTTTTACAAATGTTTTTGACAGCGCCGAGATATGCACCAATCCATCTTGATGTACGCCGATATCAACAAAAGCGCCAAAGGCGGCGACATTGGTGACAACGCCTTCAAGCACCATGCCTGGTTTGAGGTCCTTAAGCGTTTCGACGCCTTCAAGAAATGTTGCGGTTTTAAAGGCTGGACGGGGATCGCGGCCAGGCTTTTCAAGTTCGGAAAACACATCGCGAATTGTTGGCAGACCAAAATCTTGATCAACAAATTGTTCAGGTTTTAATTGATTTAACAGTTTTGCATCGCCAATGAGCGCATGAATATTTGTCTTTAATTGATCAAGAATGCGCCGCACGAGCGGATAGGCTTCCGGGTGAACGCCTGAGCGATCAAGTGGATCCTCTCCGTTTAGAATACGCAAAAAGCCTGCGCATTGTTCAAAGGATTTTGCCCCAAGGCGCGACACTTTTTTTAGTTCAGCTCGTGAGCGGAACGTCCCATGCGCATCGCGATAGGCGACGATGTTTTCAGCTAAGCTTTCGCTCAGACCTGATACGCGGGCCAATAAGGGCGCTGATGCTGTGTTGACGTCGACGCCAACCGCATTCACGCAATCTTCAACAATAGCATTCAGCGCGCGCGTTAATTTTACCTCAGAGACATCATGCTGATATTGACCAACGCCAATTGCTTTTGGTTCAATTTTAACAAGCTCTGCTAACGGATCTTGCAGACGGCGCGCGATTGACGCTGCGCCGCGCAAGGAAACATCAAGATCGGGTAATTCGCGCGAGGCGTATTCTGAAGCTGAATAGACGGAAGCGCCCGCTTCAGACACCATAATCTTTGTAAGGTTAAGCTCTGGAAATTTTGTTATGAGTTCTTGCGCTAATTTATCGGTTTCTCTCGAGGCTGTGCCATTACCAATTGCGAGCAGCTCGACGTTATTTTCGCGCGCAAGTTTGGCAAGAGTCGTTAATGCCTCATCCCATCGTCTTTGGGGTTCATGCGGGTAGATAGCGGTGGTCGCGACAATTTTGCCTGTTTTATCAATGACCGCGACTTTGACGCCGGTGCGAAACCCTGGATCCAGGCCCAGGGTTGCGCGCGATCCGGCAGGGGCGGCAAGGAGAAGATCTCGTAAGTTTTCAGCAAAGACGCGAATTGCTTCCTCTTCAGCATAGCGCCATAAGCGCGCGCGGGCGTCGAGAGAGAGATGCAATTCAATCTTGGTTCGCCAGGCCCAGCGCACGGTATCTAATAACCAATGATCGCCAAGGCGCCCGCGATCTTCAATTTTAAAATGGCGGGCGATGCGGGTTTGGTAACCACCCAAACCTTCTTCTTGTTCCGCCTTTAAGACAAGATCGAGTATTTCTTCTTTCTCGCCGCGCATGAGCGCAAGGATTCGATGAGAGGGAAGCTTTGCAATTGGTTGCGAGAAGTCAAAATAATCGGCGTATTTAATCCCAGCGCTTTCTTTTCCTTTACGAGCCTTTGCGTAAATAAGGCCCTGTGTCCAATAAATATTGCGTAAAACGCCGACAAGATCCGCATCTTCAGAAAATTGCTCAACAAGAATTGCGCCCGCGCCTTCTAATGCCGCATCAAGGTCATTAATATTTTTTTCTGGATTTATAAAATGGGCTGCTTGTGATTTTGGATCTAACGCAGGGTTTTTTAACAAACTCTCCGCAAGTTCTAGAAGTCCCGCCTCGATTGCAATTTGCGCTTTTGTGCGTCTTTTAGGCTTGAAGGGAAGATAAATATCCTCAAGGCGGGCTTTGTTATCTGCGTCAAGAATCGCCTGCTTCAAGGAGGGGTTAAGCTTTCCCTGCGCAAGGATTGACTCGAGAATTGTTTTTCGCCGCTCTTCCAATTCACGTAAATAAGTTAGTCTTTCTTCAAGTTTTCTCAATTGCACATCATCAAGCGCGCCAGTGGCTTCTTTACGGTAGCGCGCGATAAAGGGAACGGTTGAGCCTTCATCAAGTAAAGCGATTGCAGCTTCAATCTGCCAAGGTTTGGCCGAAAGCTCATTGCTTAATCGTTCGGCGATCGGCGTCATAGAACCTGCCTCGAATCATTGTCATGGAATGAGGTGCTTGTAGCGAAAGCCAAAGAAAATCTAAAATCTATAATTAATTTTTTTAACATGAATCTTTTCGCAGTATTGTTGGCGGGTCGCTAAACGTTTTTTTTGGCTTTTTAGATTGCCCCTTTGCTGCGCCTATGTGTAACGACTTAGCCTTACGATTTTTTAAAATGACCAGGCGCGCCGCATTTATTCGCGTTTTTCTTAAAAGGTGATATCTTTGGAGAAAGTCACTATCAAAGAAAGCGGCTTGCGCCCGCGCTTTTAGGGATATCAAAGCGTGGGAAGACGCAACAGTCATGCATAGCCCAACATCAAGCGCCTTTTTACACATTAAAAGTGCGGGCGTTACAGCAGTGCTGGGACCAACCAACACGGGCAAAACCCATCACGCCATAGAGCGTATGCTGTCTTTTCCAACTGGGCTTATTGGTCTGCCATTACGGTTATTGGCGCGCGAGGTCTATAATCGCGTCGTTGCGCGCGTTGGCGCAAATAATGTGGCTTTAATTACCGGCGAGGAGAAAATTAGACCGCCTGCTCCGGCCTATTGGGTTTCGACCGTTGAGGCGATGCCGCGAGATATTAAAGTCGATTTTTTAGCCATTGATGAGATCCAACTTGCTGCAGATCTTGATCGTGGACATATTTTTACAGATCGTTTGTTGCACTGGCGCGGGCAGCAGGAGACTTTGTTGATTGGGGCGGCGACAATGGCCCCGATAATCCGTGAACTATTTGCTCATGCGCCGATTTTTTCGCGTCCGCGTCTTTCGAAGCTTTCTTTCGCGGGGGATCGAAAAATCTCACGCTTGCCGCCAAGGACAGCGGTCGTCGCTTTTTCTGCTGAAGAAGTCTATGCCATTGCAGAGTGGATCAAGCGTCAACGTGGCGGTGCTGCTGTTGTGTTAGGCGCGCTTAGTCCGCGCACGCGCAATGCGCAGGTTGATTTATTTCAATCTGGCGAGGTTGATTATGTTGTCGCGACAGATGCGATTGGGATGGGGCTTAACCTCAATGTTGATTATGTTGCATTTGCTTCTGATCGAAAATTTGACGGTTGGCGCAATCGGCGCTTAACGCCAGCTGAATTTGGTCAAATTGCAGGTCGCGCAGGTCGGCATATGGCCGATGGGGTGTTTGGATCAACAGGCCGTTGCCCACCTTTTGACGAAGAATTGATTGAAGCTTTGGAGGATCATCGCTTTGATCCTGTAACATTATTGCAATGGCGCAATAGCGCGCTTGATTTTTCATCTCTTGACGCTCTTCTACACACGCTTGAACAAAAGCCAACGCATTTACGTTTAACGCGCGGACCAATCGCAATCGATCAAATGACGTTAGAGACTGTAAGCCGCGATGAAGATACGCGGCGGAATGCGAAGTCTCCCGCCGACGTTGCGCGACTGTGGGACGCTTGTCAGATTCCAGATTATCGTAAAACATCGCCTGCCGCGCATGTAGAGCTTGTTCGTTCAATATTTGGATTTATCGTTCGACGCGGAAAAATTCCTGCAGAATGGATGGCTCAACATATTGCTGCGGTTGACCGGGTAGATGGCGATATCGATACCCTGTCGCATCGTCTGGCGCAGATGCGCACCTGGAGCTTTGTGAGTAATCGCTCCGGTTGGCTTGACGATGCTGAGCATTGGCAGAGCCGCGCGCGTCGGGTAGAGGACAGCCTGTCAGACGCGCTGCACGAACGGTTAACTCAGCGTTTCGTTGATCGCCGCACCAGCGTATTGATGCGCCGTCTTAGAGAGAATGCAATGTTAGAAGCCGAAATTAACGCTGCTGGCGATGTGCTTGTTGAAGGCCAGCATGTCGGAAGCCTTCAGGGCTTTCGTTTCACGCCAGATCCTGGGGCGGCTGGTGAAGCGGCGAAAACGCTGAATGCAGCGGCGCTTAAGGCCCTAGCGGGAGAGTTTGAGGCGCGCGCTACAAGGGTTTTTGACGCTGTTGACGACGCCTTCGCCTTAGCTAACGACGGCGTAATCCGCTGGCTCGGCGAACCCTTAGCGAAAATAACCGCTGGCGCGGGCATTTTGAGCCCATCGTGTCGAATCTTAGCTGATGAGCAACTTACTGGCGCTGCGCTCGACAAGGTGAAACAGCGTCTTGATCTATGGCTTGCGCAACATGTCAAAAAGCTACTGGGCCCCCTTGAGGTATTAGAGAAAGGCGAGGGTCTTGAGGGAACGACGCGGGGCGTCGCCTTCCAAATCGCCGAGGAATTGGGCGTTCTCGATCGAACGCGGGTTGCAAAAGAAATCAAAGCCTTTTCGCAGGAAGATCGTGGCGCTTTAAGAAAATTAGGGGTGCGCTTTGGCGCCTATCACCTCTATTTGCCTTTGTTGCTCAAGCCAGCGCCGCGCAGTCTGGCGGCCTTGCTCTGGGCCTTGCATCATGGCGGTCTAGATCACGTTAAGGGCCTTGATGAGGTGCCGCATCTGGCTGCTTCAGGGCGGACGTCTTTTACCGCCGACGCAGAGATTCCAAAGGGTTTTTATCGAGCTGCAGGGTTTCGTGTGTGTGGCGAGCGCGTTGTGCGCGTAGATATTTTGGAACGCCTAGCCGATTTGATCCGGCCGGCAATCGCCTTTCGGCCAGGGGTAAGCGCTGGCGAGCCGCCGCCTGGCGCTGCAGACGCTGAAGGCTTTGTGGTGACTGTGGCGATGACATCGCTGACGGGCTGCTCCGGCGAGGCTTTTTCTTCGATCCTAAAATCCTTGAATTATGTTCCCGCTCAACGACCGGGCCCAGCGATTACTGCGCCGCTGATCCCGGCGGCGGCCACAGAGCCTTTAAAGCCTGACGCAGGAATGCAAACTCTAGAACCGGACTCTTCGTCAGAAAGCGTTTCTACAGAAGCTATTAGCGACGCTGGCGCTATCGAGCCCTCCCAGGCTGATGAAGTGGCGGGTGAGAGCCAAGACGCGGTTCAAGAGGACTTGGCTGAACAGGTTGAGATGATCGAAATCTGGACGCAACAGCGCCCCGCTCATTCCCCGGCGCGTCGGCCTGCCGCTTCACATCGTCCCCGTCCCGCCCCAAGCGCTGGCGGGACAGGCTCGAGCGCGGGCCAGCGCGGGCCCGGTCACGATAGTAAACAATCGAGCGAAGGCGCGGGTCCGCACAGGAAGGATAAGCCCGCTTTTGAAAAGCGGCCGCCTCGTGGGGCAGAAAACCGAACGCCTCGGGGCGGTAAGGCTTTTACCGCTACCCCAGAGCGTCGAGATCGGCCGCCTGACCCAAATTCGCCCTTTGCAAAACTTGCCGCTTTAAAGGCTGAACTGGAGAAAAAGGGGACGAGTTAAGCTCACTTTTTCCTTTCCGCGGATTATGGGGCGTTTGCGCCCAACAAAATTATCGCCGATAAGCTGCCGCAGAAGAATTTAATTCCTGCGGTTGCGTCCCGGGTTTGTCGCCCTTTAAGTTTGCTGGGCGCATGCGGGTCGCACAACAGATCGCGCAGGTATTTTGTAAGAGGCCTATGAATGAGAAAGATCCTGCCCGTGATCATGTGCGGCGGCTCGGGAACGCGAGTTTGGCCGGAGTCGCGGGAAACGCTCCCCAAGCAATTTATTCCTTTAGTTGGCGAGCGTTCAACATTTCAAACAACGATGCAGATGCTCGAAGAGCCTGTTTTTGAAAAGCCCATTATTATCTCGAATAAAGATTATCGTTTCTTATTGGCGGATCAGCTGCGAGAGATTGATGCGGAAGCCGATATAATTTTAGAGCCGAGTCGGCGGGATTCTGGACCGGCGGTGGCGGTTGCTGCAGGTCTAGCCGCACGGCGCTCCCCAGATATGGTTGTTGTCGTTCTTGCTGCTGATCATGTGGTGCGCGACCGCGCCGGTCTTGTCGAACTTTGTAAAAAAGCAGGTGAAGCGGCGGCGGAAGGTTTTATCGTCACTTTGGGCGTAAAGCCGGATAATCCAGCTACTGGCTATGGCTATTTGCGTCCTGGCGCGCCGCTCAAGCGCGGGAGCGAAGTGCTAAAATTAGAGTCTTTTGTTGAAAAGCCTGATCGGGAAACAGCCCAGAGTTATATTGACGCGGGTTATTTTTGGAACAGCGGCAACTTTATCTTTCGCGCAGATGTGATGCAGGCTGAGATTGCGCAATTTGAGCCAGCGATTGCGGAAGCGGCGGAAGCTGCAATTGACGCTGCTGAAAAAGATCTCGGGTTTTTTGTTTTAGATGCTGAGGCTTTCGCGCGCGCGCCTAAGAAATCCATCGACTATGCCGTCATGGAGAAGACAGAAAAAGCAGCGCTTATTCCTGCCGATATTGGCTGGTCGGATGTTGGGACGTGGCGCGCCGTTTGGGAATTGTCCGAGCGCGACGCGTGTGGAAATTCGATCCGCGGCAATGCTGTTGTGATGAACGCCCATAATGTGCATGTGCGCTCCGATGAGACATTAACGACAGTTGTTGGCGTTGATGACATTATTGTCGTGACCACTCAGGATGCAGTTTTGGTGCTCAGCCAGGAGCATGGCGATCAGGTCAAGCAACTGGTTGATCAATTAAAAATAGAAAACCGTCGGGAGGCGGGAGAACATAAGCGTATTTTTCGGCCCTGGGGCTATTATCAGTCGATCGACGGGGGGCAGCGCTATCAAGTCAAACGTATCGTTGTGAAGCCGGGCGAGCGCTTGTCGTTGCAAAAACACTTTCATCGCGCAGAGCATTGGATTGTCGTGCGCGGCACCGCAGAAGTCGGTCGCGACGAAGAAACCCATCTCGTCCATGAAAATGAGTCCATCTATCTGCCCATCGGATGTAAGCATCGCCTAACAAATCCTGGCAAAATCGACCTTGAATTAATTGAGGTTCAGACGGGTTCTTATCTTGGAGAAGATGATATTGTGCGTTTTGAGGACGTCTATAACCGCGGATGAATGACGCTGGCGTAATTATAAAAATATGCGGCCTATCCACAGAGCCTACGCTAGAGGCGACGATTAATGCCGGCGCAGATTTTGCAGGCTTTGTGTTCTTTGAAAAAAGTCCGCGGCATATTGATTTGGAAAAGGCGCGGCGTCTGAGCGAGCAGGCCTCAGGTCGCATTAAGCGAGTTGCGTTGGTGGTTGACGCTGACGATCAGAAAATTGATGAAATTATTAGCGCTTTAAATCCTGAGTTCTTGCAGTTGCATGGTCAGGAAACGCCGCAGCGCGTGGCGAATTTAAAAAAACAGTTTGGGTTACCAATTATTAAAGCTATTGGTGTCGCCAGTTCTGCCGATATCCAGGCGTCGGAAAGCTTTAAGCGGGATGCGGATATGGTGCTTCTAGACGCGAAACCGCAGCCCGGCTCCCCAGCGCCTGGCGGCGCAGGAGCTGTCTTTGATTGGCGGTTAACGCAAGGGGTTAGTCTGGATAAATGGATGTTGTCGGGCGGGCTTGACTGTCAGAATATCGAAGTTGCCTTGCGTCAAACCGGGGCCCCGGCAGTGGATGTGTCCTCTGGAGTAGAAAGCGCTAGAGGCGTCAAGGATTGTGAGAAAATTGTCGCTTTTATTCGCGCCGTGCGTGCGCTTTCTTCGCAAGGCGCGAGGAGTTAAAAAGACAGATAAATTTTGACGCTGAGACCAATGCGCCACTAATTAAGGATAAGCCTAAATTGAATAAACCATTACCAAATTCTTTTCGCGCTGGTCCTGACGATAATGGACGGTTTGGAATTTTTGGCGGCCGCTTTGTCGCGGAAACATTGATGCCGCTTATTTTAGATCTTGAGCAGGCTTACGCCCAAGCTAAAAACGATCCATCGTTTCATCATGAATTAGAGGGCTTACATAAGCATTATGTTGGCCGTCCATCACCGCTTTACTTTGCAGAACGCATTACAGAATATGTTCAGGCGCGCTCTGCTTCCGATAAAGGGGCTAAAGTTTATTTCAAGCGTGATGAATTAAATCACACTGGCGCCCATAAAATTAATAATGTTTTAGGGCAGATCCTGCTTGCAAGGCGAATGGGCAAAAAGCGCATCATAGCTGAAACAGGCGCGGGCCAACATGGCGTTGCAACGGCAACCGCCTGCGCACGCTTTGGGTTACAATGTGTCGTCTATATGGGCGCTGTCGATGTAGAGCGACAAAAACCCAATGTTTTTCGCATGAAAATGCTTGGAGCGGAAGTCAGGCCGGTGCAAAGCGGCGCACGTACGCTTAAGGATGCGATGAACGAAGCGCTTCGTGATTGGGTCACGAATGTTTCAGATACTTTTTACTGCATAGGTACGGCTGCGGGGCCTCATCCTTATCCAGCGATGGTGCGGGATTTTCAATCAATCATTGGCAATGAAACACGCGTGCAAATGCAGGAAATGGAAGGGCGACTTCCTGATTCTCTTGTCGCTTGCATTGGCGGAGGGTCGAATGCAATTGGGCTCTTCCACCCTTTTCTAGACGAACCAAGCGTTGAAATTTTTGGCGTTGAAGCAGCTGGTCATGGCGTTGAGGTTAAAAATGGACATGCCGCATCCTTGACAGGCGGACGTCCTGGCGTCCTGCATGGCAATCGAACCTATTTGCTCATGGATGATGATGGGCAAATCTTAGAGGGTCACTCAATTTCCGCTGGATTAGATTATCCAGGCATCGGTCCAGAACATTCCTGGCTACACGAGACAGGCCGCGTGACTTACTTAAATGCAACCGATCGAGAAGCTTTAGAGGCTTTCCAGCTTTGTTCAAAATTAGAAGGCATTATTCCTGCGCTTGAACCCTCACATGCGTTGGCCAAGGTTTTTCAGCTTGCGGGCGAAAAACCTCGAGATCATTTAATGGTGATGAATATGTGCGGCCGGGGCGATAAGGATATTTTTACTGTCGCTGAACATTTGGGCGGCATGTAATTTTAGGTTTCAAGGGCGCAGAATTATAACGTTATTTTCTCTATTTCGCTTAGCGCCCTGTTGGTCCTAGGTTGCTGAAGACAGCAAATAGCAGGGGCTGATGTAAGAGATAGATTAGGAGACTATGACGGCCCAGGAAGGCGATTGGTCCGCCAGTTTCGGTTTTGTCAGTCTTAGCTTTGATAAAATATTTAGCGGCGCCAACGCCAAGAAAAAGCGGGGCGGCCCAGGGAAAGAGCGGCCGCCAATCTTGAGTCATGGGTTCGCGCGTCGAGAGACCCAGCCATTGCCAAATATCGGCGTTGAAGAGTGGCGAGGAAAAAAAGAATGGCAAGAGAAGAAAGAACAGGGCCGCAATCAACGAGAGCGGCCATGGCGAGATCAGCAAGCCCAACGCAATGACGCTCGCGGCTGCAATACAATGCAAAATGCCAAAGAAAACATAAGCGCTTGGAAAGGCGACATAAGTTCCGATACTGACTAAAGCGGCAGCTCCAGCAATGCGCGTGAGATGACGCAGGTAAGCGCGCCAATGAATTTTTGGATCATGCGCAAGCGTTAATGAAATACCGGCGATAAAAAGAAATGAAGAAGCTATTGTATGGCCGAAGGCTTTAAAGGGCGGCGCCCAAGCGATGTTTTCAGCAATATAGCCAAAATGCGCGAGGTCCCAGGTGAGATGAAAGCCGATCATGGCGATAACAGCCCATCCGCGCGCGATATCTAAGCTTTGCCAACGCGGCGTCGCTCTCATCGATCCTTCGCCAGATCGCCTTCAAATCTACTAAACACCATATCGGGTGCGGAGAGATTATGCCGGGATGGAAGGTGGCGGCCGATCCATACTTCTGTTGCGCTCGCGCCGGGGAATCTGATGGCCGGCGCTTCTTCCCAGCCTTTGGCTCGCTTGCTGCGCCAGGCGACAATAGCGGCGTCGCTCATCGTTTGCGTCGCATACATAGAACGAAGGGCGGCAAAGGGTCTTCCCCCTGGCATTGCATCGCTAAAATTAACGTCCAAGGTGAGACGATCTTGGTCAATATTTTTGACGGTTAAACGTCCTTCGCCGCCGCGTTTAAATTTCAAAACAAATGTTCGACTGCTCGGTTCAAAAATGATTGCTTCAAAGGCGACGATTGGACGCTCTTGGGTTTCAACAGGCCCGATGAGAAAAGAAGATCCATAAGCCGTCCACCGCATGTCTTCAAACGGGAGTGGTCGCGCCCGCCAATAGCCATCGGGCGGATAAAATGCCATGATCTCTTCAGCGCGCTCTCGGTAAAGCATCCAGAGTTGGATGAGATCGAATCCATTTTCGACCTTGCCATCAACAACGATCGGCACATTGTTTTGGCGCCAGTAAGCTGTTGATGGGAGTCTATAGCCAGTTAGCCAGAATTCCCGAGTTTCCCAAAAAGTATGTCTTTGAGTTTGTTTATTCGCTTCATCCCATATTTTTGGATCATGGGTTATGTCGCAGCTTGACCAATCAGGGGCTGCGCGATCTGATACAATGGTGTTTATGTATGCTGGGTGCACAGCCTGGATTTGCAGTCGACGCAGTCGCGGCGAAATAAAATCGAGTTCAATATTGTCCTTCTCGGCGCAAAGTTCAGGCACGGACCTATTTTCAACGCGGATTTGGAGTTCTTCGGCCGCTTCTGGAGCGCCGATCTGCGCGCCTGCGCGCGAAGCTAGAGAAAAGCTTCCCGCGCTGAGAAGGAATTGGCGTCGATCGAAACGTATTTTCACAGCCTCAATTCCTGCGCGACGCGTAATTTAACGCTCTTCACTTTGCAGTTTTTTGCGCGTCAACCAATTAGAAATCAAGCTCTCCGTTTCATGTGACTCCTGGCGCGGCGGTCAGAATGGAAAGTCAGAAAAAGGGTCGGCTTGCCAAGCGCGCACAGAGTCGTTTTGGTTTTGTGGGCGCGTTGGAGCATAGGCGAGAGCATGCGTTGCGCGCGTCTGGCGGCTGACCATGTGATGAGACGTCGGGGTTTTGGCGGTATAATGCGCGATAACGCGGTGGGGCGTCGCTTTAGCAACACGTTGAGGGTTGCTTGGACGTGACCCAGTAATCTGGATGCTGCTGCCTTCGTTTTGAACAATTTGATACAATAATGCTGCGTTTGAGGGTGAGAGACGGACGCATCCGTGTGAGGCCGGACGTCCCAGCGCGCCGGTTGCATAAGAACCGTGAATTGCGTATCCGCCACGAAAAAAGATCGAATGCGGCATCGGCGAATTATGATATTTGCGCGAATAATGCATGCGTTGAAGGCCTGTTGGCGCGAAGGAGCCGCGCGGTGTGGAATATCCTGCGCGCGCAGTCGAGACCGGCCAACTATAGCTGCCCTGAGATGAGGTCACATGCATGCGTTGTGTGGAAAGATCGACATGGATTTGCGCTGTTGCATGAGCGGCGCCCGATGTGGCGAAGGTGGCCAATAGGGCGACAATAAGCAGTTTTAAACGCATAAGATTCTCCAACGCCAAACAGAAACACAACGCATCTTTCATGCACTATCCACGAACAACGTAATTAAATGATTAAGGTTGACGTGATAGCTCAGGCTTTGGGCGGGTTGATCAGTAAAAAAGCGAGTAAGGATGCCAATTAGAGTTGTCATGGCGTGTTTTTTTGTGCTTGGGGCCAGTTTGAGCTGCGCTGCGCAGGACAAGGGAACGCTGGATCCAAAACCTTTACCGCCGCTGGCGCATCCATCCGATCCGCAGACACCGGCAAAAGAACTTTTTGGTCGGGCTCAGGATGCGGCAGCGCTTAGTCCGGATTCGATTGGCTTTTATTCCCATGGCTGTTTAGCTGGGGGTGAGCAGCTGCCAATTAATGGCCCAAATTGGCAAGTGATGCGTCTTTCGCGCAATCGTAACTGGGGTCATCCGACCTTAATTGCCTTTATGGAAAAATTTGCTGCAAAGGCAGCCCACGCTTCGGGTTGGCCAGGCATATTAATCGGGGATATTTCTCAGCCTAGGGGCGGGCCGATGCTAACGGGACATGCATCGCATCAGATCGGATTGGATGCAGATATTTGGTTGCGTCCAATGCCTGACCGCGAATTGTCCCGCGAAGAACGCGAAGAGCTACCGTCAACGGATGTCGTGCGCGAGGATCAGCTGGATGTGCGCGCCGATGTCTGGACGCAAGGCCATTTTGCGCTCATTCGGGCCGCGGCTCTGGAG
>Ga0194120_10007415_pt1 | contig 15022 bp, 11 predicted proteins | sample TA2MahCa65mmetaG_FD_148642 | JGI IMG/M metagenome (GOLD analysis project Ga0194120, IMG submission 148642) | Freshwater microbial communities from Lake Tanganyika, Tanzania - TA2015019 Mahale Deep Cast 65m | ecosystem: Environmental > Aquatic > Freshwater > Lake | place: Tanzania: Lake... | reverse complement strand
CTCCTATGTCACTGCGTGTGCCATCAGGATCTAGCGGTGATGTTGGACTACCGCGATCAATACAGGGAGAATTGAACATAAGCAATGGCATATTCTCTTCCCATTGAATCATGGGATTGGCTATTAAATTTGTTGTATCAAATTCTTCTAATTCAAACCGCCTTCCATTTGGCGAGCCGCCTGCATAATCAAAGCCCCACACACAATTATAATTGAATTCTGCAGGGAGCGAAGGACCTGAGAATACGCTTCGGCTAGGAGAATTATTTATGAAGATATTGTTACTCCAGTGTATTTGCTGATTAGCGGGTGTGCCCCAGTAAGTTGAATCGGCATAACGGATAATAGTATTATGATCGAATAGCGCATGTTCATTTTGATCATATGCAACAGCACCGATCTTGCCAACCAATACCGACCGCATGATGCTAATCTCAGAAGCAAAGGCGGCTGACACAGTGCCGGGGCCGATTCGACAGCTATCTACGATGACTGTATCTGCCCTAAATATTCGCAACGATCCATTGATTACGGAGTTCCTTACGACAACGGTCCGGCACGAGTATAGGTCCAGAATGTCGCCTATTTCACAGCCATAGACATTAGCCAAGCCGAGGAGCCCAAGTGAGCCTTCAATGATATTATTTGAGATTAGTATCATATCCTGACCATATAGAGAGCTGGCACTTACACCACCTTGAACATATGATGTTGTTATGCGTCCAGAATTGAATCCAACGCCAATTCGTCTGCCGTGCGGAGTTTGGAGGATTCTGCAACTGTCAGCGAAGAGCTGTCGCGCTCCCAATCGTCCTATTACAGTGCATCGCACCATGCTGAAGGTTGCTGCATCTGACCAGAATCCGGGTTCATCGCTTTCATCCAAACTAAAGTCGAATGTACTTCTTGTCGCTGAAAGGGCTCCACCCGAGGTGACCCAGTGAGACCTACTGCGCATCTGGCATTGAGAAATGAAGAGGTTGCAATTCCGAATTCCATAACGGCTGTCACCTGCTAAAGGACGATAGGCGTCTAATGTCGTATTCCAAAATCTTGCAGAATATCTTTCAGCAAACGCGAATACTGTGTCCGGGCAAATAGCTTTCAAATATTTCCATACAGTCTCTCCTACACCATAATATTTAATCCCCTTCCAATGGCTCGTGCCCTCAGTTACTCTGATTGCAATCGAATCTTCTTCCCTTCCATTTCCCTCCAGCACGCCCCAGATACTAAGTCCCGTTTCCTCGCTAAATATCACCTTTACGCTCGGGCCAACCCTCAGCGTATCCCCCTCCGCCACCCACGTCGAATCGACAACGATGTAGGGGTTGCCCTCGCGCGTCCACTCGCCCGCCACCCGCCCCGAGACCCACGTCGTGTCCGCGCATACCTCTCCCGCACCCCCGGCGATCCCCAGCACCACCGCCAGCCCAGCCACCCATCCGACCACCACCCTATGTCTTCTCTCTCGCTTCATACGACCCAATATACAACGGCTTTCGCCACTCCACAAGTTGCCTCGATTACGGTATTATCCTCCGCTACCCACGTCGTATCGACGATGATATGCGGGCTGCCCTCCCGCGTCCACTCGCCCGACACCCGCCCCGAGACCCACGTCGTGTCGGCGCGATTCGTTCCTCTTCTTCACTCAAATTCGCTCAAACTTTTTCTCGAGGCAGCGCTTGACAACCCTGCACATATGTCTTATATTATGGCATCCGGGCGGCGGTCGCCGACCGGGAATCGTCAACCACTTACGAGGTCTTAACTATGGCTCAGCATGCGTTCTGCCACGTGGAGTGGCATGTCTCCGATCTGGAGCGCGCCAAGGGCTTTTACAGCCGGCTCTTCGGCTGGTCGTTCGAAGCCTATGGCGACGACTACCTGATGTTCCAGACGCCGTCTCGCGAACTGGGCGGCGGACTCTTTCGGACCAGCGATCCGGTCAAGAGCGGTGCGTCGCCGCTCGTCTATATCAACGTGGACGACATCGAAGGATACCTGAACCGGGCTGTTCAATTCGGTGGTGCAGTGCAGATGCCGAAGATGCCCATCGGCGAAATGGGCTGGATGGCTATCCTGACCGACCCCGACGGCAATGCGATCGGGCTCTACAAGTCAGCCAATCCCGACTTCGACAGCGCCAAGTATCCGCTCAATGCCTTCTGCCACGTCGAATGGCAGACCAAGGACCTGGCCGGGACACGGGCATTCTTCGAAGGCTTGTTCGGCTGGAGATTCGAGAATACCTTCATGGAGACCTACCAAACCTATATGACGCCTTCCGAAGAAGTGGGCGGCGGCATCGGGCTGGCCGATACGGTCCAGGCAGCAGCGTCGCCAGGGGTCTATATCGAGGTGAACGAGATCGAAGATTACCTGTCAAAGGCAATCGCAGCAGGGGCTTCGGTTGCCGTGCCGAAGACGGAGATTCCAGGGCATGGCTGGTTTGCGCATCTTCAGGCGCCGGACGGGAACACCGTCGGCCTCTTCCAGAGCGGGCACGGACAAGGCTAAGATCGAAGGTGAGGCGTTCGCAAGCATAAAGGGCGGGTATCAACCCGCCCTTTATATTCCTGCTCCGTATAAACCCATCCTAGAATCCGGAACTTCACAGCCCCAACAGCATTCTCTCCGGCGCTTCGACGCACTCCACGATCCGCTTCAAGAACGTTACCGACTCCCGCCCGTCGATCAGGCGGTGGTCGTAGGAGAGCGCCAGATACATCATGGGCCGCACCTCGATCCGGTCGTCGTTTATGACCACTGGTCGCTTCTTGATGCCGTGCAATCCCAAAATGGCCGCTTGCGGCGGGTTAAGGATCGGGGTCGAGAGCATTGACCCAAAGACCCCGCCATTTGAAATCGTGAAGACTCCGCCCTGCAATTCGTCGAGCGTCAACGTCCGGCTCCGCGCCTTTTCAGCGTAGAGAGCAATTGCCTGCTCCAGTTCCCCGAACGACATTTGGTCGGCGTCCCTTATCACCGGCACGACCAGCCCGCGATCGGTTGAGACCGCCACCCCGATATCGTAGTAGTGATTTTCGACGATCAGGTCCCCGTCGATCTGCGCGTTCACTTCGGGGACGCTTCGAAGCGCCTCTATAGACGCCTTGACGAAAAACGACATGATCCCCAGTTTGACGTCATAGCGTTTCAGGAACGCCTCCTGATGCTGTGCCCTTAGAGTTAGCAGCGCCGACATATCGACCTCATTGAAGGTCGTCAGCGTCGCGGTCGTCTGCTGTGAGGCAACCATCCGCTCGGCGATGCGCTGTCGAAGCGACGACATCGGACGGCGGGTCTGACGGTGGGCGAGGCTCAAGGCTTGAGGCTCACGGCTCAAAGGTGGTGGTATTGGATCAGGAGGAGCAGCCGAAGGTGGGGACTCCAAGGCCTTCAGGGCATCCTCCTTGGTGATCCGGCCGCCCTTGCCGGTGCCCGATATCGTCGCGGCATCGAGGCCCGCTTCGGCAACAATATGCCGCACAGACGGCGCCAGGTCCTTCAGGTTGGCTTTCAAGGTCTCGATGCCCGCCGGCGGCGATACCGGTGGAGACTGAGGTTTGCCATCCTCAGCAGCAGCCGACTTTACCGCGTTCGATACGATTTGAGGCGAACTTGCTACTCCGGCTTCGGCTTCGATCGATGCCACAGTGGCTCCGATCTGCACCGTCGCGCCTTCCGGCACCTTTCGGCTGATCCGGCCGGCAGCTTCGGCGACAACCGTCATCGAGACCTTGTCGGTTTCGAGTTCATAGAGCGCGTCGTCCACCTTGACGACCGCTCCGTCGGCAACTTTCCAGACTGCGAGGATGCCCTCGCTAATCGACTCGCCAACAGAGGGAACTTTGACGTCAATGGGCATAAGTTATTCTAAATGCTAATGCTAATGTAAATGTATGATGTTATCAAGCAGGTGCAGGTTTGAGTCGCTCTTGCAGGAGGGCGGACATTCTTGTCCGCCCTTTGGGCCGCTGCAAGTCACAGTTACCCGTTGCCTTACGCCGCCAGTTCCGGCAATACGGTGGTGTCGTGCGGCACGGCCGCTCCAAGGATCGCCGATTCGACGATCGAGGATTGCTCCTGCTGATGCCGCACCAGCGACCCGGTCGCCGCTGCCGCCGCATAACCCCGTCCGATGTAGCGGAGCGGCAGTTGCGGGAAAAGATGCTGCAGATAAGGCCGGATAAACGACCACACTCCCCGGTTTTTCGGTTCTTCCTGCGCCCAGATGATCTCGGAGGCGCTCTTGTAGCGCCCGATAATCCGCTGAATTATATGATTGCGAAAGGGGTAGAGTTGCTCGATGCGGATCAGCGCGACGTCCTTCACTTTGTGAGCGATACGAAACTCGTCCAACTCATAGTAAAGTTTGCCGCTGCAGAGGACGATCCGGCGCGGTCGTCGGGGCGGCGTCGGATCGTCGACGATCTCGCGAAATTCACTCCCGGTGAAGGCTTCTTTCTTCGAGACTGCCGACTTGTGCCGGAGCATACTTTTCGGCGCCATCAAGACAAGCGGCCGACGGAAGGAGCGCCGGATCTGTCTCCGCAAAGCGTGAAAATACTGCGCCGGCTCGGTCAGGTTCAGCACCTGAATGTTGTCTTGAGCGCAAGCCGCAAGGTATCGCTCGAGATAGGCATTCGAGTGCTCTGCACCCTGCCCTTCGAAACCATGCGGAAGAAGCATCACCAGTCCGCTGGTGCGCTGCCACTTAGACTGCGACGCCACCAGGAACTGATCGATGATCATCTGTGCGCCATTGGAAAAGTCCCCGAACTGCGCTTCCCAAAGGATGAGCATCCGAGGTTCGGCTAGCGAATAGCCGAAGTCGAAGCCGAGCACAGACGCCTCCGAGAGCGGACTGTTATAGACACAGAAGTGCGACTGCCCGGGGCTGATGTTGTTGAGCGGGATGTATTCCGCTTCCGTTTCGTTGTCCCACCAAACGGAATGGCGCTGCGAAAACGTCCCCCGCGCCGAATCCTGTCCGGAGAGGCGAATCGGCGTCTTTTCGGCGAGCAGCGTCCCGAAGGCGAGCGCTTCGGCAAAAGCCCAGTCGATTCCGGCATCGCCTTGATAGGCGGCTTGTTTCTCCGCCATCTGTCGCGCGATCTTCGGATGGATATGAAAGTCCGGCGGCACCCGGGTCAACGCGGCTGCGACCTTGTCGAGCATCTCTTCGCTAACGGCCGTGATGACCGGCTTTTCGGTATAGGTTTGCTCCAGCCCTTTCCATCTCGGATCCGCGGCATGGGAGCGAAATTCGACCTCTTGTCGGTGGTTGGCGAAGTGCTTCTGAAGATCGGATTGAAACTCCGATTCGATGCGGCTGACTTCGTCGGGAGCGATCTCCCCTGCTTTCAACATCTGATCGGTATAGATATTCCGCACCGGAGGGTGGTTCTTGATCCGACGCGACATCAACGGCTGTGTGAAGGCAGGCTCGTCAGCCTCGTTATGGCCATAACGGCGAAAGCAAACCATATCGACGACGATGTCGCGGTGAAATTCCTGCCGGAAGCGGAGCGCCAGTTCGGTCACCCAGACGACCGCATCGGGGTCGTCTCCGTTGACGTGGATGACCGGTGCCTCGATCATCATTGCACTGTCGGTGCAATAGGCCGAACTGCGCGCGTCGCGAGGGTTGGTTGTGAAGCCGATCTGGTTGTTAATAACGAAGTGGACGGTCCCGCCGACTTGATAGCCCTTCAGTTGCGACAGGTTGAGCGTCTCGGCGACGAGTCCCTGCCCGGCAAATGCCGCATCACCATGGATAAGAAGCGGAAGCACCCCGCGCCGGTCGATGGCTTCACCGGGAGAGTAACTTCCCCCCCGAACATGGTGCAACTGCCGCTGCTTGGCACGCGCCCGGCCGAGAACCACCGGGTTGACCGCCTCAAGGTGCGACGGATTGGGCGTAAGTGTCAAATGCACCGACCGCCCTCCGACGTTGATATGATCGCTTGAAAAGCCGAGATGATACTTCACATCCCCGTCACCGCCGTAAGAATCGGGCTGGACGCGCCCCTCGAATTCACTAAATATCAGATCGTAGGACTTGTCGAGGATGTTGGCGAGCATATTAAGCCGTCCGCGGTGCGCCATCCCGATGACGATCTCCTGAACTCCCAAGTCGGGCGCCAGTTCGACCAGCGCGTGAACCGCCGGAATCAACGTCTCGGCTCCCTGCAGCGAAAATCGCTTATGCCCGGGATAACGTTGATGAATGAATGCCTCGAAGAGGTCGGCTTCAGCCAAAAGTCGCAGGATCTCCCGCCGTTTGGCGCGGTCGAACGACTTCGCTCCTTGCAGAGGCTCTATCTCGTTCTGCAGCCATCTCCGGATCGCCTTGTCCTGAATATGGGTGTATTGAATGCCGACCGTGCCGCAGTAAGTCGCTTGAAGTATAGAAATTAGATCGCCGAGTCGCGCCCTTGCAGGGCCGCTCAGGTGACCGGTGTCGAAGACCTCGTTCAGGTCGCTTTCGCTGAAGCCATAAGTACGGTAGTTAAGGTCGTGAATCGTCTCTACCGGGAAGCGCTCCGAAAGCGGATCGAGGTGCGCTGCCAGGTGACCGTTGCTGCGGTAGGCATAGATCAGGCTTGCGACCTGCGACTGTAGATGCGCCCGCTGCGACGCTATGCAGGCCCGCGGGCACATCGCCATCTCAAACCCGCGGAAAAACATCTGCCACGACTCGGGAAGCGACGCCGGATCGGCCTGCCACTGTGCGTGAAGGTCGAGGACGTAGTCGCCGTTATGGCCGGTAACGGGCGGCGGGCGATAACTGACCGGTGAGTTCATTGTATTGCTGTTCACAAATTGTTCTTTATGTTCTTACGCCTGCGTGCGAGACCTTTCAGGGGCGGCCCAGCGAAACGAGAGCCGGAAAGAGCGGCAGCAGGCGGCGGTGCATCAGGTCGAGGTAAGGGACGCCGCCGCCGCCGGTGCCGGGCGTCTGGCGGGGACGCTTGTTGACGGAAGCGTAATAATTCACCTCCCGAATGCGCCGCGCCACAAACCGCTGGTGTTGGCTCAGGAAACTTCGCGGCTCCGGCCCGTGCAGAGCGCGGTCGGTCGATGCCAGCAACCTCACAATCCGCTCCACCGGATGCCTCGCAAAATCCGACAACAGCCTCTGGAAGCCCGCAGCGGCACCGGCGAACTTTGCACGCCTGAGGTTCTCCGCCTCGATCACCCGCGGCAGAGAGACTTCAAATGCGTGGATAAGCCCCCCCAGACGCGACTCATCGCCCATCGCCTCCCGCAGCACCGCCGACTTGCGCAAAGCCTTGACCCCCTGCCAAAGGCTCTCCTGAACAACGGCGAAGTCTTCCCTTGCCAGAAACCGGACTTTCGACTCCCTCTCCTGACCCAAACTTGCCAGTAAGGTCTGCACGAGATCATCGACCGGCTCACCAAACGGGATCCCCTCCCGCACGATCATTTCATTTGACGGCGAAATCGCTATCCCGTCATTGATAACAGCATTATCATTATAATGCTTACGATAGAATGCGGCCGGATAGATGTTGAGATCGAGCAGATGGCGCTTGCCGAGCGCGGCTTGAATAGCCCGGAACTGCACGCTTTGAAATCCCGAAGCCGGGATCAACTTCTCCCGGAAGAACCCGAATTCCCCCGAGTCGAAGGTCGGATCGCGCTGATAGGCAAGGTATCCGATTGCAGACGGAAGAACTCTCGACGCAGTATGATGCAGCCTCCCGGCGGCTGTCAGAGCGGGCTTCCAAAAGGCTTCGTCCGCTTCCGCCTTGAGCCTTAAGCCTTGAGCCTTGAGCGCTGAGCCTTGAGCCTCCTTCACCGTCCGCCCGATCACATCGAGATCGAACCGCATTTGCTTGAACGCCAGTTCGCAGATCTGGTGAGTGATGATGAAGACCCGCTCGTCGGGGATGCGGGTGCCGGGCGTTTGGGCTGACAGAAGGCGAGGCAGGTTGAGGTAACTCCCGTAGGTGAGTCGCCCGTCGGAATTGACATCGCGCCCGCCGGTGTACCAGGCGCGGTTCCGGTCGCTGCGCACTTCCGGGTCGAGCGAATAATCGCTCCAATTTTCGTCCCGACCGGTCAAGCGTGTCCCGGCGGAAGACCGGTCAGGTCGCGCACTCTATCCAGCGTCTCACGGGCTATCGCCCGCGCCTTCTTCGAGCCTTCCTGGACGATCTCCTCGACTCTATCCGGATGTGCCGCCAAGGCCTCCCGACGGGCGATCAGAGCGGAGGTTAGTTCGACCAGCGCCTCCGCCACTGCACTCTTGAGGTGGACATATTTCAAGGTGCCGGCATCGTGATCGCGACGCAGTTCGGCGGCGTGATTGTCCTTGCCACACGACCGGAGAATTTGCAGCATGTTGGCAACCCCCGGTCCCGGCTCGGCGCCGACCACCCCGCCCACATCGGTAACTGCGCTCTTCACCTTCCGCCGGACCTGATCCTCGCTCTCGAAGATGCCGATATAGTGCCGGTCGCCGAGGCTCTTCGACATCTTCCTCACCGGATCGGCGAGCGACATGACCTTTGGACTCTCGGTAAGCAGCGGCCCCGGCTCGGGGAAGTATTCCCCGAAAGTGCCGTTGAACCGGCGGACGATCTCGCGCGCCAGTTCGAGATGCTGTTCCTGATCGCGGCCTACCGGAACGCGCTCGGCGCGGTAGATAGTGATGTCCGCCGCCTGCAGCACCGGATAGCCGAACAGACCCGCCGAGATGAACGCTCCGCCCTGTTCCTCAAGTTGATCAGACTTCTCCTTGAACTGGGTCATCCGCGAGAGGTCGCCCATCGGCGTAAGGCAGTTGAAGATCCAGTAGAGTTCGGTATGCTCCGGCACCAGCGACTGAATGAACAGGATCACCCGCTCCGGGTCGATCCCGCAGGCGAGCAGGTCGAGCGCCATCTGGCGGGTCTGAGCACGCAGCATCTGTGGGTCGAACGGCATCGTCATAGCGTGCAGATCGACGACACCGTAGATACACTCGTGCTCGTCCTGCAGACGCACCCAGTTCGCCACTGCACCGAAATAATTGCCGATGTGCATATCGCCGGTCGGCTGGATGCACGATAGAACCCTAAAGCGTCTCAAAAACCGGTCTCCAATTGTCGTTTCGCCTCGTCCCAGTCTATTTGATCCATTCCTCGGGAATCGCCGACCAACCGGCCGAGGAACCAGTCGTTGCGAAGGCCCTGTTCGAGGGCGTCGCGATAACGCACCCGCGTGAACTGAATCTGCCCGTAACGGCTGCGAAAGAGATGCGGGAAGCGCCTTTCCAGTTCGTGCTCGACCTGCTTTTGCAGCAAGAATCCCGGATCGGCTACCCGGTCGCGCATCTCAACGAAATTCTCGATCGCCATCACCGATATGGCGTCGGTGTCAACCTTGCGCTCGCGCGCAAAGCGGTCGAATGCTCCGGCCCAGTCATCCCCGGAGCGGTCGAGTATATCGAAAAGGAGAGCCACGCTTTCGAGCGCGCAGTTAAGCCCCTGCCCCAGGAACGGGACGATCCCATGAGCTGCATCGCCGAGTAGAAGCAGCCGGTCACCGATGTGCCACGGCCAACAGTCGATCTTGGGCAGCGACCCGTTCGGCCCGGCGAGAAAGGCGCCCTCCAGATTGGGAATCAACTCGACCGTGTCGGGAAAGTAAGTCCGAAAGAACTTCGCCACGGTAGCCGTCGTGGTCAGACTGCTGAAGCCCGGGTCGCCCTGTTGAGCCAGGAAGAGAGTGCAGGTGAAACTGCCCTCGGCGTTGGGCAGCGCAATCAGCATAAACCGTCCGCGCGGCCAGATGTGAAGAGCGTTCTTCTCCATCTGATACGACCCGTCGGGTCCGGCGGGGATGGTCAGTTCCTTGTAGTCATAGTCGATGAACTCCTGCCGGACAACCGCATTCGGCAGCGAACTTATCGCCCGACGCACGACCGATCCCGATCCATCGCAGCCGATGACAACATCCGCATCGACGACCGTCTCCTGTCCGTCGGGACCTGCCAGCGTGAGAAGGCCTTCCGGCGAAGCCTCAACGCACCTTTCACCGAACCGCACCTCGACCCGGGAGTGCTTAAGGGCTGCGCTCAGGATCATCCGATTCAGTTCGCCGCGCGAAACGGCGTGAATCGACTCGCCTAAGTCCCGGCCATAAGGCTGAAAGGTGAGGTCGCCCGTCAGATTGTGCATCAATCGGCCCCGCATCGGCGTGGCGATCTCAAGGATTGCTTTGTCGAGTCCCGCGCGAGCCAGCGTCTCGAGACCGCGCCGCGAGAGCGCGAGATTGATCGAACGGCCTTCCGGAATGCCTCCGGCAAGCGGATCGGGGCGCCGTTCATGCACCACGACGCGAAAGCCTCGCACCGCGAAGAATATAGCGGTTACGAGCCCGACCGGTCCGGCTCCGACGATGTGCACTATTCGTTCGCTCATCGGACTGCCGCCCTAAGTTGATCCACAAAGCGATGAACGTCGGCGAAACTGTTATAAAGCGGAACCGGAGCGACGCGGATTATGTCCGGTTCGCGCCAGTCGCAAATGATGTCGGCCGCCGCAAGGCGCTCGAAGACGTCGCGGCCTCCCGGCAGCCTGAGAGATAACTGAGCCCCCCGGCGCTCCGGCTCATGCGGCGTAATGACCGACAGGGCCCGAATGCCGCTCTTCTCAAGCAACACTTCAAGTTCCCTCGTCAAGGCGACGCTCTTCGTCCTTATGCGCTCCATACCGGCCCGGTCGAAGAGGTCCAGCGAGGCTCGCAGCGCCGCCAACATAAGGATTGGCGGATTCGAAAGTTGCCAGCCCTCGGCGCCGGCCAGTGGATCGAACCGGTCGGGCATCTGGAATCGCGTTGCCTTGTCGTGCCCCCACCAACCGGCAAAGCGCGGCATTTCGGCATGGCTGTGCCGCTCGTGGACGAACGCGCCGCCGATGGCGCCGGGCCCGGCATTAAGATACTTGTAGTTGCACCAGACGGCGAAATCGACGTCCCAATCGTGCAGTCGCAGGTCGAGATTCCCGGCGGCGTGAGCGAGGTCGAATCCCGCGACCGCTCCGGCGCGGTGCGCTTCGCTGACGACCGCTGCCATCGGGAAGGCTTGCCCGGTCAGATAATGAACGCCGCTCAGCATCACCAGCGCCAACTCGTTGCCGGCCGCCACAATGGCCGCGAACAGATCGTCGTCGCGGATCGTCGCTTCACCGGGTCGGGGAGCCACCCGTATGATGTCCCGCTCCGGATCGCCGCCGCGCATTGTCACCTGTGACGCAACAGCATACCGGTCGGAAGGAAACGCATCGCCTTCGATTAGCACCTTGCGGCGCCGTCCGTCGGGCCGGTAGAACGAGGTCATCAGGAGATGCAGGTTCGTCGTAAGCGAGTTCATAGCGACGACTTCGACCGGCAGCGCGCCAACTACCCGTGCAAGCGACCCGGTTGCCTCTTCGTGATAAGGCATCCAGGGATGCTGCGCTTCGAAGTGCGCCCGGACGGCCAGGTCGCGCCAGTCGGTCAGAACCTCTTCGACTGCCGCCTGTGCCGCTTTCGGCATCAGTCCGAGCGAATTGCCGCAGAAGTAAGCGACATCCCGGCCCGATGTGCCGCGGGGTATGTGGAACTCCTGCCGGAATGCCGCGAGCGCGTCAGCGGCGTCGAGCATCGCAGCTCGCTCCTCGATCTCGCGAACCGACGGGCTGATCACTCTGCTGCCCCGGATTCTCGAAGCGACGCAGAAAGCGCCGCGAGTTCCGAAATTGGCATCAGCAGCGGCCGCGAAGGGGCTGCATCACGGGCAAAGGGTGCAATCTGCAAGTTCAGCAAGTATCGCCCGTCGGGAACTTCGTCGGGCATATAGATCAATTCAGTAACGGTTCGATGCGAGGGGGGGCGACCACCTAACTTGTGCATGCCCTCCGGGATCCCCCAAAAGCGGTGATGCGCGGTCAGGAGGCCTTCGTCATCTGTGCGGTCGAGGCTTGGGAAGTCAACTAACAGATGCCGGACGCCCCACTCGATGATCCGGTCTATCGCCTCTATGGTGAAATAAGGTGCGGCTTGTCCGGCATAGTCCCGCCGGAGTTTCGACGCCTCGTTGGGCAGTGTCCGGATCACCAGCCCGGCATCGGGCTCAAGCATCTCCTGCAATGCTTCTTCCAGCAGCGACCTCGTGATCAGAAGATCGTCCGGTCTTGGTGCTGGACGATAGGTCTCCCTTAAGGTGCTGCCCGGTGCAGGAACAAGCGTTATCAACCGGGCGGGTATCAGGATGTCGGTTAGAATGTCGGTAATCCGCACATCGTCATCCACAATGTGACCGACGCATTCGGTATGAGTGCCATTGCAATGGGGGACGAGGCTTACCTGATCGACGTTGCACGACCCGCCTTCCCGGGTGTCGCCGATCCAGCCGCTGAGCCGGAGTGGACCGACTGACGCCTGTGGCGCTCCGAACGCAACCGGCTGCCACTCGTCGAAACGCAAAGGGATTGAAATGTCATGGTAACGTGGCACAGCAATCAGGAGGTCAATGAGCGACGATGATCCGTCGCATCGCTGTCGATGTTCAGCCACTCCCTCGCCGTCCCGCCCAAGAGCCGTGCCTTGTCGGCATCCGGCAGCGACTCCAGCGACCGGATAAGTGCACCCGGCTCGGACTCACCGAGCGGAAAAGGATAGTCCGATCCCAGAGCCAGATGCTCGACACCGGCGAAGGCGATTAGGTATTCGAGCGCCCGGGAGTCGTGGACGAGGGTATCGAAGTAGAGCCGGTCAAGGTAGTCCCGCGGCGAGCGCGGATTGTCAACTGCAACCAGGTCGGGACGGACCGCCCAACCCCGCTCGATGCGACCGAAGGTGAACGGAAACGCGCCTCCCCCGTGCGCGACCGCAACTCGCAGGCGTGGCAGGCGCTCCAGCACCCCGCCGAAGATGAGCGAACAAATGGCGAGCGACGCTTCGGCCGGCATCCCGACCAGCCACGGCAGCCAGTAGTCAGGCATGCGCTCCCGACCCATCATATCCCACGGGTGGACGAAAAGCGCCGCCGAGAGCCGTTCGGCTGCCGCAAAGAAGGGGAACAGTTCCGGTGCCGAGAGGTTCCAGCCGTTGACATGGCTCCCAATCTCGATCCCCACCAGTCCAAGGTCGCGAATGCAACGCTCCATCTCGGCGATTGCCAGATCGGGCTCTTGAAGCGGCACCGTGCCGAGTCCGACGAACCGGTCGGGGTAGCGGGCTACGACGCTTGCGAGGTGATCGTTCAAGTGTCGCGCCAGATCGAGCGCCGCAAGGGCCGGCGCACCATAACTGAAGAGCACCGGTATGGTCGAGAGGACTTGCAGATCGACGCCGGCCCGGTCGCACTCGGCGATCCGGACTTCCGGGTCCCAACTGTTCGCCTTCAACTCCCGAAAGACCCGGCTACCCTGCATCATTCGCGCGCAGCCGGGGCCGCTATGTTCAAGTCGGATGAATCCTTCCAGACCATGCCTGACTCCTATGTCGGGGAGGTCGGCAGGCAGGATATGGGTATGGATGTCGGCGGTGAAGGGCTGGGACGATGCCACTAACGACCCGGTATCGGCTGGACACGGCCGCAGGCTTTACAGGTGCGCAGTTTCTCCGAAGCGTAGAACCGCTCCATGATCCCTTTCAATTGCCCGACGATGTCGGTCATCTCGAATACCTCTTCATAGACCTTTGCCTGACAGTGGTCGCAAAACCAGATGATGCCGTCCTTCATACCTGGCGAACGTTTCACCTCCATCACCAGTCCCACCGTCCCCGCCGGACGCTGCGGTGAATGAGGGATCTTGGGCGGCAGGAGGAAGATGTCGCCTTCGCGGAGCGGCACTTCGACCGGCTTGCCGTCCTCGATCAACTTCAGGACGATGTCGCCTTCGATCTGGTAAAAGAACTCCTCAGTCTCATTGTAATGATAGTCGCTGCGGGCGTTGGGCCCGCCGACCACCATCACAATGAAGTTCTCGGTGCCGGTATAGACCGTCTGGTTCCCAACCGGCGGCTTCAGAAGGTGCCGGTGCTCGTCGATCCACCGACGGAAGTTTATAGCGTGAAAGGGCATAATGTGTCCGTGAGAGGGTAGGTTATTCCGGAGTAGGGGCGAATCGTCGTTAGGCGATTCTGCCCCGTAATTTCGGGCACGAAGACGCTTGGTGGGCGTCTTCGGCCCCTACAAAATGTCAAAACACATTTGTACCGTGCAAAGATAATGCACCCGATCATTATCCAAAATCGCATCATCATCGGTCTTTCACCACCGCAATGCACTTCAATTCGACAGCAATGGGTGTTGGCAAGGCTCCAACCTCGACCGTCGTCCGGGTTGGCCTGACCGCCTCGAAATACTCGGCATAAATGCGGTTGAAGGTCGCAAAGTCGGCTTTCATATTGGTCAGAAAGACCGTTACATCGACAAGGTCTTCCCACCCGGCGCCGGCGGCTTCGAGTACCATGCGCACGTTGTCGAAGGTCGAACGACATTGCGCTTCGATGTCATAGGCGACGATCCGCCCTTCGCTATCAAGCGTAACGCCGGGGATATCCCTAAAGCCGCGCTTTCGCGGTCCGATACCGGAGAGAAAGAGCAGATTGCCGACCCGGCGGGCATGGGGATAGGCTCCGACCGGCTCGGGAGCGCGGGAGGAATCGATGGTCTGGTCAGACAAGGTCAAATGTCAATATAGATTTGTGCAGCCAATCTTAGTCACCCTGAACGAAGCGAAGGGTCTCTTGCAGACGAGATGCTTCACTTCGTTCAGCATGACACAGCAAGAACATTCTGCACCAAGTACTCTTGAACCCGCACTTTTCTTATTAATGGGTGCAGTATCATCTTGTTTTGTCCCTCCGCTCTGCGGGGGGACTACAGGGCGGTAGAAGTGCAACCCATATTGCCCCCCCCTTTTATCCCCCCCCCGCGAAGCAGGGGGGGAAGACAAGAACTAACGGCACCAAGTAGTAACATCAGCATTAGTATTGTCATCTGCCAACCGTT
>Ga0194120_10007408_pt1 | contig 15037 bp, 13 predicted proteins | sample TA2MahCa65mmetaG_FD_148642 | JGI IMG/M metagenome (GOLD analysis project Ga0194120, IMG submission 148642) | Freshwater microbial communities from Lake Tanganyika, Tanzania - TA2015019 Mahale Deep Cast 65m | ecosystem: Environmental > Aquatic > Freshwater > Lake | place: Tanzania: Lake... | reverse complement strand
TTCCCGTAGAAGGGTCAAGCGGAATTTGTCCCGCAGTAATTAAAATGCCGCTGCCAAACACCACTCCTTGACTATACGGACCAATTGGAAGCGGCGCGTTTTCTGTTTGTATGATGCGTTTCATAAAATTTAATTTTTAGTAGTCGATATTAATTCAATCAATCGCTCCAAATCATCGAGCGAATAATATTCTACGACGATTTCGCCGTTGCCTTTTGCCTTTTGTTTAATCATTACTTTTGTTCCGAGCGCATTGCGAAGTTTTTCTTCTACTTCATTCGGCGGAAAATATTTTTTCGGAATACGTGTTCGGAGTTTATTTTCCTTATTGTACTCTTGCACAATCTGTTCAACTTTTCTCACCGACAAATCAAACTTCACAATTTTATTGAACACAACAAGTTGCTCCATCTCCGTCGGAATCGCTGCCAAACTTCGCGCGTGTCCTTCAGAAATTTTCTTTTCACGTACGCCATCTTGAATTGTCTGCGGAAGTTTGAGCAAACGCAAATTGTTTGTTACCGCCGTTCTGCTCTTCCCCACTTTTTCCGAAACTTGTTCGTGCGTGAGTTTACATTCGTCAATCAAACGCTGATACGAAACGGCAATTTCAATCGGATTCAAATGCTCGCGCTGTAAATTTTCGATGAGAGCAAACTCGAGCATTTGTTCATTGGAATGTACTTCCATTATGTACGCAGGAATTTTTTCTTTGCCGAGTTCTTGACACGCGCGCAAACGTCGTTCACCGGAAATGAGTTGAAATTTTTCATCGCCGACTTTGCGCACAGTAATCGGTTGAATTATTCCGTTCTGAGCAATGGATTGTTTCAATTCATCCAACGCTTCCTGATTGAAATCTTTGCGCGGTTGAAATGGATTAGAGGAAATTTTTGCAACGTCAATTTCCGAAATGTTTTCCTTACGAATTTCCGTTATAATTTTTTCTTCGACTTTTTGTTGCAGCGCTTCTTGTCGTTGCACGGGACGAATAAGTGCGGCTAATCCTCTGCCGAGTGGTTCTTTGTGTTTTCCGTTCATTGTTTTTTAAGATGATGAGAACTTGAGATTGTTAGATTTTAAAACTATGAGATTTTGAGATTGTGCGAATATCGAATGTTTGCGAATTTACGAATCAGAGAATTTCCAAAATACTTGTCATTGCGAACTCAGTGAAGCAATCCCCAGAAGATTGCTTCGTCGTTTCACTCCTCGCAATGACATAAGAAAATAACATTCGCAAATTCGTAACGTTTCGTTATTCGGACAGTTCTGAAACTTTATTTTCTTCTACAATATTGTTTTGAATTAAATTATTTCTTTCCAAAACTTCCATTGCCAAATCTTCATACAAACGCGAACCGGAACTTGTTGGCTCGTACAGAATTACCGGTTTTCCATAACTCGCCGCTTCGATGAGACGAACGCTGCGATTGATAATTGTTTTATACAATTTTTCTCCGAAGAAATTTTTTACTTCTTGCACAATTTGATTCGCAATTTTTAAACGACTATCGTACATCGTCATCAACACGCCTTCGATTTGCAAACGCGGATTCAAATTTTCCTGCACCATATTCATCGTGTTGAGAAGCTGCGATAAACCTTCAAGCGCATAAAACTCGCATTGCATCGGAATCAAAACAGTATCGGATGCAACTAAACAATTCAGCGTCAGCAATCCAAGCGATGGCGGACAATCGAGAAAAATAAATGCGAACTTTTCTTTTATTAATTGTAATGCAAGTTCCAAACGTCGTTCACGATTTTCCAGTTCAATCAATTCTAATTCTGCCGCGACTAAATTTACCGTTGATGGAACGAGAAATAAATTTTCAACTTGTGTTGGAAGTATTGCTTCTTCAATTGAATTTCTTCCGAGCAACACATCGTAGGAAGTTTTGTTTTCGGAATTATATTTATCAATTCCCAAACCGCTTGTTGCGTTGGATTGCGGGTCAAGATCAACAACAAGCACAGGAAAATCCAACGTAGCAATGGAAGCCGCGAGATTGATTGCGGTTGTTGTTTTTCCTACCCCGCCTTTTTGATTTGCTATGGCGATTATTTTTGACAAGGAAAATTTCCTATTTCGATTTTATTTTCATTCCGAAAAATACAATAAACCAAATCAATACTCCAATGTACATATCGAAGAGAAATATTGTAATTCCTGTAGCAACAACAGTCGCTATAATGAAACGCCAGAGAAAACTAAACATAATATTATTTCATCCCGGCAACAAGAAGTAAAACGGTAATACCTAAAAAAACGTTTATAGTGCGAAATGTTTTCATCCGTTGTAAAAACAATGCAATCGCTTCACTGCTTGGTTCCTGCAAAGTGAGTTCTTTTTCAAGCATACGAAATATTCGAACGTACCCAAATGAAAAAAGTGCAATGAGTAAAAACGTGAGTTCTTTGAGCAACAGCAGAATTTGCTGTTGTGTAGAAAATTCGAACAAATGATATTCTTCAGAAAATATTGAGAGAAATACTCCGGTAATAAGTAACGTCCACAACGAAAGCCAAACGAACGGAATGAATCTCCGTTCCAAATGCAATGTGAACGAATGTGTTTCATACGTTTCTACGCGCGCAACGGGATACAAAACGCCTGCTTGAAACAATATTCCACCGAGCAAAACAACTGTGCTAAAAATATGCAGACTTTTGCACGACCACAAAAGGAAATCCATTCAAATACTCTACAAGATATTCGATTTAAAAATTAACGTGCAAAATATAATTATTATTGCCTAAATAATTTTCTTTTGAAACCGTACGAAAAGAAAAATTCTGTTTATGGTGTTCTTCTCATATATTTCTTAAAAATTTTATGAATAGAAACGACGAGTTCATTCTTTCGCTCACGGATATTTCGGAAGAAGGAAAAGCATTGGGGCGACACGAGGGAATGGTGGTTTTTGTCAAAGGAGGAATACCAGGAGATATTATCAAAGCAAGAATATTCAGCGTGAAAAAAAAATTTGCGGAAGCGGATGTCGTTGAAATTCTTTCGAGTTCTCCGTATCGTTTGCAACCACAATGTAAGTCTTTCGGAACGTGCGGCGGATGTTCGTGGCAACATTTCGATTATACGCAACAACTTTTCTATAAACAAAAATGTGTTGAAGATGCATTTGCACACATTGGTGGATTTACTAATCTTAACATTTTTCCTATCATACCATCATCCGAGAAATTTTACTACCGAAACAAAATGGAATTCTCTTTTTCGGATGAACAGTGGATTTCGAACGATGAATGGAAAAGGAATAGAGCGGAAAACACGGCGCTTAAAACTTCTAGGAAGAGCAATGTATTTCTTGGATTGCACACTTTTAGGAATTGGAAAAAAGTACTCGATATTGACGAGTGTTTCTTGCAATCTCTACAAAGCAATCGTATCGTAAATTTCATACGTACGTACGCGAGAGAACATTCGTTATCAGCATATTCTTCGCAGTATCGGAGCGGATTTTTTCGTAATCTTGTAATTCGAGAAGGAAAAAAGACAAATGAAATTATGTTGAATATTGTAACATTCGAAAACAAATCGGAAGTTATGCGTGAACTTTCTCAACAATTGGTTGTTCAATTTCCAGAAATAACGACAATCGTCAATACCATCAATTCACAAATTGCACAAGTAGCATACGGAGAAAAAGAAGAACTCTATTTCGGAAAAGGTTTTATTTCGGAACAAATTGGGAAACTACAATTTAAAATTTCTGCGCGCTCATTTTTTCAAACGAATACGCTACAAACGGAACAACTCTATTCAGTAGTGCAACAATTTGCAGAACTTCGTCCAACAGATATTGTGTACGATTTATATTGTGGAACGGGAACTATTACACAATACCTTGCTGAGTCTTGCTCACATATTTTCGGAGTTGAAATGATTGAAAGCGCAATTGCCGACGCAATTGAAAATGCAAAAATAAATAATATTAACAATGCAACTTTCATCCACTACAATTTTCAGTTGTTGAAAAAAGAACGAAAGAAATGGCGGATGAATCTTCCTCTTCCCGATGTTATTGTCGTTGACCCACCACGCAATGGTCTCACGACACAAGTGATAGAAGAAATAGTAGATACCAGTCCCAAAACAATCGTGTATGTCAGTTGTAATCCTGCTACACAAGCACGCGATTGTAAAGCATTGTTTCAAGCAGGTTATTCGCCGATAAGTTTACAACCGATAGATATGTTCCCCCACACTACGCACGTTGAGAATGTTGTAAAAATGACATACAGAGATATTAATGGACTATAAAGTATAAATACTAAGCAAGTCTTGTTATTAAAGAAAAATTTCTTTTTTTAAAATATTATTAAAATAATTTCCATTTCGTATATTTGTTTCACAAAATTTTAAGCGAAGCCCGCCTTCTTGTTATGTAGAAGATTCCCCTCCTTCTATTGACGATGGGCCGCCTCCCCCATCGTTGCGGGCTTTGCTCTTTTTTATCTCCCGCTATTGCGGGATTTTTTGTTTAATCGTTTTGAAATGGAAAACATTCGTAACTTTTGCATTATTGCACACATTGACCATGGAAAATCTACGCTTGCTGATAGATTATTAGAAACCACTGGAACAATTACCAAACGTGAAATGAAGTTCAATCAAGTTCTCGACGATATGGAACTTGAACAAGAACGCGGCATTACGATAAAACTTCACGCAATTAAAATGGAGTATAAAGCAAACAATGGCACAACGTATACGCTCAACCTGATTGATACTCCAGGACATGTTGATTTTACGTATGAAGTTTCACGCTCTATCGCCGCTTGTGAAGGTGCAATCCTCGTTGTTGACGCTTCGCAAGGAGTGGAAGCGCAAACCATTTCCAATCTCTATTTAGCAATTGATGCAGGGCTAACAATTATTCCCGTTCTCAATAAAATTGACTTACCTCACGCAATGGTTGATACTGTACAACAACAGGTTATCGAATTACTTGGATGTAGTGAAGCAGAAATTATTTTTGCAAGCGCAAAATCAGGTACGGGCATCAACGAGATTCTCGAAGCAATTGTCCAGCGCGTTCCTTCCCCAAAAGGAAATACTATTGCCTCGCCTCGCGCATTAATTTTCGATTCACTTTTCGATAATTATCGCGGTGCGATTGCATATATCAGAATGGTTGATGGTGAATTAAAAGAACGCGATAAACTTCAGTTTCATTTTACCGGAAAAATGTACGAAGCGGAAGAAATTGGCGTCCTAGAATTACAAAGAAAACGAACCGGTAAAATTGTTGCTGGCGAAGTTGGATATCTCATTGCCGGCATTCGCGACCTTCACGAAATTAAAGTTGGTGATACCGTTATGAACCCAAATAACCTTGCATTAGAACCGCTTCATGGCTATAAAACCGTAAAACCAATGGTGTTCGCCGGTGTATTTCCTACAAATTCTGAAGCATTTGAAGAACTTCGCGATTCACTTGCAAAACTTCAGATGAACGACGCTTCATTATTTTATGAACCGGAAACTTCGTCTGCACTTGGTTTCGGTTTTCGTTGTGGATTCCTCGGATTGCTTCATATGGAAATTATTCAGGAACGTTTAGAACGAGAATATAATCAATCCATTATCACGACTGTTCCCACCGTTGAATTTCGTGTAATGAAAACAAATAAAGACGTTCTTGCAGTTGATAATCCCGTTCAAATGCCTCCGCAAGGAGAAATTGAGAAAATTGAAGAACCGTTTGTTTCTGCGCAAATTATCACTCCTACGGAATACATCGGAAACATTATGAAACTTGCAATGGAACGTCGGGGAATTTTTAAGAACACAACATACCTTGACCAAACACGTGTGGATATTCGGTTTGAACTTCCTCTGATGGAAATTATTTTTGATTTTTATGATAAACTGAAATCAATGTCGCGGGGGTATGCTTCGTTTGATTATGAATTTATCGGTTACCGCGAATCGGATCTCGTCAAACTCGATATTCTCTTAAATGCTGAACCAGTTGATGCGCTTTCTGCAATTGTCCATCGCGAGAAATCGTATGAATGGGGAAAAAAATTATGCGCGAAACTTCGTGAACTCATTCCGCGACAAATGTTCGAAATTGCCATTCAAGCCGCTATCGGAAATAAAGTCATTGCGCGCAACACCATTTCTCCGATGCGAAAAAACGTCATCGCAAAATGCTACGGAGGTGATATATCACGCAAGCGAAAACTTCTTGAACGTCAAAAAGAAGGAAAGAAACGTATGAAACAAGTTGGCAATGTTGAAATTCCTCAGGAAGCGTTTCTTGCGTTACTTGCTATGGAAGAAGAATAGAAACCATTCTATTATTTTTCCGAAGGAATTTTTTCTTGAACTCTAATGTTCACTACTTCACCTTAAACGAAATTTTTATGAAACAAAAAGAACCAAAACCAAAACAGACTTTTCTACAATGGCTTCGAGAAATGGCATCCGTATTCGGGATTTTTCTTGTGCTGAACAGTTTCGTCATCGCTTCGTTCGAAGTTCCAACAGGGTCAATGATGAACGAAATTCTTCCCGGTGATTTTCTCATCGTGAACAAATTTATTTTTGGAGGAACAACGCCGCGCACAATTCCACTTACCGATATTCGAGTTCCGAACTTTAAATTTCCTGCATTACGAAACGTGCAACGCAACGAAGTCATTGTGTTTGAATTTCCCGGCAATCGCGATGAAGTAAAAGCAAATCCATTCGCATATTATTTGAAACGCTGCATTGCTCTTGCTGGCGACACATTGGAAATCAGGCAACGAAAAGTGTACGTCAATGGCGAATTTGTCCCGTTCCCACGATACGTCAATTTCGAACAATCCGGCTCTCTTCCGAATTATGCTGACCCACGAATTTTTCCCAAAGGAGAATTCTTTAACGAACAAAACTATGGTCCAATCCGTATTCCAAAACAAGGAGACGTGATTCAACTTACGATGAATACTATTGAACATTGGGAAACGTTTATTCTTCGCGAAAAAAATACTATTGACTTTCGAAACGGAAAAATCTTTGTCAATGGAAATGAAACGTCAACATATACTGTCAAACGTGATTATCTTTTCGGAATGGGCGACAATCGTGATAATTCCCTTGATAGCAGATTCTGGGGATTTATTCCCGAAGAAGACGTAATTGGAACACCACTATTTCTCTACTGGTCGTGGGATCCGGATTTACCATTTACACAACTTGTGGATAAACTTGCTTCAATTCGGCTTTCGAGAGTTGGAAATTTAGTGAAGTAGTGAAATGATTTGGTTTGAGATAAAAATAAATTTCTACCTCAAACCGCTAACCCCTCGATTGAAATCTCGTGTCTTCGCTCTATTTCCACATTCCGTTCTGTGAACGCAAATGTATTTACTGCGATTTTTATTCCATCGAAACGCTTTCTCCGCTCGATGAATTTCTCAAAGCATTAGAAATTGAAATTGAACTGCAAAAACAATTTCACGGAGAAACGTATGAAACAATATTCTTCGGCGGCGGAACTCCTTCTCTCCTCACTCCGTCACAACTCGAAAAAATATTTTCTCTCATTCACAAAAACTTTTCTCTTTCTCCAAAATCAGAAATAACGCTCGAAGCAAATCCCGAAACCGTTGATGAAGAAAAACTGAAAGCATTTCATTCCCTCGGAATAAACAGAATAAGTTTTGGAGTCCAATCATTTTTTGATGACGATTTGTTATTTCTTTCACGTATTCATAACTCACAAAAAGCTAAAGATGCGATTCGTCTTGCAAAAAATGTTGGTTTTGAAAATCTCAATCTCGATTTGATTTTTGCTTTACCGAATCAAACGCTTGAACGATGGAAAAGCAATTTAGAACAAGCGATTAAACTTGAATCAACGCATATTTCCGCTTACAGTTTAATCGTTGAACAAAACACCCCGCTCAATCGTCTTGTTGCCATGAATCAAGTTACACTTCCACAAACAGAAACGGATGCTTCGATGTTTGAATTCACAATGGAGTTTCTTGAACGAAATGGTTTTGAACATTACGAAGTTTCCAATTACGGAAAGAAAGGATTTCATTGTCAACACAATAAAAATTATTGGAATCATTCAAACTATCTTTCGTTCGGTCCATCGGCACATTCATATTGGAATAACGGAATGGCAAAGCGTTGGTCGAATATTGCCAATCTTTCCACATACACGCAAAAACTTTTCAACAATGAACTTCCCATCGCAGGCGAAGAAATTCTTTCCGAAGAACAACATTTTGAAGAAACAATAATGCTTGGATTACGAAGCGAAGGAATTGATGTTGAAAAAATAAAAAATGATTTTGGGGTAGATTTGCTAAAAGAACAGCATAATATTATCGCCGAACTTCTTTCCAATGAATACATTCTTATTGACAATCCAATACTGCGATTGACAAATAAAGGTTTTCTTCTTTGCGAAGAAATTGTCAACCGCCTAACTCATAATTCTTTTTTTACCACAAAGGCACAGAAGCACGAAGTTCTATAAAAATTTTTGCCATTGTCGTCTTAAAATCGTTGTAAGGAAACAGCAAAATCATTATCGGTTTTGCTTTTTTATTTTAAAACTTTTCCGTTTCTTTTGCCCGCTTAAACATCAATTTAGATGTACCTAAATTATTATTTTGAATTATGGAAACAATTACTACGGAAGATTATATCAAACGGATTTACGGGATTGAAAAAAATGTCGGTTCTGTTTCTACGTCATCTCTCGCTAAAGCATTAGAAGTTTCCGATGCGTCAGCAAACGATATGATGAAGCGGCTTTCCGAGAATGGCTACGTGAAATACATTCCGCGCAAAGGAGTTCAACTCACCAAAAAAGGAAAATCCACAGCGCTAAAAATTGTTCGACGGCATCGTTTGTGGGAAATGTTTCTTGTGAAGTTCCTCGACTTTTCATGGGATGAAATTCACAACGAAGCAGAACTATTAGAACACGTTACTTCAGAAAAAATGGAAAGCAAACTCGATGCCGTTCTCGGCTTTCCGAAAATTGACCCGCATGGTGACCCAATTCCCTCAGCAAATGGTGAACTTATAGAAACGCATTCCCAATTACTCGATGAGTGCGAAAAAGGAATTTCTGGGATTATTTCACGCGTAAGTGATAGAAGTCCCGAAGTATTGCAATACCTAAAAAAAATCGGACTCGGTTTGCAAACGAGACTGAAAGTGATTGACAAAATTTCTTTTGATGGTTCAGTAATTGTGAAAGCAAACAAACAAACAATTCCACTAAGCCAAAAACTTGCGCGATGTATTTTTATTCAAACTATTCCTGCATAAAACCACAATGAATGACTTAGCAACATTTACTCTCCCCCGCGTCTCAGAAACGCTTTCTGAACAAAAAGGAATTAAAAAAATTTTCAACAGAGATTTTATTCGCGCACTTGGTCCTGCATTCCTCGTAAGCGTCGGTTATATGGACCCGGGAAATTGGGCAACGGATATCGAAGGGGGTTCACGATTTGGTTATAGTTTATTATGGGTGATTTTCCTCAGTAATATGATGGCGATTTTACTGCAAACTCTTTCTGCGAAATTAGGAATTGCAACCGGAAAAGATTTAGCACAAAACTGCAAAGAAAAATATTCTCGACCGACAAGTTTGTTCCTCTGGCTCACCGCAGAACTTGCGATGATTGCAACTGACCTTGCAGAATTTCTCGGCTCTGCACTTGCAATCTATCTGTTGTTTCATATTGATTTGTTCACCGCAGTATTGATAACGGGATTCGATGTCTTGCTCATACTCGCATTGCAGCGTTACGGTTTTCGTCCGCTCGAATATGCAATTATTACGTTTGTTGCAACCATCGGATTATGTTATGTCGTAGAATTATTTTTTGCTTCGCCGGACTGGTCTATCATTCCTTATCACGTTGTTGTTCCAAAAATAAATTCGGAAAGTATTCTCGTCGCCATTGGAATTCTTGGCGCAACAGTAATGCCGCATAATTTATATCTACATTCCAATATAATTCAATCGCGATTATCGGAAAAACCAACCATCGAAGAAAAGAAAAAAATCTTTCGCTTTGCAAAACTCGATTCCATTATTGCATTGAACGGAGCGTGGTTTGTCAATTCTGCAATTCTCATTATGTCTGCAGGCGCATTTTACACAAGAAATTTAGAAATTGTTTCCATCGAAGAAGCGCATAAAACATTGGAAATTCTTTTTGGCGGAATGTCTGCGTTAGTGTTTGCTCTTGCATTGCTCGCTTCGGGGATTTCTTCTTCAACTACGGGAACGATGGCAGGGCAAATTGTGATGGAAGGTTTTCTCGAAATAAAAATTCGTCCTTGGTTGCGCCGTTTAATTTTACGATTGATTGTTATGATTCCCGCAGTAATTGCAATTGCGATTGGAACAAATCCATTACAACTGCTCGTATTGAGTCAAGTGTTTCTCAGTTTCCAACTTCCATTTGCAATTATTCCTCTCATCACATTTACTAAAGACAAAACGATGATGGGAGAACTTACAAATAAACAATGGGTAACAAATCTTGCTATTGTTTGCGCAGTGGTTATCATCGCGTTGAATGTTTTGCTTTTATATAAAACATTTGGCGGAGAGTTTGCATTTTAGAGTTGGTCGTGCTTCACAAGAGTTTGTAATAGGAAAATGACGATGCTCCCAAAGCACTTTCTCCACGACAATCAATGGTCGTGCTACGGCGAAAAAATCCCGATAAATCGGAATAAAACGAAAGAATCATTTATGATTCTTTCTTCGTCCAGCAAGATCGTTTACGGTCTTGTAATAATTTCCACCGACTCTTGTGAAACATTACCTTATATTTTATATTGAAGACATCCCTTAGGGACAATTTACATTTTTATGAAACACACAATACATCAAAAATTTTTCCTTTTTCCTTTTTCATTTTTCATTTTCTTTTCCGGTTGCGATACAATCTTTACTTCAAAACCTGAAATCGGAGAAACATTTGACCAACCGATTGCAGGAATAACACAAGAGCAACAACATTCTTTCTCTCGCGGTGATGCAGCATTTGAAAAAGTTTTTTTCGTCAATGAAGGACTCGGACCAATTTTCGTACAACCATCGTGCGAAAGTTGTCACAACGGCGATGGAAAAGGTCATCCGCGCACTAACTTAAAACGATTTCAATTAAATGATGGAACGAACGTGGACGTAAATTTTTATGCCGATCACGGCGGCGCTCAACTGCAACAGCGTTCGATTCCGGGAATTTCTCCGGAAGAAATTCCATCACAGGCAAACGCAATTTCTGTTCGCAGCGGACCTCCTGTATTTGGAATGGGATTGCTTGAAGCAGTTCCCGATTCACACATTCTTGTAAACAGTGATGAGTTTGATACAAATGGAGATGGAATTTCCGGAAAAGCAAATTTTGTTGATGCGCCGACGTGGGCAATTCCAACAAACGCAATTGTGCATAACGGAAAGTATCTTGGTCGCTTCGGAAGAAAAGCCGGAACTCCATTTTTAGTACAACAAGTTGCTACCGCATATATTCAGGATATGGGGATCACTTCAGAATTTTTTCCGCAAGAACTACAACACGCGCAACTCGGAACAATCAGCGAAAACATTCCCGAACCTGAAGTTTCTACATCTTCCATTCACGATGTCGCTTTGTATTTGCGTGCGCTCGCTCCTCCAAAACGTGGAAGCATTACTCCGCAAATTCGCCGCGGAGACAGTCTGTTCACTGCCATCGGATGCGCGTCATGTCATATTCCTTCGATGCAAACAGGAACACATCCGACAATATCCGCACTCAGCAACAAAACTGTTCACCTCTATTCTGATTTACTGCTGCACGATATGGGTTCTGAACTTGCCGATAATTTTATTGAAGGAAATGCAAGCGGAAACGAATGGAGGACAACACCGCTATGGGGATTGCGACTGACTGCTGAAAACCTTGGCGGCACGGCGTATTATCTTCATGACGGAAGAACAACAGATTTAAAAACCGCAATTCTTTTTCACGGCGGCGAAGCAATGAACGCGAAAAATTTATTCAATGCGCTTTCCAATCCCGATAAAGAATCAGTGCTCGCGTTTTTACGTTCACTCTGAAACAATCAAGAATTTGTCTTTCTCGAAGTTTTCTATTGTCTTTCAATGCACAACACAACACAATATAACAGACGAACATTTCTTGCACAATGCTCGACTTTGCTCGTTGGAAGTATAACAACACTCCCATTATTAAGCAGTTGCGCGCTAAATTCATTCGTAACGTACACGACAAAAAGTTTCGATAAAAAAATTTCTCTTGACATTTCTCGTTTTCCTGAATTGAATGAAATCGGAAACGCAATTGAATTCGATGTAGAAAATATTGCACAAGAAATTATCGTTACAAAAAAGAGTGAAACAGAATATCTCGCACTCTCTCCCGTGTGTTCTCATCTCGGCTGCACGGTGCGAAAAGAAAATTCTTTTTTTCATTGCGGATGTCACGGTTCTACATTTTCGCTCGATGGAAATGTTATGCGCGGTCCTGCAGAACGTCCACTCACATCGTTCCGTACGGAATTTCACAATAACTATCTTACCATTTTTTTATGAGTCACATATTAAAAACTATATACTCCATTATTCCTTTTGTTCTATTATCGTTGGTTACAACAGCAACTTCGCAAGAAAGCGACACAACGAAACCATCGCGTTCATTTGTACGTGGTGGAGTGTACGATAAACCATTTGTTACCAATGCTTTTTCTAAAACTGCAATCGGCGGTTATATGGAAGCGGTGTGGAAGTTGGAACGCGAAGAAGGAGTTACGGAAGAAATAACATTCGAAGCGCGGAGATTTAATTTGTTCACACATTCTGTTATTTCTTCGCGGACAAAATTTTTTACCGAAATCGAATTTGAACACGGCACAGAAGAAATCGCCATCGAATTTGCCGCGCTCGATTTTGAAATTCATCCATCACTTATTTTTCGCGGAGGAATTATTTTATCTCCGCTCGGAAAATTTAATCTCACACACGACGCGCCGTTGAACGAATTTACTGACCGTCCTCTTGTCTCGACAGAAATTATTCCTACTGCACTTTCCGAAGCGGGAATGGGTTTTTACGGTTCGTTCTTTCCAACTTCCGAAGCGCGAGCAACGTACGAGTTTTATGCAGTTAACGGATTTAACGATGGAATAGTTACGAATGGAACAGGAACACAAATTCGTGAAGGGCGCGGCAATGTTGGCGAAGATAATAATCAACTTCCTTCGTTTGTCGGAAGAGTTACATATTCGCCGGCAACAAATTTTGAATTCGGTTTTTCCGCGCACACGGGAATTTACAATACATACAGCGTTGCAGATTTTGAAATTGATAAAAAACGAAATCTTACTATCGCGGCATTTGATTGGGAATATAACACAGAGAAATTAGATATTATTGGTGAGTACACGCGAGCAACTATTGACATTCAAGAATCGCTCCAAGGATTATTTGCAGAGAAGCAACAGGGAATGTTTGCGCAAATAAATTATCGTTTTGGAAATCAATGGTTTGCATTGCTACCGAAATCATATTTCACTGTAACGGCGCGTTATGATGTTGCAGATTTCGATGCGGAGTTACGAGGGGATGCAACGCAAAAAATTTCTTTCGGGATAAATTTTCGTCCGGCAAACGATACTGCGTTCAAACTCGATTATCATTATCTATCGCATTGGAGCCGCGTAGATGTTGTTGAAAAAGCGGCGGGAATAAATTTTAGTGTGGCAAGTTATTTTTAAATCAATACTTCTTCACACTTTTATCAATCTTATCCGACCACGCATAAATTCCACCGACAAGATTTTTTACGTTTTCAAACCCAACAGAGCGTAAAAAATTTGTTGCCAACGCACTTCTTGTTCCAGTTCTACAATAGAGAATAATTTCTTTTTCTTTATCGAGTTCGTTATAGCGTATTTGAAGCGAGTTCACAGATAGAAGCATCCCTCCTATGTCAGAAATTTTCTTCTCGTGCTGTTCACGAACATCAACAAGAAGAAAATCTTCTTTACTATCCATTTTCTTTTTCAGTTCTTCAACAGAAATTTCAAATTGATTCATTGTTGTTAGAGTATGTTGTTTTTGTAAAGTATATTTGGCGCGAAAAAAATGCGAACAAAACTACGAAAATATTTTTTTACATCGTCATTGCGAGGAGTAAAACGACGAAGCAAATTCCAGAAGATTGCTTCGTTGTCACTTGCAATAACAGTTTTATTTACAGCAAATCTTTTCTCTCAAACCGATTCATCACAAACTCGATTTACATTTCTTCCCGAGAAACATCAATTCCGACAATTAATAGCAAATCCGTACGAAGCGCGAATCGGTTTATGGAAATTTTTTACTGCCGAACAAATGAAAGTAGAAATCGGCGCAGAACAAGATTTATTTTCTTTTCAAACGGAAAATTCTTCCCTCAACATTGGAATAAATTTTTTCGGATTCGCAAACGTTACCGGCGCTAACGGTTTGCATTTACAAATAGATGCGCTCGATGGTTTCTTCGGTGGAAATATTTCTCTTATCAATCCATCACTTCACTATCGTTTGCGCATACTTCACCACAGCGCGCATTTAGTGGACGGAAATTGGTGGGCTCATACGTATCCGCGTGATTGGACAAAACCGGGAGGACCAATTCCTTTCACGCAAGATTTTGGAGAACTTCTACTTGCAAAACTATTTTCGTTATCAAATGTTGAATCGCGTTTATATGGAGGAGTATCATATTCAACTTTTTCTCGTCCTGGTTTTGTGAAACGAATTTCTTTTCTTGAAGGGATTGAAATTCATTCAAATGCATTTACTGGAAAACTTTTTAAAAGAGAAACAAATTTATTTTTCGCATTTCACAATTCACTTGTTGGAATTCCGAAATACGCTGGCTCAAACCAAACGAAGTTCGGAATAAAATTTGGAGATTGGGAACGCTCGGGAATTAATGTTTACATCGCACTCAATTTTGGAAAAAGTTTCTTCGGTGAGT
>Ga0194120_10007404_pt1 | contig 15046 bp, 14 predicted proteins | sample TA2MahCa65mmetaG_FD_148642 | JGI IMG/M metagenome (GOLD analysis project Ga0194120, IMG submission 148642) | Freshwater microbial communities from Lake Tanganyika, Tanzania - TA2015019 Mahale Deep Cast 65m | ecosystem: Environmental > Aquatic > Freshwater > Lake | place: Tanzania: Lake... | reverse complement strand
ATCTCGTAGCCGGTGTCGTCGAGACATACCACCACGTTGCGGTCGTCCGCGCGCAACAGTGTGCCCTGCAAACGACGTCGCCCGTCAATGGCGTGGTGCAGGCGAACCGACACCACCTTGTTGATCTCGCGGCGGAAGTGCTGTGGTGTGCGCAGCGGGCGCTCGAGACCGGGGCTCGTGACCTCCAGCGTGTAGCGGCCCGGCAGCGGATCGTTGTGATCGAGTTCGCGGGATACGAGTCGGCTCACGAGAGCAATGTTGTCGAGCGTGACACCCGCTGGCTGCCCGGTCGGGGTGTCGATGCTCAGTCGCAGCACGCCAGAGACCATCTCAATGTCGTAGATCTCCAAGCCGAGGTCGGCAACGACAGGCTCGGCGAGCGCACGCACTCGGGCGACGACCGTATCTCCGCTCATCGTGTTGATCGTTCTCCTGGTGGTTGGTTGTGCTGTCTCTGGCTGTGGCAACGCTTGGCTTTCACCCTCGTACACCCGAATCGTGAGTCAAAAAAAGGCGTGGGTGGTGACCCACGCCTTTGCGGACTGCACTCAAGCTGAACGTAAAAGGACCTCTTCATCTTAGCCGTGCTCAGTAACCTTCTCTTTGCGTGATTCATCGCCTGTCGACGCTCTTTTTACGCACGTTGCGCGACGACCCTGCTGAGGCCGAGGTGCCCAGCCACCGCTTGTTGGTGCGCGCCGGATACATCCGCCGCGCTGCGCCTGGTGGCTACACCTGGCTGCCGCTCGGGATGCGCGTCTTGCAGCGTGTCGAGCAGATCGTGCGCGAAGAAATGAACGCGATTGGTGCACAAGAGGTGCACTTCCCCGCCCTCTTGCCGCGCGAACCCTACGACGCGTCGGGTCGCTGGACCGACTACGGCCCGAATCTCTTCCGCTTACAAGACCGCCGCGGCGTCGACTATCTGCTCGGCCCGACACACGAAGAGATGTTCACGCTGCTGGTGAAGGATCTCTACAGCAGCTACAAGGATCTCCCGGTCTGGCTGTACCAGATACAGACCAAGTACCGCGACGAGGCACGCCCACGAGCAGGACTATTGCGCGGCCGCGAATTCGTGATGAAGGATTCGTACAGTTTCGACCTCGACGACGACGGATTGCAGCGCAGTTACGACGCCCACCGCGCGGCGTACGTGCGGGTGTTCGAGCGGCTCGGGCTCGATGTGGTGATCGTGAAGGCGATGTCGGGCGCGATGGGTGGATCGGCGTCGGAAGAATTTCTCGCACCGTGTGCCTCAGGCGAAGACACGTTCGTGCGCTGCACGAGTTGCGACTACCGCGCGAACACCGAGGCCGTGCGCATCGGAGTGCCGGCGGATGGTGACGCGGCGAAGGCGCCGGCAGCAAAGGTCGTCGACACGCCGAACACACCAACCATCGAGACGCTCGTGAACCTGCTCAATTCACGCGACGACTTGCGGCGCACTGATGCACCGTGGGCCGCCGGCGACACGTTGAAGAACGTCGTCGTGATGCTGCGCCACCCCGACGGCCGACGTGAGGCACTCGCCATCGGCGTACCGGGCGATCGCGAGGTCGACATGAAGCGGCTCGAGGCGCTCGTCATCCCTGCCGAAGTCGAGCCGTTCGGAGACGGCGATTTCGCGTCACGCCCCGCATTGGTGAAGGGTTACGTGGGGCCCGACGTGCTCGGTGCGGGCAAGCCGCTTGGCATTCGCTATCTGCTCGACCCGCGTGTGGTGCCGGGCAGCGCGTGGGCAACCGGTGCCAACAAGCAGGGCCAGCACATCGTGAACCTCGTCTGCGGCCGCGACTTCACCGCGGACGGTGTCGCCGATGTCGCCGAAGTGCGCGACGGCGACGCGTGCCCGATGTGTGGCGCCAAGATGCGTATCGAGCGCGGCATCGAGATGGGTCATGTGTTCCAACTCGGACGCAAGTACGCCGAGGTGCTCGGGCTCAATGTGCTCGACGAAAAGGGCAAGCAGCGCGTGGTGACGATGGGTTCGTACGGCATCGGAGTGTCGCGCGCGGTGGCGGCGATCGCCGAGGCGGCGCATGACGAACTCGGCTTGCGGTGGCCGCGCAGCGTCGCGCCGATGGACGTGCATGTCGTGATTGCCGGCAAGCCGGGTGACGACACCGCACCAGCGGCCGAAAAGCTGGCGGCTGATCTCGCTGCGGCCGGCCTTGAAGTGTTGTTGGATGATCGCGCTGGCGTGTCGCCCGGCGTGCGATTCAAGGATGCCGAGTTGCTCGGTATGCCGATGATCGTGATCGCCGGACGCGGAGTCACCAACGGCGTGCTCGAAGTGCGCGACCGCATCGCCGGCACGACCGTCGAAGTGCCGATCGCACAGGCAGCGCAGCACGTCATCGCGGTTTACGCATAGAGGGCACATGCTCCGGCTGAAGGGTGTGACGCAGCACTATTCCTGGGGCGACCGGTATGCGCTGCCGACCTTGCTCGACATCACGGCCGATGGTCGACCGTGGGCTGAGATTTGGTACGGCACACATCCGCGCGGCCAAGCCCAGGTGGATGACAGCGTGCACCTGCCGGCGCCGACGTACTTGGCGGACGAAGTTGGCGACCTGCCATTCATCGTGAAGTTGCTGGCGGCGGCGCAACCGCTGTCGCTGCAGACGCATCCGTCGGCCGAACAAGCCAAGGCCGGTTTCGCGCGCGAAGAAGCCGCGGAAATTGCGCACGATGCCAAGCACCGCGTGTATGCCGACGACCGTGCCAAGCCGGAGATGATCGTGGCGATCAGCATGTTCGAAGCGCTGTGTGGTTTCGTTACTGACGAAGCGGCGATTGCCGAGTGCGAAGCAGCTGGCGCACGCGATGTGGCCGAGCGTGTGCGACGTGACGGTGTGGCGGGTGCCGCCGAAGCAATCTTGCGTGGCGAGCGATTTGCAGAAGTGAAGCAGCCGTCGAGTGCGATGCGACAACTCGACGAGCACTACTCCGATTCGCGGTCAATGATTGCGTTGCTCATGCATCACGTGCGGCTGCAACCGGGCGAGGCGATGTATCTCGATGCCGGCAACGTGCACACCTACCTCTACGGCATGGCGGTGGAGGTGCAAGGCAGCTCCGACAATGTGGTGCGCGCGGCATTCACCGACAAACACGTCGACTTGGCGGAGTTCTTTGCCGTCGCCCGCCTCGCTTCGACTACCGACCCGCGATTGTTGCCGAAGCGCGTGAGTGATGTGACCTCGAAGTACGAGTGTGCCGCCCCGTTTCAGGTGCTGCGACATGAAATCAATGGCTCATTCGCCCTCACCGCGAATCGCACCCACACGTTGATGGTGTGCGCCTCGGGTCGCGCCGGGTCGCTGACAGCTGGTGCTGCTGCGTATGTTGCGCGTGGTGAATCGGTCGTGTTGGAAGGCACCGCGACGATCTACACGGTGAGTGCGTGACGCCAGGTGGTAGTCGGCTGTTGACGCATAGAAGCCCGGTATTCGCGCGAGTCTTCACACAGATGCTGCGACCGGCGATGGCAGGACTTCTGGCGGCGGTGCTCGCGGTATCCGTTGTCGTGATGCCAACCGATGCAGCGGGTAATGCCAGGGCCCCCAAGAAGACACTGTTGGTGCTCGGTGACAGCCTCACCTGGGGGGCGAACTACTTCGCCAAGACGCAGTCACGCTTGACGGCGACCGGACAGTACGACGTCGTCGTCGTGGATGGCTGGTGGTCGCGGCGCATCGGCGGCCTCGTCTCCACTACCTATTCCGGCACCAACACTTACAAAAAACTCGTCGCCGGCGGTCTACGCCCGACTGCAGTAATCGTGGGCCTCGGCACCAACGACGTGTACTTCTTGTCGAAACGTCGTGAATATGCAACGCTGATCCGTGAATTGATGGACACCATCGGCGAGATGCCCGTGGTGTGGGTGAACGTGCACCGCGTGGAGTCGCCGAGCACCGTGAACAGATCGCGTCTCTTCAACGACACGCTCGCACGCGTGATCGCCGAGTATCCACTGGCGAGCACGTTCGACTGGGCAGGGCTGGCGAAGAAGAACCCGACGGTGATGGCGTGGGACAAGATCCACCACTCTCCTACTGGATATGAAGTGCGCACGAAGGTGTACCTCGAATTGGCGGCGACGCTGGCGCAGCGGGCGAGCGACATGACGACCACAACGACCGTTGCGCCGACCACTGTGCCAACGACCGTTGCGCCAACGACGGTGCCGCCGACAACCGTGCCGCCGGCGACGACGCTCGCGCCATAACGAGGGGCCTTGCGGCCTTGCGGCCTCAGCCGTCGACTGTCTTGCGAATCTCGACGATTTTTTCTGAGGAGCGGTTGGCGTCGGCACCCTGTTCGTCGAGCAACGCCGAGCGATCGCGCGCCGCTTCGCGCTCGGCAATCGTGGTGTCGACGCGCTGCAACGCAGCATCGACGCCGTGCTCGTGAATGTAGTTCGCCCAGTCGACGAGCGCATCCACCATCTCCGACTCCGGCACGACGGCAACATTGCGACCCTTCACGAACAAGTGACCGCGCTTGTTGCCGGCCGCAATACCGAGATCGGCTTCACGCGCTTCGCCGGGCCCGTTGACGACACAGCCCATCACCGCAATCTGTAGCGGTAATTGCTTGTCGGCAAACGCGTCCTGTGCCCGCTTGGCAACTTCGATCACGTCGATCTCGGCCCGACCGCAACTCGGGCAGGCGATGAGGTCGACGTTCTTGCGCTCACGCAGGCCGAGCGACTCGAGCAACTGTCGTCCGGCACGCGCTTCTTCGACCGGGTCGGCGGTGAGGCTGTAGCGAATCGTGTCGCCGATGCCCTCCAACAAGAGCGTCGCGATGCCGGCGGTGGCCTTCAACAAGCCGCCGGGTAACGGGCCGGCCTCGGTGACACCAAGATGCAGAGGATGATCGGTGACGGCGCTCAACTTGCGATAGGCCTCCACCATCAGCGGAACATTCGACGCCTTCACAGAAATCTTGATGAGATCGAAGCCGACCTCCTCGAAGTACCGCATTTCCATTTGCGCCGACTCCACCATTGCATCAGCGGTGAGCCCACCGTGTTTTTCGTACAGAGCCGGATCGAGCGACCCACCGTTGACGCCGATGCGAATCGGTACCCCACGTTCGCGGGCCTCGCTCGCCACGGCCTTGATGTGGTCGGGCTTGCGAATATTGCCCGGGTTGAGTCGCAAACCGTGCACGCCGGCCTCCAGTGCGGCGAGCGCCATCTTGTACTGATGGTGAATGTCGGCGATGATCGGAATCGGTGACCGCGGCACGATCTGCGCCAAACCCTCGGCTGCCTCGATCTCATTGCACGTGCAGCGCACGATGTCGCAGCCAGCGGCAGCGAGCGCGTAAATCTGTTGCAACGTGCCCTCGACATCGGCGGTCTTCGTGATCGTCATCGACTGCACACTGATTGGCGCATCACCACCGACGGCCACCTTGCCGACGTGAATTTGGCGGGTGCTACGGCGCGGGTAGTGCGGCGTCGGTACTGGCTGGGTCATGGGCGGTGCGTTGGTGTGATGGGTGGCGTTGGTGCGATAGGTGCGAGGTCGTTAGAGCAACGGTTGCGTGATGTCGAGATACAAGCCTGCCACGAGCAGCATCACCAAGAGCGCCACGACCGCCGTCGCAACGGGTGCCAACTTGCGCACGTCGGCGTGATACCGGCGCGAGCGGGTGGACCGCACGCGCTCGTACACCGCCACCGCCGCATGGCCACCGTCGAAAGGCAACAACGGCATCATGTTGAACACCCCGACGAACACGTTCACGGCGGCGAGCAACAGCAGCACGCCCTTCCAACCTTCTTCGCGGCCAATCTCACCGCCAACTTGACTCGCACCCACCACCGTGCTCGGGCGGGTCAGCGGATCAGCGACTTCACTGGTGAGATTCTCCGCGATGTTCAGCGGGTTCAACACGGTGAACACGCCGACGACGGAGTCACGGGCCGTTGATGCGACGTCCTGCACCGAACGTACGACGGCTTCACCGATTCCGAGTTGAACATAGTCACGCGACCAGCCCGCCACGCCGAAGAAGGCGCGGGCATTAGCCGTGTCCTGCGTGCCGGGGAATGTGGTGAGCGTGGGTGTCAGTGTGAGCGACTGACCACCGCGATCAATGACGACGGTGACCTGGTCGCCGGGGCGATTTGCACGCACGGCGCTGACGAACTCACCCGACGTGCTGATCGGCACGCCATCGAACGACACGATGATGTCGCCTTCACGAATGCCCACCAACTCGGCGGAACTGCCGGCGTACGGGGCATCCATCACCTCGACGCGACCGGTTTCGCCGTAGCGGCCCGCCGTGGAATAGACGCCGACGAACAGCACGAGTGCGATCACCGCGTGCATCAGCGAACCCGCCGTGATGACGAGTAGACGCTTGGGGAACGACTTCGAGCGGTAGGTGCGTGGCTCGTCGGCAGGGTCGGTGTCGTCCATGTTGTTCATGCCGATGATGCGCACGAATGCGCCAATCGGGAAGGCGCGCAGGCCGTATTCCACTTCGCCGCGCCGCCAAGAGACGAGCCGCGGACCAAACCCCATGTAGAACTGCGTCACTTTCATGCCGGTCATCCGCGCCGTGGAGAAGTGACCGATCTCGTGCAGGAACACCGACACGATGAGCCCGAGCACGAAGACGAGCGTCCAGATGTTGTTGAAGCCGAGCCACGCAAGCAGCGCGATGATGATGACGATGCCGACGAACGATGTCGAGAGCGGCACGTGTTCGTTGTTGGCCGGGGTTGGATCGCCACCACCACCGACGAGTTCCTCGCGAACGCGCGAATAGATGTTGCTCACGCGATTACGGTACCCGCGGACTGTGCGAAAGATTCGACGATGTCGCGTGCAATGCGTCGCGCCTCGGCGTCGGCGGCCAGTACATCGGCGACGCTGCGCAGTGCGACGCCGTCGTGGCGTTGCAGCGTGGCATCGTTCACTTCGGCGATCTGCAGCCAAGAAATACGCCCGGCGAGAAATGCTTCCACGGCAATCTCGTTCGCTGCGCTCAACCAGGCCGGGGCCGAGCCACCCGCGCGACCGGCTACATACGCAAGATCGAGGCATTTGAACGTGTCGCGGTCGGGGGTCTCGAAATCAAGCCGCTGCAACTGACGCCAGTCGATCACACCGAATGGCACGTCGGATCGATCGGGCCAGGCGATCGCATACGCAATCGGCAGTCGCATGTCCGGCAGCGACAACTGTGCAATCGTCGCACCGTCGGCGAAGGTGACCATCGAGTGGATGATCGATTGCGGATGTACGACCACGTTGATGCGGTCATAGGCGACACCGAACAACTCGTGGGCTTCGATGACTTCAAGTCCTTTGTTCATCAGCGTGCTGGAGTCGACGGTGATCTTCGGGCCCATCGACCACGTGGGGTGCTGCAGCGCCTCGGCGACATTTACGGTTGCCAGTTCGGCGCGCGACTTACCACGGAACGGCCCGCCGCTGGCAGTCAACAACAACTCGTGCAGTTCGCGATGCGCCGACTCGCTGGCCCGCAGGCACTGGTGCACGGCGCAATGCTCGCTATCGACCGGCACGATCGAAGCCCCGGGGGTTGAACGCAGTGGCTGCACAACCGGGCCGGCAGCGATGAGACTCTCCTTGTTGGCCAGTGCAAGCCGCTTGCCTCGGCGTAACGTCTCGAGCGTCACCGGCAAACCCGCGAAGCCGACGACGGCATTCACCACGACGTCGGCGTCGGTGACGATTTCGGCGACATCGGCGACGAAGTTGACGGTGGTGAACTCCCCCGCCAATCGACGGCGAACTGCATCGTCGACCACCGCAACGACGCGGGGGCGATGCGCCGAAATCTGCGCACGCAGCGCTTCTTCGTTCAACGATGCGGCCAGCGCAACGATCTCGTAGCGCCCCTGCGCGGCTGCGACTACCTCAAGTGTCTGGCGACCGATCGAGCCGGTGCTACCCGCGAGGGCAACCTTCACCGTCACAGGCTGGGCGGATCAACTCGCCCAGGGAGCGAGCGTCACCGCGAGGAAGTAGACGGCCGGCAGCGAGAACAGCACACCATCGAAGCGGTCAAGCACGCCACCGTGGCCCTTCAGCAACGTGCCGAAGTCTTTGACGCCGAGCGAACGCTTGAGCAGCGACTCGAACAAGTCTCCAAGTGGCGCCATGAACGAGATCGCCACACCGAGGAGGATCCACTCGATGAGCGAGTTCCATGTTTCACTTTGCAGACCAATGATGATGACGACGCTCATGGAGGCGATGGTGCCGCCGATGAGACCTTCGACGGTCTTGTTCGGGCTGATTGACGCCCGCAACGGCGTGCGCCCGATGGCCGAACCAACGAAGTACGCGCCAATATCGTTGGCCGCGATACCGAAGACGGCGATGAACAACGTGTCGGTGCCGATGTTCGGCAGGGCTGCCGTCAATGTGGAAAGTCGCAGAATCATCGCTGCGTAGCTGCCCAGTACGCCGACGTACACCACGCCGAGCATCACCGCCCCGATGCTGGTGACCGCAGCAGAGTGATCGTCATTGGAGCCGACCAGCGTGACTGCTGCGGCGATGAACGCAAACACCACGATCATCGCGATCGCGAGGTGCGACATGTAATAGGCACCGAGCGGCAGCGAAATGCACGCCACCACACCAACCACGATCGGTGCTGGGATGCCGCGTCCGCTCGTCTGCGTGAAGAATTCGAGCGACGCCAAACCGAGCACCACGACAACGAGGGCCATGACGGCGGCCGGACTGACGAAGGAGGTGCCGACGAACAGCGCGACGAGTACGAGACCGACGATCACTGCAGTTCCGAGATTGCGATCGTTGCCGACCGGGCGTGGCTGCGTGCCGGAGTCGCTGCGCTCTGGTCGCTGACGACGAACTTGTGCAGGGCGCGCGGCACCCGGGCGACGCGGTGAGCGATCGCCGGCTGCGGGGCGGCGCGTCTCGCCCGTTTCGGCGCGGCGCGTTTCGCCGGTGCGGTCGCGCATCGTCGGATGCGTGTCGGATGGGCGGCGAGCACGCGAGTCCGTGGAGTCGCTGCCGATACGAATGCGGCCCTCGGGTGCGGGGCGGCTGACCGGCGGCGGGGCGGCAACCGGACGACTCGGATCACGCGACACCGGACGACTCGGATCACGCGACACCGGACGACTCGGATCACGCGACACCGGACGACTCGGATCACGCGGCGACACGCCAAAGCGCGGTGCCTCGCCGGTCGGGGCTTCGCTCCAATGCGGAAGTTGCGCAGTGTCGGTGGAATCAACACGGATTGCGGGTGACGAGTCATCGGAATCGGCGAACTTCACGACGCCGAACTCTTCGCCGAAGTCGAGCGTGTTATCGCGAGATGAACCAGCGGTCTCACGAGTGTCGTCGCGGGATGAGCCACCCGTCGCCGGCAGTTTGCCGGTCGTTTCGTCGGCACCAGTGTCGTCGCGGCGATCGTCGGACATCGTCAGACCTCCATCACTTCTTGTTCTTTGCGAGCGGTGGCCTTGTCGATGCTGTCAACATGTTCTTGGGTCATCTTCTCGAGATCCTTCTCGGCCCGCTCGAGTTCGTCCTTGGAAATGTCACCGTCCTTCTCCGCGGTCTCGAGAATCTTACGGGCGTCGCGGCGTGCGTTACGAACGCCGATGCGACCCTCCTCGGCGATGTTCTTTACGACCTTCACGTATTCCTTGCGACGGTCTTCGGTGAGTGCAGGGAACGCCAGACGAATCACCTGACCGTCGTTGCTCGGATTCACGCCGAGGTTCGCGGCGCTGAGTGCTTTCTCGATGGCGGCGATCGATGTTCGATCGTGGGGCTTGACAACGAGCAGGCGGGCCTCGGGCACCTGAAAACTCGCCAACTGCTGCAGAGGCACCGGGGCGCCATAATAGTCAACGTTGATCTTTTCGATGAGCGCCGGAGACGCACGACCGGTGCGCACGGTGACGAATTGGTGTTGCACATGCTCGACGGCCTTTTGCATCTTGTCGAGCGACTCGAGCAGTGTGTCGTCGATCACGCGACTAGCGTACCGATTTCTTCGCCGTTGAGAATCGCACGCAAGTTGCCCTTTTGCAGCAGATTGAACACGACGATTGGCAGTTTGTTGTCCATACAGAACGTGATTGCAGTGGAGTCCATGACGCGCAGGCCCTTGTTGATTACGTCGAGGTGCGACAACTTCTTGAAGCGCGTCGCACTCTTGTCGATTTTCGGGTCGGCGGAGTAAATGCCATCCACTCCAGAGTGCGTGCCCTTCAGGATCGCCTCTGCTTCGATCTCGGCAGCGCGCAACGCGGCAGCGGTATCAGTGGTGAAGAACGGGTTGCCCGTACCACCGGCAAGAATCACGATGCGACCCTTCTCCAAGTGGCGTTCACACCGACGACGGATGTACGGCTCGGCGACTTTCGGCATCTCGACGGCAGTCATCACGCGCGAGTACTGCCCCGCTCGTTCGAGCGCATCCTGTAGCGCGAGACCGTTGATGACCGTCGCGATCATTCCCATGTAGTCGGCCTGTGCCTGATCCATGCCGCGACCGCTGCCTTTGGTGCCGCGCCAGAAGTTGCCGCCGCCAACCACGACGGCGATGTCGACACCGAATTCCTCGCGTGCTTCCTTGAGTTCGCCGGCGAGTTGCGCCAAGACATCATTGTCGAGACCAAAACCGGACTTCTCAGCGAGTGCCTCGCCCGACAATTTCAATACCACGCGTTTCCAGCGGGGCTGGGTGCGTGGTGACATGCCGTATTTGAGATTACCCGATTTCGATTTGCGCGAACCGCACGATGGATGCCGAGCCGATTACTTGCTTAACCGACTTCTTGTCATCTTTGGCGTAGGGCTGCTCGAGCAGGCACAGGTCTTTGTAAAAGCCATTGAGCTTGCCTTCGACGATCTTGCCGATGGCCGCTTCGGGCTTGCCCTCGTTGCGGGTGGCGGTTTCGAGCGTGGCGCGCTCGGCGTCCACTGCCGCAGCCGGCACCTCTTCACGGGTGAGATACTTCGGGCGGGCGAATGCAATGTGCACGGCAATGTCGTGCGCCAACTCTTCGGTGGCACCCTTCATCTCGACCACGACCACGTTCACACCGCGGCCACCTTGGATGTGCACGTAAGAATCCATGACGTTGCCGGCAGCAGCCTCGAAGCGCACGACTTCGCCGAGCTCGATTTTCTCCTTCAACAGAATCTGCAGGTCTTCGAGTTGCTTTGCGCGTTCGGCAACGGCTGCCGTGCCCTTCGCGCGAACGAGATCGGCGAGTGCTTGCGCTTCGGCAACGAAGGATTCGCTCGATGCAACGAAGTCGGTCTCACTCTTCAACTTGACGATTGCTGCGAGCGGGCAGTCGATCGACAGCGCCACAACGCCCTGGTTGTTCTCGCGATCGGATCGCTTCGCGCTGGCGGCGAGACCCTTCTCGCGCAGCCACTTCTTCGCGGCTTCGACGTCACCGTTCGATTGCTCGAGCGCCTTCTTGCAATCCATCATCCCCGCGCCAGTCGCCTGGCGGAGGGCTTGCACATCCTTGGCGTTGATGGCCATTAGTTGGACTCACCTGCCAACTTGGCGTCGCGTGTTGCCTGCGCGGCCTTCGCCTCTTCACGGGCGCGCGCCTGCTCGGCGGCGAACACCGCATTGTCGACGACGGCAGTCGCCGGGTTCTGCACCTGGCCACCGGCCTTCTCGGCGATGAAACGACCTTCGGCGATTGCCTCGGCAATCACGCGGGTCATCAACTCGTTGGCGCGGATCGCATCGTCGTTGCCCGGGATCGGGTACTGCACGAGGTCGGGGTTCACGTTCGTGTCGACCACTGCGATGACGGGGATGCCGAGCTTGTTTGCTTCGGTCACCGCGAGGTGCTCGGTCTGCGTGTCGAGCACGAAGATGGCATCGGGTTGACGCACCATGTTGCGGATGCCCGAAAGGTTGCGCTGCAACTTGGCGAGTTCGCGCGACATGAGCAGCGCCTCTTTCTTGGGGATCTGCGCCCACTCCGGCGAGGCAGAAAGACGCTCGAGTTCGATCATCTTCGTGACGCGCTTGGAGATGGTGCCGAAGTTGGTGAGCATGCCACCGAGCCAACGCTCGTTGATGTACGGCATGCCCGACTTCTCCGCGTAGTTCTTGATCGGATCCTGCGCCTGCTTCTTCGTGCCGACGAAGAGCACCACGCCGCCGCCCGATGCGAGTTGGCGAACGAAACTGTACGCAGCTTCGATGCGCTGGAGCGTCTGCTCCAGATCGATGATGTAGATGCCGTTGCGCTCACCATGAATGAAGCGCTCCATCTTCGGGTGCCAACGCTGGGTCTGGTGGCCGAAGTGCAGGCCCGCCTCGAGCATCTGGCGCATACTGATGATTGCCATGACTATCTCCTTCCTGTGGTTAGGGCTCGCACCGTTGCGCCGAAGCGACCACAGGTTGCGGTACGAGAATGTTGGTGAATTGCGGAGTGGACACTATCGGGCGAATCGCGGGCTGCGGACGCGTGATTGACCCGGTCAACACCGGCCGGCAGGAACCGTGCCCAGGGTGACGCGAAAGCGCGGCGCGGCGCTGCCGTGACGGCCGGGGGCTGAATTCGTCACCATCGTCAGCGGATCGACGTACCGCTCGCCGATGCGCACCCCGAGGAAGAGGTCGGTCGCCACGCGCCCCAGGTGCTCACCGCGCACCACGCGGTCGCCGCGCGACACCGAGATGGCAGCCAGCCCGCCATAGGTGACACGCACTCGTGCATCACTCGCCGCACGCACCACCACATAGTTGCGCCCGCCAACCTGACCGGCAAAGGTGACGATGCCGCTCAGCCCGGCGGCGAGCGGCGAATCCGGCGCGACGGCGAGTTCGAGCCCGCGGTTGCCGGCACAACGATCACACTCTGGCGCGCGAAACGGGTCGACCACCTGGGCACCGCTCGGCAACACAAGACACGCGGCAACAGCGAAGGCGGCGATCATGTGGCGATCGTGCGGCGCGACGTACCGTCAGCGGAAGTCGGCGGCGGCCAGATGGCCGCGCAATTGCAACACTGCCTTGGCGTGTATCTGCGACACGCGACTCTCCGTCACATCGAGCACTTCACCGATCTGACCGAACGTGAGATTTTCCTCGTAATACAACAACAACGTCGTGCGTTCGCGTTCGGGCAACTTGCGAATGGCATCGCGCATGGCGCGGCGCAGTTCGCCCGACTCGATTGCTGCGTCGGGGTTGGTTGCGCGCTGAAAGTCGCTGGTCTCGGGCATCGCGTGTGAATCGAGGGCCACATGGTCGAGTGGACCAATCGCGCTCGACGCAACATCCGCCAACCACTCGTTGAGTTCGTCAACCGTGATCGACAGACGCTCGGCAATCTCGGCGTCGGTGGCGGGGCGACCGAGATCGTTTTGTAGTTGGGCGATTGCCACTTCGATCTGTCGCGAACGCGCACGCACCGAGCGCGGCACCCAGTCGAGGGCGCGCAGACTGTCGAGGATTGCGCCGCGAATGCGCGGCACTGCATACGACTCGAACTTCACGCCTTCGGTCGGGGCAAAACGATCGATGGCCTGCACGAGACCGACCATGCCGGCACTGACGAGATCGTTCGTCTCCACTCGTTTCGGCAAACCCGCCGACAAACGGCCGGCGACGAACTTGACGAGTGATGCGTAGTGCACCACCAACCAATCGCGTGCCGGCGGATGCTGCGTGTCGTGCCATCGCTTCCACGCTTCGTCGAGCGTGAGCCGTTCGGGTCGCGGATTCATGCGCGCGGGTGCGACGCCCCGTACGCCGTCTTCAATCGTTCCTTGCTCACGTGGGTGTAGCGCTGCGTGGTAGCGACATCGGCGTGGCCGAGCAGTTCTTGCACCGTGCGCAGGTCGGCGCCGTTGTCCAACAGGTGCGTGGCGAAGGTGTGGCGCAAGGCGTGCGGGTGTGTCGGCGACATCGCGCGATCGTCGATCAGGCGGCGCACATCGCGCGGCGTGATGCGTCGCCCACGATGATTGAGGAACAACGCCAGGTCGTCGACCGTCGTCGTGCGCGCGCGGCCCGACTCCGACTCGCCCACTACTTCGTGACGCAACTTCACCCAGTCGCGAATCGCCTCGACCGACGGTTTGCTGACCGGCACTTGGCGCTCCTTGCTGCCTTTGCCCATCACACGCACCACGCAGCGGCGCGCGTCGACGGAGTCCACGTCGAGGGCGCACAACTCGCTGACGCGCAGGCCGCTGCCGTACAACATCTCCACCACCGCATCGTCGCGCAGGTGCCGCCAACGCGGATGTTCGGGGGGATGGCGTTCCAACAATGTGCGTAGTTGCTCGCCGGTCAGCACCTTCGGCAGACGGCCCTTGTCGGCGGGCGTCTTCACGCCGAGCGTCGGGTCGACCTTCACCTTGCCGTTGCGCGACAGCCATCCGAAGTAGCGGCCGAGTGCCGCCTTTTTGCGGGCGATGCTGCGGCGCGCCAACTTGCTCGTGGTGAGAAACGCAACATACGAGCGCACGTGCGACTTGGTGACCTGCGTCGGACCCTTCACGCCGTGGCGCTCGACCCATTCGGAGAACAGCCGCACGTCGCGCTGATACGCGCTCACCGTATTGCTGGCGGATGCGGTGAGGGAGGTGACGAAGCCGGCGATATTCCATCGATCGGTCGCGCTCACCTTTCAAACGGTAGTTGCCGCGCGCATCGCGAGCAGCGCCTCCCACCATCCACCGTTGACCACTGCCCACCCCTGCGCATCGAGACGGCCGAGGCTCATCGCGACGTCTTGCAGCGGAAGATTGACCTCGGCGACGATTTGCTCGAAGGTCATCGGCCGGCGCGCGAGCGCATCGAGCACGACTCGGTCGGCGGGCAACGGTCGCGTGCGCGCATCGCTGCTGGCGGCATGGCGATGATGGTCGAGACCGAGCGCAACCATCACATCGGTGGCATCGCACACCGTTGCGGCACCGTCGGAGATCAACGCATTGGTGCCGGCGCTCGTCTCACTGTGCGGCGAGCCCGGCACGGCCATCACCGTCACCCCGCG
>Ga0194120_10007398_pt1 | contig 15058 bp, 9 predicted proteins | sample TA2MahCa65mmetaG_FD_148642 | JGI IMG/M metagenome (GOLD analysis project Ga0194120, IMG submission 148642) | Freshwater microbial communities from Lake Tanganyika, Tanzania - TA2015019 Mahale Deep Cast 65m | ecosystem: Environmental > Aquatic > Freshwater > Lake | place: Tanzania: Lake... | reverse complement strand
CGAACCGTCGCCCGTGTACTTCCGCGGCGGGCGCGACGAATCGCCCGTGGACTCCTTGATCGGGCATCAGCCGTGATCAGATTCAATCCGATGGCCGGGCTTCGAGAACTCCATGTCGAGCACCACAACGCCAAGATGATCGAGGCATCACCCTTCTTCAACGCTGAGTGGTATTCGCAGATGTACCCCGAAGTGATTGCCGCCGGGTATCGACCAAGTCGGCATTACGTCCGATTCGGCGCAGCGCAGAGCCGCCAACCGGGTCCATTATTCGACGGTGTTTGGTATCTCGACACTTACGAAGATGTCGCGGCGGGCGGCTTGAACCCGCTGGTCCATTACATACACTTCGGAGAGAAAGAAGGTCGCCGCAAACGCGCGATTCCCGACGCCTTGTTCACGAGCGGCACGATAGTTCGAAGCCACAGCGAATTTGATCTGGAGGTTGTGAGGAAGTCAGATTTATTCGATGCCAGCTGGTACGTCTCGACTAACCCTGATGTCAGAGACGCCGGCATCGATCCGGCGTTACATTTTCTGATTCATGGAGGATCCGAGCGGCGAAAGCCTGGTCCGCGGTTCGATACCGGTTTTTACCTCGACAGCAATCTTGATGTGCGTAACTCAAACCTCAATCCTCTCGTGCACTACGAACTGCACGGAAAACTGGAAGACCGCCCTACTTCAATGACGGGCGTCTAGAGCGTGTACAACGATTCTGCGATTGGGATGTGGAACTACACCGCACCCACTCCAGCTCCGAGCACCACGAGAGTGGGCAGCATCCACGAGCGAAGTCACACTTGGAAACAAAGTCATCTCATCACTCAACATGATCATCTGACGTCGATTCATGCGATTACTCTCGCCCCCGATTCCTGACGAATCCGTTTCCACGCCATGAGGCGTCGGGCGCTCCCCTATCTCGTCGTCCTCGTCGCCAGCGCGTGGGTCACCCGCCATTTCTGGTGGCCCGGACATCACGTTGTCTCTTTCGACACCAGTGCCTACGCCGCACCGAACTGGGCTGTGGGCAAGGAGGCGTTCGTCGATTGGCGGCTGCCGTTGTTGAACGACCGTATCTTCGCCGGAGTGCCCCACCTCGGCAATCCGCAGTCGGGAGCGTTCTCGCCGTTGCGTTGGCTTTCTTACGCTTTCCAACCGACGCGGGCCGTGAACCTTCTCGCCGCGGTGCACGTGCTGATCCTGGGAGTGGGGGCCACGTTCTTCGGTCGTCGACTGGGATTTTCGCGCCTCGGTGCCACCGCCGTGGGTCTGATCTGCGTCATGGGCGGAGCCACCGTGACGAAGTCGATCCAACTCGAGCAGATCATGGTGATCGCCTGGTTGCCCTGGGTTTTGGCGTTCGCACACATGGTGATCGCACACCCCGAACGATGGCGATACGTCGGCCTGTTGTCGACCGTCGTGTCCATGGCGATCCTCAGCGGGCATCCACAGATGACCTACGAGTTGGCCTTCACCGCCGCGGTCTTCGTCGTGGCTCTCGTGTGGCGCGACGCGAACCGGTGGCGGGCCTTGCGCTCCATTGGCGTGGCGGTGGCCACGAGTGCACTCACGTGTGCCCTCACGCTCCTGGCGGCCCTCGCTGCCTCCCGTGACGGTCAGTTCGCCAGTGGCCGCGACATCGACACCGTGAACAACGGTTCGCTCATCTTGCAAGTGCGCCACGTGATGCAGGTGTTCCTCGGCAGTGTCACGATCGATCGCTCCGACGTGTTCGCCGGCGCTTTCGAATCCATCGCCTACCTGGGTGTGGTGGCCGGCCTGCTCGCGCTCGCGGGGGTCCTAGGGGCCGTGCGACGCAACCCGTCGCGCTCGTGGAGCGTTCCCCTCCTCGTGGTGGCGGCCCTCGGACTGGTGTGGTCGCTGGGCCCGCGCACCCCGGTGTTCCGAGCGGCCTTCGAGTATCTGCCCGGCTTCGACCAGGGTCGGGTGAGCACGCGATGGCTCATCGTAGTGTCGATCATCGTCGCGGTGTTCGTGGGAGCGGGAATCGACGCGTTGCGAGAGGGGCCGTCGCGCCGTGTGCTGCTCGGCGTCGTGGGTGCGGTGTGCGCGTCGTCGACAGCCATGGTTGTGCTTCCGTTGCGGAGCGGTGACGGGACCACTCGGGTGGCATGGGCTCTGGCCGCGCTCTTGGTGGTGGTGTCGATGTGGGCCGCACGACGAGTCGAATCGTCGACACGCCGACGTGTCGCGATCGCGATGCTGGCGTTGTTGGGGCTGGAGTTGTTGTTGCTCGACCGGGCGTCGATCGTCGACGACGTCCGGTCGTCGGAGGCCGCCGAACACATGGGGACGGGCACCACCGACTTCCTCGAGTCCACCGATGGCTACACCATCGCCCTCACCGACGATGCTGGGACGGCCGACTATCTGGTGCCCGCCCTGCGACCGAACGCCAACGCGCTGTTCGACATCGCCTCCGTCGACGGCTACGACGGCGGTGTCCAGGTGACCACGCGGTGGGCCGCGTCGTTGCGACGGTTCGCCGTCGCTCCGGCCTACGACCTGCCGCTGCGCAACGCACTGTCCGCACCGCTCGACCCGACCCAAATGGCCCGGCTGGGCGTGCGGTGGGTGCTGTTGGATGCCACCGACGACCCCGCGGTGCTCGTGCCCGGCTGGGATGGGCCGGCGGTCACCGACGATCGCTTCAGCGTGTGGGAGAACCCGGCCTGGGTGGCTCCGGCCTGGGCCTATCTGGCTGCCGCCACCACCTCGCGGGCGGCCCCCGACGCCCTGCGAGAGAGTGCATCGACCTTCACGAATACAGCCATCGTGGATCGAGCCTCGGCGGTCCTGACGTGCGATTCCGAGTGCGATCCCCGACCCGTCGATCTGCGGGTCTTGACCCCCGAGCATCTGCGTACTGAGGTGGACCTCGACCGGCAGTCCGTGGTGACGGTCCCGCGCCAAGCGTTGCCCGGGTGGAGCGTCTCGGTGGACGGCGAGCGTTCGGAACTGCTGACGGTCGACGGCCTGTATCTGGGTGTGCGAGTGGAACCCGGACCGCACGTGATCGAGTGGCGTTACCGACCTGGCTGGGTCACCCCGGGCACCATCGCCGGAATACTCGGTGTGCTCGTCACTCTGGGCTTGCTGTGGGGCCGACCGCTCCGATGGCGTCGAAATAGGTCAGGTGGGCCTCGGTGACCGCCACGACGTCGACGTCTTCCAGCATCTCGATGCCGACCCGCTCGGATTCGCCCAACAGGTAGCCGATCAGGGTGTCCTCGGCGATGATCACCGGCGTGTCGATGGTCTGGCGCTGATCCACGGCGCGCTCGGGCATCAGGCCCTTACCGTGCAGCCAGTTGAGGTGCATCACGAGGAGTTGGTTCAGTTCCTCGGGGGTGAGGCGGGCCTGGGTGGACTCAGGGAGCAAGGCGGCCACGAAGTCGACGGCCTGTTCGATCTCGTAGACGGCGCGGGGGGCCACGGCGTCGAGGCGCCGGGCCTCGCGCCCGACCGTGAGCGCGGCGATCAGGAACACCGACACCGCCGCCACCAACGAGAACAACCAGATCACGTGGTCAGACTACTTGTGCTCACCTGGTGGGACTGGTGGCAGGTGCGCAGTTGTTGGGTCGGCTGAGTGGGTCAGCGGGGAAGCAACGTGATGCGGCGCGAGCGCACCACCACCACGGCCAACACCATCACCAACAGAGCCATCAGGGCCAGGCCCGACGAGCTCGAACCGGTGGTGGGCAAGGTGGCCGCCTCGACGGTGATGCCCACCGCCATGTAGATGCCCGAGCCGGCCAATACCACGGTGTGGTTGCCCGCCGCCAGGTCGGACGGCAACGCCGCCCGATCGGCAAACGTGCCGTCGGCGCCGGCCGTGAAGGACTTCAACAAGCGCGGAGTCGACATGACGACCAGTTCGGCCGCTCCCGAGGCGGGAAGACCGGAACCGGCCACGTTGATGATGCCACCCGGTCCGATTTCCAACACACCGGTGGCCGACAGGCTGGCCGCGGCGTTGGCCGCGTTCACTCCGGCCAACAGCAATGCCGACGACGACGTGGTGAGCAGCAGGACATCCTCCACCGGCACGTCCACCGCGTTGCCGCTGGCGTCTTGAGCCAAACCACGCATCACCGCACCGGTGGCCGTGTTCGACACGGACACGTTGGAAGTGGCGCCTTGGGGAAGGCTGGTCTGGAACGCGGTCAACAGGGCCGCACCCGCCGCCTGAATCTCGGCGATCTGAGTGGGAGTGCGCTGAGCCGGCGGAGTGGCCGCGGCGGTAGCGGCGGTAGCACCCACCGTGTTGATGGTGGCGCTCACCGGTGAACCGTTGACGATCACGGTGACCGCACCCGGCGTCTGGGTGAGTTGAGACTGATTCGAGGAATTCACCAACTGCGGCGCGTTCACGCCGACGGCCACCGTGGTGGTGGGTCCAGAGCCCACCGTGGTGGTGGGTCCAGAGCCCACCGTGGTGGTGGGAGCACTACCGATGGTCAATGCTTGGGTGATCACGCCACCCGGAGTGGTGATGGTGATCGTGTACGAACCGGCGCTGAGTGCCGGAACCGTAATGTTGATCGAGCCGTCGTTGGTGACCGTGAAGGTCGCAGTGGTTCCACCGATGTCGACCGACGATGTTCCGGTGAAACCGGTTCCTGTGACCGTCAGCGAACCTCCGGAGGGGCTGACGGTGCCCGGGCTAGAAGTGAGAGTGGGCGCAACCGGCCACACCACGGCGGTCGGGGCGAACGAGTCCGTCGTGAGACCGTTGGCAGTGAGGCCAACAACTTGGGATCCCCATGCGCCCCAGCAGTACAAGTCACCGGAGTCGACAGCGCAAGCGGTCTGACCCGCCAGAGCGAAACTGGTGACGGCCGTGTTCGTGAACCCGTTGGCGGCCGCCACCTTGACTGCCGACTGGCCCGCATTGGCGGTTCCGCCGTCGCCGAGGGTTCCCGAGAAGTCGGATCCCCAGCAATACAACGCACTCGACTTCAGAGCGCACGCGCTCGTGGAGCCGTTCACGACCTTGGTCACGCCGGTGTTGGTGAAATCAGAGGTGTTCGGAATGGCGACGGGCGGCCACACGGGGCCGGGCGAACCGCCCGGAGACGAGATCCCGCCGTTGTTGGCACCGAAGCAACGCACGACCCCGGAATCGACCACGCACGTGTTCTCCTCGCCCAGAGCGAACGTGCTCACGTTCCCGTTCGTGAAATCACCGGCGGAAGGAACCAAGGTAGGAGCCAGCAGGTTGTTGTTGATGTCGTAAGTCGGAGCACCACCCACCGCCGACTTGACCGTCATTCCCCAGCAATAGATCTTGCGGTCGTTCGCTTGACCCATGTCGCGGAGGAGGCAACCGTGCTTGCCGCTCATTCCGATTTCGGTGATCGCACCGTTGATGAACGGGGTGGCGTCGGCCGCCATCACCGGAACGTTCGATCCCCCAGTGATGCCTCCGTCGGCCATCAGGCCGTACTGATCGTTGCCCCAGCAGTACATCATCGACTGCTTCAGAGCGCAGGCTCCCGCGCTCGTCACGGCCACCTTCGAGAATCCGGAGTTGATGACCGGGGGCGATGCAACCGTGTTGTTGGCCACCTTGGTCATGACGGTCTTGCTCACGCTGGTTCCGTCACCGAGCTGATTCGAGGTGTTGGTGCCCGAGCAGAAGATCACGCCACTCTCGATGGCGCACATCGACCCCCCGCCGACTGCCACGGCAGTGACGTTGGTGTTGGTGAAACCCGACGTCGGATTCGCCGCCACCTTGGTGGGATACGACCGGGAGTCGCTGTTCCCGAATCCGAAACGACCGCTGAAGTTCACTCCCCAGCAGTAGAGCTCCTTGTTCGAGCCAGTCTGCGTGATGGCGCAAAATCCCGCGGCGTTCGTACCAAACGACGCCGGCACTCCGACCACCTCCAGAACGGTGGGTGCGGTGGCAGCGACCGGTGACGCACTTGGCAACACCGACGCGAGCGACGTGGCCAACAGGGCGACGACGACGAGAACACGCTTCATGACTCGGGAACCTTTCGAAAGTGGCTTGTGGGAGGAAGAAACTGTGAAGGAACTGGTGGCATGAACGACCAGAAACTGGTCGTTCATGCCACCAGTTCCACCAGGTGAGCAGTTGTTGTTTCGGTTGAGTGGGTCAGCGGGGCAGCAGGGCGAGGCGGCGCGAGCGCACCAACACCGCGGCGAACACCATGGTGAACAACGCAATCACCACCGTACGACCGGTGCCATCGGTCAGACCGGTGGAGGGCAGTGCCGAGGGCACCACGCGCAGACCCATCACCACGTAGGTGGTGCCCGTGGCCACCACCAAGGTGTGATCGCCCACGCCGATCGAACCCGGCAACTGTGCGGACTTACTGACATCACCGGTGGCCGACGTGGTGAAGTTGCCGATAAGGGTCGGGGTCGACATGACCACCAACTCACCCGGCGCACTGGCACCGAGACCCGAGCCAACCACACCGATGACTCCACCGGCACCAACCTGGTACTTGCCGTCAGAAGTGATGTTGGCGTTGTTCGAACCGATCATCAGCGAGATGGACGGACCGTCGAGGATCACGATGTCCTCCACCGGAACGTCCAACGAATTGCCGTTGGCATCGAACACCAGGTTGCGCATCACCGCGCCCGTCGTGGTGTTCACGACGGCGACGTTGGTCACCGCACCCGCCGGCAACGACGCCAGGAACTCCTGCAGCAGTGCTTGGCCAGCGGCCTGAATCGCCGCCACTTGGGCCGGGGTGCGCTGCGACGCCGGAGTGCGGGCCGCCGTGATTTCCACACGCGTGGTCTCGATCGTGACCGACTGACCGTTGATGATCATGCCTTCTGAACCCGGATCACGCTCGAGCAACGATTGGTTGGACGAGTTCACCAATGTCGGAGTCGAGCTGCCGCCCGAGCCTCCACCCGAACCGTTGCCCGATCCGGACAACCCGAAGTCGAGTCGAACCAGGGTCGCCTTCACCGGCATGGCACTCATCACGAACTTCGACATCAACGCGACGAACTTTCCGTCGGCCACGGGAACGATTCCTCCGTACGCAATGGTGCCGCCCGTCGACAACGAAAGCGAGCACGATCCATGGAGGAACGCCGCGGGACCAGAGGAAAACGCCGACGCGATCTCGCCGGCAGCCGTGAGCTTGATCATCGCCGCAGTCGGGCCGAAGGTGTCGAACAGCACACCCGAGACCGCGATGCTGCCATCAGACAATTCCTCGATGCCGGTCGCACGACCCTTGCTCCAGGTGGTCGCCACCGTGCCCCCGGTGCCGAAGGTGGCCTCGGCTCCAGTCGTCGTGTCGAGCTTGGTCACCTTCCAGGTGTACGCGGGCGTTCCACCCGACGAAGTCGACGTGCCGTAGGCCACCAATAGACCCGAGCTAGTCAACTTCATGCCGCCGGTGGCATCACTGGCGTTCGGGTCGCCAAGCGTCTTGGTCCCGGCGCCCGCCCACGAGGTGAGCACTCCAGAACCGTCATAACGCGAGATGACCACGTCACCCATCGCCGTCTGAGTGAAGAATCCCCCATCGCTGGTGGGCGCGATCACCACGGTCGAGCTCAACAGGGAGAGAGTGCCCGACCCGGCGAATCCAGCCACAACCGCACCCGTGGCGTCGTACTTGATAATTCCATTGGGGTTCGACTTGACGATCAGAACCGATCCGTTCTTCAAAGTCGCGGTGCGCATCACCGACGTGTTGCTTTGGAAGTCGACAACGCCCGCCACTCCGGCCGGATCGAACGACGTGTCGACCGCGCCCGTCGAGGTGAGTTTGAGAACGAAGTGGTTCTGCGACACGCTCGAGCCCACCAGGTAGATGCCATTGACGGTCACGTCACCATCGGGCCCCACTGAGACTCCACGAACTGTCACAGAGCTCTCCGCACCAGACGAGACATCGACGTCGAGCACACCCGACTGACCGAAACCCGCCACGGGCGAGCCATTCAGATCGAATTTGCGCAATTGCAACGTTCCGCCACTCGGGGCTGAAACACCATTGACGACCAAGAGTGCATTGTCCGAAGTCTTCACGATTCCGCCGTAGGAGCCTTCGGTGGCCGAGGCGGGGGCAATTTCCTGCCATCCACCACCGAACGTCGTGTCGACGCCCGGAGACGTTCCCACGATGGTCTCGGCTCCCGCGGTGCACGAGCCAGGACCGCTGCCACCACCGCCGCCGCCACCGGCCACTGAGATGGAGAACGAAAACGTGGTGACGTCCGATGCTGAACAGGCCGAGATCGGGGTCGTCGAAGCCGGCAAGCTGTTGTAACACGCGTCGTTGGCGACATACACAGTGTGCGGGCCAGTGGCGTTGAACAACAGTTTGATTCCGGAAATCGATCCAGTGCGCTGATACGAGGTCAAGTCGTTCTTCGTTGGCATCGTGCTTCGAATTGTCGGCGGGTTGGTACTACCCCAAGTGCCGCTCACATTGGTCTGCACTCCCACACCCGCACTTTGGATGCCGATGTACACGTTGGTGCCCGTACCCATGCAACCCCCCAGCAGGAAGTCGAACGAGTTCGAAGGGGTCGTGGTGAAGCCGGTGAAGGACTTGTTCGTTGCGCTCGAACAGTCTGCCCCCCACGTGCTAGCAGGCAACGGAATGACGCTCGGGATACCGCCGCCGCTTCCACCGCCGCTACCCGAAGTGATGTTGAAGTTCACGGAGTAGGAGGCGCTCTGAGCTCCATTACTGACGTCAAACGAGACGTAAGCAGAACTTGTGGCGGTCGGTGTTCCCGAGATGACGCCAGTTTGAGCATTGAAGGTCAAACCAGCTGGCAAGGCCGCCGAGTACTGACTCAACGCGAACGTCGGCGTCGACAGATAATTGCTCAACACCGGGGCCGAGTTAGGAGTAATCGCCACGTTCACGGTTCCGCTGATCGTCGCGCTACTGGGTGTGATTCCCGGCGTCGGGGGTTGGCCCGTGCAACTACTCGCCGCGAGTCCGCCGGTTGCCCACTTGAGCACCCGAACTACGTCCACCTGCTGGAAGTTGGGGTTGTAGACGTAGTCCGTACCGATACCGAGTTGATAGAAGTTCCCGCTCGAGATCGGGACAAAGGCTCCGAAGAGATCGCACCGCGAATCGGGCGTGACGATTCCGTCAGAATCGAAGGAAGTGTCGATCGCGCCGCTCGAGGTGAACTTGAGCAGGCTGCCACGCGAGCCATAGTTGCCCTGCAGCGGAGGGATGGAACCTTTGAGAACGAAAGAGCCGTCACTCAACTTCGCGATCTTTCCCATACCCCAGGCCTCGAAACTGGGGATCGTCGTATAGCCCGACGAACCCCATGTCGTGTCCAAGGTTCCGTCCCCGTGCAACTGAGCCATCTTCACCCAGTGGCCGTTGGTGTCGTCACGTTCCGCGGCAACGAGCAGAATTCCACTGTTGTTCTGCTGCGGAGGGAAAATGAAGTAGACCGGGATCGCGAGTTGGAGGACGCCGCTGGTCCCGTACGAAGTGTCGAGCTGAGCGGACGACATGGACACGTCGAAGCGATACAGCTTGCTGGTCACGCCCTGGCTGCTCGCCATGGCCGTGGTGTAGATGACCACCTTGCCTCCACTGGCCGGGAAGATTCCGGCGTGCCAAAAACCCGAGTTCGACCAGGTGGAAGTGGGGATCGTCATGTAGTTCTGACTGGTGATACCCATGTTGGTCGGCAGTCCGGTGGAAGTACTGAACTTGTGAACGACTGCTTCGCCACTGTTCTGTCGATAGCCCAAGATGTAGATGTCGCTCACGCCGATGTAGAACGAGCCCATCGTCGAGACCATCTGCGCGGCCTCGGATGCCACGACCCATCCGCTGGACCCCCACGAAGTGTCGACTGATCCACTTTCGTCGATCTTCAGAATCACGGGCTTGTCTCCCATGAAGTAGCCGTTTCCGGCCCCTCCGAGGAGATAAATGGACGAACCCGACGTGCGCACCTCGTTGATATAGGTGGATGTCGTCGAGTTCCAGTTGGACAGAACCTTCAAACCGTTTCCATCGAAGGACGTATCAAGGACTCCGGCGGTAGTCATACGGACAAGGGCTGGCGTCTGTGCTCCGTAGGTTCCAACGTTTCCGATGATCAGAAGGCGGCCCGACGAATCGACGTGCCCACCCGCGGAACTGAACTCCAAGGTGGTACCACCCTCCGAGAATGCCTTGGCGAACTTACCGAGTCCCCCGGTGAGCGGAGCCCAGTTGGTGGAGTCGATGGTACCGTCGGCGGCAGTCGCCACGCTCGAGGCCACGGGTACCACCGCGACAGATGCTGCGACCACCGCGAATCCGAGCAAGGACCGACGAAGATTCTTGAACATTGGGGCACTCCAAAATCGAAGGACGAACGCCCGCCCCTGCGGGCTATCTCCGACTGTAGCACAACGTTCTAGCTCGGCTGGTTGGGCGTTGGTCACAGACCGGAAACGCGAACTGGGCGGGTTTCGCGCGCCGGAGCGTCACGAAACCCGCCCAGTTGGACAGGGAGTTGGCGGGGTCAGATGCCGATGCGCTGAGCCAGCAACTCGCGGTGGTAGGTGGGGTCACCGAAGAGCAGTTCGCTCGACTTGGCACGCTTGAAGTACAGGTGCGCCGGGTGCTCCCAGGTGAAGCCGATGCCACCGTGGATCTGGATGTTCTCGGCCGTGGCGTGGAAGTACGCCTCCGAGCAGTAGGCCTTGGCGAGCGAGGCGACAGAGGCCAACTCCTCGTTCATCTCGCTGGCGCACCACATGCCGTAGTACGCGGCCGACTTGGCCGACTCCACTTCCAGCAACATGTCGGCGCACTTGTGCTTGATGGCCTGGAACGAGCCGATGGGGCGACCAAACTGCACGCGCACCTTGGCGTACTCCACGGCCATTTCCAGCACCTTCTGGGCGCCGCCCACCTGCTCGGCGGCCAGGCCCACAGCGGCCAGGTCGAGCACGGTGTTCAACACGTTCCAGCCGTTGCCCTCGGCACCGATCAACTCAGCCGGGGTGTTGTTGAACTCGAGCTTGGCCTGCTTGCGGGTCTGGTCCATGGTGCTCAGAGCGGTGCGGGTGAGACCGGCGGCGTTGCCGTCGACGGCGAACAGGCTGGTGCCCTTGCCGGTCTTGGCGGCCACGATGATGAGGTTCGCGGTGTGACCGTCGAGCACGAACATCTTGGTGCCCGACAGGGTGAACGACGAACCGCTACCCGAGGCCTGCATGGTGATGCCGCTCTCGTCCCACTTGCCCGAGGGCTCGGTGTAGGCCAGCGTCGCGATGGTCTCGCCCGAGGCGATACCCGGGAGGTACTTCTTCTTGGCGGCCTCGTCACCCGAGTGGATGAGGGTGTTGGCGGCCAAGACGACGGTGGCGAAGTACGGAGCGCACAGCAGGGAGCGACCCATCTCTTCCAACACCACCCCCAACTCGACGTAGCTGTAGCCCGATCCGCCGTACTCCTCGGGGATGTGCAGGCCCTGCAGACCCATCTGCTCGCCCATCTGGGACCACACGGCGGTGTCGAAACCGGCCTCGGTCTCCATCTGCTCGCGGACGGCGGTCTCGGGGCTCTTGGCCTCGAGGAACGCGCGCACGGTCTTACGGAGTTCTTCTTGTTCTTCGGAGAATGCAAAGTTCATGGGGACAGCCTGTCGTCCGGTCCCCCAGCGGCACAAATCGTCTTGTGTACCGTTGTGTACACCTTCGGCCGTCCCCTGGACTAAGTTGACCCCATGGCCGAGATCGGAATCCGACAGCTGCGCATCGACGTGGCCGCCGCGGTGCGCCGGGCCGGATCGGGCGAGCACATGGTGGTCACCATTGGTGGTCGTCCCGTGGCGCAACTGGGTCCGCTCGGCGCGCCCGAGGGCCAAGCCCGTCTCAGCGACCTCGTCGCCCGCGGTTTGGTGGTGGCTCCGCGTCGTCGGAGTCCGTTCCGACCGAGCGACCCGGTGCCGGTGCGGGCGGCCAATCGCATCGACCGTCTGCTGCGCGAGATTCGATGACGGTCTACCTCGACTCCTCGGCCTTGGTGAGTGCCGTCATTGAAGGCCCCGGTCGTGCCGTGGTGCACGACGCATTGGAACGCGACACAGATTGGTGCGCGAGCGCCGTGGCACTGGCCGAGGCGTTGACCCTCATCCCCCGCCTCACCGAAGAGCCGGTGTTGCAGAACGACATCGAGGACGCCCTGCGTTTGCTGTGGGATCACGTGGCCATCGTGCCCGTCGATCAGATGTGTCTCGACCACGCGTCGAACATCGCTCGCGAGCAACCCGTGCACATGAGCGACGCCATCCATCTGGCCGCCGCCGATCGGCTGCCACGCCCGTTGTCGTTCGTCACCTTCGACGCGTCACAGATTCCGGTGGCGTTGTCGATGGGCTTCGACGTGATCTCCAGCTGAGCGTCAGGCCAACAAGCGCAGCGCTTCGGCCTTGGCCCACTGGTAGTCGGCCTTGCCCACCGGAGTGCGCACGATCTGGTCCACGAACAACACCGCCTTGGGACTCTTGTAGTCGGCCACCAGGGTGCGACTGAACGCCACGATCTCGTCGGTGGTGGCCGGCGTGCCCTCGCGCAACTGCACCAGGGCCGTCACCTGCTCGCCCCACCGTTGGTTGGGTGTTCCGACGACCGTGGCGTCGAAAACCGCCGGATGCTGCTTCAACGCCGCTTCCACTTCCTCGGGGTAGATCTTCTCGCCACCACTGTTGATGCACACCGATCCACGACCGAGCAAGGTGATCTGCCCGTCGGGTTCGATCTGAGCGAAGTCGCCCGGGATCACCCAACGCTGACCGTCGAAGGTACGGAAGGTGGCCGCGGTCTTCTCGGGGTCCTTGTAATAGCCGAGCGGGATGTTGCCACTGCGAGCCAACTTGCCCACCTCGCCCACGGCGCACACGCGACCGTCCTCGCTGAGCACGGTGGTGTCGGCACCAACGGTGAACCGAGGCGACGAGATGGCGGTGCCATCGTCGGTCCGTGCTCCGGCGGCCCCGGTTTCCGACGCACCGAAACTGTCGAGGATCGCCACGTTGGGCAACGCCGCGCGGATCTGCTCGCGCACACCGGCCGACAGCGGCGCGCCACCATTCCCGATGGCGAACAACATCGTCAGATCCACCTCGGGGCGCGGGTCGACCAACAGCGCCTCGGCCAAGGGTCGGGCCATGGCATCACCGATGGTGGACACCGACGTGACGACCGCGTCCGACACCAGGCGCCACACGTCCATGGCATCGAAGCGCTTCTTGGTGTACAAAACGAAACAACCACCTGACGTGTGCGCGTTTCCCATGATCCACTGACCGCCGCCGTGCATCATCGGTCCGATGGACATCAATCGCGCGCGAAAACCGGACGCCGCCGCTTCCTCGCCCAACTGTTCGACCCGCTCGATGGGGCGGTTGCCGCGCGCCGAGTTCATGGCACCGAGAATCACGTCCTCGTGGCGCCACATCACGCCCTTGGGCATGCCGGTGGTGCCACCGGTGTAGAGGATGTACGTGTCGTCGGGCGAACGACCCTCGAAGTCGCGTTCGGACGACGCCGACGCCAGGGCCGCCTCGTACTCGTCGCCCATCACGACCAGGTTTCGCAGATTCGGGAGCGCGTCACGGACGTCGTTCACGGCATCCACGTATTCGGGGGCGGCGATGACGGCCACGCAATCGGCGTTGTCGTACAGGTAACGCAACTCGGCCTCGACGTAGCGATAGTTCACGTTCACCGGAACGGCACTGATCTTGGCGCAGGCGTAGTACGCCTCGACCCACTCGTGACAGTTCTGAGCGTGCACGCCCACGTGCTCACCACGACGGACACCGATGGAGCGGAGGTGATTGGCGAGCCGGGTGACCCGCTCGTCGAGTTGCGCGAAGGTGAAGTTCACCTCGTTGGTGATGAGCGCGGGCTCGTTCGGGATCGCGTCGGCGATCACCTCCAGAACGTCGCCCAACTGGATGTGGCGCTTGGTCATAGTTCAGTTCCCCTCGTATCCGTCGAGCATGTCTTTGAAGCCGTACTTGTGGTGCGGGCCGATGGCCATGTTCTCGTAGAGGCCAAAACCACGGTGGCGCTTGCCGTCGCGGTCGGTGTACGAAAAGCGGGCCGAGTTGTCGACGATGCCGAACAGGCGCATCGCCCCCTCGGGGCTGGTGGTGTCCAACTCGAAGTTCTGCACCACCAAAGGGCCCTGCCACATGCCGTGACGCCAATCGGCGTCGTATCCGTAGCCGGTGCCGACTCCGATATGAACGGGCAACAACGGCTCGATGTCGAAGGTGGTCACGTGGCCGTCGTCGGCCACCACGCGAATCTCGCCACCGGTCGAGAAACGCGAACCCTTGCGGTACTGCAGGTCGTGCTCGGGGCGGCCGAGGTGATCGATGCGACCGTCGGGCCAGATGCGCACGGCCTCTTCCATCACGCGACTGCCGTCGGGATTCTCCTGCATGATGATCATCATCGAGTGGTCCTCGAATCGGATGGGCGTGTAGATCCAGAACCAACTGAACGGATTACTGGCGCGAATGCCGGCCGGCTCGCTCTCGCCCACCGGACGCACGCCCCACGAACGGTCGCGCGTGCCCCACCAAGACTTGGAATCCAATGTGAACGACTTCCCGCCCGCGGCGAGGGTTCCGTCCCAACCACCGGTCTGCGCCAAACGACAGGTGTCGAAGATGACCCGGCCGTTCTCGCGGATGTAGTGGCGCGGTTCCTCGAACGCCGGCATGGCACCGGTCCAAGTGGCGTCGATGGTGATACCCCATTCGTTGTCGACGCAGCGAACGCGCAGTTTCTTCAACGGTTCGATGACCTCGACGCTGATGGGGCCCACACCGGGGTTCATGCGATCGGCGGCGTCGAGTGCACCGGAGGCGCGCACCACGCGGTGCTGTCCCTCGTGGAAGACCAGCAGATACGCGTCGATGACTCCGAGGTTCGGATACACACCCAAACCGCAGACGAACATCACGGTTCCGTCGTGGTTGAAGCCGTTGAAGTAGTAGCGGTCGTAGAAGTTGC
>Ga0194120_10007386_pt1 | contig 15070 bp, 13 predicted proteins | sample TA2MahCa65mmetaG_FD_148642 | JGI IMG/M metagenome (GOLD analysis project Ga0194120, IMG submission 148642) | Freshwater microbial communities from Lake Tanganyika, Tanzania - TA2015019 Mahale Deep Cast 65m | ecosystem: Environmental > Aquatic > Freshwater > Lake | place: Tanzania: Lake... | reverse complement strand
GAACAGAATAGTACCCACAGGGCAAGACATCTAGCCGCATGCCTGGGTAAGGTCCTGGCGAGTGGCATAGGCAGAGCAAGCCCTTTCGTAGTAACAATAACTGGCCAGATTGATCAGGCCACTCTCAAGTTAGATGAGTAATAGCCGCAGAACCAGCGATGGCATTTTAGGATCGCAGTTAGGAACTGTCAAGCCGGGGAGGGGCCGAGGCCGGAAAGCCGTTCGGGCAGCGCGGAGGCCGTGGGGACGATCGGAGGGAATCACTCCAGTAGCAACAACACGAAGCGTCACGGGTTCAAGGATTCAAGTGCTCAAGGGGCTCAGGGAGTCTTCGCACAACGGAACCCGATGCCGTTGTACCGGTCCGTCGGGGTGTTGTCGAGCCGGCTCGCCGAACGCATGTTGCTCGCGTAAGCGCTCCACGAGCCGCCCCGGAGCACCTTTCGGCTACTGTCGTAGTCCGAACTGGTCCATTCCCAGACATTGCCGGCCAGGTCATAGATCCCGTAGGGACTCTTGCCATCCTCCAGGCTGCCGACGTTCACGAGGACTTCATAGTCCTGGAAAATGGTCCCCCGGTTGAAATTCGCCTGCTGGCTCGTCGGCGCGTCGTTCCCCCAAGGATAGGTCCGTCCATCGGTCCCACGGGCGGCCTTCTCCCATTCTTGTTCGGTGGGCAGCCGCTTGCCATAATACCGGCAATAGGCGTCGGCATCGTGCCAATCCACCCCCACCACCGGCTTCTGGCCGTGGGCTTTCCATGTCGCGGTTGAAAAAATCCCGCCGGTCTTCCAATACTCCGGTGCTTTCCATCCCGTGTCCGCCATAAACTCCGCATAGAGTGCCGTCGTCACTTCGTACTGGTCCATGTAGAAGGCGGGCAACGAGAGGCGCTTGTTGTTCTCCCCGTAGAGAAACTCCCCCTCCGACACCAGCCGCATCGGCGCGCCGTCCTTCCCGATCATTTCCACAACCTGTTGTTTCGGAGTTGAGTACGAAGGAGCCTTGACGGCCTGGGCCTCCGACTGTTCCGGCAAAAGCACTACGCAAGCTTTGTAATGAACGACATACTGACAGTTGACACAACTGCCAGCATCTTGAGGTCCCTCCTGCATAATCTTTTCCATCATAATACGTCCCGGCACGACTCCCAATGCGCTTTCAAAAGCTACCGCTCGCGCCCTCGCGGACGAGAGGGCCTTGCCACGGGCCTGTTCTCTGGAATCATCGCGACCGAATGGTATACGACCCACGGTTTCGACCCATAGGCAGCCACTGGCATCACGTTGCAGAACCTTCGCATCGCTCTGATTGGACAAGCCTTCCGGAAGCGCCCCTTCATATGGCATGACCTTCGCGAGCTCGAGTTTCCGTTTTTTCTGTTCAATTTCCTGCTTCTTCTTCTCGATCTGACGCTTGAGCGTTTCCTGCTTGGCCTGCTCATCGACCTGCCGCTCTTGCTCCTCCAAGGCCTTGAGTTCCTGCTCCGCCTGACTCAAGGAGACCGTCGGCTTGAGGGGGACTGGCCCGCCCGGAATCGCCAAGGCTACTGGGAAGCCCCCTTTGGTCGCCAAGACCTCTTCGCCTGGCAGCAGCACGGGCGTCTGCTCCCGCGTCAGCTCTTCCGCGGCCGTATCGACCACCTGTCGCTTCACGTACGGATAGAGTTCTTGGAGTGTCACGAGCCCGTTCTTATCCGTATCCGCCCCCCCTTGCAGCCCCGTCAGGACCGCATGGGTAAACAGCCCATGGCCCGCCTTGTCATAGTCGGAAGACATTTGCTTGCCGGTCGCCGCCGCCATAACGATCACTTTCTTGAGGGCGCTGGGCGCCAGCTTGTCCATCTCCAATCGAAATGGTCTGGTCCCCTTGGCCAACACCGACCGGCCTTCGGCTCCGGAAAAACAGGAGTCAAGCCAGACGACGATATTCGCGGCCGGCAACTGTTCCAACGCCGCATAGAGCGTTGCGAGCGGGTAGAGCGTGTTGGGAAAATCCGGGTCCCCATCCCACGGCACCAGCGAAGGTTCGCTGGTCTTGGCGTCCGGCGTGCCGTGGCCGGCATAGTAGAGGTAGACCGTGGAATCTGCTTGCCGGACTTTGATCTTAAGCCAGTCGCCGAGTTTATGGAAGTCACTCCCCGTGGCCTTGCCATCGATCATCAGCTTGATGTGAGATTTCGGAATGCCGGCCTGTTTTTCCAAGACCTGGGCGATCGCTTCCGCGTCCTTGGCGGCGTAGACCACTTTGGGGATCCCTTCCTCCCGATACTGGCTGATCCCGATCACTACTGCATAGGCGTTGGGTTGCTTGAGGTCGGGGGGGGCCGCCAGGCAGGGAGCCGCGAGGATCAGCAAGAGGAATAGGACGAGGGATCGCGTAGAAGGCCCTCCCAGGGACAGCAGCGACCAAGCAAAAACCGGCATGAGTCTAGGCCAGCGTATGAGAGTTGTCAAACCAAGGAGGGGCCGAGTCACCGACCGGTCGGAGGACGTTCAGCGCAAGTTTTTGGGCAGGATGCCTTTCTTCTCCAACTCATCAAGGTGGGCTTCGGACAGATCGAACAGCAGCTGTTTCAAAGTCTTCTTTTCCAGGACGGCTGCAATCTTCATACGGTGCATCAGGTCCCGGGGAACATCCTTGATGATCCATGTCCCTGGCCTTTCAGTCTTATGCTTTTCAGGAGCCATGACGGTGGAGCCTAGCACCGGTATCAGAGGGAAGCAAGTATCTCTTGACATACCTATATATCCTAGGATATACTACGTCCAATGAGGGAGGTGGAAAGCTGTGGCAATGGTGAAGATGATCATTGGGGTTCCGCGACCAATCAAGGCAAAGCTCGATGAGCTTCGAAAAGAGGGCTATACCGCGGCCGGTTTTATCCGCCACCTACTGGAAAGGGAATTTAACCGACCCAAGAAGGGAGGTCGATGATGGCACGGCACCAGTTGCTCACTGTGACCGTGAGGATTCCCAGGAAGATGAACCGCTCCTTGCACAAATGGGCTGCCAGCAGCAAGCGATCATTTGATGCTGTTGTCCGAGAATGCCTTGAGCTCGGGGAAGAACATCTGATGTGGGTAGCCTTTACCGACGGGCTTATCAAGCTTAGCAAAGAGGCGCAAAAACAACCAGGCCTGACCCGGAAGGATAGGCAAGACATCAAGCGAAACACTCTCAGCATTTTCGCTCAGACCGTCAGTCGAGCGGGCCCTGCAGCTTCGAAGAAGAAGGGGAGACGACAATGAATCGAGGGTGCGGCCGATCAAAAAAGGTGGCGTGATGGGTGTGAGAGTTGGACAGCGTCCAGATAAGCCCGGCTGGTGGGTCTTTATCAACCACAAGGGCCAGCGAAAGAAGAAGTTCTTTGGATCGAACAAGAAACTGGCCCAGGAATTTGCTCAGCGGCTCGACGCCAAGCTCAAGCTCGGGAGCGTAGGTATCGCCACGAAGGCCGGCATCAAAATCGAGGCCTATGCGGAGACCTGGCTCGAACGGATCCGGCATACCCGCAAACACACGACCCATGACGACTACAAAAAGATCATGGAACGGGACATCAAACCGGTCCTGAAAGGCCTGGACTTGGAAGACGTCACCCGTGAACGAGTCAAGGCTCTGGCCTTCGCCTGTTTGGACAAGGGACAGGCCCAGAAGACGGTCCGAAACGTGATTCTATGCCTGAGCAGCCTGCTCAGTCAGGCCGTTGAAGATGGTCTTTTAACCGTCAATCCCGCCCTCCGGCCGGGTAAATTCCTGCCCAAAGTGAGCAAACGTCGAGCGATCAACCCGTTGACCAGGGAGGAGGTGGCCGGTTTCCTTGAATCGGTCAAGGACAAGGCGCCACGCTACTATCCGCTGTTCCTCTGCGCCGTCCGGACCGGCCTCCGGATGGGCGAGCTTCTGGCCCTTCAGTGGGGCGATCTTGACTACCACGGTCGGTTTATCCAGGTGCAGCGCAATTACACTCACTGGAAGGTGACGACGCCCAAGAGCGGCGAAAGCCGGCGGGTGGATATGTCCCTTGAACTGGCCCAAGCCCTCAAGGATCTTCAGACCGAGTGCCAGATCGAGGCCGCGGCCAACGGTTGGAAGGAGATTCCGGCCTGGGTCTTTTGTAACGAGCAGGGCGGCCTCCTGCATCCCAACAACCTCCGGGACCGGGTGTTTTATGGCCTGCTGAAGTGGTCTGGCTTGCGTCAGGTTCGTTTCCACGACCTCCGGCATACCTTTGCCAGCCTCCTCCTGCAGCAGGGCGAAAGCCCGGTGTATGTGAAGGAACAGATGGGCCACAGCTCCATCCAGGTCACCGTGGACCTCTACGGACACTTGATTCCGGGGGCGAACAAGCAGGCGGTCGACCGGCTTGATGGCCCTGTGGACAAGTCCGAATCCGCACCCCAGACGCACCCTACCCGGCGGGCTGAGGGCACTGAAGGCATGAAACCCCTTGCTAGGAGCGGAGATTCAGAGAGGGGGTTTGGGGTGAGTGACGGGTTTCGAACCCGCAACCTCCTGAGCCACAGTCAGGCGCTCTACCCTTGAGCTACACCCACCACCCAGCTTGTATCGGCGGACGATTCGACGGGAACCGTGGCGGAGCTGCATCTTAGCACAACTGATCGGGGCGCCCGCAAGCGGGAAGAACGTCCGAAAGTCGCGATGCCTACCTCTGTCCGGCCCGCGCGTCGAAGGCGGCTTGCATCTCGGCGACGATCGCCTCGACGGCGGCGGCGGGATCGGCGGCATCGCGGATCGGCCGGCCCACGACAAGGTAGTCGGAGCCGGCTTTGATGGATTGGGTCGGAGTGGTGGGCCGCGCATGGTCATCCACCCCCTTGCCGGAGGGCCTGATGCCCGGCGTGACGATGAGCAGACGGTCGCCCACGCTTGCGCGAATGGCCGCCGGTTCCTCGCCGGAAGCCACGACGCCGTCGCAGCCGACTTCGGCCGCCAGGGACGCCCGCGCCACCACCAGATCGCCCACGCTCCGCTGGATGCCCATCTCGCGCAGGTCGTTGGCGTCGAAGTTGGTGAGCACGGTGACGGCCAGGAGTTTTAAGCCGGACCCGCCGCGTCCTTCCACGGCGGCCAGGAGCGCCTTGCGGTTGGCATGGATCGTCAGAAACTCCACGCCCAGGTCGGCCACCAGGGCGGTGGCCCGCCGGACCGTCTCTTCGATGTCCAGAAACTTCAGATCCAGAAACACCCGCTTCCCCTGCGCGCGGGCCCGGCGCACGATGTCCGGCCCAGCCGCGGTGTAGAGTTCCAGCCCGATCTTGACGAACCGGACCCCCTCCCCCAGGCGGTCCATGAGCCGGTGAGCCTCCTCGGCCTTGGGCACATCCAGGGCCAGGATCAACCGATCCCTGGCGTTCACACCGGCCATGGCTGCCTCCCCTGCGTCACCGGACCAAGCCCAGCCCCTGCCGCAACCGTCCCAATCCCCTCGCTGCCCCTCGTCTTGACCGGCCGATCGTTCCTATGGTACATAACACAGTCCTTTCAACTGTCACTCGCACCGTATCGATGGAGTATTGCGATGCCTATCGTTCACAAGTCGACGATCAAACAAGCCCGGCAGGCCGTCAAGCGCAACCAGCGGAACCGGGTCGTGCACAACACGGTCAAGGGCATCATGAAGAAGGTGCTCACCGCCGTCGGAGAGAAGAAGGCCGACGAAGCCAAGACGGCGCTGCGTGAGGCCACCTCCGCCCTCAGCAAGGCGGTCACCAAGGGCGTGCTCAAGCCCAACACCGCGTCCCGTCGGATTTCCTCCCTCGCGACCAAGGTCAACGCCCTGTCGTCCCCGCAGGCCTGACGCTCTCCCCTCCTCGACCCGGCGACATCGGACCGGCCGTCGGCCTGACGGGTGGAACGCCCCCCGATCCAGGACGGCCTTCGGCCCTGAGGTCCTTCACCGGCCCGCAGAGCGTCAGCAGCAGCGACTCCAGCACCAGAGCCGGCGATGTCGCGCTGCCTCCCTTCAATTTGGAATCCGTCTCCAGAAACAGCCGGAACGCCGTCTTCAGCGAGGCGTCGGCAAACCGTCCCAGAAATTCCTTCACCTTGAAGGACTGCATGCGGAGCATCCGCGCGGCCTCCGCCTCGCCGCGTCCCTGCCTGAGCAGGTCCTTGGCCTTCCAGAGTTGCCGGTACTGCCAGACCAGCGAGCCGAGGATGCGCACCGGCGCCTCGCCGGCCTCCAGGTTGCGCGCCACGATGCGCAACGCCCGGACACGGTCCCGCGCCCCGATCGCCGCCGTCAGGTCGAAGACCGAGGCGCCGGGCTCCACGCCCCGGACCGCCGCCACTTCCGCCTGGCCCACGGTCGCCCCCTCCGGCACATAGGTCGCCAGCTTTTCCAGTTCGCGCCGGACGAGGTAGAGCGAGCTGCCGGCCGTCTCCTTGAGCAGCAAGGCCGCCTCCTCGTCGAGCGTCACGCCGAGCCGCAAGGCCTCGGCCTTGATCCAGGCCGCCACTTGATTGTCGTAGAGGGGCGAGCAATCCACGACGACGGCGCTCTTGTTTAAGGCCTGCGAGAACTTGAGCCGCCCGTCCAGTTTGGGTGCCACGAAGACCAGGGTGGTCGTCTCGCAGGGAGCCTTCAGGTAGTCCAGGAGGGCCTCGCCCTCGCGGGCCGGCAGCTTGTCCGCCGCCTTGAGCAGCATCAGACGGCGGGGAGCAAAGACCGGAACCTCGCCGGCGCGGGCCAGAATTTCAGCCGCCTCGCATTCGTCGCCATAGAGAAAATCGTAGTTGAAGGCCTCCAGCCCTCCGCCCTCGTCGCCGCCGCCCGACGTTTCTCCCTGGCCGGGACCCAGCACCGCAACCTTGAGCGAGGCCACCGCCTGGTCCCGCAAATAATCTTCCTCCCCGACAATCAGATAGAGGGGCGCGACGCCGCGTTGTGTGATGGCCTGGTTCAGTTCGTGGGGCTTCACTGGTGGTGGTCCTCGCTCAACCGGCTCCTGCCGCCTCGTTGCGGCGGAGGGCCGTTACTTCGATGCCGGGGCTTCCGCCTGAGCAGGCGCGGTCTTGGCGACGGATTCACGAGAACTCAGAAAGCGCGTGGCCAGATCCTCGGCGACGAGCCGTCCGGCCTGCTCCAGGGCACGGGTTTGCAGCACCCGGTTGAACTGCAAGTCATTGGAGATGAAAAATTCCGACGCGGCCGTGGCCCGCTCATCCCAGACGGTCTTTCCGCTGTGAAGGTCCTCCACGACCGCCCGCACCGTCACCACCACCCGGCTTTCGAAGGTGCCGGTCTGGGTGAAGCTCAGCGAGGGCATGACCACGTTGAGGATCTCCCCCTTCAGCACCAAATCCGCCCCGTCCCGGCTGTTGACGACCTCTACGCCGCCCCCGGCTGAAAATTCGTGGCGGGTGTAGTTGGTGAACTTGAGTTCCAGGTTCGGCTCGAAGGTCTTGTTCTGGAAGTTGAGGACCGTCATGCGCGGCGCGGACGCCGGCTTTGCGCCGGCCGGCGACGAGACGCCGATGGTCGGTCCCGTCCCCTCCACTTTGAATTGATAGCCGCAGCCGTTCAAGGCCAGCGACAAGGCACAAGTCGCAAGCAGCCAGCGTCCAGGCCGTAACCACCTTGTCACGTGTAACTTGTCACTTCTCATGTGCGCCTCGCTCTCACACCACAAAATTGACGAGCTTCTTCTCCACGTAGATCACTTTCCTGGGCGGCTTGCCCTGGAGCCATTCCGACAATTTCGTATCCTGTTGGGCCAGGGCCAGCACGTGTTCTTCGGTCGAATCGGCCGGCACCTCGATCTTGCTGCGCAGCTTGCCGTTCACCTGGATGGGGATGGTGAGCCGCTCGCTGGCCACGAGCGCCGGATCGTAGGACGGCCAGGGCTGCTGCGCCACGCTGGGGGGATGGCCCAAAGCCTCCCACAATTCTTCGGCCACGTGAGGCGCGAAGGGGGCCAGGAGCAGCACCAGCGCCTCGGCCGCTTCGCGGAGCGCCGCCGCCTCGGCGGCGGCCGCGCCAGAGGGAGAGCCCGATGGATCGGCCTGCCGCTCTGCCGCAAACTTGTAGAGCCCGTTCACGAACTCCATGAGCGCGGCGATGGCGGTGTTGAACTGAAAATCCCGTTCGATGTCGTCGGTGACTTTTTTGATCGTCCGGTGCGTGAGCCGCCGCAAGTCCGCCACGCGCGGCGTCGGCTCGCCCGTCGAGGCCGGCCCTCCGGCCTGAGGATGCAGATCGCCCAGCAACCGCCAGATCCGGCCGAGAAAACGCGAGGCGCCTTCCACGCCCGAGTCGCTCCATTCCAAATCCTTCTCCGGCGGCGCGGCAAAGAGGGAGAACAGCCTGGCCGTGTCGGCGCCGAAGGTCTCGATCAGACGTTCGGGGTCCACGATGTTCTTCTTGGACTTCGACATCTTCTCGACCCGGCCCTTCTGCACCGGCCCCTGACAGGTCGCGCAGCGCCAGCCCTCGCCCTCGGACCCCAGAAGATCGGTGGGGATCAGCCAGCCGTGGGTCGCGCAGCGGTAGGTTTCCTTCGTCACCATGCCCTGGGTGAGCAGGTTCAGGAAGGGCTCGTCCGCGCGGGTCAGACCCAGGTCGCGGGTCACCTTCGTGAAGAACCGGGCATAGAGCAGGTGCAGCACGGCATGTTCGATCCCGCCGATGTACTGGTCCACCGCCATCCAATAGGCGGAGGCGGCGGGATCGACGGGCTGCCGGTCGGCTTGCGGGGAGCAGTAGCGCAGAAAGTACCAGGAGGAGTCCACGAAGGTGTCCATCGTGTCGGTCTCGCGCTTGGCTGGCCCCCGGCACTTCGGACAAGCCGCCTGGACGAAGGATTCGGCCCGCGCCAGAGGGGACGAGCCCTTGCCGGTGAAGGGCACATCCTTCGGCAGCTCGACGGGCAGGTCGCGCTCCGGCACCGGCACGACGCCGCAGGCCGGACAGTAGATCATCGGGATGGGCGTGCCCCAATACCGTTGGCGGGAGACGCCCCAGTCGCGGAGCCGGTAATTGACCGTGCGCCGCCCCAGGCCCTGCTCTTCCACGTAAGCCGCAATCTTCGTCTTGGCTTCCGGCACCGGGAGGCCGGAAAACCGGTCCGAGTTGACCAGCCGGCCCGCCGCCTCTTGTTCTTCGTAGGCGCCGTCCAAGCGGTCTTCGGCCAGGGTGCCGGCGGGGTTTTGGATCACGAGCCGGATGGGGATGCCGTATTGTTTGGCAAAGTCGAAGTCGCGCTGGTCATGGGCCGGCACCGCCATGATCGCGCCGGTCCCGTATTCGTAGAGCACGAAGTTGGCCACCCAGATCGGGATGCGGGCCTTGGTGAAGGGATTGACGGCGTAGGCGCCGGTGAAGACGCCTTCCTTCTCGCGGTCTGCGGCGATCCGCACGGCCTTCTCCTGGCGGGAGACCCTGGCGACAAACTCACGGACGGAAGCGGCTTGGGGACGGCCTTCGATCAGCCTCTCGACCAGCGGCGACTCCGGCGCCACGCTCATGAAGGTCCCCCCGAAGATCGTGTCCTGGCGGGTGGTGAAGATGCGGATCGCCGGCAGGTCCGCCTTGGGCTCGGCCAGAGGAAAGTCCACCTCGACGCCCAGGCTCTTGCCGATCCAGTTCCGCTGCATCGCCAGCACCCGGTCGGGCCAGCCGGTGAGCGTCGTCAGTCCTTGCAGCAGTTCCTCGGCATAGTGGGTGATCTTGAAAAACCACTGTTCCAGTTCCTTCTGGATGACCACCGCGTCGCAACGCCAGCACTGCCCTTCTTCGACTTGCTCGTTGGCCAGAACGGTCTCGCAACTCGGGCACCAGTTGACCGACGACCGCTTGCGGTAGGCCAGGCCCTTCTCGTACATCTTGATGAAAAACCACTGATTCCACTTGTAGTAGTCCGGCTCGCAGGTGGTGACTTCCCTGGTCCAGTCGTAGGAGAGCCCCATGCGGCGGAGCTGGCTGCGCATGTAGGCGATGTTTTCCTTGGTCCACTTCTGCGGATGCACGCCCCGCTCGATGGCCGCATTCTCGGCCGGAAGGCCGAAGGAGTCCCAGCCCATCGGGTGGAGCACGTTGAAGCCCCGCATGCGCTTGTAGCGGGCGACCACGTCGCCGATCGCGTAGTTGCGCACGTGGCCCATGTGGATGCGGCCGGAGGGATAGGGAAACATCTCCAGGCAGTAGTATTTCGGCCGGGAGGCATCCTCCGCCGACTGGAAGGTGCGCGCTCCTTCCCAATAGGCCTGCCAGCGGGCTTCCACGGCCTTATGTTCGTAGGGGCGGCTCATAGGTTTGCGGAACGCAATCTAACATAGACCGCAGGGGGTCACAAGGTTGAGGCAACCCCGGCAAGGGGCAAGCGGCAAGCGGCCAAAAGGTCGGTTGCGCGCCGATCAGACACCTAGCCTCCGGTCCCTTGTCCTGCTACAGTGCAGCTCACGACCGTTGCGGACGGAAGGAAGACACGATGGGCTTCTACGCCACCTCTGTGTTTCCCCATTTCATGGACTGGACCATGGGGACGCGCCGCTTCCGCGAGCTGCGGCAGGAGAGCCTGGTCTCGGCTCGGGGCGCCGTCCTGGAGATCGGCTTCGGCACGGGCTTGAACCTGCCCCACTATCCCCCAGCCGTGACTTCGCTGACCGTCGTCGATCCCGCCGTGCTGCTCCCCCAAAAAGTCATCAGGCGAATTGCGGCGGCTCCCATGCCGGTCCAGGTCGTCCACCTCAGCGCCGAACGGCTGCCCTTCGAAGAAGGCCGGTTCGACTGCGTCGTCAGCACTTGGGCCCTCTGCACGATTCCCGACGCGGTGGCCGCCTTGCGGGAGGTGCGCCGCGTGCTGAAGCCGGAGGGAACTTTTCTGTTTCTGGAACATGGGCGCAGCGACAACGCGGCTGTGGCCAGGTGGCAAGATCGGCTGAATCCCCTCCAGCAACGCATCGGTTGCGGCTGCAACTTAAACCGGCCGATCGATGTCCTGGTCCGCAAGGCCGGGCTCCACGTCCACCAGATCGAGCGGTTTGTGTTTTCCGGCGTACCCCGCATCGTCGGCGAGATGTACCGAGGCACAGCCGGCCCGTCCTGACCGCTCCATTTATAAAATATGTCGATAGGACACGGCGCGTCTCAGCGCTTCATCAGGTCGTGAAAACTTTCGATCGAGCGGTAGCGGGACGAGGGCTGGGGCGGGAGCTGCGAGCTGGATTTGGAGCGGTGGTAGAGGTGACCGATGCCATAGTCCTGCGCCGCAGCCAGGCAGGCTTCATCGTCATCGACATAGAGGGACCGCACCGGGTCGAAGCCGATGAGTTGCCGGCAGGTCGGCCAATACTCCGCGCGCATTTTCAGGCAGCCGATCTCGAAGGCATTGACGATCCGGTGCACGTGCCGGTCCACGCCGGTCTTCGCGACCTTGATCTCGATGCCGGCCTCGTGGGCGTTGGTCACGATGTGCACGCGCTTGCCCTGCGCTTTGAGATAACCGAGGAATTCCAGGGCGTCGGGATGGAAGTCGATGAGGTGGTCGAACTCCTTGGTCAGGGCCACGACGTCGATATCCAGGGCCCTGGTCCAGTAGTGCAGATCGGTCCAGTCCAGTTCCGTCTCGACCGACCGGTACATCGCCAGGAGTTGTTCCCGCGCCGCCTCGAAGGAAAGCCCCCGTTTGGCCGCATACCGACGCGGAAGCTCCTCCTCAAAAAAGAAATTGTCGAAATGGCGGTCCAACAACGTGCCGTCCATGTCCAGCAGGACATCATCGACATGCGACCAGTCGAATCCGCCGTTCGCGCCGCGTGGGCTGGTTCCGGACTTCCTCATCACCTCGTGATTGTACCACAGGGTCGAGAGGGGCCGGGGTTTGGTTTCTTGTCTTCGCGTGAACCCCTGTGGTACGGTCCAACGCCATGTCTATTCCATTGATCGCCATCATCGGCCGGCCGAACGTCGGCAAGTCCACCCTCTTCAACCGCATCTTGGGGGGGAAGCCCGCCATCGTGGACGACGTGCCCGGCGTGACCCGGGACCGCAACTACGCGGACGGCTCCTACCGGGGCCGCCCCTTCCGGCTCGTGGACACGGGGGGCCTGGACCCGGCGGCCAGCGAGGGGATGCTCGCGCTCATCAAACGGCAGTCCCAGATTGCGATCGCCGAGGCCGACATCCTGGTCCTGGTCATGGACGGCCGCGCCGGCCTGACCCCGGCCGATCAAGAGATCAACAGCCTCCTGCGCGGCGCGCAAAAGCCCGTCTTTGTCGCGATCAACAAGATCGACACCGCCAAAGCCGAGGCGCTCCTGGCGGATTTTTACCGCATGGGGCACAAGCAGCTCTACCCCATGTCGGCCGAGCACGGCATCGGCGTGGACGACCTGCTGGAAGGCATGGTCTCCCTGCTGCCGGAGGTCAGCGAGGCGTCGGCGCTGGCCGATCTGCCCAAGGTGGCGATCATCGGCCGGCCGAACGTGGGCAAGTCCACGCTGATCAACACGCTCCTGGGCCAGGAGCGGGTGGTGGTCAGCGACATCCCCGGCACCACGCGGGACGCCATCGACACCCTCGTCACCTACCGGGACCGGCAATACGTCTTCACCGACACGGCCGGCATCCGCCGGCGCGGGAAGGTCGAACGGGGGATCGAGGGCTACAGCGTCGCCCGCTCCCTCAAAGCCATGGGACGCTCGGACATCGCGGTCTTGCTCCTGGACGCGGTGGAGGGCATCACCGAACAAGACACGAAGATCGCCGGCCTCGTGCTGAAGCAGGCCCGGGCCTGCATCCTGCTGGTGAACAAATGGGACCTGAAGGAAGACGACGCGGAGGCCCGCGACGCCTACGAGCGCGACTTGCGCCGCCGGTTTCCGTTCCTGCCCTGGGCGCCGGTCCTCTTCGCCTCGGCGCTGAAGCCCGACTCCGTCAGTTCCCTCTACCCGCTGATCAACCGCGTCATGAAGGCCTTCACGGGACGCGTGCCGACCGGCCCGTTGAATAAATTCATCCAGGAAGTCATCACGGCGCAGCCGATCCCGATCCGCAAGGGCAAGCCGAGCAAAACCACCAAGTCGGTCTTCTCCACCCAGGTGGCCATCAGACCGCCGGTCTTCGCGTTCTTCGTCGGCCATCCGGAGGACATCGGCAAAACCTACCTCCGGTATCTGGAAAACCGCCTGCGCGAACACTACGACTTCCTCGGCACGCCCATCCATATCCTGCCCAGAAGGAAATAATCCGCTCAAGCGAACGCCCGGCCCCGCCCCATCAGGGGCCCGCGTCATCATGGGGGTGGCACAAGCCCTCCGCTTCTGCTAATCTGTGGCCGTTCCGGACCATTTTCTCCTCGTTTTTTTAGCCCCATGGCCGAAAGACTGCCCATGCCGGACAACATCGGAACGATCCTGGTCGTCGATGACGAAGCGGAGATGCGGACGCTGCTCCACGACGTGCTGCAAGAGCACGGCTATCAGGTCGTGATGGCCTCCGGCGGCCGTGACGCGCTCAAACAACTCGCCGACGAGGACTGTTCGGTCGTGCTCACGGATCTCCGCATGAAGGAGATGCAGGGCATCGAACTGCTGAGCGAGATCAAGCGGACCCTCCCGAACATCAACGTCATCCTCATGACCGCGTTCGGATCGGTGGAAACCGCCATCGACGCCATGAAACACGGGGCCTACGACTACCTCGTCAAGCCGATCAAAACCGACGACCTGCTCCGGGTGGCCGATCGGGCCATGCGCGAGGCGACCCTCCGCCGCGAAGTCAGCCGGCTGCGTCGGGAAGTCCACAAGGAATACAGCTTTCACCAGATCCTGGGAAAGAGCAAACCGATGCAGGAAGTCTTCGACCTGATCCGCCGGGTGGCCGATAGCCCCACCAACGTGCTGATCACGGGCGAAAGCGGGACCGGCAAGGAGTTGGTGGCCAAGGCGATCCACTACAACAGCGAGCGGCGCGACGCCCCCTTCGTGCCGGTGAACTGCGCCGCCATCCCGGAAACGCTGATCGAAAGCGAACTCTTCGGCCATGTGAAGGGGGCCTTCACCGACGCCAAAACCGACAAGCGGGGACTCTTCGAAGAGGCGCAGAAGGGCACGCTGTTCCTGGACGAGATCAGCGAACTGCCGACCTTGCTCCAGGCAAAACTGCTGCGGGCGATTCAGGAACGCGAAATCCGCCGGGTCGGCGCGACCAGGCCCGTGCCGGTGGACGTGCGGATCATCGCCGCGACCAACCTGAACCTGGCCGAAGAGGTGAAGGTCAAGCGCTTTCGGGAAGATCTCTACTACCGCTTGAACGTGATCGAGATCCGGCTGCCGCCGCTGCGGGAGCGCCGGGAAGACATCCCCATGCTGGTGGAATCGTTTCTCAGAAAGTGCGCGGACGCCAGCCACAAGACGCTGCGGGGCATGAACGAAACCGCCCTCGCGCTCCTGATGGACTTCCCCTGGCCCGGCAACGTGCGCGAACTGGAGAACGTCGTCGAGCGGGCCGTGACGCTGGCGCGGGGCGAGCAGATCGTCCCGGAAGATTTGCCGCCCTCGATCCTGGGGGCGCGGGGCGATCGGAAAATCATCGACGAGGCCGCGGATCGCACCCTCCCCTTGCAGGAAGTCGAGAAAGAATACATCCTCCGCATCCTGGAGAAAACCGGAGGGAACAAATACCAGGCGGCCCAGGCCCTCGGGATCGACCGGAAAACCCTCTACCGCAAGCTGGCGGAGATCGAGGAACAGAAGAAATAGCTCTCAGCCCTGAGCGGTCAGCCCGGAATTCATCGCCGGAAGCGGACGGCTGAGCGCTTGTAAGATCATGGACGACTGGGGAATCCGCAAAGACTACCTCCAACTGACGGCAGAGGAAGAAGCCGGCCTCACGTCTCTCCAGCCCCTCATGGCCCAACACGTGGACGAGCTGGTGAAGGCCTTCTACCGGCACCTGCTTCAGTTCGAAGACACGCGGGCCCTGCTGACCGATGAGCTGATCGCCACGAGGCTCAAGGACGCCCAGAAGCAGTACCTCCTCTCGTTGGTGACCGGCCCTTACGACCGCGCCTACATGGAAGGGCGGCTGCGGATCGGCGAGGTG
>Ga0194120_10007381_pt1 | contig 15073 bp, 15 predicted proteins | sample TA2MahCa65mmetaG_FD_148642 | JGI IMG/M metagenome (GOLD analysis project Ga0194120, IMG submission 148642) | Freshwater microbial communities from Lake Tanganyika, Tanzania - TA2015019 Mahale Deep Cast 65m | ecosystem: Environmental > Aquatic > Freshwater > Lake | place: Tanzania: Lake... | reverse complement strand
GTGCTCGCGTGACTGTTCGATCCAGATTCTTCTCATGTGTGACTGTCGTGCTCGCTTCAGCTTGCCTCAAGAGGCGTGTTTGCGGTGCGTCATCACTGCGGGGTTGGCTGAGTTTCGTTATACACAGGTTGTAGTAGATCTTCCGAGCGGTCGTCGTCAGAAACGGCGCTTGCTCGTTGATCGCATCGAACGGTATTTCGTGTTCGCGAAGATACCGCTCGACGAGTGTGCGGTCCTCGTTGCCGGTAAAGACGATGAGGTACGCACCGATGGCTTTCGCCATCACCAGGAGCTCGGTTACATCGCTGTAATCGTGCCCCCGGCTGTGGTAGTCGTAGACCGTGTTGTCGAAGTCGAATGCCATGATGATGCGGCCGTTCTTCTCGTGCCAGTCGAGCAGGCGCTTGACGCACGTGTCGTGATCTAGATACGGATGTCGCATAGCGTCACCTGTGTGATGTAGTCCGAGTCGACGTTTCGGATGCTGTCGGTGGTAAAGACGTGGTCGATACCGCCGCTTCGCAGCGGTTCCTCTCCGTAGGAGAAGATGCCGTGCGAGACGATCAGGTAGATCTTCCCGGCGTTTCGTTTCCGGATCTCCTGCGCGAGCGCAATGAAGGTCCGGCCGCCGTCGCAGATGTCGTCGACGATGAAGACATCTGCCCCGGCGAAGTCGCTCACGGTGACGGTAACCGACGCAATTGCGCCGTCCGTCACGCGTACCTTGTTGCACAGGGCGATGTCGCCCTGGTAACGGAGTGCATCAGCAAGCTTACTGATCTTCTTGAACGCGCCCGAGTCTGGCGAGAGCAGCACGTAGTTGCTCCTGCCGGCAAGGACGCGCGCGACCAGCGCATGATTGCTGATGACACGGCACCTCCTGATGAGGGCCGGTCCGACATCCGAATGGGCGTCGAACACGGTCACCGAGGCATAGCCTTGCGCGTTGAGCAGGTCTGCGAAGACGCGCAGGGAGAATGCTTCTCCCGGCTTCATGACGCGATCCTGCCGTGCGTAGGGGAGATAGGGGAAGAAGACATGAATCTTCTCGCAACCCATCTCTTTTAGCGCGTCGGTCGCCATCAGGAGTTCCATGATGTCGTCGGAGCCGTTGAGACGGGTGACGATGGTCACGGGATCCTGGGTGACCGCGCCTACTGCGAGGTCGATCTCACCGCCAGCGAAGATCTCACTCTTGAGGAGGGGGATATCGCCAGGGCCAAGGGGCTCGAAGCCCGCTTTCAGGTTGAGGATGTGCATGGTGGTTCCCTTCTAACTAAGCTGTCAAAGAACGTACATAGTGTGTTATCGACACTATGTATGGCCAAAAAATATATGGCCGAATTCCTAACTAAGTGTATCTTATACACTATCAAAACGAAAGTCAAGCACCCGCCATTCGGGTGTGGAAAACTCCTATAACTGTGGAGTTATGACAACGTCGCCCGATGAGAACTCGTAGAGCTCCGCAGGGCGCGCCTTGAGTGCAGTGCGCTTGCGCCCGAGCGGCTTCACGATGTCGAGTGCGTCGATCTTCTTGCGGAAGTTTCGCTTATCAAGCTCGCGTCCGAGGACGGTTTCGTAAACGGTCTGCAGTTCGGTCAGTGTAAACTCACTCGGTAGGAGCTTCTGGATGAGTGTAGAGTACGTGATGCGGGAGCGCAGGCGCTCGATCGCTTTCGCTAGGATCTGGTCGTGATCATACGCGAGTCCGGTCGCATCGTCGGCAAGCGTCCATCGAGCGCTCCCCGAGTCGTCGCGCTCGCTTGCCGAGAGTGATTCCCACGGCACAAGCGCGAGGTATGCCACCGCGACCACGCGGCCACGCGGGTCGCGTTCTATTGCGCTGAACGTGTGCAACTGTTCGATGTAGATCTTCGAGGTGTCGATAGCGCCGCGCTCTGTTGCGATGCGAAGTGCTGCTTCTTCCGCTGTTTCGTCGACAGCAACGATGCCACCGGGCAGTGCACGATGATCGGGGAAGTGGGGAGGGCGGTTGACCGGCATAGTACGCACCAAGAGCTGCTTATCGCACACGGAGAACAGTGCGACATCGACCGCAAGGACGGCAAAGCGCAGGTGTTCGGGGGCAAGCGGCGGAGTTTGTTTCTTCATATGAACCAGTATGCCGTACTTGACAGAAGTGTCAACATGACACGAACTTATCCACAGCCCTTGCAAAGTGAAATCCATACACTATATTGAGCGTAGGTGGGCATAAGGCCCACATCATTTCGATCCTTACATAGTGTGTAGTACACACTATCGGTCTTTGACATACAGCATACGGAGGAAGGGTCATGTCATACGATGTGCTCGATTCGGTCGAGCAACGGATCGCACAGGCGACGCGGTTTGCCGACGTGTTCGGCGCAGTCGTCGGACCATCGGTACAAGCGCGTCAGTCGCTCTTGCGTCGTTCGTTTGCGCAGTTGGCGAAGTTCGTACATCCGGATCATGTGCCGGCTGCGTTTCAAAAACGTGCACAGGACGCGTTCGACACGCTCAATAAGCTTCGTGACAGCGCGCATGAGGCGCTATCCGCCGGCACGTACGATTCGCACGTGCTTATGGGCGCGGAGCGTTCCGTCGTGCTCACGTCGTCGATGCGGCAGTATGTCGTCGACGAGCTGGCCTACGCGACCGGAGATTACTCGGTGTTGCACCGGGCGCGTGCGGGGTCGGAACCATTCGTGCTGAAGATCGCGCGCGAGCCAGCGTGCAACGCGGCGCTTGAGCGCGATATGGCAGTACGCTCTCGTTTCGCCGATACGGCATACGTGCGGCACGGCCGCATCGGATCGTTCGTGCCCAAGACGGCCGACACGTTCCTTGTTGAGGAGGGTGGCCGGCGCCTCAGGGTCGAGGCGATGCCGTTTCAAGATGGCTTCGTCTCGGTCGAAGACCTGCTTACCACGTATCCTCGCGGCCTTCTGCCCGAAGATGCGGGGTGGGTCGCGCGGCGCGTGATGGCGCAGGCCATCGCAGCGCAGGCGGCGCGCGTCGTCCATACGGCGATCATCCCCGAGCATGTGCTCGTGCACCCGCTGTCGCGGGAGCCGCTGCACTTGGGGTGGGCGCACGCGCTCGACGCAGACGTGTCGGCGCGCGTGACACAGATCGTCGGACGACGACGTGCGTACTATCCGCCGGAGGTCTTCGCGCATGAGCGCGTCGGGACACCCACGGATATCTACATGGCTGGCAAGGTCATCATCGCGCTGTTCGGCGGCGATGTGGAGCGCAATACGCTGCCGCGGTCGCTATCGGAAGAGGTGCGACGGTCAATCCTCGCCTGCACACACGTTTCTCCTTCGTGTCGGCCGCAGACGCCGCGCGAAGCGCTCGATGGATTCACTCGCGCCATCCGAGCCGCATGGGGAAAGACGTACCGGCCGCTTGTGCTGCCGGGGCGAGCGAGCACATATACGCACTGATGGAGGATACGATGGGTGGAGGTTCTTGGGATTCACGCGCATACGACGACGCTGCATCGCAGCGCGCCGCAAGTAATACGCCGGCGTTCGACTACAGCCAGAAGGTGAAAAGCGGGTCCGCGCGCGGCATTCATGCCTCGCTCGACCCGCGGACCGTCGCCGGTGCGGCGAGTCCGCTTGCCGGACAGGTGGTGCGCGAAAGCAGAGACTCGGCAGATCATCCAGAATCGCTGCCGGTCATCGCGCTCTTCGACGTGACCGGTTCGATGGGCCGCATTCCGCAGGTCCTGCAGACCAAGCTCACGTCGCTCATGGATGTGATCGTGGCGAAAGCCGGGATCAAGGACGTGCAGATCCTGGTCGGCGCGATCGGCGATACGCATAGCGACGACTACCCGTTCCAGGTGGGGCAGTTCGAGTCGGACAACCGGTTCGACGAACAGCTGCGCAGTATCATCCTGGAAGGAAACGGGGGTGGCCAGAAGAAGGAGTCATACGCGCTCGCCTATCGCTTCGCCGCCGATCACACGGCGACCGACGCATGGGACAAGCGCGGCAAGAAGGGCTACCTCTTCTCAATGGGCGACGAAGGGCCGTGGCCGACGGTCACGGTCGAGGAGGTCGAGCGTATCTTCGGCGTGAAAGCCGAGGCTGACGAATCGGTCGAGTCGCTCATTGCTCGCGCCCAGGAACGGTGGGAGATATTCCACCTCTTCTCGATGGACGGGGGCTACCCGAACGATCGCGCTATCGCGGAACGCTGGCAGGAACTCTTGGGCGAGCGGTTCGTGAAAGTCGAAGACTCCTCGCTCATCTGCGAGGTCATCGCAGGACTGATCCACATGCTCGAATCGTCGCTCGACGCCGATCGCGTCGTCCACGATATGGGGCTCAAGGGCGCCTCGGGCACGGCCGTTAAGAACGCGCTGGTGCCGGTCGGCAATACGCGTCTCCCGAAGACGGTTGCCCACGGTTCTGTGCCAACACAGCGCACACCGAAGGGCGGCGGCATCGAGAGGATCTGACACACCGGCGGCCGGGCACTCATGCTCGGCCGCCATTCTCATGCCTGCACATAGGAGGAGCACATGACACAGGCACATATCGTCGTCGATCTCGGATTTGGCGATTCAGGCAAAGGCACTATCGTCGACTACTTGGCTCGTACGACGGGCGCGCAGACGGTGGTTCGCTTCAATGGCGGCGCGCAAGCCGCGCACAATGTCGTGACCCCTGATGGGCGGCATCATACGTTTGCGCAGTTTGGCAGCGGCACGTTCGTTCCCGGCGTGCACACGCACCTGTCGCGCTTCATGCTGCTCGATCCGTACGCGCTCGTGCCCGAAGCAGCGCATCTGGCGGCGCTGGGTTGCGGCAACGTGTTCGCACGACTTTCCGTCGATGCGGATGCGCTGGTGGTGACGCCGTACCACAAAGCTGGCAACCGGTTGCGCGAGCATGCTCGCGGGTCGGGGCTTCACGGCAGCTGCGGCATGGGCATCGGCGAGGCGATGGTTGATTCTATCGCTTTCCCGAATACTGCGATCCGTGCGCGCGATCTGCGAGATCCGGCTGTGCTTGCGCAAAAGCTGGCGTTACAGCGTGCGCGCAAGATCGATGAGTTCGGCGCGACACATGCAGACGATGTGCTCGATCCCGTGCTGGCTGCGCAGATGCGATTGTTGGCGGATGCGTCTGCGGTCGACCGGGTGGCGTGCGATCTATGGCGCATTGCGCAGCGGTTTCGAATCGTGCCGGCGTCGTACTTGGCAGTGCTTGCGCGCAGCGGACTCCTCTTCGAGGGTGCGCAGGGCGTGCTCTTGGATGAGTGGTACGGATTTCATCCGTACACGACGTGGAGCACGACGACGTTCGAGAATGCGCTCGCGCTGCTTGCAGAGGCTGGCGTTCGATCGGGCATTCGCAAGATCGGGGTCGTGCGCAGCTATGCGACGCGCCACGGCGCCGGGCCGTTCCCGACACAGGACGCGCTCGTCGGGTCACACACTGCCGAGCCGCACAATGGCACGGGTCGCTGGCAGGGCGCATTCCGCAAGGGATGGTTCGATCTCGTCCTGTTGCGCTACGCGCAGCAGGTGAGCGGCGGTGCTGATGAGATTGCATTGACGCATGTCGATGCGGCCACGACGCTTCCGCTTAAGGTCGCGGTGGCGTATCGGGCACCAGCAGGCGGCATCAATCCGCGTATCGGCATCGTCGCTGACGGCGTCCTGACCAGTCTGCATCAAAAAGCGCTACTGACCGACCTGGCAGCACAGGAACGCCTGACGGCATTCCTGCAGACGGCACGACCGGTATATGCGCATGTCACCGACGCGGCAGACTTGATTCGCCACATCGAACAGTCGACCGCGCCGGTGACACTCCTGTCGCACGGCCCGAAAGCGACGGACAAGCGGTTGCGCTCGCTCCTTTCGATTGCTGCATGACAGAAGGCTCCGGATACGTCCGGAGCCTTTCTCTGTGTGCCGGGAGGGAGAATCGAACTCCCACACCTTTCGATACACGATTTTGAGTCGTGCGCGTCTACCAATTCCGCCATCCCGGCTTGAGGCAGAGTGTACTAGACACGGGGCCACGCGTAAATCCTGTATACGCTGTGCATGCTATAATCGCGGCATATGGTAAATCCCAGTCCCTATCGCAACGACTCCATCTTCTGGGTCGAGGTCGATCGCATCAAGCCAAACCCATTCCAGCCGCGCCGCGTCTTTGACGAGGTTGCGCTCGCCTCGCTTGCAGAGTCGATCCGCCAGTACGGCGTCTTGCAGCCGCTGACCGTCACGCGCAAAGAGATAGAGAAGCCCGGCGAAGGTATCTTTGTCGAGTACGAACTGATCGCGGGCGAGCGGCGCCTGCGCGCCTCGAAGCTCGCGGGTATCCAGCAGGTGCCGGTTGTCATCCGTACCTCAGAAGACAGCGACAAGATGAAGCTTGAGATGGCTATCGTCGAGAATCTTCAGCGCGAAGACCTCAACCCGGTCGATCGCGCCATCGCATTCCAACGGCTGGTGAACGAGTTCGGCCTCAAGCACACCGAGATCGGCGCGCGCGTCGGCAAGAGTCGCGAGTACGTTTCGAACACGCTGCGCATTCTCATGCTGCCCAAGGAGATGCTTGATTCGCTGGCGGCAGGCGAGATCAGCGAGGGTCATACACGACCGCTGTTGATGCTGATTGAGCGGCCGGAGGAGCAGGCAACGCTCTTCAAGGAGATCATCATCCGCCGCATGACCGTGCGTGACGCCGAACAGACGGCGCGTCGCATCGCCGTGGAGCGTTCACGCAAGAACGACCTTACGCCGGAGCTGCTCTTGATCGAACGCGAACTGACCGAGAAGCTTGGCACACGCGTGCGCATCGAAAAGCGCGAGCAGGGCGGCGGCAAGGTGTCGATCGACTTCTTCTCTGCGGACGATCTGGTGCAGCTGCGCGCGATCCTCGCGCAAGCAGAGGCGCAGGCACAGGCCGCTGCGGCGGCTCCGGCTGCGTCCGCTGCAGCGCCGCTTGAAGGAGACATCGCGCCGATCGAAGTGGCGGAGCAGCAGGAAGCGCCGGCCGATGCGCCGCTTGCGGCCGTTGCGAAGCCGGAGGAGCGCGACGACCTCTACTCGATCTCGAGCTTTACGGTCTAATACCATCTCCAATTTACTCTTGTACTGAGCACTGCTTGTTTATAAAATGCGGCCGCATTTTATAAACAAGCAGTGCTCAGCGGTTAGTTGGTGATGGTATAAACTCAAATAGAGGCGCCCCGGCCGAAAAGGCCGGGGCTTTTTGCTGTTCGCATCACCAATGCTTGAATGCGTCGTCAATTCCGAGCGCTTGGCTGGCGTAGATGATCACACCTACGAAGATTGCGGTGATGATAACGGGCAGTGCGTTCCCTTTACGCGGTTCTGGAGTCATGGCGCGTCCTCCCTTAGCTGCCGCCCCTAGTATTACACGATCGCGTTCATGCTGTCACTTCTTGCCGTGCGTCTCGTGGTGGCGCGTCTGGGCCAGCGCATTGCGGATGTGCTTCTTCGCCATAGGTCACACACGCCCGCTCCTGATGCTCATCAACCGGCCCGAAGAGCAGGCGACCTTGTTCAAGGAGATCCTTGTGCGCCGCATGACCGTGCGCGACGCCGAACAGACGGCGCGCCGTATCGCGGTCGAGCGTTCGCGCAAGAACGACCTCACGCCGGAGCTGCTCCTGGCGGGCAACGTCTTCGCTCATTTCGTTGTGAGATGATGGTCGCGCCGCGGTCGGCGCTTTCACGTACATGGTGACGATCGCGCCGACGAGGAGGACAACGACTGTGCCTATCCCGAAAAAGATCGTGCTGCGATTCATATTGCCCATATGACACCTAGTCGCATGTCAGCCACGGCTTCGATGTTCATGCGTGAATTATAGCAGATGGCTTCGGCTTGGCAGTGTCTGGATATGGGCCTGCGGTCAATAACGGCACGACACAGGCGGCGATGATTTCACCTCGGAGCAAACCGTGTCATGCGCACGGCCTTGAGTGATCCGTCCGGCTGATCTATGCCAAACACTTGTACGGTGTCGCCCTTCTTCAGGTCAGAAAACCGCAGCACTGTCTCCTGATAACGCGATGGCGCGATGAGGGTGGCGAGCGCATCGCGGTTTTTTTGCGGATCAGCAGCCAGTTCGTAACTGCTCTTCCGAAACGCCTCCATTTCCATGTCCTGGGTCTTTTGGTCTTTCAAAGCCCCTTCGCTCACAATCGTCGTGGCGGCATCCGCTATCACCTTTTGCGGCTCAGGAGCCGGTTGTGATTGTACGGCGGGAGCTGCCACAAGAAACATATTCGTGCCGATTTCGATGATTTCCCCGTATATCGGCCGCAGACTATTGGACGGCAAGCTGGTACTTGGAGATGCGGGTCCTGTATCTGATGCATTTGGAGCAACATCTGCAGCCAGCGCCGTTTTCCCTGCAAGCGCATGGCGCAGGCTGGCGATCTGATAGAACAAGACTCCTTCACCACATACGAGGATTGTGATGATCGTGATAATAATTGTTTTTTGAGACATACACTCTGTTTAATTTATCCATTGGCACAAGAGGGCAATGTTCATGGTATAGCCATTTATAAAATAGAATCCGGCAGACAAAGACCCCCATGGACACAAGGGTGCAGTTCCATATCCGTACATCCAAAACTGTCCGCCGTCTTTTCGCGCCGCCGAACTCATCCACATACCGCGCGAGCCGACGTAGACGTCTCCACTGAAATAACCGTTCCCGTTGCTGTAGATGCCATAGCTGCCATTCCCCAGCAGCGCATAGTAGCCGCTTGCATTTTGGAATTGCGAGTAGCCGCTCGCATTCGTGCCGACGAGGATGCCGTAGCCGGGTGCCGACGAAGGCGGCCAGTTGACGACTTCCGCCCAGCTACTTGATCCGCCGACGATGGTGAGTGGGTAGCCAGGGCTTGCTGTCCCGATGCCCACATTGCCGCCGTTGTAATAGATGGACGTGCCACTCGTCGTCCATTGTCCTGCACCCGCGAGCGCCGCGACGGTCGCTTGCAGTGATGCCCACGACCCGCCGGAGTTCTTGAACTCAAGCAGTCCGTTGGTGTCGCGGATGCCGTAGCCGCCCGATCCCGCCGTTGCGCCGAAATTGAGGTAGCTGCTTCCTTGCAACAGCGTGTTACCGAATACGGCCAGCCCGTTGACTCCGAGGTTGCCTCCTTTGATCTGGTCGACCGGGCCGACGTTAATAGGAGCGGCGACATTGGCGGCTGGTGGGGGCGAGGACGGGCCTGTCCAGGCCATGACGAGCGCCGTAACGAACACATTGCCGATGATTACGCTAGCAAGAATTATGGAAAGCCCTCGAACGAATGACCATACTCCGTGTGGTTGTCGCTGGTTCATACATTGCTACTGTTCCTGAAATACCGGGATAATATTCACGACCGCAGTACGGTCGCCCCACATCGCACCCTTGTACGGCGTGCAGTGGAGCGTGTAGGTGGTGCGAGCGATGAGGGGACTTGAAACCTCGCTGCCTTTGATGAGATCCCAGCGGTCGCCATTGGTGCCGGTGACGGTGCAGGCGATTACATTGAGAACTTCCCAAGAGACTGTGGCGGTGGCGTTCTTGCGCACCAAGGACGGCGAGACCTTCCAAGTGACGATTTGCGGCGCGGGCGGCGGGTTGCAGGCAGCGTTTGCGCAGCCCCACTCGCATTCTTCAAAGAGAGAGAGCTCGCACTGGAGATTCTTGTGATAGACGTTGCCGTCGGCGCCACATTCGAGACCGGGGATACAAAGCCCGGCCTGGCACTGGTTATGGTACCAGACGGTGCCGATGGGGCAAATGCACATGCTGCCGTTCCATGATTGGCCGGCGGGGCATGATGTGTTCGGGACGCACGCGTTTGTCGCGCCGTCGAAATGTGTCCCGACAACGCAGACGGAACCGAGGACACACTGATTGGTCACCGTGTCGAGGTGGAAGCCGACGGTGCAGACCGTTTCCGGCACGCACACACCCGATTCGTTGAGCGTCTTCCCCGCCGGACAGATGGGGCATGCATCGGTCACGCAGCGTCCTCCATCCAGACGAAAGCCTGCCGCGCAGACGGTCAACGTCTGGCCGCTGCTCGTCCAGGTAAAGCGAGCCGCCCCGGCCGCGCCACTGCCGCCCGTGCAGCAGGCTACTGGGCCAGCACCTATACCGCCTCCGCCACCGGCGTCACCCGCCCCGCCGCCTCCGCCGCCCGGCCACGAGCCTCCGGAACCATCGGCCGCCCCTCCTGCACCGCCGTTGGCGCCGGCACCTCCTGTGCCGCCGGAGCCGGAGCCGCCGGTCAAGTTTGTGGAGCCGCCGTACCCCTGCCCACCCGCGCCGCCAGAAGCGGGCACATAGGTCCCATATACCGGGTGTCTTGCATTGGTGCCGCCAGCGCCGCCTGTCGCCTTCAAACTACTGAATGATGATGCCTCGCCCTCGGCGCCAACACTGATATTACGAAGGCCTGGTACTCCCCAGTCGACGCTGGCACCGCCGCTGGCACCGCCGCCCGCGCCCCAGACTTCGACGGTGAGTGTTTCGTATGCCGGCACCGTGAATGAATGATTGCCTGGCGCGGAAAATGTTTGGGAGCCAGCGAAAGCAGCTGCAGGAGTTATAATTAAGAGAAACGCTGTGACGAGCGAGGCGACGCGAGCAACAGACTGGCCTCCCATATAGCCGCATTATCGCACACGACGCGCGGCATTGGTGCTCCTCCTCACAATCGACGCGCCGCCGTGGTGCGTCGAAGAGAGGGGAGGAGCCTTCGTCCATTGTACTCTAGGAGGGCCGTTATGCGCCGAGTAAAACAGATAGAAGGGGGCTGTAGAGCCAATCGAGAACATTCACCTCCCATGTTGGTGAAGATCCCGGAGTGTCGTAGGCGAAGCCAAGAAAGAAGATGACAAATGGTGAAAGCAGCAACCAAAATAATCCTAAGATCGCGAGAGATACGAGAACTCGACCCACAAATCTCATATTGGAATTGTAGTCTACATCTCCTTACTGCACAACTTGCTCCACCGATCAGAACAGCTTGCCGGCGCGATAGAGGAGCGAACCAACCCACAAGATGAGCGCGAGATAGTAGAGCGCCCAGCCCTCGGCCGGGGGAAACCAACGCGAGAGCGTGCGGAAGTTGTGCACGTTCCACTCGCTCCCAAATCGCACCATTACGTTGGCGCTGATGGCGTCGACGAGAAGAATGTAGAAGATGATCGCTTCGACGTTAATGTCTCAATCCTTCTGGTTTGCGATACGCCGGGGCGCTCATGCTACAGCGCTTTGTGGTTGCGATGAGACAGGAAATCTTCAAGCGATGACAAGCTGAGCCGCGAGGGCGACGGTGGCGGCTGACTCATGCATCGCTACTTTTCCTGGAAAACCGGCACGATGTTCACTACTGTAGTCTGGTCGACCCACGAGGCGCCTTTGTATGGGGTGCAGTGAAGCGTGTAGGTAGTGCGAGCGATAAGGGGGCTTGAGACCTCGCTGCCCTTGATGAGGCTCCAACGGTCGCCATTGGTGCCCGAGACGGTGCAGCCGAGCACGTTGATCACGTTCCAGAAGACGCCGGTCGTTGCATTCTTTCGCACCAGAGTGGGAGAGACCTTCCAGGTGATAATCCTCGGCTGCGGCGGCGGGTTGCAGACGGCGTTGGTGCAGCCCCATTCGCATTCTTCGTAGAGCGAGAGGTTGCACTGGAGGTCCTTGCGATACACGTTGCCGTCCTGACCACACTCGAAGCCGGGGACGCACAAGCCGATCTGGCATTGATTCTGATACCAGACAGTACCGGCAGGGCACGCGCAGGTGGTGCCATTCCACACCTGGCCTGCCGGGCAGTTGTCGGCAACACACGCTGTACCGCTCCAGTGCTGGCCTGACGGGCACGAGGTGTTCGGAACGCAGGCGCCGGCTGTCGCGTCCCAGTGCTCGCCTGCCGGGCAGTTGTTCGGTACACAGGCCCCCGCGGCGACGTCCCAGTGCTCGCCTGCCGGGCAGTTGACGGCAACGCACTCTGTGCCATTCCAGTGCTGGCCGACGGGGCACTGACTGTCATCGACACACATGTTATGCGCTGCATCCCAGTGCTGACCAGGGAGGCACTGCTGTGCATCTGCAACACACTGATTGATCATCGGATCCCAATGACTGCCGGGAGCGCAGTTGACGGTGAGGATGGCGGGGCAGGCGGCTGTAGTGGGAGCAACCACATCAGTACCTCCGACACTTGTGGTTGATGGCGGTGCTGTCCAAGTGACCCTGACCAAACCGGGCTTACCGTAATGATTGGCCAGGTGAGAAACTGCCATTATGCCATCATGTCCCGCGACGACGGGTATCATCGAACCGACAGTAAGTTCTCCTGGTGCATAGGTTTTCTTCGAATATCCCCCTGCTCCGCCACCCGCTCCGGAGTTGTGCATCCCTGTGTCCAGGTAATCATTACCTCCCCCATCGCCATAGCGATACAAACCTGTATAGCTCGGCGGATTTCCTGCAGTCTTTCCACCCAGACCATCACCTCCAGGCGGAGCTTGATGCCCTGATTCTCCTGTCGTATTCACGTCTCCCCCTGATGCCGTACCGCCTGCTCCACCCATCGCGTTTGTAAAATCAGCAAAAGAAAACTGAGAAGCCGCGATGGTCGGAGCATGCTGGCCGCCATTGGCAAAGACCTCATTGTTCCACGATGATTGACCGCCGTTGGAGTGTGCTATGTCACAAGCCCCAGGTTGAACAGGTTCTTGAAATTCAACGCAATAGGTGCCGTTTGGATCGAACAAATACGCGCTACTCATACCACCACCGCCCCATACTTCGACTGTAAGCGATCCGTACGGTGGCACCGTGAACGTCGATGCGCCACTGCCCCACGGCGTACCAGGGAACAACTGTGAGCCACCCGTCCCCGTCGTGGTCACACTCGCGGTCGTCTTGGAGCACTGAGCCAAGTCGTCGCTGAGCGTGTAGTCCTCGGGACAGCTGTAGACGGTGCCCGAATAATCGGTCGTCTGCATCGGTGCGACCGTCGCTGCACCGGTGCTACCGACGTAGCCGATGGATTTGACATAAAATGCATCGGCACCGGTCGATGACCAGTGGAACTGAGTGCTCTCGCCCTGCGTAATCGGGTTCTTGTCGAATGTGATAGAACACGAAAGCGCAGCGAAAGCTGCTGTTGGGGTTATGAGTAAGAGAAACGATACGACGAGCGAAGCGATTCGAGCGGCAGAGTGGCCCTGCATATAGTCGCATTATTGCATATGGACGCATGTTCGCTGGGGCGACGTACTGCCGGTGTGGATAGGGGATCGGGATGCAGGGGCGTGTTGGCGTGAAAGGCGAGGCATTTGTCGGCTTCCTCGCACTCCAGTGCGATGAGACAGGAAATCTTCAAGCGAAGTTAAGCTGATGAGCCACTGCCCAGCAAAGCGGCGGGCTTTCAATTTGCCTTGGCGGCATAGCCGGCTGATGTATTCACTGCTAACGCCGATCGCAGTAGCAGCGACGGCCGTAAAAAACGTACCGTTCCCCGTCAATCTGTATTTCGGTCATGGCAAGTAAGGCCGTGTCCGGCTACCAGCCGCATCCGCCGGATGTGTAAACAGCCCATGACCAGATGCCCGCCCCATCGACCAGGCATGCATTGCTCCCGCTATCGCGTGCCGGGTCGATGAGGGTCTTTGCGCTCTGGTAGTTTAGCGTGGGGCAGTTGTGATCGAGGAGTTTATAATCGGTGCCGTTTGAGATGTACAGATAGCAGCATGTGTTGCCTGCAGTGTTCATTTCTGGGTCGGCAGGGAATGAGGGCAAGTACTGTGGAACGAGGCCAGGTATGACGTTCGAGGCGGTGTGCCCGCCCCATGCCGCGCACTGACTTCGCCAAGCCCATCCTGGGTTCGGGTACGACCCATTGTCGGTTGCATACAGTTCCAGTGCATTCTGTATCTGCCTGAGGTCCGCAGCGCGGCGAGCGTCCTTGGCCTTCGCACGCGCGCTGGTGAGAGAGGCCAGCACGACTGACGCAAGCATACCGATAATAGCGACAACAACCAACAGCTCAATGAGGGTGAAGCCTCGCCTGCGCGCCGACGAATCTTTTCGTTGTGAAAGAAAAAGCATACCCTTTCTTATCGTGGCGGATTACGCATTCGTTCAAGATCGGCCTGCATTTCCAAGCGCGTCGCCGCCGACCATGCGTTCTGCGCAGGATTCAGGAAATGCCACGTAAGCCAACTGACAAGCGCGACAACTATGCCGACTCCGCCCAGGATGTACTGGGCTGTCCTCTGATCGGATGCGAGGCCGTAGCGTATGACGAGACCCGGCAGGCTCCGTTGCTGCGGCGTGCTTTGGGATTCCAGCTTCGAAAGCCATTCCTCTGGTGTGTTGTACGACCCCATATGAATTCCATTATATGATAGTTGTAACAACGTGCATATATCTCTATCTCGACAATGCTACAGCGCGATCTGATCCTGTACCGCGGCGTTGTCGTTCTCCGGCGCTGCGTTGAATGGGTTGTCGTTCACTGGCGGCTCCGGCAACTGCACGGCCGGGGAGACGATGACGGTGCGCATGGCGTGGCCGGTGAGACCGGTCGTCGGCGAAGTGACGGTATAGAGGATCGTGTGTTCGCCCAGGGCGCTGGTGTCGATCGAGACGGCAGTCGTGGTCGCGCCGTCGAGCAGGATGACGATCCCCAGATTGACATCACTTTCCGGTGCGACAATGCGTGCGCCAAGGTCGTTGTATGTGTCGCCGACTTGGATCGTGCTCGATGCGTTGCCGTTCAATTCAAGTATGGGCGCGATTGTGGCGGAGATAGTGATGGGAGCGGATGCGCCGCTCGCTGTGCTCGCGGCGCCAGCTAATACCGCATTGAGTTGCGAACGGGTGTAGCACGTCGTGCCACTATCGTCGGTGAGGCATATCTCGCGTGCAAACAGCTTGCCGATGCCGTTTGAAGTATTCCCGAGCCACGCGATGAGCGTGTGCTTGAACGTGTCCGCCAAGTTCGCGATGTCCTGTACCGCTTTCACGATGAGCGGCGTGATGCGGCCGTAATCCA
>Ga0194120_10007374_pt1 | contig 15079 bp, 9 predicted proteins | sample TA2MahCa65mmetaG_FD_148642 | JGI IMG/M metagenome (GOLD analysis project Ga0194120, IMG submission 148642) | Freshwater microbial communities from Lake Tanganyika, Tanzania - TA2015019 Mahale Deep Cast 65m | ecosystem: Environmental > Aquatic > Freshwater > Lake | place: Tanzania: Lake... | reverse complement strand
TTCTCGACGGCGATCTCAAACCCGGGGTGCTGTTGGCGGAGTCGGCAGTCGCGGTGGATCTGGGCGTGAGCCGGGTGCCGGTCCGCGAGGCGCTGTTCACTCTGGAGAGCGAGGGCCTGGTGGAGTTCAGCGGGACCGGGCGCGCCTATGTGAAGGATCTTTCACCGCATGATTTTAAGGAGTTGTCTGTCCTGCGGCTGACGCTGGAGCCGGTGGCGGCGCGGTTGGCGGCGGTGGCTTTGCGGGAGGATGCTTCCGCCTTGGAAAAGAACATCGACGCCACAAAACGGGCGTCTTCCCTGATCAAGGTGACGCATTTGGACCTCGATTTTCACGAGATCATTTTGGAGGCAGCAGGCAATGCCCGGCTGCTGAGGATTTGGCGGTCGTTGCGCAGCGAACTGGAGCTTTGGCTCGGGCGGCTGCATCGCTCGAAGCAGATTCAGACTCACGGCACGCGTGAGGAGACGGCCGCTTCGCATTGTGAGCTGCTGGAGTGCTTCCGCACGCAGTCGCCGGACGTTTGCGAACGCAAGGTGCGAGAGCACATTCTGGGATGGCGTGAGTGGCTGCCGATGGAGTTTCCGGAAAACGTGTGATCTCATGAGTGTCACTGATTTCTGCTCACCCCTTTTGAAGCCCATCCGATGATTCGATTCCTTACTCCGGCGCTCTTCGCCTTTTTCGCGCTCGTTGCGGGTGCGGCCGAGAGAGCGGGTGGGCTTGCGTCCGCGTATGTGGAGCGGGTTCAGCCGTTGGTGGTGAAGACTTGCGGCAAGTGCCACGGGAAGGAGCCGAAGGACAATGAACTCGACCTCACGAGCTTCCGAACTGCGGAGGCGCTTCTCGCCAAGCCGGCGGTGCTCGCCGAGGTCTTCGAGCGATTGAGCCAGCAAGACATGCCGCCGAAGAAGGCTCCGCAGCCGAGCGAGGTCGAGCGGGAGATCTTGTTTGGCTGGTTTAATTCGGCGCTGGAGGTGACGGCGGCGGCGCGGGCGGGTGATCCCGGGCCGGTGGTGCTGCGCCGACTGACTCATGCCGCTTATGACAACGCGGTGCGCGATCTCACCGGCATCGACATGCGTCCGACCATCGCGGGTGAGTTCGCTCCGGACAGCGTCGGTGGCGAGGGCTTTGCCAATGTCGGCGAGGCGATGCCGATGAATCCCGGCTTGGTCGAGCGCTATCATCAGGCCGCGCGTTACGTCGCGGCGCGGGCGGTGCTGCTGCCCACGGGCTTCCGCTTCTCGAAGTCAGCGGATCGTCCGGACTGGACAGCCGAGGCGGAGAAGGCCCTCCGCGCCTTCCATTCCCGCTATGCAGGACCCAACGGCGAGCCGCCGCTCGAGGCGCATCTCGGGGCGACCCTGAAGCACCGCGAGAGGCTCATGCGAGGCGGTCCCGCCGGGAACGCGGCGGTGGCGGAGGAGGAAAAGCTGAACGCGACCTATCTCGCGGCGCTCTGGGCGGGACTCAGCGGCAAGACGAGCGCGCTGCCTTCAGCGGAACTCGATGCTTTGACGAAACAGTGGCAGGAGCAAACGGCCCGGGCTGAAGCCGAGAAGCAGCGGCGGAAGGCGGCCTTCCAATCGGCCAAACAAAAGATCGACTCCCGTTGGGCTCCGTCGAAACGCGTCCTCGGTGAGTCGAAGGTGGCGGACGGCGGCTCGGTTCCCTTTGAAAAAAAGGCCACCGTCCAACCCGGCGAACTGCTGCTCTTGACCGTGCTGCCGAACCAAAGCCACGGGGCCGACAGCACGCTCGTTGAATGGACGATCCGCGAAACCACCGGAGAGCAGCGAACCTGGAGCGTCTCCGATGTGGTTCCGAATCTGCTCAAAGGAAACCCCTGGCCGGACAAGCACGAAGCCCGCTGGAGCTTTTTGGAAACGACATCCACACCGGCCTTCCTCACGGATCGGCGCGACGGCATCGCCGGGCGGGCCGAACTGAAATCGTGGAGCTTCGGCTCGGAGCCCTCCATCTTCGTGAACTTGGCTGCGGAACCCGTCAAAGTGTGGACGACATTGCCCGCGCGATCGGTCTTCGTGCATCCGGGACCAAAGCGGCCCGTGGCGATTGCCTGGACGAGTCCCATCTCTGGTGAGCTGTTGATCACGGGTCGTGTTGCTGATGCGCATCCCGGCGGCGATGGCGTGTCTTTCGAGTTGTCGCATCTCGCAGGTGCGGAGTTGGGGCAGGCACTGGCGGATCTGTCCAGCCCACCTTCCGATTTTCCCAGCGCCACGCTCCCTCCCGACGTGATCGCCTACGTGCGCGAAAAATGGCGCACAGCCACCGATGCGGCTCAGGTGCTCGCAGCGATCAAAGCGATGCAGGACAAGTTGTTCTACAGCCGCTATCGCACGCACAACGTCATTGCGGTCGGCAATGGATTCCCTGCGTGGGAAGACACGATGCGCGTGGTCGCTCGTGAGCGCGCCGAGAGTGTGGCGCGCGAGCCGATCTTCCGGCTGGTCGCGCGGCAGGTGGCCCCGGCGGCGCCCGGCACCTTCGTGGTGTGGGACAGACTGCGACTCGAGGGTGGCGCTGCGCCCGTGATGTTGCTCTCGGAGCACCCCGAGTTGCGTGCAGCCATCGAAGCGGCGTGCGGCCTCCAGTTTGGCAAACATCCGCAGGGCCGGCCCGTGCCAGCAGCCGCACTGGTCACGGAGGCGGGGTCCGAGGTGCGCATCGATTTGAAAAAACTGCCGGAGCCGCTGATAAAGCTGCTCGCCTTGCCGCGTTTCCTGCGCGCCGACGTGAGCCTCGATGCCGGCAGCCCGGAATCGGCCACGGTTCAGGCCCTGCTGCTGGCGGAGCCCGACCCCAAGGATCGAAAGGAACGGAACCGAACGGTCTGGCGCTCCGGCGATCCGCTCATCGCGGATGAACCCGAGCCGCGGGTCGCGCAGGTCGCGCATCCGCGCGTCGCCGCCGAGCGGGCGCGGCCGGCCGCGGAGTTTCGAGCGCTCTTTCCCCGGGCGGTGCTTTTCGAGCCGATCATCCCCCGCGATGCGCAGGGCAGCCTCTTCATGTTCCATCGCGAGGACGAGCCGCTGCGCCGGCTCATGCTCGACGAGGAGGGAAAAGCGGAACTGGAACGCCTGTGGAGCGAGCTGCATTTCCTGCGCGAGGACGCGACAGCCCATGCGCTGATGTATGAGGAGCTGCTGAAGTTCTACGCCAATCCGAATGGCGAGCCGCGAATGGATTTCTTTTTCAATCCGGTCATCGGCGAGCGGGTGAAGCGGGAAGAGGCGGAGCTTCTCGCCCGGCAGGTTGCCTCCGAGCCGCGGCACCTCGACTCGCTGCTCGCTTTCGCCGCACGCGCGTGGCGTCGCTCGCTCGATGACGGCGAACGGGAAACCATCGTCGCTTCTTATCGCGCGGATCGGGCCGAGGGTATCAAGCACGATCCTGCTCTCCGCGCCGCGCTGGCCCGCGTGCTCTCGTCACCGTGGTTCCTTTACCGCGTCGAGCAGCCGGCGAGCGGACCGCGCTGGCAGCCGGTGTCAGGCGATGAACTGGCGACGCGGCTGAGTTTCCTGCTCTGGGACTCGATTCCCGACGACAAGTTGCGCGCGGCGGCCCCGCGTCTCCACGAGCCCGCGGTGATGGAAGCGCAGGTGCGTCGCATGCTGAAGGACCAACGCGTGCGCGGCATGGCCGGGGAGTTCGGCGCGCGCTGGCTTGGGGTGCGGGATTTCGTCGCCAATCATGGGCGCAGCTTGAAGGATTTCCCGGAGTTCACGCCCGCCGTGCGGGACGCGCTGGCCGAGGAGCCGGTGCGTTGGTTTGAGGATCTGCTCGTGAACGACCGCGCCGTGAACGACGTGATCGCAACCGATGCAGTGATGGTCAACGAAGTCCTCGCCAGGCACTACGGCATCCCGGGCGTGAAGGGCGCGGAGTGGCGACGCGTGGAAAAGGTCGCCGCCCTCGGCCGCGGTGGAGTGCTCGGACTCGGCGCCGTCCTCGCGAAGCAATCGGCCGCCGCGCGCACCAGCCCCATCAAGCGCGGCGCCTGGCTGGCCCACCTGCTCGGCGACCGGCTCCCGAAGCCTCCACCGAATGTCCCACCATTGCCCGATGCGGTGCCCGCCGGCCTGAGCGTGCGGGAACTCACCGAGCGTCATCGCAAGGACGAAAACTGCGCCGCCTGCCACGTCCGCATCGATCCGTATGGCATGCCGCTCGAGCAGTTCGACGCCATCGGCCGCCTGCGTCCCGCGAGCGCGATGAAGCCCGACGAGAGCCGCGCAACGCTGCGCGACGGCACCGAGATCAACGACTTCGCCGGCATCCGAAACTACGTCGCCGGCCCCCGTCGCGAAGACCTTCTGCGCACCCTCGCCCGTAAGCTCACTGGATACGCCCTAAGCCGCCCCGTGCTGCCATCGGACCGCTCGCTCGTCGATGAAGTGAGCAAGACCATGATCGCCGGCGGACGCTGGTCGGATGCGTTGCTTGTCATCGTTCGCAGTGAACAGTTCCGCTCCATCCGGAGCGGAGCGGAAACAATGAGGCAATGAGGTCTATCCCTCGATTTGTTAACCAAGAACCAAGAACCAAGGACCAAGAACTTTTATGAACATCCAACGCAACGAATGGCTCATCAGCCGCCGTCACGCGCTTCGCGGCATCGGCTCGATCCTCGCCCTTCCGCTGCTCGATTGCATGCGCCCCGCCCGGGTTGCGGCTGCGAGCACCGCGCATCTGCCGCCGACGCGCACGCTCGTGACCTTCACCGGCATGGGTTTCCACTCGAATCATTGGTGGGCCAAAGGCGAGGGCTCCGGGATGGAACTCGGGCCTTGTCTGAAACCGCTGGAGTCCTGGAAGGAGCGCATGGTCTTCCTCCGCGGCCTCTGGCACGAGCAGGCGAACAACGGCGTCATCCACTGCATGCAGACGGGGAACATGCTCAGCGGCGCGGCCATGGCAAAGAACGAGGTCCACACGGGCGTGAGCTTCGACCAGGTGATGGCAAGGCAGATCGGCGACCGCACCCGCGTGCCTTCGTTGGTGCTCGGCACCGAGGATGCAGTGCCCGGTTTGCAGGACGGGCATCCCTTGCTCTACGGCTCGCATATTTCATGGAGTTCGCCCGTGTCGCCGACCTGGACCGAGACGCGGCCAGCGCTCGCCTTCGACCAGCTTTTCCGCACCGAGCGCGGGCGTGACGACCGACGCGTCGTGGATGCCGTGCTCGACGACGCGAAGGCGCTGCGGCGGAAACTTGGCAGTGCGGACCGCCAGCGGTTCGAAGAATACCTCGGCTCCGTCAATGAGATCGAGGGCCGCATCAAGCGGGCCGGAAAAGAACGCCAGCCCGGCGAATGGAAGCCGACCCTCAGCACCCCCGATCGTCCGCGCCCGGCGGACGGCATTCCCGCCGACTTGCCGGAATATTGGAAGCTCATGAATGACGTCCTGTTGCTCGCCTTCCGCACCGACTCCACGCGGATCGCGACGATGAAATACTGCAACGACGCATCGAACATCGTGTATTCGCACCTGGGCATCCGCGATCACCACCACTACCTTGCCCACGCCCAGCCCGAGTCGCTGATCACGCTCAACCAGTTCTTCACGTCGCAGTTGGCCTACCTCTGCCAGCGCATGAATGAGATCAAGGAAGGCGACAGCACGCTGCTCGACAACACCGCGATCATGCACTGCTCGAGCATGCTGCACGGCAACCACGACTCGAAGCAATTGCCCGTACTCCTGCTCGGCGGCGCGGGTGGCAATCTCCGCGGCGGTCGCGTGCTCGACTACCTCGACAAACCGAACCGCCGCATGTGCAGCCTCTTCCTCCGCCTCATGGACTGGGGCGGCCTCAGGCTCGATAGCTTCAACGATTCGACCGAGCGGCTGCCAGGCTTAGTTTAACCTGCAACGATCCTTCCTCCGAAAATATGATTTTATCGAGTGAACAGGATGGACGCGCGGCCGAAGACCTTCAGCGATGCGAAATCGCCGCTCGAAGAAGTCTAATTCCCCACCCTGGACACGCCCATGCCAACCATCGCCATCACCGACTACACGTTCCCCGACCTCAGCCTGGAGGAAGCTGTGCTTCGTCCGGCGGGTGTTGAGATCGTCTCCTGCAAGGAAAAGCGTTCGCCCGCGGAACTTGCCGAACTCGTGCGGGATGCGGACGCGGTGATCGCGCAGTTCGCGCCGGTGAATGCCGAGGTCGTCAATGCGATGACGAAGGCCAGGGCCATCGTGCGCTACGGCATCGGCTACGACAATGTGGACATCGCCGTCGCGCGCGAGCGGGGCATCCCGGTGTGCAACATCCCCGACTACTGCGTGGATGAAGTCGCGGATCACGCGCTCGCCTTCATGCTCGCGATCACGCGGCAGGTGGTGCCGAACGCGCTGCATGTGCGCGAGGGGAAATGGGGCCTCGCCACGCCGCTCACGGCGATGCAGGCGCTGAAATACCTCACGGTCGGCATCGTCGGCTTCGGGCGCATCGGACGCGAGGTGGTGAGGCGCCTGCTCGCGTTCAAGGCGCGCGTGCTCGTGTTTGATCCGGTGGTGGACGCCGCGCAGATCGTCGCCGCAGGAGCACAGGCGGCATCGTCGTTCGATGAACTGCTCGCGCAGAGCGATATCGTTTCTCCGCATTGTCCGTCGCTGCCTGCGACGAAGCAGATGTTCAACGCCGCGGCCTTCGCGAAGATGAAGCGCGGATCGGTCTTCATCAATGTGGGCCGCGGTGATCTCGCCGACAGCGCGGCGGTCACGGCAGCACTGCAATCCGGCCAGCTCGCCGCGGCGGCGCTCGATGTGTTCGATCCCGAGCCGATTCCCGCCGATCATCCGATCCGTTCGATGCCAAATGTCATCCTCGCCTCGCACATCGCCTCGGCGAGCCCGACCGCCGTGCGCACGCTGCGCGAAACGGTGGCGCGTCTCGCGCTCAAGGCCGTGCGCGGCGAGCCGCTGCCGAACGTGGTCAATGGCGTGGTTTGACGATTCACCCGCGATGTCCGATTTCACCTCCAGCTTTGTCTCCGACGCGTCTGATGTCGTGCTCATCGGCAGCGGGATCATGTCGGCGAACCTGGGCGCGATGCTCAAGCGGCTCGATCCGCGGCTGAGCATTCAGATGATCGAGATCAACGGTGAACTCGGGCGCGAGGCCTCTGACGGCTGGAACAATGCGGGCACGGGCCACGCGGCGCTTTGCGAGCTGAGCTACACGCCGGAGCGCGACAGCTCGGGGAAAGTTCCCATCGGCAGGGCGCTGCACATTTTCGAGCAGTTCGAGCACTCGAAACAGTTTTGGGGATACGCGGCCACGAGCGGCATGGCGGGCGAACCGGCGGAGTTCATTCAGGCGATGCCGCACCTGACTTTCGTGCAGGGCGCGGCGGACGTGGACTTCCTGCGGGCGCGTCATGCGGCGATGAAGGGGCATCATTTCTTCCGCGACATCACGCTGACCACTGATCCCGCAGTGATCGAAAAATGGACGCCGCTCGTGATGGAAGGCCGCGCTGCCGCGCCCGTCGCGGCCACCACGGCCATGGGCACGGAGGTGAACTTCGGCCTGCTGGCTCGGAAACTGTGCGCGTGGCTCGCGCAGCAAGACCACTGCGGTGTCGCGACCGGATGGAAGGTGACGCGACTTCAGCGCGGTGCGGGCGAGTGGCGCCTCACCATGAAATGCAAGGCCACGGGCGAAACACGCACACAGCGTGCGAAGTTCGTCTTCGTCGGCGCGGGCGGCGGCAGTCTGCCATTGCTGCAATCAACAGGCCTTCCCGAAATCGCGGGGCTGGGCGCGTTTCCGGTCGGAGGCCAGTGGCTGGTTTGCGAGAACCCATCCGTCGCAACACGACACAACGCGAAGGTGTATGGCGTCGCCGATCCGGCGGCTCCGCATGTGGGCACGCCGCATCTCGATCAGCGGCGGCTCAATGGGCAGTGCCAGCTCCTTTTCGGCCCCTACGCGGCGTGGACCACGCGTTTCCTGAAGCACACCGGTCGCTGGAGCGATCTGCCGCGATCCATTCGCGCAAACAATCTCATCACCCTGCTGCGTGCCGGCGTGCACAACCACGCGCTGGTGCGTTATCTGCTGACACAGGGCCTGCAAAGCATGGAGCAGCGCATGAAAACGGTGCGCCACTACTATCCGAATGCGCGCACCGGGGACTGGCGGCTCGTGCAGGCGGGCATCCGGGTGCAGACCATCAAGAAGCCGGATCGCGGCGCGGTGTATTTCGGCACGGAGGTGTTTTCATCGGCGGATCGCTCGCTCGCCGCGCTGCTCGGTGCCTCGCCCGGCGCCTCGGTCTCGGTGAACATTGCGCTCGAGGTCATCAAGACCTGCCTGCCGCATCTGCTCGCCAGCGCGGACGGACGCGCGAGCATGAAGCAGATGATCCCGACTTTCGATGAGGATCTGAAACAACCGGGCAACGCCGCCCTGTTCGAGAAGACGACCCGCGTGGCCGGAGAGCGGCTGCAACTCACCTCACTTCCACATTCCTGACATGCGCTACCTCGGCATCGATATCGGCTCCAGCTACATCAAGGGCGCAGTCCTTGATGCCGATGCCTTGCGGCTCTCACACATCGAACGCGAGGCCGCGCCGCCGTTCGTGAGCGGACTGGATCACAGGTTTCGCGAGATCGAACCGGAACCTCTCGTGCAAACCGTGCGCGCCGTGCTGGAGCGCTTGCACGATCACTGCCCGGATGCGGCGGGTGTGCTCATGAGCAGCCAGCTTCACGGCATGGTGCTGTGCGATGACAAAGGACGCGCGCTGACCCGCTTCATCGCCTGGCAGGATCAGCGCGCGCTGATGCCCGCGCCGGGCGGGGAGGAGAGCTGCTTCGATGTCATCGAAAGGCTCATCACACCCGGGGAGCGCCAGCAACTCGGCAACGAACGCGTGCCCGGCCTGCCGCTGAACTTTCTCTTCTGGCTCGCCAAATACCATGCCTTGCCAGCGACGGACGCGCTGCCTGCGGTGCTGCCCTATTTTGTCGCCGCGAGCCTATGCGGCGGCGCTCCGGTCTCTGATGTGACGCACGCCTACGGACACGGCGCGCTGCACATCGGGAAGCTCGACTGGCATCATGATGTGATTGCCAAACTCGGCCTCGATGCACTGCGCTGGCCGCGAATCGTTCCGCAGGGCGCGGTGATCGGCGAATGGTCGCATCGCGGTCGCTCGCTGCCCGTTTTCGCGCCGGTGGGTGACTATCATGTTTCGCAGGTCGGCGCGTTGCTCGAAGCGGATGAGTTGTCCGTGAATGTCTCCACCGGTTCGGCGGTGATCCGCATCGCCGACGGCTGCGAGACCGGTGATTTCCAGACGCGGCCCTGGTTTGACGGACGCTATCTGAATACGATCACCCATCTGCCCGCAGGCCGTGCCTTGAACGCGATGGTGCATCTGCTGACTGAACTCGCCACCGCGCAGGGCGTGACGCTGGGCGATCCGTGGGACTACATCCACGCTGGGGCGTCGCGAGCCGATGGCGCAGGCTTGCAGGTGAATCCCGCCTTCTATCCCGGCAACGCAGGAGACCACGGGGCGGTGCTGAATTTGCGCGAGGACAACATGACCGTCGGCCATCTCTTCCACGCGCTCTTCGCGGGCATGGCGGAGAACTACGCGAAGTGCGCCGCGCGCATCGCCCCAGGTCGCGACTGGAGCCGGTTGGTCTTCTCCGGCGGTGTGGCGCTGAAAAACGCTGTGCTGCGTCAACTCATCTGCGCACGCCTTGGCGATGCCCACCGGCTCGCGCCTTCGGACGAGGACACGCTCTTCGGTCTGCTCGTGCTGTCGCTCGCGTTCACCGGACGCGCGGCATCCGTGCGCGAAGCCATCGCGTTGGTGCGCGATAACCATCAACCCCAAGACTGAAATGGCCCGATTCACAAGACTGGAAGTTCTGAACAGGATTCTCGACGAGGGACTCATGCCGATCTTCTCTCATGGCGATCCAGAGACAGCGTGCCGGGTTGTTGACGCCGTCGCCGCCGGTGGTGTGACGATGTTCGAATTCACCAATCGAGCTGACCACGTCATCGAGACATATCGAGCCCTCGCGCAGCACTGCCAGCGGCATCTGCCGAAGGTCATTCTGGGTGCGGGATCGATCGTGGATGAGGCGACGGCCGCCCTATTCGTGGCCCATGGTGCCAATTTCATTGTCGGCCCATCCTACAACGAGCGCGTGGCGCGCTTCTGCAACTGCCGAAAGATCGCTTATCTGCCGGGATGCCAGACTGCCACCGAGATTGCAGCCGCTGAAGAAATGGGCGTCGAAATCGTGAAACTCTTCCCTTGCGAGGCGGCGGGTGGCCCGGGGTTCGCCAGAGCAATCCTCGGACCATCGCCGTGGACAAGGATACTGCCCACGGGCCTGCGTGATGTGTCGCAGAAAGGTCTGGCCGCTTGGTTCGAAGCTGGCGCCTGCGCGATTGGCCTCGGGCGCGAACTGATCCCCAAAGACCGCGTCGAGGCCGGCGATTACGCCGCCGTTACACGCCGGGTCCAGGAAGTCTGTGAATGGGTCAGGGACGCCCGTGCAAGCCTCACTCTCCCGCGAGGTCAGCGCCACTGCCGAGTCAATCCGGAAACTGACTGTGCGACCTAATTAGTGAAGCACTTCCCCCCACCACCTAGCCAATCAACCAACCAGACAACCATGAACAATCCCGACACCAGCAAGCACAAGCCTCTCTTTCGCGGCGTATGCGCTTCTTCCATCACACCCTTCAACGCGGACGGCACGTTTGCCCTTGCCCGGCTCAAACCACACATTGACTGGTTGATTGCCGAAGGCGTCAGCGCCATTTCCCCGCTTGGTAGTTCGGGAGAGTTTGCTGGCATGGAATCAGACGACCGCAAGCGCGTGCTGGAAGCATCCATTGAAGCCTGCGCAGGCAGGGTGCCAATCGTCGCGGGCACCCATCATGTCTCCACGCGTTTGACCATCGACCTCTCCAAGCACGCGGAGAGTGTGGGTGCAGATGCGCTGCTCATCGTGCCGCCCTACTACATGGCACCCACACCGGCCCAGACCATGGACCACTACCGGCGCATCGCCGAGGCCGTCTCCATTCCCGTGGTCCTCTATCACAATATTCCGCTGACCGGGGTGAATCTTCGCACCTCTCACCTTGCCCAGCTTTTTCGCGAGGGTGCGATCAGAGGCGTCAAGATGTCCAATGCCGAGCCCGACCGCATCTGCTCGCTGCTGCAAGAGACCGATGGGCAGCTCTCTGTCTATGCGGGCATCGATTCAGTGGCTTTTGAAGGGCTCTGCCATGGAGCCCATGGATGGATCTCCGGCATCCCAAGTATGGTGCCAGCCGCTGCGGTGAAGCTTTATCAAGCGATCTCGGTGAAGGGGGATCTGGTCTCCGCTCGGCAGATATGGGCTAAGCTTGCGCCACTCATGCGCTTGCAGTTTAGCGCCTACCACAACGGAGGCGACGGAGCCCATTGGTTCAGTGTCATGAAGGCAGGACTCAACATGATAGGCCCCGAAGTCGGCGACCCGTCGCCCCCGGTGTTGCCTCTGCCCGCAGAGTTCCTCGAGACCCTCGCCACACTGCTCCGCGACCTTGGCTACCACGTCCAAACCAAGCGCTAAACGAATCTCTCCATCCTTTCATGAAACTTATCCGCCACCAAGCCAACGGCACCATCCAGCACGCAGCCCTTCAACCCGATGGCACCGCCCGTCGCATCGAAGGCGATCTTTTCGGCAACTTCCGAGCCACCGATGAAATCGTCACGCCGGGCAAGCTGCTCGCGCCGTTGCAGCCCACCGCCATCTTTTGCATCGGCTTGAACTACCGCAAACATGCCGAGGAGAGCAACGCCGCCATCCCGCAGTATCCGGTGCTCTTCATGAAATCGCCCGGCGCGGTGCAGAACCCCGGCGATGACATCGTGCTGCCACGCCATCTCGCCAGTGATGAAGTGGATTACGAATGCGAGTTGGCCGTCGTCATCGGCAAGGCCTGCAAAAACGTCTCAAAAGCCAACGCGCTCGATTACGTGCTCGGCTACACCTGCGCCAATGATGTGAGCGCGCGCGATTGGCAGATCAAGCGCGGCGGCAGCCAGTGGTGCCGCGGCAAGACCTTCGACACCTTTGCTCCGCTGGGGCCATGCCTCGTGCTGAAAGACGAGATTCCCAATCCGAATGCGCTGCGCATCCAGACCATCCTCAATGGCAAGTCCATGCAGGACTGGAACACGAACGACATGATCTTCGACGTGCCCACGCTGATCGAGTTCCTCAGTGGCAGCACCACACTGCTGCCCGGCACGGTCATTCTCACCGGCACGCCGCAAGGAGTCGGCGCGGCGATGAAACCGCCTGTTTTCCTCCAGCCCGGCGACACCGTGACCATCGAAATCGAAAACATCGGCGCGCTCACCAACTCCGTCGTCGCGGAAGCATGATCTCAACACTTCAGCACACCATGAAAACCAAACTCAGTCTCCTTCTCCTGCTCGCCGCCGCCGGTGCCCGTGCCCAGTTGCCTGCGGAGCATGTGCACGATCTCTCGCTACCCGTCTCGCCGGAGTGGCCGTGTGTCTGGCCGGTGGGCATGATGCAGCACATCACCATTCCGCGCTTCACCTTCGGCCCCGGTGCTTTTCACCGCGAGACCATCGTGCTCGACGAGCACACGGGCACGCAATGGGATGCGCCCGCGCATTTCGTGCCGCCGCCGGACTCCGCCCTGCCCGGCGCGGGACCGATGGGGTTGGTGACGGGGGAAAAAGTGCCCGCCTGGCAGTTCGTCGGCGAGGCGTGCGTGATTGATGTCACCGCGCATCGTGACGACGCGCCGGGCGGCTCCAGCTTTCTCATTCGTCCCGAGCACGTGAAAGCCTGGGAGGATAAGCACCGCCCTCTGCGCGCGGGCGACGTCGTGCTCTTCCGCAGCGGTTACTCGGACACCTACTACCAGCCGCTTGGTCGCGGCGGCTTGCGGTTCGTCGTGCATCCGCTCACGCGGCGCGCGCCTGGCTGGCCTGCGCCATCGCCGGAGACGATGAGATACCTCGGAGAAAAAGGTATCATGTCCGCAGGCCTCGACAGCCCGAGCATGGGGCCGCTGCCGGACCTTGCCGTGGCCACGCACCAGGCCGGCGGAGCCTTTGGCATGATCTGGGTCGAGTGCGGCGCGAATTTCAAGGCTCTGCCACCGTCGGGTGCCTTCTATGCCCTGCTGCCCGCGAAGCATGCCGGCGGCTCGGGTGGCGAGGCGCGGGTGCTCGCGATCACCGAGCCTAAACTCGCCGCCCAACTCATCGCCGCCGCTCGCGCCAAACGCGTCACCGACGTGTCCGTCACACTGGACAAGAACCTGCCCGTGACCTGGCAGGGACACGGCCCGGGCGAAGAGGCGCAGCGTTACCTTTCCGAACCGCTCAACCGTTTTGAAAAATCGCGCGGCCCCTATCTGGCCTACAACCATACGTTTGACAGCCAGGTGGGCACGCATGTCGTCACGCCGGCCTTCACCCTGCCGCCGCCGGGATTCGATGCGGAAAGGTTTGCGCCGGAAATCCGCCAGCTCCGGGCCGAGTTCGAGAAAAAACACGGCCCGCTCGGGCACAGCAGCGACACCATCGACAAGCTGCCGTTGAACCGCATGATCGGCGCGGCCCGCGTCATCGATGTGACTAGACTCCGCGGCACCACCAGGGAAGCAGCCTGGCCCGCGTCGCCGCTCATTACCGCGCAGCAGGTGCTCGATCATGAAAAAGCGCACGGCCCCATCGCAGCGGGCGAAATCGTGCTCTTCCGCAGCGGTTACACGGATGCGAAGTTCAAGCCGCTCCCCGATGCCCCCGCGCAGGATGAGTGCTTCGCCGCGCCGCTCGCCGGCAAATCCGAGGGCTGGCCCGCGCTCTCGCCGGAAGCCATCGCGCTGCTCGCGAAGCGCGGCGTGCGCTGCGCCGGCATCGATGCGCCCACCGCAGGCGGCGTGCAGCGCGATGCCTCGCTCATGACCTATTGGGCTGCCGCGAAGCACAACGTGCTGCTTGTCGAGTTCCTCATCGGCCTCGGCACCGTGCCGGAAAAGGGCGCGTGGTTCCTTTTCGCCCCCATCAAAATCGAAGGCATTCGCAGCGGCCACGGCCGCGCCCTCGTGCTGCAACCTTGATCGGCACTATATGAATCCCGCGCCTTCTGAATCCACTGCCGTCGATGTTCCCGCCCTTCGGCGCAAAGTCGCCTGGCGCATTCTGCCGCTGGTCATCGTTCTCTATATCATTGCCTACCTCGACCGCGCCAACGTGGCGTTTGCCAAGCTGCGCATGGGCAAGGCGCTGGGTTTCTCGGAGGAGGTGTTTGGATTTGGCATCGGGGTGTTTTTCATCGGTTACCTCATTCTGGAGATTCCCGGCGCGTTGCTCGTTGAGCGTTGGAGCGCGCGGAAGTGGTTTGCGCGCATCCTCGTCACCTGGGGTTTCATTTCGGCGGGCATGGCGTTCGTGAAGACGCCGGAGCAGTTTTATTGGATGCGTTTTCTGCTCGGCGTGGCGGAGGCGGGCTTTTTTCCCGGCATCATTGTCTATTTCTCGCACTGGTTTGTGCAGCGCGAACGCTCGCGTGCGCTCTCGTGGCTGCTGATCGCGGTGCCGTTCAGCCTCGCGTTTGGCGCGCCGGTTTCCTCGCTGCTGCTCGATGTGAAATGGTTCGCGCTCGATGGATGGCAGTGGCTGTTTATCGTCGAAGGTCTCCCCGCGGTGCTCCTCGGCATTCTGGTGCTCCTGTGTTTCACCGACCGCCCGCGCGACGCGAAATGGCTTACCCAAGCCGAGCGCGATCACCTCGAGGGCGAACTCGCCGCCGAGGCTGCGGCCAAGGATGCCACCGGCAAGATCTCCGCCTGGCAGGCGCTGCGTCTGCCGATGGTATGGCTGCTCGTGATTGCCGTCATGATTGGCAACAGCGGCGGCTACGCGCTCACTTTCTGGCTTCCCACCACGATCAAAAATCTCTCCGGCGGGTCCGATCAAATGACGCTGTTTTACAGCGGTCTCTACTACGCCTGCGG